>Ga0299913_10005476_pt1 | contig 10847 bp, 9 predicted proteins | sample RVTome_9_FD_201360 | JGI IMG/M metagenome (GOLD analysis project Ga0299913, IMG submission 201360) | Soil microbial communities from uranium-contaminated site in the Upper Colorado River Basin, Wyoming, United States - RVT155D38 (version 2) ... | reverse complement strand
CCATGTCAAAACGGCCGGTCGCCATGGACCCAGGTGCGGTGCATGTGCCGCGTGTAGCGCGCCATGTCGTAGCCCTGCGCATTGTGCATCACCCGGCGGTTGTCCCAAGCGACCGTGTCGCCGACGCGCCATGTGTGGCGGTAGACATGCTCCGGTCGGACGCTGTGCGCATACAGCAGATCCAGCAGCGCCGTGCTCTCCACCTCGTTCATCCCCTCGACGCAGGTCGTGTGGCCCGGATTGACGTAGAGCGCCTTCCGGCCCGTCTCGGGGTGGGTGCGCACGATCGGGTGCCATGTCGTCTTCAGGGCGGCGACCTGCTCGGGCGTCAGCGGCGTGCGCTTGCTGCCTTGCGCCATGACGTCGCGGTAATGCTTGGCGAAGGTATGCGCGGCGCGGCGTCCCTCGATCCGCCGTTTCACGTCGTCCGGCAAGGTTTCATAAGCCAGCGCCAGGTCCGCGAACAGCGTGTCGCCGCCCTCGGGCGGAACCTCGACGGCGTGAAGGATGGTCCCCAGGTTCGGATTCTCCTCGAAGCACAGGTCGGAGTGCCAATAGCGGCCGGCATCGGCGAGGCCCACAGCCTCGCCGTTCCTCTTCCGGTTCGAGAGGATGGTAATCTCGGGATGACCCGGCATCAGCGCCTTGTCCGACATCGACGGCCGCCGCCCCATCAACGGGCCGAATCGCGCGGAGAAGGCGATCTGCGCTTCCGGCGACAACGGCCGGTCTCGCGCCACGATCACGCCATGGTCGAGAAAGGCCCGGTGCACGGCCGCGAAATCCGCCTCGCGCTCCAGGTCGGCGCCCAACACCTCGCCGGCGAAGCTGCCGTCAATTCTTCGAACGTCGATGCCCATCCGCGTCTTCCTCCGATGCCCCTGGCCCGCAATTATGACAGAGAGCGCCCACCGGGTTAAACTTTCGGCCAGAACAAGCGGCAAGGACATGCAACGAGGTGGGGAAATGCGTGCGGATTACGTCATCGTGGGCGCCGGATCGGCCGGCTGCGTGCTGGCGAACCGGCTGAGCGCGGACGGCGCACGCGTCGTGCTGCTCGAAGCAGGACCCCGCGACGCCCACCCGATGATCCACATTCCCGCCGGCCTGCGCACGCTGCTGAACCACCCGGTGCTGAACTGGAACTACGCGACCGAGACCGACGACAAGAACGGCAACCGCAGCATCCACTGGCCGCGCGGCAAAACGCTCGGCGGGTCGAGCTCGATCAACGGCATGCTCTACGTGCGCGGCAATCCCGCCGATTACGACGGCTGGGCGCAGCGCGGCTGCCGCGGCTGGTCCTTCGACGACGTGCTGCCGGTCTTCAAGAAATCGGAGGACTACCGCAACGGCGGCGACGATTCCTACCGCGGCCGCGGCGGCGTGCTTCCGGTCGAGGACTACCGCACCATCCTGCCGCTGACCCACAAGTTCGTCGAGGCGGCGCAGGAAGCGGGCTTTCCCTTTACGCCCGACTACAACGGGCAGCGGCAGGAAGGCGTCGCGTATTCGCAGATGACCCGCAACGTCCGCTTCCGCGCGTCCACCGCGCGCACCTTCCTGGCCGAGGCCAAGACGCGGCCGAACCTCGAGGTCGTCACCGAAGCGGTCGCCACCGGCCTGCTGCTCGAAGGCAAGCGCTGCGTCGGCGTCGCCTACCGGCGCGGCGGGAAGGACGCGGCGGTGCGCGCCGACCGCGAGGTCATCGTCTCGGGCGGCGCGATCAACTCGCCGCACCTGCTGCAGATTTCCGGCATCGGCCCCGGCAAGCACCTGCAGTCGATCGGCGTGCCGGTGCGCCACGACCTACCCGGCGTCGGTAGCAACCTGTCGGACCATTACGTGATCCGCATCGCGCACCGGGCGAAGGATGGCACGCTGTCGATCAACCAGCTCGCCCGCGCGCCGCGCGTGTTCCGCGAGATCTACCGCTACGCCGTCCACGCGGACGGCGCGCTGACCTTCGGCGTCACCAGCGCGATGGTGTTCTGCCGCAGCCGGGAAGGGCTGAGCAGCCCGGATCTGCAACTATTGTTCACGCCGGCGAGCTACAGCGCGGCCGAGATCAAGACCTTCGACCGCCGCCCCGGCATGACGGTCGCGGTCTGCCCGGTGCGGCCGGAAAGCCGCGGCACGATCATGGCGAAAAGCGCCGATGCGCTGGAGAAACCGGCGATCCGGCCGAACTACCTGACGGCGGAGGGCGACGTCCATGTGCTGCTGGCCGGCATGCGGCATACCCGACGCATTCTCGGCGCGCCCGCGCTGGCGGGCTACAGCGAAGGCGAGATCGCGCCGGGCCCGGAGATCGACAGCCCGGACACGGTGAAGGACTACGGCCTCCGCCACGGCAACACGATCTATCACCCGGTCGGCACCTGCAAGATGGGCGAGGACCCGATGGCGGTGGTCGATTCGCGTCTGCGGGTTCACGGCATCGCCGGCTTGCGCGTGATCGACGCCTCGATCATGCCGACGGTCACCACCGGCAACACCAACGCGCCGACCATCATGATCGCCGAGAAGGGCGCGGCGATGATCCGCGAAGACGCGAAAGCGGCCTGACTACTTCTCGAGGACCTGCGGCCAGTTCGCGTTTGCCTTGGAGATATTGCCGGCAGCGTCCTGCACCCAGGTCTTCTGGACGTCCTGATTGTAGTTCAGGTACAGCTTCCTGCCGACGATGCGCCACGCCTTGGGGTCGGCCGAGGCGGTGTAGCCCTGCGACACCGCCCAGGCGCAGTAGCCGCCGTATTGCGGTGCGTAGGCCTCCGGGTCCGCCTTGAAGGCTTCCAAGTTCTTCGCGTTGGCAAAGCGCCAGGTCGCGCCCTTCCATTTGTATTGGTAATCGGCCTTTCCCTCGACCGGCTTGCCGTCAGTGAAATAGGCGACCGGGTCGTAGCCGCTCACCGCGAGGCTGCTGAGCGTTCCCGTATAGACCGGGTCCTTGGCCATCGCCGGGCCGGCGAACAGTGAGAGAGCGAGAAGGATCGGAAGAAGCGTCCGCTTGAGCATGGCAAAGCTCCATCGGTTGGGCATGCGAACCGGTGCCGGCGGGTTTACAGTCCGCCGCCGCCGGCCGCCAATCATCTCCCCTCACAAGTGGGTGAGCGTCCGTCCGCTAGCTCAGCGCCCTCAGCTCGTCGATCAGCCCCGCGACGACGCCGAGCCCCTTGCCCCAGAAGGCGGGATCGCTTGCGTCCAGGCCGAACGGCGCCAGCAGTTCCTTGTGCCGCTTGGTGCCGCCGGCGCGCAGCATGTCGAGATAGCGCTCGGCAAAGCCGGCCTCGGCATTCTCGTAGACCGCGTAGAGCGAGTTCACCAGGCAATCGCCGAAGGCATAGGCGTAGACATAGAAGGGCGAATGGATGAAATGCGGGATGTAGGTCCAGAAATAGCGGTAGTCGCCGTCGAACCGGAGCGCCGGCCCGAGGCTCTCCCGCTGCACGTCGAGCCAGATCTCGCACAGCCGCTCCTCGGTCAGCTCGCCCTCGCGCCGCTCGGTGTGGACGCGCAGCTCGAACTCGTAGAAGGCGATCTGGCGGACCACCGTATTGAGCATGTCCTCGACCTTGGACGCCAGCATCGACCGGCGCCGCTTCGGGTCGCGCTCGCGCGCCAGCAGCGCGCGGAAGGTCAGCATCTCGCCGAATACGGACGCGGTCTCGGCAAGGGTCAGCGGCGTGTCCGCCATCAGCGCGCCCTGCGGCGCGGCGAGCACCTGGTGCACGCCATGGCCGAGCTCGTGCGCCAGCGTCATAACATCGCGCGTCCGCCCCTGGTAGTTGAGCATCAGGTAGGGATGCGCCGAGGGAACGGTCGGATGCGCGAAGGCGCCGCCCGCCTTGCCTTCGCGGACCGGCGCGTCGATCCAGGCGTTGTCGAAAAAGCGCTTGCCGATCGCCGCCAGCTCCGGCGAGAAGGCGCCATACGCGTCGAGCACGATGCCCTTCGCCTCGTCCCAGCGGATGATCTTGTCCTCGGCGTCGGGCAGCGGCGCATTGCGGTCCCAGTAGTCCAGCGTGTCCTTGCCGAACCACTCTGCCTTCATCGCGTAGTAGGCGTGCGAGAGGCGGGGATAGGCCGCCTTGACGGCGGAGACCAGCGCATCCACCACCTCGTCCTCGACCTGGTTGCCGAGGTTGCGGGCCGAGGGCGGACGGGCGTAATGCCGCCACTTGTCTTCGATCTCCTTGTCCTTGGCGAGCGTGTTGGTGACCAGGCAGAAGATGCGCGCGTTCTGGCGCAGCACGCCGCCGAGCGACTTTGCCGCCTTCTCGCGCACCGCGGCGTCCGGCTCGGACATGAGGTGGAGCACCTCTTCGCTGGTCAGCATCTTGCCTTCGTAGGGGAAGCGAAGGCTGGCCAGCGTCTCGTCGAACAGGCGGTTCCAGGCGGCGCGGCCGGCGACGTACTTCTCGTGCAGCAGCCGCTCCATGTCCTCGGGTAGCTGGTGCGGCCGGTAGACCCGGACGTCGCGCAGCCAGGGCGCGTATTTCGCGGCCTCCGGCGACTTGACTTTTTCCTCCAGCACCGCGTCGTCGATCTCGTTGATCTCCAGCGAGAAGAAGATGAGGTCGGTGGAGATCGCCGTCACGCGTTCCCGCATGGTCTGGTAGAACTTGCCGATCTGCGGGTCCGCGACATTGCCGGAGTACAGGAGCTGGGCATAGCTCATGATGCGGCCGATGACCTCCTCGATCGCCTCATAGGCGGCGATCGCCGCGCCGAACGCTGGCCCGTCGAGAGCTGCAAGCTTTCCCTTGTAGGCGTCATGGAAGGACCGGGCGTCCTTTTCCATACGGACCAGATCGGCCCTTAGCGCCGAGCTGTCCGGCCCGGGGTAGAGGTCGCTCAGGTCCCAGTTCGGGAGATTGCCCAGTTGCTGTGCTTCCGCGTCCGCCATCCGTCGCTCCGCTGTCCAGGCCCGCTTGGAGCCGCCATTTTTGAAATATTCAAGGGCGGCGCCCTGCCGCGCCGCCTTATTCATTCATGTAGGTCGCCGCCGTTGCAAATGGAAGTAATGCCACCTTCTACGATATCGGCCCGCTTTGACAGGAATCGGCCGCCGTGATCTCCTGGCAAGAGACATTCCGGCGCCTTTTCGACGCCGACTCCTGCCATATGCGAGGCGATCATGACGAGAACCGGAACCGCTGGCGCGCGCGATCCGCGCCCGCCGATTGCACCCACGCGACGGCATGCTCCCTACGCCGACGCAGGCCTCGAGATCATTCCGATGGATGGTCCCCTGGCCGCCGAGGTCCGGGGCATCGATTTGCGGCTGCCCACAGACGCCAGGACGCGGAAGGCGCTGAACGACGCCTGGGCCGAGCATCTGGTGCTGCTGTTCCGCGGCCAGCATTTCGAGAACGACGAGCAGCTCCGGGCCATACAGAATTTCGGCGAGCTGCAGCCGCCCAACCCGCGGACCCAGCCGCCCGCCGGCGAGAAATTCCCCGAGTTGCTGCGCGTCCAGCACATCCCCGGGCCGGCGGATGCCGCCGAGGCCAGGCGCCTCGGCGCGGGCGAAGCGTTCTGGCATACCGACATGTCCTATATCGACGAGCCGCCGGCCGGCAGCGCGCTCTATGCCATCGAGGTGCCGCCGGACGAAACCGGCGGGCAGACCTGCTTCTCCAACATGTATCTCGCGTGCGAGACCTTGCCGGCGGATCTGCGCAAGGCGGTGGAAGGCCGCCGCATCGTGCATGATGCGGCGCATAACAGCGGCGGCAAGCTGCGTCCCGGCTACGACGAGGTCGACGACCCCCGGAAGACGCCGGGGCCGCAGCATCCGATCCTGCGAACCCATCCGGTGACGGGCCGGGCGGCGCTTTTCCTCGGTCGGCGGCCCTACGCATGGTTCGTGGGCGCGGCGAGCGTCGCCGAAAGCGAAGCGCTGCTCGACCGCCTCTGGGCGCATGCGTCGCAGGAACGATTTGCGTGGTGCCATCACTGGCGGCCGGGCGACATCGTATTGTGGGACAATCGCTGCGCGATGCACCGCAGGATCCCCTTCGATCCGAGTTATCGCCGCATCATGCGCCGCGCCCAGATCGCCGGCGACCGGCCGGCCTGACGGCGGCACGGCGCGCGCTTTTGTCCTCGTCCCGCGTCCCGGCTATAATCGGGCTGATCGTTGGGGCGATGCGGGGAGTGCCGTTCATGCGGAATTACCATCTCGACGTTCGGCCGATCGCCGGTTCCATGGGCGCGGAAATCCACGGCGTCGACCTGTCGGAGACCCTGGACCACGATTCCTTCGGTGCGATCAACGACGTGCTGCTCGACCATGGGGCAATTTTCTTCCGCGACCAGGAGATAACGCCGGCGCAGCAGATGGCCTTCGCGAAGCACTGGGGCAAGATCCACTTGCACCCCCACATGCCCTGCCTGCCCGATCACCCGGGGATCATCGAGATCGTCAAGAAGGAGGAGGACACCGTCGTCTTCGGCGGCAATTGGCATACCGACCAGATGTTCACCTCGACACCGGCGCGCGTGACGATGCTCTACGCAAAGCAGGTGCCGGCGGCCGGCGGCGACACCATGTTCGCCAATCTCTACCAGGCCTATGACGCGCTGTCGGACGGCATGAAGGCGATGATCGAACCGCTTCACACGATCAGCCAGTACGACAAGAAGAAGAAACGTCCTGCCGCCATGACGCCGACCGACATCGACGTGCCGGCGCCCGAAGCAGAGCATCCGCTGGTGCGAGTCCATCCCGAGACCGGCCGGAAAGCGCTGTATGTCTCCAGCGCGGCCATTACGCGCCGCATCGCCGGGATGACCGAGGCGGAGAGCCAGCCGATCCTTTCCTATCTGGTCAACCATGCGACGCGGCCGGAATTCACCTGCCGCTTCCGCTGGGAAGTCGGATCGCTGGCGGTCTGGGACAACCGTCGCGCCCTGCACTACCCGATCAACGACTACAACGGCCATCGCCGCGTCATGCATCGGATCACGGTGGAAGGCGAGCGCACGCTCTGAGCCGACGGCTACGACGGCACCCCGCCGCCGAGCTCGTCCTCGATGTGGACGCGGATGATCTCCTCGAAGCTTTTCTCTGCCTCGAAGCCGAGATCGCGCGCGCGTTTCGTATCGAAACGCCGCGGCCAGCCGGCAATGATGCGCTGCACGAACGGATCGGGCGCGCGGCGGATGCGCGCGGCGACCTTATCGCCCGCAATCGTCCGCAGCGCCGCGATCTGCTCGCCGACCGTGACCGCGACGCCCGGCAGCGTGAAGGCGCGGCGGGGGCCGACCCGCTCTCCGTCCAGCGCGGCGGCATGCAGGAGAAAACCGACGGCGGCGCGCGGCGAGGCGTGCCAGTGCATCACGTCCTCCGAGACCGGCAGCACCGCCTCCTGCCCTGCGAGCGGTTCGCGGATGATCGCCGAGAAGAATCCGGAGGCTGCGGCATTCGGCTTTCCGGGGCGGACGCAGATCGTCGGCAGACGCAGCGCATAGCCATCCACGAATCCTTTCCGCGTGTAGTCCGAGACCAGCAGCTCGCCGATCGCTTTCTGCGTGCCGTAGGACGTGAGCGGCGCGACCAGGTAGTCGTCGCCGATCGGGTCTGGCAGCGGTGCGCCGTAGGCCGCGAGCGAGCTGGCGAAGATCACCCGCGGGCGATGACCGGCCGTTCGTGCCGCTTCCAGTACGGCCCGCGTGCCGTCGAGGTTGATGCGATAGCCGAGGTCGAAGTCCTGCTCCGCCTGGCCCGAGACGATGGCGGCGAGGTGGAAGACGATGTCGGGCCCCGCCATGAGGAGACGCGCCGCCTCCCCGGGAGCGGGCAGGTCGCCGATCTCGACCCTGACCGGAAAGGCGGCGCCGGCCGGCGGCGGCGCGGGCACGATGTCGTAAAGCGTCATCGACTCGATGGTCCGGCCGCCGACGCGTCCCTCGGCGGCGAGCCGCTGAGCGAGCTTCCGACCGATCATACCGGCGCCGCCGATGATCAGAACGCGCATGTCTCCTCCCGTCCGCCCGTCACAGGGCGCAGGTCCTGAACCCGGCGAACACGTCGCGCCGCTCCGGACCGAAATAATTCCGGTAGGTCGAGGTTATCATCCTTCGCCGCGTCATCCAGGCGCCGCCGCGGAGGACCCGGGTCGTGCCGAACAGAGGCTCGGAATATTCCTTGTAGTCGTCCGGCGCAAAGCCCGGGAAGGGCCCGAAGACGTCCGCCGTCCATTCCCAGACGTTGCCGAGCATCTGCCGGCAGCCCCAGGCGCTGTCGCCGGCCGGATAGCCGGCGACGTCGGCGCAGCCCAGCGCGAAGCCGTCGAGATTGGCGTGGTGCGGTTCGGGCGCCCCGTCGCCCCAGGGATAGCGCGCCTTGACGAGCGCGCCGCCGGGACCGGGACGCATGGCCGCCGCGAACTCCCATTCCGCCTCCGAGGGAAGGCGGCGGCCGGCCCAGCGGCACCAGGCGCTCGCCTCGTACCAGTTTACGTGAACGACCGGCTGGTGCGGCGGCAGCGGCTCCCAGCGATCGAAGCGGCGCACGCGCCAGCCGCCCGAGCGATCGGGCTGCCAGTAAACGGGACAGTCGACCTGCGCCGCCTGCCGCCAGGCCCAGCCCTCCTCGCACCACAGCGCCCGCTTGCCGTAGCCGCCATCCTCGACGAAGGCGGCGAATGCCGCATTGGTGACCGGCGCGCGCGCCATGCGAAACGGCGCAACCGTGACCGGATGTGCCCATTTCTCATTGTCGAACAGGAAAGGTGCCTCGGGCGGCGCGCCAAGCGGATAGGTCCCGCCGGGAAGGTCCACGTCGCCGTCGAGCGGCCCGGTCTCGGGCCCCCGTTCGGAAAGCGGCCCTTCCGCCACGAAGACCGGCGTCGGATAGGCCAGGGTCTGCCGCGACCAGACGAAGGCCTCGTCGTGCATGTCCTCGTGGAAGACCGTGAACTGATAGAGAAAGCTGTCGCGCTCGCTCGCCAGTCCGGCCGAAAGTCGCGCCTGCAGCGCATCCAGCACCCGCGCCATGTAGTCCCGGATCTCGTCCAGCGAACAAAGCGGAAGGTCCCAGCGCAGGTCGTGCGCGATCGCAATCGAGTCATAGATCCGGTCGCCCCGGTCGAGCAGCGGCGCCCGGCCGTACTCGCGGCGCAGGATGAAGTATTCGTGAAACCAGCCGACGTGGCCGATCTCCCACAGCAGCGGATTGACGATCGCAAGCCGGGGCCCGAGGAGCTGTTCTTGCGTGAGACCGTCGATGAGTTCTAGGGTGCGACGGCGCGCACTCAGCATCATATCGGCAAGCTGTTCGGCATATACGCGCGCGGTCATAGTCAAAGGTTCCTTAGGGACGGGTGAAGATTAGCCTTGTGACGCCCGCCGGGAAACAGTCGCGCGCCGGCAATCGAACGACGGCCGTGCGCTGGGCCCGGATATTGGGTGAGCTGGGGCATCGCGTGACGATATCCCAAGACACCGACGGCGCGGGCGCCGACATGATGGTGGCGGTCCATGCGTGGCGATCCGCCCCGTCGATCCGTGGCTTCGCGGCATGTCATCCGGACAGGCCGCTCGCGGTGTTGCTTGCGGGGACCGACATCTACCGCTTTCAGCACAGCCATCCCGGCGAGACGCTGGAGTCGATGGATCGCGCGACCGTGTTGATCGGCCTGCACGATCTCGTCCACCGCGCGATTCCGCGCCGTTTCGCGCGAAAGCTGCGGATTATCCACCAGTCCGCCCTGCCGCTGCCGGGGCCGCGAATGCCGCCGAAACGCCGCTTCACGGTCTGCGTCGTCGGCCATCTGCGCGCGGAGAAGGACCCGTTCCGTACCGCCCTTGCCGCACGCTTGGCGCCGCCGGACTCGCGCCTGCAGGTCATCCATCTCGGCAAGGCGCACGACGACGACTGGGCGAACGCCGCCGCGGCGGAGATGGCGGCGAATCCCCGCTATCTCTGGCGCGGCGACGTGTCCGGCGGCCAGGTGCGCCGGCAGTTCGCGCGCAGCCATGCGATGGTCATCAGCTCGATCATGGAAGGAGGCGCCAACGTGGTGTCCGAAGCGGTTGCCGCCGGGCTCCCCGTGATCGCGTCCCGCATCGACGGCAATGTCGGCCTGCTGGGCAAGGACTACGCCGGCTACTTCCCGGCGGAGGACACCGACGCGCTCGCCGCCGTCCTCGCCAAGGCCGAGACCGATGCGGATTTCCTGAAGCGCCTGACGCGGCAAATTCGATTGAAACAACCGCTGTTCCGGCCGGCGCGCGAACGGGCGGCGTGGCGCCGGCTGCTGTCGGACCTCAAAGGAAGATCCTGATCGGCTCCTGCCGGTTGCTCGCCGGCAGGACGCTGCCGATGATCGCGGCATGCGCGTAGCCGAGCCGCCGCAGCGCCGCGACGCACTTCAGCGCACGTTCTGCCGGCACACCGGCCAGCAGACCGCCCGCCGTCTGCGGATCGAACAGCAGTGGGTATCGAGGGTCCTTGCCCGCCTGGTCGAGATTAGCGATAGCGCGCCGCAGCCTGACGTTCTGCGGCTGCAGCGAGCTGACGATGCCGGCGTGCACCGTTTCCTCCGCGCCGTCCAATAGCGGCACGGCGGCCAGCTCGAGCGCCACGTCGACATCGGATGCGCGGATCATCTCCACCAGATGGCCGAGCAGGCCGAAGCCGGTCACATCGGTGCAGGCATGCGCCCCATGGCCGAGCAGGCAGGCCGCGCCGTCCCGGTTCGACTGGATCATGGAGTCCAGCGCCGCCGTGATCCAGCGCCCTTTCGCCTTGTGGCGCATGTCCGCCGCAAACAAGGTGCCGGTGCCGATCGGCTTGGTCAGTATCAAGCGGTCGCCGGGCTGCAGTCCGCCCTTCC
>Ga0299913_10005475_pt1 | contig 10847 bp, 12 predicted proteins | sample RVTome_9_FD_201360 | JGI IMG/M metagenome (GOLD analysis project Ga0299913, IMG submission 201360) | Soil microbial communities from uranium-contaminated site in the Upper Colorado River Basin, Wyoming, United States - RVT155D38 (version 2) ... | reverse complement strand
CCCGCGGAGGCCGACCTGACCCGGCGAGCGTGATGCTCACCGGCCGACAGGGCCGACGGTCACAGTCCGGAAGGGAGAAGGCGAGCGCGACGCGTTCCTCCGACGCATCGGCACCGGCGATCGTGCCTGCCCGCTTCGCGGGAGGCGCGGCGGATCCGGCGGCCGAAGGTTGGACCGGAGCCGCGGTCACGCATGACGCCCCGGTGACACGAGCGGGTGACGGGAGCGTCGCGTGGCAGCTGGCAACGGGCAGGCAACGGCACGGATCCGGACCGATGTGGGCCTCGCCGCGCGCCTCTCCGCGATCCGGCACGTATTCAAGGGGCCCGAGGGGGAGCTCGTCGCGCTCGACGGCCTCGACCTAGCGGTGCCGGCGGGGAGCTTCACGGCGATCATCGGGCCGAACGGCTGCGGGAAGTCGACGCTCCTGCGGCTCGTGGCGGGGCTGCTCGCCCCCACCGCAGGCAGCGTCACGCTGGGCGAGGGTGCCGCCGCAGCACCACCTCGCGCCGGCGACGGGCGGGCCGGCATCGCCTTCCAGCAGCCGCGTCTCCTCCCCTGGCTGACGACGCTCGACAACGTGGCCCTGCCGCTCGCGCTCGACGGTGTGCCGCCGGCAGAACGGGCCGCCCGGGCGCGCCTCGCCCTCGAGCGGGTGGGGATCGCCGGCGCCGCCGGCCTCCGGCCGGGGGAGCTGTCCGGCGGGATGGCGCAGCGGGCCGGCCTGGCCCGGGCGATGGTCAGCGACCCGCCGCTGCTGCTCCTGGACGAGCCGTTCAGCGCGCTCGACGCCCTGACCCGCGAGGCATTCGACGCCGAGCTGCAGCGGCTGTGGCTGGAGCGGCCGCGGACCGTCCTGCTCGTCACCCATTCTGTGTCGGAGGCGATCCGCCTCGCCGACCGCATCGTGGTCTTGACCGCGCGCCCCGGGGCAGTGGCCACGGTGCTTCCCGTGGACCTGCCCCGCCCGCGGCCGGTGCAGCTCACCGATCCCGAAGTGGCCGAGATCGACCGCGCGGTCCGGTCCACGCTGGCCGAGGTCCATCCCCCCGAGCTCGCGCCATGGAGCGGTGAGGCCGCGTCATGAGCCGCCGCGCGGTCCGGCGCCTCGGAGAAGGGCTGCTGTCGCTCGCCGCCTTCCTCGTCGCGTGGAAGCTGCTCACCGTGGTGACGGGCACGCCCGAGTACATCCTCCCGCCCCCCGAAACGGTGGCCGCGAGCGGCGCCGATGCCATCGGTTCCGGCGTGCTCTGGGATCACGCCGCCGCGACGCTGCTCACCATCGTCCTCGGCTTCGGCCTGGGGGCCGCCGTCGCCATCGGCGTCGGGATCGCCCTCGGCAAGTCGCTCGTCATCGAGCGCGTCCTGTCGCCGTACATCGTCGCCGCGCAGGCCGTCCCGGTCCTCGCCCTCGCCCCGCTGCTCGACATCTGGTTCGGCGGCGGGCTGTTCAGCCGGGTCCTCGTCTGCGCGCTCATCGTCTTCTTCCCCATCGCCATCGCCACCATGGTCGGCATCCGCTCGGCAGACCCGCTCCTGCGCGAGATGCTCCGGTCGCTCGGCGCCTCGCCCGGGCAGTTGACCCGCCGCCTGGAGATCCCATCGGCCCTGCCGGTCATCTTCGGCGGGCTGCGGGTGGGGGTGACCCTGTCCGTCATCGGCGCGGTGGTGGCTGAGTGGGTGAGCGCCAGCACCGGCCTGGGCGTGCTCATCAACATCGCCGACCAGGGCCTGTTCGACACCCCACTCATGTTCGTCGCTCTCGCCGCGCTGGCGGTCATCGGCCTGGCCTTCTACGGGCTGGTCGTGTCCGTCGAGCGCCGGCTCGTCCAACCCGCTTGAGGTAGACCGATGTCATCGAACCGATTCGTCCTGGCGGCCGCCGCCGCGGTTGTCGTGCTCGCCGTGGTGCTGATCGCGATCCCGCTGCTGAACGCGGACGGTGAACCACCCGGCAGCCCAAGCGCCCGTCCGTCCACGACGTCCGGTGGGTCGGTTTCGCCGTCGGCCACCGGCGAGCTGCGCCAGGTGCGCCTGCTGCTGGGCTTCCGTCCCGACGTCCAGTTCGCGCCGTTCTACCTCGCCCAGCAGGCGGGCTACTTCGCCGATGCCGGCCTGGAGGTGACGATCGAGCACTCGGACGACGTTCTGCGCCTCGTCGCCGACGGGCAGGCGGAGTTCGGCGTGGCCGATGCCACCGACCTCATGATCGCCCGCACGGCGGGCATTCCGGTCAAGTATGTCCATCCGCTGTACAGCTACTTCCCGGTTGCCATCATCGGTGCGCCGGACGTCGTGCCGACCGAGCCCTCGGAACTTGCCGGGCTGCGGATCGGGACACCCGGACGGTTCGGGTCGTCATGGCACGCGCTCCTGGCGCTCCTAGATGCCGGGGGCCTCACGCCTGATGACGTCACCATCCGTGAGTACCCGGCCTTCAATCAGGTGGAGGGCCTGTTGAACGGCGATGTCGATGTGATCACCGGCTTCCGCGTAAACGAACCGCTTCGTTTGGAGGCGCGGGGCTTTGAGGTCGGGCTCCTCACCGTGGATGCCTTCGTCTCATTGCCTGGCCCCGGCGTCGTCGTCAGCGACGACCTGCTGGAGACGGATTACGAGATGGCAGCGGCGTTTGTGACCGCCGTATACGAAGCACAGCGCGCAATTGCCGAGGACGTTGACGTCGGGCTTGAGGCAGCGATCGTCGCAGTACCGACCATCGCGGAGGATCGCGAAACGGCGCGAGCCGTTCTTGAACGAACTGTCGAGCTCTTCTATGGAGAAGCCGGCGATGTCCCAATCCTCGGCGCCACCGTGGACTGGGAGCAAGGCTACGCGACAATGGAGAAGCTGGGTTTCATCGACGGCTCAGTGCCTCCGGAGGAGATGATTGAGACGTTCGTCGTGGAGCAGGACTAGGGAAGTCCCACTGACGAGCGCCTCGGCACCGAAAACCGCTCGGCGTGGTGGCGACGATCCTCGTGGGCGCGCTCCGCAGCGAGGACGGTCTGCTCGAGCAGCATCATGGTGGTCACCGGGCCGACGCCCCCGGGCACGGGCGTGATGGCGCTGACCACCGGCCGCACCCGGGCGTAGTCGACGTCGCCCACGATCCCGTCCGGCGTGGTGTTGATGCCGCAGTCGATGACCGTCGCTGAGCGGTTCACCATCTCGGAGCGGATGAGCCCCGGCTGACCGGCGGCCACGACCAGGATCTCCGCGCGCCGCGTCTCACGCGCCAGGTTGCGGGTGCGGGAGTGGCAGATCTGGACGGTCGCGTCGGCGCCCAGCAGGAGCGAGCCGACCGGACGCCCGACGACCGCCGAGCGGCCGACGACGGCCGCGCGACGGCCGGCGATCGGGATGTCGTACGTGCGCAAGATGGCCATCACCGCCAGGGCGGTGGCCGGCGCGAAGGCGGCCTCTCCGCGGGCCAGCGTGCCGACGTTCAGCGGCGTGGCGCCGTCCACGTCCTTGGCCGGGTCGATGAGGGCGAGGACTTCCGGCAGCTCGAGGTGCTCGGGAATGGGCTGGGCCACGACGATGCCGCTCACCAGCGGGTCGCGGTTGAGCGAGCCGATCCGGGCGGCCACGTCCTTCACGCTGGCGCCCTCCGGCGGCAGGACCTCGATCGGCTCGACGCCGATGCTCCGCGCGGCACGGGTAAGGCTGCCGGCGTAGACCTCGGCCGGGCCGTTCCCCTCGAAGCGGACGATCGCCAGCCGCGGCGGCGCCTCCTCGCCCAGCGCGGCGACACGGTCGGACAGGTCCCGCCACAGGCGGGACGCGACCGCGCGGCCGTCGAGGATCTTCGCGCTCACGAAGGCGTGATCCTCCGGTTCACCTCGGCCACCGTCCGTCGCTCGACCTCGTCGGCGCGCGCCTCGAGCACCTCGAGCTCGGCTGGCGCGGTGTCCCGCAGCTCGGCCTCGGCGGGCAGGTATGGCAGGTTGATCCGCACGTTGAGCACCGCGCCGCGCACGGCAGCGGACGCCAGCTGGGCGGCGACGCCGGCATCGCTCGCCGCGTTCGGGTTGCCGATGGGCGCGATCCTGGCCGCGAGCTCGAGCGTCGCTGCCGCCAGGCGCGCGACGTGGAGGGGCGCATCTGCCGCCGCGACCATGGCCGTATCGAGGGTCGCGCGGCGAGCGGCCTTCTCGTCGTCGGTCGACCTCGGGAGCCTCCGCGCGGCGACGACCGCGGCGTAGGCCGCGGCATCGGTCTGGGCCAGGGTGAGGAGCTCGTCGCGGTAGCGCGCCGCGTCCTCGCGGAGCGAGGCAAGCTCAGCGGCCTGAGACTCCGCGTCCGGGCGTCCGATCGTCAGCTCCGCCACCATGCCGACCAGCGCCGCGCCCATCGCCCCGGCGATGGCGGCTGCGCTCCCACCCCCGGGGATTGGGTCATGGGACGCGAGTCGCGCGGTCAGCTCTCCAACGGAGAGGTGGCGAAGATCGGTGGCGGTGTCCTCCAAGCCGGTGGCCTCGTTCGCGGCGCGCTGCGGCGTCGCGTCCGGCGCACCGGACGAATTGTACTCAGGCGGCCTGGTCGAGCGCGTCGACGTACCAGCGGCGGCGGCGACCGTCGTACACGAGCGAGGCCTCGCCGGCATCGGTATCCACCAGGAAGGTGACCCGCGGCCCGCGAGCGGCGGGGTATGCCGCCATCTCGTCGCGCACGGCTTTCAGGCCGGTGATCGCCAGGCTGCGATCGCCGAGCCGAACGGTCGCCGGTCCTGCACTGCCGCGGTCCCAGCGGACGCGGACGGGGACCGGCGTGATCTGCTTGAGCGCCATGGATTCCTCAGTCTCCTTCCGTCACGCCGCCTGGCAGGGCACCGAACAGGCGTTCGAATAGGAGCCGATGATATGAACGGATGTTCTACTTGTCAAGGACCGGATCATCGCTCGGCGCGTCCGGCCGCATGCCGAAGTCCGGCCGCCGCCGATCGCGGTGGCCGACGAGCCGGGCGCGGGTGATCGCCGAGCTCCCGAAACGCTCCCGGACCGCGTCGATCGAGCGCGTGAGGCGATCCGCGCGCTCCGGTTTGTCGAACAGCGTGAGCTGCTGAACCTCGGAAAGGTGGATGGCGGTGACGCCGATGAGCCGCACCGCGCGCTCCGGTGCGCGCGCCTTGCGCAGGAGGCTGACCGCCAGCGCATAGATCGGCGCCGACTCACGCACCTGGTGGCCGAGCGGCGCCTGGCGGGTGATCGTGTCGAATCCCTCGTAGCGCAGCTTCAGCTGCACGCCGCCGGCCGCCAGGTCGTGCTTGCGCAGGCGCGAGGCGACGGACTCGGCGAGGTCGAGCAGGGTGGCCTCGAGGCGCGCCGGATCGGTGACGTCATGGTCGAAGGTGATCTCGTGGCCCACCGTCTTCGGGGCGTGGGTCGGCACCACGCGGCCGGGATCCACGCCCTGCGCTCGCAGCCGGAGCTCCGCACCATGGGTCCCGAAGCGACGTCGGAGAGTCCCCTCGGGCAGCGCGGCCAACTGGCCGATCGTCGTCACCCCGTAATCGGCGAGCGCCTGGCGCGCCTGCGGACCGACGCCCCACAGCCGGCTGACCGGCAGCGGAGCGAGGAAGGCGGCCTCGCCACCGGGCGGGACGACGACAAGGGCATCGGGCTTGCGCAGGTCCGATGCGACCTTGGCGCAGAGCTTGTTGGTGGCCACGCCGACGCTCACCACCAGGCCCGCCTCGTCGAGCACCCGCTCCTTGATGCGCCGCGCGATCTTCTCGCCGTCGCCGAAGGCGGCGAGCGAGCCGCTCACGTCGAGGAACGCCTCGTCGAGGCTGATCGGCTCCACCAGTGGCGTGTATGAGGCGAAGATCTGCATGACCTGCCGCGACAGCTCGTGGTAGCGGCCGAAGCGCCCCGGTAAGAAGACGCCGTGCGGGCAGAGGCGCTGCGCGGTGCGCAGCGGCATCGCCGAATGGACGCCGAACTTCCTCGCCTCGTACGAGGCGGCGCTCACCACGCCCCGTGCGTTCGGGTCGCCCCCCACGATGACCGGCTTGCCGCGCAGCGACGGGTCGTCCAGCACCTCGACGCTGGCGTAGAACGCGTCGAGGTCGGCGTGCAGGATCGTGCGCATTCGGCGGACCAAGGTCTCAGTCGGTGCCGGGGTAGCGGCTGAAGGCGCCGTCGCGCAGGACCGGCAGCAGCCGCTCGGCCTCGGCCTCGAGAGCATTGCGATCCGCGCTCCGCAGCCGTCCGAACGGCCGCAGTTCCACTCGCGGCGTCCCATCCGCGGGGCGGCGGGGCAGCCAGGTGCCGGCCACGAACCCGTCGACGAGGAACGTCGGCAGCACGTCGGCGTTCTTCGTGATCACGGTGGATTGATGCTGTGCCGACAGGACCCGGCTGCGATGGCGGGTGGCGTGGGCCAGCAGGAGGCTGTCCCAGCGAGCCAGCAGGCGCGGTGGCGTCGGGGTGTCGCCCGCCGGACGGGGCGCGTCGGCCAGGTCGAGGAGCGCGCGGCCGGCCTCGTCGCGGAAGTGGACGAGCCGGTCGCCGAGGGCCTCGATCCCCTTCCGAAGACGGGTCAGCCCCTTCAGCCGACCCACGTAGGCGGCGAAGTCCTCGACGCTGGCCGGTCCGAACGCTGCGAGGTAGCGCTCCGCGACGTGCGCCGCGGCGCGTTCCTCCTGGGTGGCGCCATCTGGCGGCGGGCCGAGCCAGTCGGCGGCGGGCACATACCGCGAGCGACCGTACGTTTCGCCGTCGTATGGCACCTGGATGAGCGCCACGCTGCCCGAGAAGTGGCGCCACAGGGATCGGTTCGGCGGGATCTCGATCCGGGGGCCGACCTCCTCGCGAAGGATGCCCTCGATTTCGGCGATGCCGAGGGGCGCCTGGCGCATGGCCTCCAGCACCGCGGGCTGCGCCGCGCGCAGCCTCCGCGCGAGCGGCGAGCTCGCCGGATCCAGCTTGTAGAGCAGCCGGAACTGGTTAAGCCGGAAGGGCGTGGTCAGCGCCGACATCGGCCAGAAGTCGGCGGCGGCGACGACGTGGACGGTGATCCGCATCAGCGTGGCGCGCACGACGGTGCGGCGGCGTCGCGCGACGTCTAGGTCCAGGGCCTTACCCGGTGCCAGCCGCGCCGCGAGCGCGATGCGCGGCCAGTCCGGATGCTGCGCCTGGAGGGACCCCAGCCGGGCGACGGCTTCGGCAACGCTCCGGCCGCGGATGGGGCCGAGCAGTCCCTGCCGCGCCAGGGTGGCGCGGTTGAGCTGGCGGGTGTCGAGGACCGGCGGCGTCATCGGTCCATGATCGTGTCAGGACAGCTTGCGGATGACTCCCACGACCTTGCCCTGGATCTGGACCTCGCTGGCGTAGATCGGCTCCATCTCGGCGTTCGCCGGCTGGAGCCTGATGCGGTCCTCCTCGCGGAAGAAGCGCTTCAGTGTCACGCCGTTGTCCTCCAGCAGGGCGACGACGATGTCGCCGTCCCGGGCGGTTGCCTGCGGCTGGACGACGACGTAGTCGCCGTCGTCGATCAGCGCATCGATCATCGACTTGCCGCGGACGCGGAGGACGTACGAGTCGTCGCGCGCCTGCATCGAGCGCGGCACGTCGAGCGACTCGGCGCCGTCGTCGTAGGCCTCGATGGGCTGGCCGGCCGCGATCTCGCCGAGGACCGGCAGGGCGAGCACGTCGCGCTCGACCGGCATGCGGAAGGGGGTGACGCGGCTTGGTGTGCGGCGGGGCGCGGTCTCGATCTCAGCCTCGCCGCGGGCGGTCAGCCGCAGCGCGCGCGAGGAGTGGGATCCGCGCTCGAGGAGTCCCTCGCGCTCGAGGGCGGTGAGGTGGTGGTGCACCGCCGAGGTGGAGGCCAGGCCAACCGCGTCGGCGATCTCGCGCACCGAGGGCGGGTAGCCCCGCTCCGCGACGGTGCGGGCGATGCACTCGATGATCTTCTGCTTGCGCTCGGCGTCGTGCCTGGTCACGCGGGCCGATCTCCTGTTGCGGTCTTCCGGCGCCGGCATCCGGCGGTGGCTTGGCGAGCATGCTACCCGAACAGACGTTCTATTGTCAAGGATGGAGGTCCCGCGGAAGCGCCCCTTCCCGCGGCTGGCGTTGCACCCAGCGACGCAGAACCCGCGGGAGCGCCCCGTCCCGCGGCTGGCGTTGCACCCGGCGACGCGGAACCCGCGGGAGCGCCCCGTCCCGCGGCTGGCGTTGCACCCAGGGACGCGGACCCCGCGGGAACGCCGCTTCCCGCGGCTGGCGTTGCAGCCAGCGAAGCAAGACCCGCGGGAGCGCCCCTTCCCGCGGCTGGCGTTGCACCCAGCGACGCAGAACCCGGCAACTGGCACGTTCGAGCCGGAACGACGTCGCTGCTATCATCGGCGCCCACACCGAACCCACCCACTGAACCTGGAGCAAGCCGCGTGAACGTGTCCGGCCGATGGCGCTACCTGCGCCTCGCACGCCTCGTCTGGAAGCTGCCCACCTACGCCCGCATGGTGTGGGGCATCGTCCGCGACCCGCGCACGCCGCTGCCGCTGAAGGCGCTGCTCGGTGCCGGGCTGGCCTACGTCGTCGTGCCGCTCGATCTCGTGCCCGACGCGATCCCGATCCTCGGTCAGGCGGACGACCTGACCGTGCTGCTGCTGGTCCTCGACCTGTTCATCGCCAACGCCCCGGCCGAGGTCCGCGAGGAGCACGCCGCCCGGGCGCGGAACGGCAGCGCCCAGCTCGACACCGACCTGGCCCGCCTGCGCGAGCTGATGGGAGACCGATACGACCAGATCCGCGACCGCCTGCCTGAGCTCCTCGAACGGTACGGCGACCTGCGTGACTCCCGCGGAGTGAAGCGGATGCTTGGCGAGTGGCGCGCGCGGCGCGTAGGAACCGGCGCCGGACTCCCCGCCGACGCTGGCGATGCGGTGGACGCCCCGGTGGCGGTCGGCAGCGCCCGCGACGGCCTGAACTGAAAGGACATCGATGAAGGTCATCCTCAAGCACGACGTGAAGGGCCTCGGCCGAGAAGGAGACGTCAAGGACGTCAAGGACGGCTACGCCCGCAACCACCTGTTCCCGACCGGCGCCGCAGTAAAGGCCGATACCGGTGCCATGAAGAACTGGGAGCGCCACCGTGAGGAGCGCGAGGAGCGCGACCGGCTCGAGCGCGAGGGGGCGGAGGCGACCGCGGCGAAGCTCCGCGAGCTCAATCTCCAGGCGGCGGTGAAGTCCGGCGACAAGGGCCGGCTGTTCGGGGCGGTCACGAACCGCGAGATCGCCGAGCTCATCGCCCGCGAGGGGATCGAGATCGACCGCCACGCCATCCACCTCCGCGAGCCGATCAAGACGCTCGGCGACCACAGGGTGGACGTCCGGCTCAGCCACGGCCTCGACGTGCCGGTCACTGTGACGGTGGTCTCCGCCAACGCCTGAGCCGATCGAGCCGCCCGGGCCGATCCAGCCTGCGGGACCGATGTCGCCGGCGGTCGCCGCCCGGCGCTGGGCGAAGACATGGCCTTCGGTGAGGAGCGCGACGTGCGCGCTCGCTTCGGCACGCCCATCGTCGATGGCGACCGCGCGGCAGTGGAGTGGTGGGCGGCGCTGGTCCACGAGGGTCGGGAGGTGACGCTGGCGGGGACATCGGTCCTGCACTTCGATGCGGACGGGCTCGTGCTCGAGCAGCGCGACACCTGGAACGTGCGACACGGGCGATCCGAGCCGCCCGCCGGCTGGGGAGCCCAGGAGCGACGCTCCGTCGTTCGTCGGGCACCAAGCACCAGTGAGCGAACGACTGCGAGCATCGGGACAGCCTAGCTGTCGCGAACGGGCACGACGATGCGGATCAGGGGCGGCAATCCACAGCTTCGGGCCGGTTATCCCCGACGAAGTTTCGAGGTTGTGGTTAACCGCCCCGCCATCGGCGCAGAACCGGCCGGACGGATGGTGGTGAGGCCCTAGTGTCAGCCCTGCCCGTCACGGCGGCGGGCCAGCGACGGAACCCGCGCGAACCTGAGTCCATGAGCATCGACAAGCTGGCCCCCCAGGCGGTTGAGGCGGAGCAGAGCGTCCTCGGCTCCATCCTCATCGACCCGGAGGCGATCCTGAAGGTCGCCGAGTTCCTGCGCCCCGTCGACTTCTACCGCGCCCAGCACGCCGACATCTACGAGTCGATGCTCGCCCTCCACGGCCAGCGCGAGCCGATCGACCTCGTCACCCTCGGGGACGAGCTCGCGCGCCGCGAGCGGCTCGAGCCGGTCGGCGGGCCTGCGTACCTGGCGAACCTCATGAACGCAGTGCCCACGGCGGTGCACGTCGAGCAGTACGGCCGGATCGTCGAGCGCAAGGCGGTGCTCCGTAACCTCATCGCCGCCGCCGGCAAGATCGCGGCGGTCGGCTACGAGGAGGCGAACGACGCCGAGATCGCCATCGACCGCGCCGAGGGCATCCTGTTCGAGATCAGCCAGCGCCGGACGGTGGGCGGCTTCGAATCCCTCGCCACGCTCCTTGGACAGGCCTACGACCGGCTCGAGTATCTCCACGAGCACCGCGGCCAGATCCTCGGCATCCCGTCCGGCCTCTCGCAGCTGGACACGCTGCTCGGCGGTTTCCAGCCGTCCGACCTCATCATCCTCGCCGCCCGGCCGAGCGTCGGAAAGACGAGCATGGCGCTGAACATCGCCCAGCACGCGGCCGTGCGTGAGGCGAAGAAGGTCGGCATCTTCAGCCTCGAGATGAGCCGCGAACAGCTCGCCCTGCGCCTCCTCTCGGCGGAGAGCGGCATCAACCCGCGGCCGCTGCAGACCGGGTTCGTGGACGAGACGGACTGGTCGAAGATCGCCGAGGTCATGAACGCCATGCACAACGCGCCGATGTGGATCG
>Ga0299913_10005474_pt1 | contig 10847 bp, 10 predicted proteins | sample RVTome_9_FD_201360 | JGI IMG/M metagenome (GOLD analysis project Ga0299913, IMG submission 201360) | Soil microbial communities from uranium-contaminated site in the Upper Colorado River Basin, Wyoming, United States - RVT155D38 (version 2) ... | reverse complement strand
TGCGCGCGGCGGCCCCCGCGGCTCCTGCATACCCACCTCCCTCCTTGCATCGAGCGGGCAAGCTGGTCTATCGCAATCTCCTCGCTTACAAGCATCACTGGATCGCCTTCGTGAGCGGTTTCTTCGAGCCGTTCTTCTATCTGGTGGCGGTCGGCTTCGGCGTGGGGCAGTTCGTGGGGTCGGTGTCGTTCGGCGGCACCGAGCTAGCGTACGCGTCGTTCCTCGCCCCCGGCCTGCTCGCCGCCTCCACCCTGAACGGGGCCGTGTTCGACGGATTCTTCGGGCCGTTCTTCAAGCTCAACTGGATGAAGACCTACGACGGGATCGTGACCACGCCTCTCTCGATCCCCGACATCGCGGTGGGCGAGGTGCTGTGGGCCTTGATCCGCGGGACGATCTACGGCATCGGGTTCTTGGTGGTCATGCTGATGCTCGGGCTGATCCACTCGCCATGGGGGCTGCTCGCTCTCCCCGCCGTGATGCTGTCCTCGGGAGCTCTGTCCGCCGGCGCCATGATCCTGACGTGCACCACCAAGCAGATCTCCTCGATCGACAAGGTGATGACCTTGGTGGTGTTCCCACTGTTTCTGTTCTCGGGGACCTTCTTCCCGGTGTCGCTGTACCCGGACTACCTGAGGCCGTTCGTCCAGGCCACTCCGCTCTATCACTCGGCGGCCCTGCTGCGCTCGTTGACAACGGGGCAGGTCGGACTTGGAACCCTGTTGAACATGGCCTACCTCGGCGCGATGTTCGTGCTCGCGAGCGTCGTGGCGATCCGCCTGATGAGGCGCAGGCTGGTTTCCTAGGTCCTACCGGTGTTCGGGGTTCGGGTGATCCCACCTGCAGCCGGCATCCCACTCGGATCGCTGGTTCCCGTAGGCAGTGATCCCTCCGTTGTCCTTCAACATGCGCGCTAGATGCATCAGGTTCCAGGTCATGAACGTCATGTTGCGATTCGTGAAGTCGTTGTCGAACCCAGCTCCGTCGTCGCCGTACGAGGGCCCGGGTCCCGCCTCGCCGATCCACCCTGCATCCGCTTGGGGCGGGATCGAATATCCGAGATGTTGCAGGGCATAGAGGATGCTCATCGAGCAATGTTTGATCCCGTCCTCGTTGCCGGTGATCAGGCAGCCGCCGGCCCGGCCGTAGTAGGCGTACTGGCCCCGGTCGTTGAGGAGGCTCGAGTTCCCGTAGAGACGCTCGATCAACTGCGTGCATACCGAGGATTTCTCTCCCAGCCAGATCGGAGACCCGATCACCAGGATGTCCGCGGCCAGCACCTTCTCGAAGATCTGCGGCCATACGTCCGTCTTCCAGCCGTGTTCGGTCATGTCCGGCCACACTCCAACCGCGAGATCCAGGTCGACCGCGCGCAGGGACTCGACCGTGACGCCGTGGTTCCGCATGATGGCGATCGATCGATCCATAAGGAGCTGCGTGTGGGACTCCTCCGGCGATCGCTTGAGGGTGCAGTTGATGTAGAGCGCCTTCAGATCGCTGTTGTCGGGGGCCTCGCGACCCTCATCGTTAGCCATAGGACCACTCCCTTCTCGAGCGTCGATCACGACTCACCAGGCACCTCCACCGCCACCACCGCCACCACCACCACCGCCGCCCGAGAAGCCACCGCCTCCGCCGCTCGAGGGCGCGGCCGCGCTCGTGACCGCGTTCGAGATGTCGGAGATCGCGAAACCGCTGGTGCCGGAACCGAGCCCACCGTGCGTGTCGACCCAGTAGACGTTGCTCGTCGCGGCGAGCTCCTCCGGAGCGTGTAGCTGCGCAGCCTCGAGGACGCGGTCGGCGACCCCGAGCGCGATGCCGTAGCAGAGGAACCGGTCCCAGACGGCGATCGACGCCGGGGCGGCCTCGGGGATCCCGGGGAAGTCGGTGAGGAATCGCTTGAACGCGCCCCACTGCGAGGCGAGGTGGGCGCCTTGTACGGAACGCTTCTCCCACCCCCGGCGCCTCGCCAGGAACACGATCATGATCAGCGCGTTCAGGCCCGCCATCCCGGCCCCGATCCCCCAGTAGACCTTCGCCCACGGGAAGCCCTCGGCGGCGTTGCCGACCTTGCCCGCGATGAACATGCAACCCATCATGAGAGCGGCGAAAGCGATGATGGCGAGCGCCGCCGGTGCCAACCCATGGCCGATCCACCAGCCCTTCTCTTTCAGGGACCCGGAGACCCCCTGTTTGAACTGGGTGAACCGCTCCGCGTAGTAGGTGGGTTCGCCGGCGATCTCTGTGCGGAGCTCGCCAAGCATGAGACGGTCCTTCCCCTCGAGCGCGTGCTCCACGGCGTTCAGAACCTCCTGCTCGTAGGGCTGCAGCCCGGTCGTCTTGTCGGTTGCCTGCACCGCCAGGTCGCTGACCTCCTCCCGGCGGATCCCAGCCCATGTCTTGCGGATCGTCGTGGCGTGATCGGCCGAGAGGTAACCGCGCCGGATCAGATCGAAGAGTGTCGCGGTGAAGGCGTCTCCCGTGGCACGGGCATGGCCCTCCGCGAGCAGGGCGGCGACCATGGCCGGCTCTTGGTCTCCCGGCGGCTCGTGCAGATGTTCCGGCGACGGAGGCACGACCGGCTCTCGGCCGTAGCGGCGCCAGATGTAGAGGGCGATCAGGGATCCCGGAAGGACGACGACCACAAGGCCGAGCGGAAGGAGCCACGCGAGGTTCTCCCTGATGAACGCGATCCTCCGCCTGTCCTCCGCCGCCCGGCGGGCGAGCTCGCCCTCTTCGTCGATGATCTTCTGGAGACCGGGCCCCGCTCGCTCCACCGCGCCGCTCGTGCTCGTGAGGAGGTCTCGCGGGAAGACGGCGCGCATCTCGACCCAACGCGCCGGAGGAACATGCGCTGCCGCCAGGGTCGCGCCCTTGCCGCTGTCTCTAAGCTCCACGACCCCGGAGATGTCTCCGGGATGCCCCCATATCAGCGCGTCGCCGGGGGCCGCGCCGGGCCACCTCATCTCAACGGTGAGGTTCGACAGCTCCTGGTCCCACTCGTCACCCCACACGCGCAGGTTGAGGTCCACCACATCGGTGTAGGCGATCGCCAGCCCCCGCAGTGTGTAGGCGATGTCGAAGGTCCGAACCTCGTCGAAAGCCTGGTAGTGCCAGACGATCCGCGTCCGGTCGCCCAGGTCGGCGACGCCGAAGGTACTCGGCGATCCTGAGCTACCAAGCTCTGCCGACGCTCCCGGCGAGTAGGCCTGACCTGCCTCGCTCACCGAGATATCGCCGACCGCCAGCAGGGTGGTCTCTCCGCTCAGCTCTTCTCGCCGGTGGGGGATCTCGCGGTACCCACCGCTGAAGGCCCCGGAGAACGAGTAGGTGATGTGCTCGACCACTCGAACGGAGCCGTCTGGAAGCACGCGTGCCTCGACGGCGGCTTCGGGCAGTGTGAAGGTCTTCGCGTGGGCCGGAGTGGTCAGACTGCCGATGGCCAGGACGGCGGCTACGACGATCAGGCTCCTGGCGAGTCCCCGGCGAGCTCCCTTCATCACGGCAGTGTCTCTTTTTGGCCGCCGGATTGCACCCGACTTCGCCCGGATCGGGACTTGGGGGAGGGGTATGGGGCCCTTCGCGGCGAAGTGGTCAGGTCATGGGATCCAAGAACGCTCGCCTCGGCAAGGCTCTCGCGATGGCGACGGCACTGGTGCTGGGACTCGCGGCGCCGGCCGGAGCCGTCGCCGAGGAGCGTGCCATCGCCGGGCCCGGGGGGTTCGCGCACGGATACCTGACGGAAACCGTCACGATCTCGAAGGGCGACTCCATCGCGTTCGCCAACTTCGACATCTTCGAGCACAACGTCGTCCATGATGTCGAGGCCGACGGCTTCGGGGGGAAGCGGAACGTTGCCTGGTGTGGATCGGACGAGGGAGACCACCACGAACACGCCCACGGTTGTCCCGTCTTCTGGAGCGGGTTGATCGCGGCCGGCGAGACGACGCAGGTGAGGGGATTGCGACGGGTTAAGCCCGGCAAGAGCTACACGTTCTTCTGCACCCTGCACCACAACATGAAGGGAACGTTGGAAGTCCGTCCTCGTGCGTAGGTCTCAGGTCGCGGCCGCGAGGCGATGGGCAAGAGCCTTGAGCATGGCCACGGCAAGCTTCGGCTCGGCCTGGAGCAGCTCGTCGAAGTCGTCGCGGGCGATCGCCAGACAGCGAAGCTGGGTCGATGTCGCGCATACGCGCCCGGTGTGAGTAGCACGCTCGTCCAGTAGGGCGAGTTCGCCGAAGAACTCGCCGGGGCCCAGCTCGATCTTCCTGTCTCGCAGCTCGACCGTCGCCGTCCCCTCTTCGATCACGAACAGGCCTGCCCCGGGCTGATCCGGCTGTACGAGCACGTGACCGTGACGGGCCTCGAACTCGGTGGCGTGGTCAAGGATCCGCTGGAGCGCTCCGGTGCTGAGCTCAGCGAACAATGGGATCTGACGGAGTTGTTCAAGACGTTGTTCCATCGTGGGTTCGGGCACGGCGCTTTCATATCACGCCCACGGTGGACATCCCAGACGTTTTTCGGCGTGCGATCGAGCCGTCCTCGCTTCTTAACCGAAGGCGCACTAGCATCGGCGACGATGAACAGTGACGAGCTCGTCGACGCCCTCGCCGGCTTCTCGTTGTTCGCGGATGTCGGGCGCCCCGATCTCGAGGGGCTGGTCCATAGCTTCGATGAGGAGTGGTACTCCCAGGGCCAACGGGTCCTTCGTCAGGGATTCACCGGGACGGGTTTCCACCTCATCGTGCAGGGCGAAGCGGCCGTCGTGATCGACGGCGAGGAGCGGACCACCCTGGGACGCGGTGACTTCTTCGGCGAGATCTCCGTGCTGCTCGACGAACCTCCGGTGGCAGACGTGGTCGCGCTATCCCCGCTCCACTGTGTCGTGCTGGCGCGAGCCGACCTGCCGGAGTGGCTCCTCGGCCATCCATCCGTGTGCTTGCGCATGCTGCAGGCCGCGCTGCGCCGGCTCCGGGCGGCCAACCTGTGGCGGAGCTAACCGGCCCGTATCCGCCGGGGGAGTATCCGGTGGTCGTCGTGGGGAGCGGCCCCGGCGGACTACAGACCAGCTATCACCTCGCCCGTTACGGGGTCGGCCACGCGCTCATCTCGGCGGACGACGAACCCGGAGGGATGTTCCGGCGCTTCCCGATATTCCAGCGGCTGATCACCTGGACGAAGCTGCACGCACCCGTCGGGAGGGATACCGCCGCGTACGAGTGGTTCGACTGGAACAGCCTGCTGGGAGACGAGGCCGCGCATCGCAGCCTGGTGCCCGAGATGATGGACGGCACCTCGTACTTCCCCTCGCGACCCGAGATGGAAGCTGGTATCGCCGCTTTCGTCGAGCGCGCCGGAGTCGAATGCCGCTACGGGTGCCGCTGGTTGTCGACTCGGAAGGACGGCGAAAGTTTCGTGCTCGAGACCTCGGACGGCACCTATCGCTGCCGTGTGATCGTGTTCGCGATCGGCATGGCGCAGCCGTGGAAGCCCTCGATCCCTGGGATCGAGGATGTGCCCCACTACGTCGACCTGCAATCCCCTCAGCACTACGCGGGCAAGTCGGTCTTTCTGATAGGCAAGCGGAACTCGGGTTTCGAGCTGGCGGATGGCCTACTTCCCTGGGCGCGGCAGATAGTGCTTGCCTCACCACGTCCCGCCCGGATCTCGGTTGTGAGTCGGTCCACCGCAGCGGCGCGGGCTCGGTACCTGCAGCCTTACGAGGATCACGTGCTGGGTGGTGGGAACCTCGTGGTCGACACCACGATCGAGAGGATCGAACGAACGGCCGAGGGATCGACCGTCCATCTGCGGGGCACCACCCGGCCGGGGACATGGATGATCGATTCAGACGCCGTGATCGCCGCCACCGGATTCGCCGTTCCTCTAGGCGACCTGCGCGATCTTGGTGTCGCGACGTTCCATCAGGATCGCCTGCCGGCTCAGACCCCGTACTGGGAGAGCGTCTCCGTCCCCGGGATCTATTTCGCCGGCGCGGTTACGCAGGGATCGATCGGCCTGAAGAAGTACGGCATCCCCAGTAACTCTGCCGCCGTCCACGGATTCCGTTACAACGCAAGGGTGCTGGCCCGGCACATCGCCGAGAAACACATGGGGTTGTCGTTCGAGAGGCCGCGCCTGGCGGCCGGGGATGTGGTCGACCATCTCCTGGAGCGCGCGCGGTACGGGCCCGACCTGTGGAACCAACGCTCGTACCTAGCACAGGTCGTCGAGTTCTCGCCGAGCGAAGGCATCACCGACGCGGGTTGTGTGCCGCTGGCTCATTTCGTGGATTCTCAAGGCCCCGATGCCGTCGCGATCACGGTCGAGACCGATACGGATGGAGATATCCATCCCGCGCTTTACCTTCGTCGGTCCAATACCGTGACGGAGCACCTACTAGGCTCGGACCCACTGCATAACTTCGAGGATCCTGAGCATCGCAAGGCAACCGCCGATCTGCTGGCCGGCTGGATCTAAGCGATAGAGAGGACGAGGATGGACGACGATCGACTGCGTGACATCTATGCCGAAACCTCGACGATAGCGGTGGTGGGCGCGTCGAAGGACGAGTCAAAGCCGTCCCACTCGATCCCGGCCTACCTGCAGAACCAGGGGTTCAAGATCATCCCGGTGAGTCCTCGCGGCGGCGAGATCTTCGGGGAAAAGGTCTATCCAACCCTTGCCGAGGTGACCGAACCGGTCGACGTCGTAGACGTCTTCCGACCCGCCGACGAAGCCCCAGGGATCGCTCGCGAGGCAGTGGAGATCGGAGCGAAGGTGCTGTGGCTCCAGAGTGGGATCTCCTCCGACGAGGCTTACCAGATCGCCACGGCGGCAGGGATGCAGGTCGTGATGGACGCGTGCATGGGGGTCACGCACGGGCGGCTCGGGCTCGGCCCGGGGCCGCACTAGGACTAGACGGGCGAGGTCAGAGAAGGGTCGATCGACGCGATCAGCATCTTTTCGCTGACTCCCTTCAGCTCGACCGGGCGAGGCTCCGAGATCGGGAAGCGGGCCTTGGCGATGTTGATCACGTCCATCGACGCGAGGATCTCGCCGCCCTGTGCGAGCGCGCCGACGCGAGCGGCCTCGTGGACCCCCTTCCCGCCGTAGTCGTTGCCGCGGCGTGTGGCTTCCACCGAATGTAGCCCGATGCGCACCTGCGGGGCGAAGCCCTGCGAGCGGCGGTGGCCGTCCAACCTCCGTTGGATAGCGACCGCGCACTCGACCGCTTCATAGGGGCTTTCGAAAGCCACGAAGAACCCGTCCCCGACCTGCTTCACTTCCTCGCCGCAGTGCGCTTCGAACAGCTTCCTCAGCGTGTTGTCGTGCCAGCCCAGCAGGTTCTCCCAGGCGCCGTCGCCCAACGCCTCGACCAGGTTCGTCGACCCGACGATGTCGGTGAACATGAAGGTCCTGGTGGTGCGTACGCCGGGCACGGACGCCTTCGGCAGCGTGTCGCCGACCTCTTCGCCAAGGAGATCCATCGCCCGTCGTAGGTCCAGCACCGCGCCGAGCTTGTCGAAGGATGCGCGCGCGGCTTGCAGCTCGAGCACGGCGCCATCCTCGTCTCCCGATTCCCTGAGCGCCACCCCCAGCATCATGCGAGCGCGGGCGGCCTCATAGGGGAGGTCGGCCTCGCGCCAGATCCGCCAGCTCTGGCGACAGGATTGGATCGCCTCTCGAACATCTCCCTCCGCGAGCTGCAGCTCGCCGCGGGCCAACTGAGCACAGGCCCTCAGTACCGCACTCTGGAACTCCTGCGCGATCTGCTCCGCTTCCGCGGCGGCCGTGCGCGCGGTCTCCAGGTCACCCGCGGCGATCGCGATCGTGACCTGGGGCGTCAGCAGCCGACAACGGCTCAGCTTGTCGAGCGTCGGCTCGTCCAGAGCTCGAGCGATCGAGACGGCTGCCGCGCGGACGTTGCCCTCGGCCAGTTGGAGAAGGGCGAGCCCCGGCTGGGGTTCGCGTCCCAGCTCGTGCGCTTGTCGGAACGCATCCTTGGCCTCCTCGAGATCGCCCATGCGAAGCCTTATCTCGCCGACCTCGTAGAAGCCGAAGGCGGCGAACTCGAGGTTGAAGCTCTGTAGCTCGTGAAGGGCCCGGCGGGCCTCCTGCTCCGCTTCTGCCCAGGAACCGCGCAGTCTCATGATCTCGGCGCGATGCACCCGGCACACCCCCGGGAATCCTGCTATCGATTGGCGCTCGCACCAGCGCTTCGAAGCCTCCGTCCACTGTCCGGCGCGGTCGTAGTCGGCGAGCGATGCAGTGGCACTGATCGCCATGCAATAGATGATCCCGGTCATGAACGGACCGACGTCGCCGCTGACCGATGCCACGGTTGCTTCGTCCAAGAGCGCGAGACCTTCCTCCACGCGGCCACTTTGGAGGTGGGCTTTGCCCTCCAGGAGTAAGCCCATCGCCTGGAGGTCGGGATTCCCGAAGCGGGTCCCGATCTCCAAGGTTCGCGTCGCGGCCTCGAGCGCCAGATCCGACTTGTCCATGGCCAAGGCATCCATGGCGTGCATCATCGAGAGCCAGCCCTGTTCGGCACAATCGCCTTCTTGCTGCAGCAGGCGCTCGGCTCGGTTGAACCAACCGGCGCCCATGGAGTGGGCGAGCTTGCTGAAGTAGTCCTGGGCGACCTGGATCCCTATGACGGCAGCCCGGCGCGGCGCGCCGGCGTCGATGTAGCCCGCGTAGGCGCGTTCCCGGGCCGAGATGCAGTCCTCCAGCCGGCCGGTCCACCAGGCCGCCTCCGCATACGCCTCTAGATCCTCGGGGGAGAGCTCCCCTTCGGAATCGGCTGTTTTGAGAAGGTCGTAAGCCTCCCGCCAGGCGTGCTTGGTGGCCGCTCTGCGTCCAGCTTCCAATGGACTGCTCTGGATGACTTGGCTCATGTGATCCCTTGATCGGCGGCCGCATCTCATTGTCGCGTAGCGATCCCGCGCTTCACAAGAAGGTCAACCGAGTGAAGTCGCGTTCGGAGGGGCGGCGGTCCGTTTCATCCTTATCGTCCGGGTTCGCCTATCCCAGCTTCGCGTGTGGGTAGTTCGCCGAGCGGTTCTGGAACGACAGGATCTTCGGATTCTGGATCACGCCGTCGCGGATCTCGATCGCCCGGTGGATCGTCGCATCTCGACCCCACGACCCGGCACCACCCATGACCGAGGGCAGGTAGGGCAGCAGCGCCTCGCTGATCTCCCACGTCGCCGAATCCCACAGATAAGAGGGGCTGTGATCGACCGCGTAGTAGTAGATCTGGTCTCCCATGGTGAACATCGGATCCTCGAACGAGGTGGGCCGAGCCCACTCGAAGCCCATGTTTTCGTCGCAGGACACGTCCACGATCAGGGTCCCGCGTTCCAGCGTGTCGAGCTCGTCGGTGGTCACGAACATGTACGGAGCGTCGGTGTCTTGAAGCACGCAGTTCACGATGATGTCGTGGTCCGCGAGGACCTCTGCCATCGGCTTGTTTCCGGAATCCACGATGACCTCGACCCGGCCCCCGTCCACCGCTGCGAACCGAGTCATGGTGACCGCGTGAGGCGGCGATTCGACCGCGCTGGGCTCCCGGTGTGTCATGACGGTGATGTCGGAGATGTCCACGGCCCTCAGCGCGGTTACAGCCCCGCGTCCGGTTGCGCCGTAGCTGATGACCGCGGCGCTGAGAGGCCGTCCGTACTCTCCGGTCAGTCCGACCAGGCTCAGGGCGTGCATCACCGAGCAGTAGCCGGCCAGCTCGTTGTTCTGATGGAAGACGTGGATGCCGAAGGAACCGTCGTGGACCCAGTGATTCATCGACTCCCACGCGATCAGGGTGAGGCGCCGGTCGATCGCTTGCTGGGTGAGTGCCTCGTCCTGCACGCAGTGCGGCCATCCCCAGAGCACCTGGCCGTCTCGCATCGAGGCTAGGTCCTCCGGCAGAGGCTTCGGCAGAAGCAAGATGTCGCACTCCTCGATCAGCTCCTGCTGGGATCGGAGCCCCGCCACCAGTCCGGTTAGATCTTCGTCGGTCGTGCCGAAGTGCGACGCGTACCCGCGCTCGAGGAATATCGAGCGCCGGAGCGCGGGGTCGATCCGCTCTAGATGTCGGGGATGGATCGGCAGCCGGAGCTCGTTCTCCTTGCGCGACGTACCGAACACACCGAGGCTGAGTTGCTCCATCGATGAGTCAGACGCGAACGACTAGATCGTCGAGCAGTCTCCTGGTCGCGGCCGCGATCTCCTCGACCGCCCCCTCGAACACGAGCGTGTTCACACGCGAGGGGGCCCGGTAGCCGCTCACCTTCCGCACGTATTGGAGCGCGGCGGCCCGGATCTCCTCGTTGCTGGGAGGGTCCTGTGGATCACGAAGGGTCTTGATGCTTCTGCACATGGCGAGAACCTACTGCCCCGGGGAGCAACCCTCGGAGGCTCCCGATCAGGCGTGGCCAGCGGAGCACCTAGAGCTCGAGCGCAAGGCGGCCGAAACCGACCCCGACACTCGTACCTAGCGAAGCAGCCGCCCGGTTACCCCTTGGCGTTGAACCTCAGTACGTCGATGCCCCGGTTGTAATCGAGTGTGTACACGATCTCGTTGTTGATCCAGTAAGCCGCGCTCGTCGATCCAGCGTGGGGGAGGAACCAGCCGACCTCTTTGATCTTGCCTTTCTTGCTCACGTTGATGAATCGGGTTCCGTGCTCGAAGAAGGCCGCGGCCACGAGCCCACCGTTACGGAACTTCGGATGTGCCTCGTGCCAGTGGGTCGAGCAACTCAGGTTCGCGGGAGGGCTTCCATCCGCGTAGGTGCCGTTGCTCATCCGGTACTCGTCGATCATCGTGAAGGTCTTGGTGCGCTTCC
>Ga0299913_10005473_pt1 | contig 10849 bp, 9 predicted proteins | sample RVTome_9_FD_201360 | JGI IMG/M metagenome (GOLD analysis project Ga0299913, IMG submission 201360) | Soil microbial communities from uranium-contaminated site in the Upper Colorado River Basin, Wyoming, United States - RVT155D38 (version 2) ... | reverse complement strand
AGAACGTGCTCGGCTTCGAGGAGTTCATGGCCTGCGCCCGGGAGTGGACGCCCGAGCGCGCCGGCGAGGCCTGCGGCCTTCCGGCCAAAGACATCCGCACCCTCGCCGCCTGGTACAAGGCCGCGTCGCCGGCGGCGATCAGCATCGGCAACGGGCTGGAGCGGAATCGCAACGGCGGCTCCGGCGTGCGCGCCGTCGCGGCGCTGCCGGCGCTGGCGGGTAAGCTCGGCGTCGCGGGCGGCGGCGTGCTGGCGGCGGCGGGTTATGCCTTTCCGAAGACGCCGGACCGGCTGCACCGCCCCGACCTCGTGCCGCCCGGGACGCGCACGATCAACATCCTCGACGTCAGCCGGCATATCCTGGACGACGCACTCGACCCGCCGATCCGCGGCGTCTTCATCTACAACCACAACCCGGTGATCGTGCATCCGGACCAGAACCGCATGAAGCGGGCGCTGGCGAAGGAGGACCTGTTCGTCGTCGGCTGCGAGGTGGCGATGACCGACAGCATGCGCTACGCCGACATCGTGCTGCCGGCCTCGACGCATTTCGAGTTCGCCGACCTCTACCCGGCCTACGGCCAGCAGTTTCTGCAGCGCGCCGAACCGGTGATCCCGCCCTACGGCAAGTCGCTGCCGAACACCGAGATCTTCCGCCGCCTCGCCGCCCGGTTCGGCTTCGACGGCCCGGCGTTCACAGCGAGCGACGAGGACCTGATGGCCGACGCGCTTGACGGCGCCGATCCGCGGCTCAAGGGCGTGCGCCCGTCCGACGTCCCGGTCGGCGGCGCGCTCCGCATGGAGTTCGCGGGCGAGGAGCCGGTGCTGTTCAAGACCGTCTTCCCGAAGACGCCGAGCGGCAAGGTCGAGCTGGTCTCCGAAAACCTGGAGCAGCGCTTCGGCGCGCGGCTGCCGACCTACCGGCCGCTCGATGACGCGTGGCCGCTGACCCTGATCACGCCGTCCTCGGACAAGCGCATCACCTCGACCTTCGGCGGGGTGAAGGCGTGCGACGCGACGCCGATGCTCGACATGCACCCGGCCGACGCCGCCGCGCGCGGCCTCGGCGACGGCGCGACGGTCAAGGTGTGGAACGACCTCGGCGAGGTGCACCTGCCGCTCCGCATCACGGACGCGGTCCGCCCCGGCGTCGTCTGCTCGGTCAAGGGCGCGTGGTTCAAGACCTCGGACAACGGCCAGACCGTCTCCGCCCTCGCGCCCGCGACCAAAGCCGACATCGCCGAGGGCGCCTGCTTCAACGACGCGCGGGTGGAGGTGGCGGCGCTCCGCCCCGCTTGATCCCGGCGGACCGATCGCTACTGTGACGCGATGACCCTCGACACCAAGGCCGCGGCGCCGGAGCGGGCGAGCGCGCTGGCCTATTTCTTCCTGACCTGCACGGCACTGTGCTGGGGCGCGAACGCGATCTTCGGCCGCCTCGCGGTGGGCGAGATCTCGCCGATGCTGCTGGTCGCGCTGCGCTGGCTGGTCGTCGTCATGCTGCTCGCCGCCTTCGCCAAGGGGGCTATCCGCCGCGACCTGCCGGCGCTCAAGGCGCGCTGGGGTTATCTCGCGGCGATGGGCGCGCTCGGCTTCGCGACCTTCAACGGGATCTACTACGTCGCCGCGCACAGCACGACCGCGGTCAACATCGGCATCATCCAGGGCGCAATGCCGATGTTCGTCTTCTTCGGGGCCTTCCTCGCCTACCGGACGCCGGTGACGGGGCTGCAGGTGATGGGCGCCACGCTGACCATGGCGGGGGTGGCGCTGGTCGCGTCGGCCGGCAGCCTGGCGCGGCTCGCGGCCTTCGAATTCGCGCCGGGCGACGTGCTGATCGTGCTGGCCTGCGTGATCTACGCCGGCTACACGGTGGCGCTGCGCCGCCGGCCGCCGGTCCCGGCGCTCTCGATGTTCGCCGCACTCGCCGGCGCCGCCTTCGCCACCTCGCTGCCGATGGTCGCCACGGAAGCCGCGCTCGGCCAATTGCAATGGCCGACCGCAACCGGCTGTATCATCGTCGTCCTGGTGGCGATCTTCCCCTCGGTGATCGCCCAGACCTGCTTCATCAAGGGCGTCGCGCTGATCGGCCCCGGCCGCGCCGGCGTGTTCATGAACCTGACCCCGGTGTTCGCCTCCGCCATGGCGATCTCGATCCTGGGCGAGGCGTTCGAGGCCTTCCACGCCGCCGCGCTCTGCCTCGTGCTCAGCGGGATCTGGCTGTCGGAACGGGGGAAGGCGGGGGCCTGAACGACCGTCTTGCGGACCGCCGGGCGATTACCGTAGTCTTTGCCGCCGGGGCGCGGGTGTAGCTCAATGGCAGAGCAGAAGCTTCCCAAGCTTACGACGAGGGTTCGATTCCCTTCACCCGCTCCAGCATTTCCAACGAGTTAGGTCTGTCCTAGTCCCCCAGCGCCATGCCTTCGCGCCGTGGGTCGGCGCCGCCGACCAGGGTGCCGTCGGGCAGCACCTCGATGCCGTGCAGGCCACTGGTCATGTGGACGATCTTGACCTTGTGGCCCTTCGCCTCGAGCGCGTCCTGGAAGCGCGTCGCGGACGTGTCCTTCTCCAGCTCGACCCAGGCGCTGCGGGCGGCGACATGCGGCATCGCGAGAGCTGCCTGGATGTCCAGGTTCCAGTCGAGCATGGCGACCAGCGCCTGGGCGACGTAGCCGCAGATGAACACGCCGCCGGGCGAACCGATCGTCAGCCGCAGGCTGCCGTCGGGGCGGAACACCAGCGTCGGCGACATCGAGGAGCGTGGGCGCTTGCCGGCCTCGGCGCGGTTGGCCACCGGCGTGCCCCTGGACTCCGGTCGGAAGGCGAAGCTGATCAGGTGGTCGTTCAGCAGGAAGCCATGGACGAGAATTCCCGAGCCGAAGCCGCGGCCGATCGAGGCGGTCAGCGCGACCGCGTTGCCCGCCGCATCGATGACCGAGAGATGCGTGGTCGACGGCGATTCCGGCGCGTCGTCGGGAGCGTAGTTGGCGCGCTTCATCGGCGGCTCGCCCGCCTGCGGCCTGGCGATCGCCGCGTCGCGGCGGATCAGCCCGGCGCGCGCCGCGAGGTAGCCCGGGTCGAGCAGCCCTGCCTGCGGCACCGCCGCGAAATCCGGGTCGGCCATGTAGACGCCGCGGTCGGCATGCGCCAGCTTGGACGCTTCCATGAACAGGTGTACCGCCTCCACTGAATCCGGTCCGAGCGCGGCCATGTCGAACGGCTCCAGCATGCGGAGCGTCATCGCCACCGTGAGCCCGCCGGTGGTTGACGGTCCCATGCCGCAGACCCGGTGGCCGCGGTAGGGCGCGCATACCGGCGGGCGCGGCTTGGCCTGGTAGGCCGCGAGGTCGGCGGATGTCATGGGCGAGGGGTGCTGCGGGGCCGTGGTGACGGCCTCTGCGATGCCGTTGGCGATGGCGCCGCTGTAGAAGGCGTCGGCGCCGCCCTCGGCGACCGCGCGCAGCATGGCGGCAAGCGGCTTGTTCATCAGCAGGTGGCCGACCGGCCAGGCCTCGCCCTCGGCATCGAGGAAATAGGCGCGCGTCGCCGGATGCTTCAGCTTCGTCCGGCTGAACTGGATCTGCTTGTGCAGGCGCGGGGAGACGGCGAAGCCCTTCTCGGCCAACGCAATGGCAGGCTGGAACAGCGCCTTCCAGGGCAGCTTGCCGTGCTTCGCGTGGGCCAGCGCGAACAGGCGGAATTGCCCCGGCACGCCGGCCGACTTGCCGCCCCTATGCAGGTCTTCGCGGTCAAGCGGCTTGCCGTCGAGGCCGAGGAAGAAATCGGGATGTACCGCCGCCGGCGCGGCCTCGCGCCCGTCGTAGCCGTCGACCTGCTTGGCCGCCGCCGACCAGTGCATCAGGTAGCCGCCGCCGCCCGGGCCCGAGGCCTGCGGCTCGACCAGCCCCAGCACCAGCGCCGCGGCGATCGCCGCGTCCACTGCCGCGCCGCCGCTCCGCAGGATGTCGCGCCCGGCCTCCGCGGCATGCGGGTTGGCGGCGGCGATCATGAAGGATTTCGCCGTGACCGCCTGCTTCTGGGTGAAACCGGTGTGGATTTCCGGCTGCTCGGTCTCCTGCGCCAGGGCGGGCGCCGCGAGGACAAGAAATCCGAGGAGTGCAGTCCGCAAGGTCGTCATCGTCATGGCAGGCCTGCCGAAAGTCGCGCGGAAATGGCGTCCTGCCTATACGCTTCCGATTAAACCTTCGTAAAGCGGCGCAGGCGGGAAGGGGCACTAACCGCCTCCTTTCACGTCATTCCACGGCTTGACCCACTGCTGTCCGGTAAGATCGCAGTGACCAGCGCGACGGCCGCGGCCTTCCTGGCACAGCCTCAAGATTTTGCGAATTGCGACACGAGCGACTTGCCGGTTACATCCGGCTCCTCGTGGGTGCCCGGATCATGTCCGGGCACGACGGCAATATTTTGAATTCAAAACAAAAACGTCATGCGCGCACTTGATGCGCGCATCCACGAATCTTGGTTCGTATGCTCGACCCGTTCTGAACCGGACAGCGGTAGGTCAAGCCGTGGAATGACGATCCATTTAATGGATTTGCGTTCCAGGCCTGCATGACGAAGTGGGGAGAAAACGGCTAACCCGCCAGCAAATCCGCGAACACGAAGCCGTCGCGCGTCACGATCTCGCCGGGGGTCACGGGGATGGGCGCGGAGAACATCGGGCCGGACCAGGCGAAGCTGTGGAACTCGCCCTTTTCGCCGCAGGGGTCGACGCTCTCGGGCAGGTCATCGAGGAACGCATCGTCGAAGGTGCGGCCGGCGAATTTCGGGTCGAGCTGCTTTGGATCGACGCAGGTGATGTGCGCGCGCAGCCCGGACGCCACCATCTCGCGGGCGAGCGCCGCCGTCTCCAGGCCCCAGATCGGGAAGACCGGTTTGATGCCGGTCGGTGCGAGCTTCTCCTCGCGGTAGCGGCGCACGTCCTCCAGGAACAGGTCGCCGAAGGCGACGGCCGAGACCTTCTCCTGCGTTGCTTTTGCCATGGCTTCGGCCATCGCGGCCTCATAGGCCTCGTTGGGGCAGGGAGAGGGGATCGGCACCTTGATCAAGGGCAGCCCTGCGGCCCCGGCCTGGCGCTCCAGCAGATCCTCGCGCACCGCATGCATGGCGACGCGGGAGGCCGTCTGGTTGATGGTGGTGAGCAGGCCCGCGATCTCGTAGCCGCCTTGCCGGCGCAGCGCGTGCAGCGCCCAGGCGCTATCCTTGCCGCTGCTCCAGGAGAGCCAGAGGCGGGGGCTCACCGCGCTTCAGACGTGGAAGGATTCGCCACAGCCGCAGCGTCCCTTTTCGTTCGGATTGGTGAAGGTGAAGCCGGACTGCAGCTTGTCTTCCTTGTAGTCCATCTCCGAGCCGATCAGGAACATGGTCGCGGCGGGATCGATGAAGAGCGTGACGCCCTTGTCCTCGATCACCTCCTCGAACTTCTTCTTCTCTTCGGCGTATTCGACGAAATAGCTCATGCCGGAGCAGCCTTGCGCTTTCACGCCGACGCGAAGGCCGACGACCGGCTTCGTGGCCTTGGACATGAGCTGCTTCACGCGGTCCGCCGCGGCATCCGTCAAAGTCATCAGGGGTGCTGGCATGGCTTTCTCTCTATCTCCGGCTCTCGTAACGTATCATTCTACCATATATCCAGGGCGAGCTTCGCGTCTTCCGACATCCGTTCCTTGCTCCAGGGCGGGTCCCAGACGAGCTCGACCGTAACCTCGCCGGCGCCCTCGACCCCGGCCACCGCCCGGGCCACTTCGCCCGGCAACGTCCCCGCCACGGGGCAGGTCGGCGCGGTCAGGGTCATCCACAGATGCACCCCGCCGTCCGCGGCGATCTCCAGATTATATATAAGTCCCAAATCGTAAATGTTAACGGGTATTTCCGGGTCATGGACGGTCTTGAGCGCCTCGATCACGGCGGCCTCGGCGGCCGGCTTGGCGCCCGCAGGCAGCGGCTTGCCGGCCCGGGCGACCGTGTCGCCGCCGCCGGGGATGAAATCCCGGAGAGTCAGGCCGTCCTGGGTCACGATCCCGCCTCCGTGCTCACTTCCTTGACCCCTTCGATCGCCGCCGTCAGCGTGTGCCAGGGCAGGGTCGCGCATTTGACCCGCACCGGGAACTGCCGTACGCCCGACAGCACCTGCAGCTTCTCCATCTCGTCGTCGCCCTCGACCGGCTCGGCATTGTCGTCGGTGCACATGTGATGGAATCTCTCGAACAGCTTCTTCGCTTCGTCCACCGTCTTGCCCTTGACGATTTCCGTCATCATCGAGGCCGAGGCCATCGAGATGGCGCAGCCCTTGCCGACGAAGGCGGCATCGGCGATGCGACCGTCCGCGGCGATGTCGAGGTAGACGACGAGCTGGTCGCCGCACAGCGGATTGCGGCCGGCCGCCTCGTTGGTCGGATGCTCGGGCCGGCGGAAGTTCCGCGGCTTCTTGCCGTGGTCGAGAATGACCTCTTGATACAGTTCGCGCAGCTCGTCGAGCATCAGCCGAATATCTCCCGCACGGTTTCCAGCGCCTGGACCAGCGTATCCGCATCCTCGCGCCGGTTGTAGACGCCGAAGGACGCGCGCGCCGTCGCCGCCACGCCGAGACGGTGCATCAGCGGCTCGGCGCAGTGATGGCCGGCGCGGATGGCGACGCCGGCGCGGTCGATGATCGTGCTCACGTCATGCGCATGGATGTTGCCGAGGGTGAAGGAGATCACCGCCGCCTTGTCCGGCGCGGTGCCGTAGATCTTCAGCCCGTCGACCGAGGCGAGCCGCTGTGTCGCGTAGGTCAGCAGGTCGCGCTCATGCGCCTGGATGCTGTCCCAGCCGAGGCCGGTCACGTAGTCGACCGCCGCGCCGAAGCCGATCGCCTGGACGATCGCCGGCGTGCCCGCCTCGAACTTGGCCGGCAGCGCCGCCCAGGTCGTCTTCTCGAAGGTGACCGAGCCGATCATGTCGCCGCCGCCCATGAAAGGCGGCATGGCGTCGAGCAACGCTTCCTTGCCGTAGAGCACGCCGATGCCGGATGGGCCGTAGATCTTGTGCCCGGTGATCGCATAGAAGTCGCAATCCAGGTCCTGCACGTCGATCGGCATGTGCACGGCCGCCTGCGCGCCGTCGAACAGCACCTTCGCCCCCGCATCATGCGCCAGCCGCGCGATCTCCTTCGCCGGCGTGACGGTGCCGAGCACGTTGGAGACATGCGTGATCGCGACCAGCTTGGTCCGTTCGGTCAGCAGCGCCCTGAAGGCGTCGAGTCGGAACTCGCCATCATCGCTTACAGGAGCGATCTTGAGCGTCAGCCCCTTCTCGTCGCGCAGCATCTGCCAGGGCACGATGTTGGAGTGATGCTCCATCTCGGAGATGATGATCTCGTCGCCCGCCTTGAGGAACTTGCGGCCCCAGGCGTAGGCGACCAGGTTGATCGCCTCCGTCGCGTTGCGCGTGAAGATGATCTCCTTGCGGTCGCGCGCGTTCAGGAAGTCGCGCAGCTTGTCGCGCGCGCCCTCGTATAGCGCCGTCGCCCGCTCGCTGAGGTAATAGGCGCCGCGGTGGACGTTCGCGTACTCGCTCTCGTACACACGCTGCATCGTGTCGAGCACGGCGCGCGGCTTCTGCGCCGATGCGCCGCTGTCGAGGAAGACCAGCGGCTTGCCGTGCACCTGCAGCGACATTGCCGGGAAGTCCGCCCGTACGCGCTCGATGTCGAGAGGGGCGGGGGCCATACGGCTCCGTGTCGCGGGGTTGCTCATCGTCCGTTGTCCCTGTCGCGTTGCTTGTCCGCCCGGCCTTCCGCGAGCCAGCCGTCGACCACCCGGCGGAAGGCGGTGCGGGCGGCCTCGTCGGCGATCTGCTCGACGGCCTCGCCGACGAAAGCGTCGACCAGCAGGCCGCGCGCCGTCTCCGCGTCGATGCCGCGGCTCCTGAGATAGAACAGCGCGTCGTCGTCGAGCTCGCCCGCGGTGGCGCCGTGGCCGCACTTCACGTCGTCGGCGTAGATCTCCAGCTCCGGCTTGCTGTCGATCTCGGCGCCGCGCGACAGCAGCAGCGCCTTGTTGAGCTGATGGCCGTCGGTCTTCTGCGCCTCTCGGCGGACCAGGATCTTGCCCTGGAACACGCCGCGCGCCGTGCCGTCGATCACGCCCTTGTAGAGCTCGCGCGAGGTGCCGTCCGGCGCCGCGTGGTCGATCACGGTGGTGTTGTCGGCATGCTGCTCGCCGCGCAGCAGGTAGGCACCGTTGAGCCGGCATTCTGCACGCCTGCCGCCGATCAGCGCATGGATCTCGCGGCGCGCCAGCCGGCCGCCGACCTGCAGCACGAAGCTGTCGTAGTTCGCACCCTCGGCGAGGCTGGCATTCGCCGTCGCCAGATGGAAGGCGGAGGGGTGCTCGTTCTGCAACGCGTAGTGACGCAGCGATGCGCCGCGCTCGACCGCGACCTCGGCGACCCCGTTGCTGAAATAGACGCCGTCGCCGGCGGCAATGTGGCTTTCGAGGACGCAGCCGCTCGAGCCTTCCTCGGCGACGACCAGCAGGCGCGGCTGGAACATCACCGGCGCGTCGCCTGCGGCGCCGATCGAGACGACATGGACCGGACGCACCGCGGTCTTGCCCTTGGCGAAACGGATCACCAGCCCGTCTGCGGCGAGCGCCGTGTTCAGGGCCACCAGCGGAAAGCCCTTCGGCGGGGCGATGCGCCCGAACCGGCTTTCCAGCAGCGCCGGCTCGCGTGCGAGCGCGTCGGCGAAGCCCAGGACCTCGACGCCGGAGGCGGCCTCGGGCAGCGTCGACAAGTCGGGCCGGAAGCGCCCGTTAACCAGCACGGCCTGATACGCCTCGATCGACAGCGCGCTGCCGACCGGCACGGTCTCGACCGCGGCGGGCGCCGTCTCCGGCGCAAAGCCGGCGCGGCGCAGCCGGTTCAGGTTGGTGTATTTCCACGCCTCGACCTTCGGCCCCGGCAGCCCGGCATCGCGGTAGGCGGCGCGCGCTTCTTCGCGCAGCGCATCGAGCCAGGCGCGGCCATGGCCGGGCAGGATTGCCGCCGCCGCGTCGAAGCGGTCGGCGAAGGGAGGAAGCGTGTTCGTCTTGGCCGTCATCGCGCGCTCACGCCGCCGCCGCATCGGCGAACTGGGCATAGCCCTTCGCCTCCAGCTCGTGCGCCAGCTCCTTGCCGCCCGAGGCCGCGACCCGGCCGTTGATCAGTACATGCACGTGGTCCGGCACGATGTAGTCGAGCAGGCGCTGGTAGTGGGTGATGATCATCATGCCGCGCCCGGGCCCGCGCATCGCATTGACGCCGTCGGCAACCACCTTGAGCGCGTCGATGTCGAGTCCGGAATCGGTTTCGTCGAGCACGGCGAGCGCCGGCTCCAGCACCGCCATCTGCAGCACCTCGTTGCGCTTCTTCTCGCCGCCGGAGAAGCCGACGTTGAGCGGCCGGCGCAGCATCTCGTCGCTGACGCCGAGCGCCTTGGCCTTGGCGCGGACATGCTTGAGGAACTGCATGGCGTCGAGCTCGCCCTCGCCGCGATACTTGCGCACGGCATTGAGCGCGGTCTTGAGGAAGGTCGTGCCGGCGACGCCCGGGATCTCCACCGGATACTGGAAGGCGAGGAAGATGCCGAGGCAGGCGCGCTCGTTCGGCTCCAGCGCCAGCAGGTCCTGTCCCATGAAAGTCACCGTTCCCTCGGTCACTTCGTAACCCTCGCGCCCGGCGAGCAGGTAGGCGAGCGTGCTTTTGCCGGTGCCGTTCGGGCCCATGACCGCGTGCACTTCGCCCGGCCGGATGGTGAGGTCGACCCCCTTCAGGATCTCCTTCCCGCCGACCGAGACGTGCAGGTTCTTGATGTCGAGCAGTGCCGTCATTCCGTCTGTCTTCCCTTTGTCTGCTGTGCGCGCGTCAGCCGACGCTGCCTTCGAGGCTGATGCCGACCAGCTTCTGCGCCTCGACCGCGAACTCCATCGGCAGCTGCTGCAGCACCTCGCGGCAGAAGCCGTTGACGATCAGCGCCACCGCCTCCTCGTCGGAGAGCCCGCGCTGGCGGCAATAGAACATCTGGTCGTCGCTGATCTTGGACGTCGTCGCCTCGTGCTCGACGCGGGCGCTGGGGTTGCGCGATTCGATGTAGGGCACCGTGTGCGCGCCGCAGTCGCCGCCGATCAGCAGGCTGTCGCACTGCGTGTAGTTGCGCGCGCCTTCCGCCTTCGGAAGGATCTTCACCTGGCCGCGATAGGTGCTGTCGGACCGGCCTGCGGCGATGCCCTTGGCGATGATCGTCGAGCGCGTGTTCTTGCCGATATGGATCATCTTGGTGCCGGTATCGGCCTGCTGGCGGTTGTTGGTGATCGCCACCGAATAGAACTCGCCGACCGAGTTGTCGCCTTCGAGGATGCAGCTCGGGTATTTCCAGGTGATCGCCGAGCCGGTCTCGACCTGGGTCCAGGAGATCTTCGAGTTGCGGCCGCGGCAGGCGCCGCGCTTGGTGACGAAGTTGTAAATGCCGCCCTTGCCCTCTTCGTCGCCGGGATACCAGTTCTGCACCGTCGAGTACTTGATCTCGGCGTCGTCGAGTGCGATCAGCTCGACCACCGCGGCGTGCAACTGGTTCTCGTCGCGCATCGGCGCGGTGCAGCCTTCCAGGTAACTGACGTAGGAGCCCTCGTCGGCGATGATCAGCGTGCGCTCGAACTGGCCGGTATTCTCCGCGTTGATGCGGAAATAGGTGCTGAGCTCCATCGGACAGCGCACGCCCTTCGGGATGTAGACGAAGGAGCCGTCGGTGTAGACCGCGGAGTTGAGGCAGGCGTGCTTGTTGTCGCCGTAAGGCACGACCGAGCCGAGGT
>Ga0299913_10005472_pt1 | contig 10851 bp, 6 predicted proteins | sample RVTome_9_FD_201360 | JGI IMG/M metagenome (GOLD analysis project Ga0299913, IMG submission 201360) | Soil microbial communities from uranium-contaminated site in the Upper Colorado River Basin, Wyoming, United States - RVT155D38 (version 2) ... | reverse complement strand
GGGGGGGGGGGGGGCCCCCCCCCCCCCCCCCCACTAGTTCGTCGCGCCGGTCGCCTGGCTCGCCGCCAGATGGATGGCGTTGAACAGGAACTTGAACGTGCCGTGCGACTGCGCGCGGAACGTGATTTCCGGCGCGAAGAGGTATACCCGGCCGGCGCCGACCTCGGCCTGCACCACCTGCACCCCGCCTTCGAGATACGACTCCCCCCACGCCCACCCGCTGCGCAACGGCCGTCCCGTGTCGAACCAGGCCACGGCGCGGACCCCTTTCAGCGCCGCATCGGGACGCAGCCGGAACACGGGGTTGTTGTCGAAGAACACGTCCACGTCGTTGGAGATCCCGTGCGCGACCGGCGTCTCGGAATCGACCCTCATCCTGAGGACGGACCCTGGTACGAAGTACCGCTCCACGGGAATCGGTCGTGGCGCACCCTGCTCGTCCCGTTCCACGAGGTGATTGCTCAGCGGGAGCTCCAACAACTCGGCGAGCCCCCTCACGGAGCGTCCGACCCCCACGAGTGTCCCGCCGCGCTCGACGAACGCGCGCAGGTGCGGTCCGGAGACCGCCGCTGTGTACGTCCCCTGCATGAAACGGAACTCGGCCGGCACATCACCGTTCCCCCCCGACAGGGGCTTGTCCCCTGCCGCGGGCCACACGCCCGACGGGAAGATGATCACGTCGTAGCGGGACACCAGGTTGCCTGCGTCGGTCGCCTGCGGAAAGACGACGTCGAAAGAGTAGCCGTGCTGTTCGAGGATCCATCGGGTCCATCCGGAGGGCATCGAGCCGCCGTAATGGTCCGCCACTGCGATCCGCGGCCGTCGCAGCGTCCGCGACTCCCCCGCCGGGCGCGCACGGACGGCCTCGAACCGCAATCCCAGCTCCGCGGCCAGGCGCTCCAGCCGCTCGCGCGTCGAGCCACGCGACGGGATAAAAAAGGCGCTCGCGGCAGGTCCCGACGTCATCCATGTCACCGGCTGCCGATCGCCGAGCAGACGGTTGATGGCAGTGAATGCGTCGTTTGTCGCGTGGCCCAGGACGAAGCCGAGCCGCGAGTCCCCGGTCACCCGTCCGGGCGGCGGCGCCTGCTCGCCCGCGAGACGCTCGGCTGGCGCATCGAACGGATCGAGGAGACGATCGAACGCGACGCCCATTTGGTACGCCAGCGTCCAGCCCGCGCTGTCGTACGGCCGCCGCGGCGGCGCGCCAGGGTACGGCACGTCGTCTGGGTGATCCTGCGGTTCGAACATGTCGAGCACGTGCGGGCGGAACGCCTGCGCGGTCCTGATCACATACGAGCCCGCCGGGTACCGCCTACCGGCCGCGGTGAAGGGCGCGGTCGCCTTCTCGACCGCGATCCCGGTCCTGATGAGCGCGTTCACGAAGCGGGTGGCGGTCAGGAAATCCGGCTGGTCCGACGGCAGCACGTAGCCGCGGGGATCCCGCGCCGCTGGATCGCGCAACAGCGTGGCGAACGACTCCGGTGATTCGCCGCTGGCGGAGACGTCGCGTGCCACCTGGATCCGTCGCGGCGCCGGCGTCCACGAGTCGCGGCTACCGCGCTCGATGGAGTTCCGGCCCATCCGGTAGATGTTGAAGAGGAAGTTCTCGCGGTGGCGCGAGGCGATGTCGAGGACCGCGTAGTTGGCGGTCACCGAGTACTCCACCGACTGCCGGAACCGCCACTCCTGGGGCTCGATCGGAAAGTGCAGGCTCGAGTCGGGCAGCTGCCGCTCGGGCAGGAACGGAATGCGCACCGGCGTCGGGCCCCCGATCGTCTCGGTGAGCAGGCCGATCATGTTGTGGAAGTACACCGTCGTCCGCAGCCCGCCGTTCCACCAGGTCGAGTAGTTCGCGCCGTGCCGGCTCGTGACGCCCGGCTTGTCCTCCGCCGCGAAGCGGCTGTGCATCGCGGCGGCCACCAGGTCCAGCTGCGAAGGCACGAGCGGATCGAAGCGGTAATTGAACGGGTCGCGAAACGGGGGGGCGAACATGACCGTGCCGGCCGGCCCGCTCTGATGGTGGTTGTACACGATCTGCGGGAACCAGTCGCGGTACAGCACGCGGTTCATGTTCGTCGTCTCGGCCTGCGACGACAGGTAGAAGTCCCGGTTGTTGTCGTGCCCGATGTACTTCTGATAGAGGCGGGGAATGCCCGGGCCGGTGCCGCGCTTCTGCGGGTCCGCGTGGCGCATGTACCAGTTCGATACCAGCTCCATGCCGTCCGGATTGGCATGCACCGCGAGCACGACGACATCGTCGAGCAGCCGGAGGGTTTCGGCGTCGGTGCGCGAGACGAGCTGGTACACCGTCTCGATCAGCTGATGCGCGCCGAGCACCTCGTTCGCGTGGAGGCCGCCGTCGATCCAGACGACCGCCCGTCCCTCGCGGGCGAGCGCACGCGCCGCTTCATCGTCGAGGCCCTCGGCCAGCGCCAGCGTGCGGGCGATCTCCCGGAACCTGTCGAGCCTGCGGTGATTCTCCGGGGAGGTCACGATCGCCATCAGCTGCGGGCGGTCTTCCGCCGTCCGGCCGATCTCGACGACGGCCATGCGGTCGGATTCGCGGTCAAGCGTCTGCCAGTAAGCGGCAAACTGCGTGTAGGTGGCGAGCTGGTAGTCCTCGCCGATGTCGAAGCCGAAGTGCTGGCGCGGGGGGGCGATGCCCTGCGCGCCCGTTGCCGCTGCCGCCAGAACGAGCAGCGCTCCGAGCGTGCAACGGGCACGGCGCAGGCGAACGGATGTCACATTGTGACGATATCACTGCAACGGCGACCCCGCGGGCGGCGGCCCCGACACCGGCATCGTGTCGCGGAACGAGCTGGTGTGCTCGTAGATGACGCCGTCGGCATTCGTCGCGAAGTACCGGCCGCGGCCAGGCGGCGCGTCCAGTTGGTCGGCGACGATGGCGTAGCCGGAGACCGTCTCCCCGGGTGGCAGCCCGTTGCAGCTCGCCGGCGCGGCGTCGACGGTCAGTCCGGCCATTCCGAAGTTGTAGCCCGATTTGACGAACGCGGGGCCGCCGCCGAGATCCGGCGGCAGGAAGGCGTCGACCGCCCCGGCCGGGCGCCGCGTCAGCGCCGGAAAGTCCGGGGCGTAGAAGCCGAGTCCGCAGGTAATGGCGAAACCGAGCTGCGCGCTGTTGACGACGCGCATCGTCCCGAGGGCGGAGGCGGAATGTGCCGCCCCCCGCGCGCGCATCAGCCCGGGAATCGCGAGCGTCGACAGCAGACCGACGAGCGCGATGACGAAGAGCAGGTCGATCAGCGTGAAGCCCCGCTGGCCATTCACCGCACGATCGTTCGCTGGCCTCATGACGCCTCGCTGGCAGACCGCAACGGCCCGCGATGACAAATCGTGGCAACGTGCCATTTCTGGCCTGACGAAAAGTGTCGCCCTGCCAGTCCGACCGCCCACGACCATGAACACGCCTGCCGCAAACGGAGGAAACTCAAGCGCTTACACCGGGACAGCGGGGACGATCGGCCGGCGAACGCCGTCTGATGTGCAAGATGAGCACCACCGCAATCACGATGGCGCTCGCAACGGCTGCGTAGGAAATCCGCGCGAGCAGTCCCGCGCTGGCAAGCGCGAGCAGCGCCCGCTCGACTCGCCCCAGAGGTGCGCGGATGCATCCGCCGAACGCGGCGGCGAGCGCGGCGATGCCGAGCGTCGCGGTGACGACAGCCACGACGATCTCGGGCACCGAGCCGCGCAGGAGCAGGCCTCGCCCTCCGACGCTCAGCGTGAACACGAACGGCACGACGAACGCCGGCAGCGTGTACTTCCAGGTGACGAGCATGGTTCTGAACGGATTGCCACCGGTGAGTGCCGCGGCGGCGAACGGTGACAACGCCGTCGGCGGGCTCACTTCCGAAAGGACCGCGTAATAGAAGATGAACATGTGCGCGGCATAGTCGGGCACGCCCGCGGTGACGAGTGCCGGGGCAATCATCACCGCAGCGATGATGTAGGAGGCCGTGACGGGCACAGCCAGGCCGAGCAGCCACACGGCCACGGCGGAGTAGACGACGGTCAGTGCAGCCGTCCCGCCCGCCAGGGACACGATGACACCGGCCATCTTCAACCCCAGACCCGTCAGCGTGACGACCCCCACGATGATCCCGGCCGTCGCGGTTGTCGCGGCGACGCCCAGGACACCCTGCCCGCCGGTGCGCAGCGCCGTCAGGAGGCGCCCCGGCGTCAGCGCCGTTTCGGGACGCAGGTAGCTCAGCGCCCCCGCGAGCAGGATTGCCCAGAACACCGCGCGGAAGGCGGACATGCCCGCCAGCATGAGCGTGGCGATCGTCACGAGCGACGTGAAGTGATACCAGTAGCGGCGCGCGAGACGCGCGGGAGCTTCGCGCGCGGTCCCGGGTGCCTCCGTTGCACCATCTGGCAGCCCGCCGCCGGGCTGCGAGCCGGCACGTCTCCTCGTCTCCGCCTCGATCATCACGACGATCGAGACGTAGTACAGGATCGCCGGCACCAGCGCCATCGCGAGGACCCGCAGGTACGAGATCTGGAGGAGCTCGGCGATGAGGAACGCCGCGGCACCAAGAGTGGGCGGCGAGAGCAGCGCGCCGATGCCGGCAGCCGACAGCATCCCGCCGGCAGTCTCCGCGGCGTACCCGGCCCGGCGAAGCAGCGGCCACGCGACGGACCCGAGCATCACCGTGGTCGCCACGCCGCTGCCCGACACCGTGCCGAGGAAGAATCCCGCGAGCGTGACCGACCGCCCGGGAGCCGCCATCGAGCGGCCGCTCACACCAAGAGCCCAGTCGATGAAGAACCGCGCCGCCCCGGTCTGCTCGAGGACCGCGCCATAGATCGTGAACAGGATGATGTAGGTGGCCGCGACGTCGAGCGGGACCCCGAAGATCCCTTCGAGGGTGATGTAGAGCGTGCCGATCAGGCGGTCGAGCCCGTAGCCGCGGTGTGCGACGATCGACATCCCGATCGCGTCGAACACGGGACCGGCCCAGGCGTAGATGAGGAACCCGACGGCGGTGGCCGGCAGGATCCAGCCCACGGTCCGCCGCGTGGCTTCGAGCACGAGCAGGATCGCCGCCGAGCCGAGCACCAGGTCGATCGCTTGCGGCTCGACGGCTCGGTAGACGAACCGGTCGAAATCGACGAGCGGCCATCCCAGCGCGAGGACCGCCGCGACCGCGAGTCCCCGATCCCACGGCAACGCCCCGCGGCGCGATCCGCGGGGGCGGCCGGGCACTACGAGGAACGTCAGGACCAGCACGAGCAGAAGGAAACTGACGCGGTAGACCTGCGGCTGAACGATGAAGAGGACCCAGTAGAGCGCGTAGCACGAGAGCGCCGAGGCGAGCACCGACGCCACTCCGCCCGGTGGCGGCAGGTCCCGCCGCGCGACATCGTCGCTGCCCGGTCCTACTCCCGCCACACGCCCTTCTCGCGGTACAGGCGGACCGCGCCGGGATGGAAGGGGGCCGGCGACGCGGCCGGCGCGGTCTCGAGCGACAGCTTCGCGGCCTCAGGATGCACGGCCGCCAGCTCGCGCTGATGCTCGAACAGCAGGCGCGTGATGTCGTACGCCAGGTCCTCCGGCATCGCATCGGACACGACCAGGACGTTCGCGACACCAACGACGGCGACCGGGCCGTCGAGCCCGCGGTAGGCCGCTGCCGGCACCTCGAGGGGGAAATACAGGTCGCCGTGGTCACGCTGGAGCACGGGCAGCAGATCGGCCGTCGGCACGAGCCGGATGGCCATGCCCGGCGTGTGCGCGAGGTCCTGGACGGCCGCCGTCGGGATCCCTCCGCTCCAGAAGAAGGCCGCCACCTTGCCATCCTTCAAGGCGCTGACGGATTCGGATACGCCAAGCGCCTGGCGCCTGACGTCCGTCTCCGGATCCAGCCCCGCCGCACGAAGCAGGCGCGCCGCGATGATCTCCGTGCCGCTGCCCGGAGAGCCGGTCGAGATCGTGCGCCCCCGCAGGTCGGCGATGCTGCCGATGCCTAGGGGGGCCAGCGTCACGAGGTGGGTGTAATTGGCGTAGAGCACGGCGAGGCTGGCCGCGGGCACCGGCCGGCCGTCGAAGGCGTCCCGGCCGGCCACGGCATCTGCCAGCGTATCGGCGAGCGTGAACGCCACGTCCGCGCGGCCGTCGGCGAGCAGCTTGAGGTTGTCGACCGAGGCGGCCGTCACTTCCGCCGTCGCGCGTACGCCGGGCAGATGGTCGTTCAGGACCTTCGCGATTGCGCCGCCGTACGGGTAGTACACTCCTCCGGTCCCGCCGGTCGCCACGGACAGGAAGCGCGGGCGCTCGCCGGCCGGGGAGCAGCCTGCGGCCGTGTATCCGAGGAGCGCCGACAGCAGCAACGCGCGGGCGCACCGGACCGCATCAGCACGCCGGACCCGCCGCCGGTCGCTCCTGCCCGCGCCAGGCACGCTGCACCTATCTCGTCAGCTTGCGGTATTTGATGCGGTGCGGCTGATCCGCCTCCGCTCCCAGGCGGCGCCTGCGATCGGCCTCGTAGTCCTCGTAGTTCCCCTGGAACCACGCCACCTTGCTGTCTCCCTCGAAGGCCAGCATGTGCGTGGCGATCCGATCGAGGAACCAGCGATCGTGGCTGATCACGACCGCGCAGCCCGCAAACGACAGGAGCGCCTCCTCGAGGGCGCGGAGGGTATCGACGTCCAGATCGTTGGTCGGCTCGTCGAGGAGCAGCAGGTTCGATCCCCCCTTGAGCAGCTTGGCAAGGTGCACGCGGTTGCGCTCGCCTCCCGACAGCGCGCCGACCTTGCGCTGCTGGTCACGTCCCTTGAAGTTGAACCAGGAGACGTAAGCGCGCGACGCGACCGTCCGCTTTCCCAGCTCGACCTCGTCGGCCCCGCCGGTGATCTCCTCCCAGACGCTCTTGTCCGCCGCCAGCTCGCGGGACTGATCCACATATCCAATCGCCACGGTGTCGCCGAGCCGCAGCGTGCCGGCGTCGGGCTGCTCCTGCCCGGTGATCATCCGGAACAGCGTCGTCTTTCCGGCGCCGTTCGGCCCGATCACTCCGACGATGCCGCCACGGGGCAGCGTGAACTCGACGTCCTCCATCAGCAGGAGATCGCCGTAGGCCTTCCGGACGCCACGGGCCTCCACCACGACATCCCCCAGGCGCGGCCCGGGCGGGATGTAGATCTCGACCTGCTCGATCTTCTGCGCTGTCTCCTCCTTGAGGAGATCCTCGTACGCATTCAGGCGCGCCTTGCCCTTGGCCTGCCGCGCTCGCGGGGACATGCGAATCCACTCCAGCTCGCGCTGGAGAGTCCGCTGGCGCTTGCTCTCGGCCTTCTCCTCCTGCGCCAGACGCTGCTGCTTCTGATCCAGCCAGGACGAGTAGTTGCCCTGCCACGGGATCCCGGAGCCGCGATCCAGCTCGAGGATCCAGCCGGCGACGTTGTCCAGGAAGTAGCGGTCGTGTGTGACGGCCACCACCGTGCCCGCGTACTCCTTGAGGAACCGTTCCAGCCACCCGACGGACTCCGCGTCGAGGTGGTTGGTCGGCTCGTCGATCAGGAGCAGGTCTGGCGAGCGCAGCAGCAGCCGGCAGAGGGCGACGCGACGCCGTTCGCCGCCCGAGAGCGACGTCACGTCAGCGTCGAAAGCCGGCAGCCGCAGCGCGTCCATCGCGAGCTCCAGACGCGAGTCAAGGTCCCACCCGTTGGCCGCCTCGATTCGGTCCTGGACCTTCCCCTGCTCCTCGAGGACAGCGTCCATCTCCTCGGGCGACATCTCTCCGCCGAACTTCGCGTTGATCTCGTCGTAGCGGTTCAGCAGCGCCCGGATATCGGAAACACCCTCCTCGACGTTGCCGAGCACGTTCTTCGTCGGATCGAGGCGCGGTTCCTGCGGCAGAAAGCCGATCGTGATGCCGGATGCCGGGAACGCCTCGCCGAGGAAGTTCGTGTCCTCGCCCGCCATGATGCGCAGCAGCGTGCTCTTTCCCGCGCCGTTCAGCCCCAGCACGCCAATCTTCGCGCCGGGCAGGAACGAGAGCCAGATGTCCTTCAGGACGACGTGGTCGGGCGGATGGACCTTGCCCAACCCTTTCATGGTGTAGATGTACTGAGCCATCGGCGTGGTTGATTGTACAGGGTCCGGCGCGCCTGCGGCAGACTTGCCGCGGTTCGCGGTGGGGACGTCGACCGGAAGCCTGCGGCGGACCGAAGGTCCGCCCGACGCAAATCTCGCCCGACGCACATCTCGCCCCGACGGACGTCTCGCAGTCCCCGCAGCCCTCGTGGGGCAGGCCTTCAGGCCTGCTCGTCAGAGCGCGCTATCGGCCCGCACGGGGCGGGGCGGCCCGGCGACGGCGGGCTCCGGCGTGAAGTCCTCGCCGGGATTGATGAAGCGATCGGTTTCGAAGTGATACTGCTTGTCGTACAGCGTTCGGTACCGCCCGCCGAGCGCCAGCAGCTCGTCGTGCGTGCCGCGTTCGACGATCTCGCCCTGCTCCAGCACCAGGATCTGGTCGGCTCCCCGAATCGTCGAGAGGCGGTGCGCGATGACGAACGTGGTCCGCCCCTGGCGCAGCGAGCGAAGGCCGTCCTGGATGAGCGCCTCACTCTCGCTGTCGAGCGATGACGTGGCCTCGTCGAGGACCAGGATGCGCGGATTCGCGAGGATGGCGCGCGCGATCGCCACCCGCTGCCGCTGCCCGCCGGACAGCTTCACCCCCCGCTCCCCGACGATCGTGTCGTACTTCTTCTCGAAGGTCTCGATGAACTCGTCGGCGTGCGCGATGCGGCTCACCTCACGGATCGCCGCCTCGCTGGCTTCCGGGCTGCCGTAGCGGATATTGTCGCCGACCGTTTCGTCGAACAAGAAGTTGTCCTGCAGGACAACGCCGAGTTGCCGGCGGTAATCGCGCAGCCGGATCGTCGCGAGGTCGCGGCCGTCGACGATCACGCGCCCGGACAAAGGCCGGTTGAACGCCATCACGAGGCTGATCAGCGTGCTCTTCCCCGACCCGCTCGACCCCACGAGCGCGGTCGTGGTGCCGGCCGGCGCATGGAAGCTCACATGCTTCAACACCGGGACGCCGGGGTTGTACTCGAAGCTGACGTCCTCGAACACCACGTCCCCTTCGATGACCCCCAGCGGCTCCCGCTGATGGTCCTCCTGATCCTCGGTTGGCGTCTGCAGCAGCTCACGGATGCGATCGAGGCCGGCGAATGCCTCGGTGATCTGCGTGCCGATCGACGCGATCTGAACGACCGGCGCCGCCATCAGCCCCGTGAACAGGATGTACACGACGAAGTCGCCGACCGTCATCGTCCCGGCGAGCACGGCCTGCCCGCCGACGACGATCATCATCATCCCGATGAGTCCCACGACCACGGTGGAGAACGCGGTAATGCCGGAGACGCCGGTAATCGACTGCGCGATGTTCCGGAACAGCCGGTGGACGCCCTTCGTGAAGACGAGCTCCTCGCGCTTCTCGGCCGTGTAGGTCTTGACGATCCGGATGCCCCCGAGTGTCTCGTTCAGTCTGCCCGTCACCTGGGCGTTGATCCGGCCCCGCTCGCGGAAGAGAGGGCGAAGACGCTTGAACGCGATCGCCATCCCGCCGCCGAACAGCCCGAGCGCCGCGAGGGTCGCGAACGTCAGCTGCCAATTCAGATAGAACAGATAGGCGAGCGCCGCAATCGCCGTGACGATGCTGCCGGTCAGCTGCACGAGCCCGGTCCCCACGAGGTTCCGGATGCCTTCGGCGTCCGACATGATCCGCGAGATGAGCTGCCCGGCCTGCGTGGAATCGAAATACCGGACCGGCAGGCGCGCCACGTGCTCCTCGACGCGGCGGCGCATGTCGGTGATCGCCCGCTGGGCCGCGACGCCGAGGACCTGGGACAGCGAGAAGGACGTGATCGCCTGGACGAGCGTCGCCGCGCCGACCGCGAGCGCCAGCGGGACCAGCAGGTCGCCGCGCCCCTGTCCGATCACGTTGTCGATGAGATATTTGGAGGAGCCCGGCAGAACGAGGCCGGCGAGGCGATTGACGAGCATGAGCGCCAGGCCAAGGCTGATGCGGCCACGCCGCGCCCAGATGAGCTCCCGCGCCTCGCGCCAGACCGCCGCTGCGTGCAGCTTCTTCTTGGCCTTCTGCTCGGGGCTGGCGTAGGCGGGTGGGGTATCCACGCGGCGCCCCCGCGCCCGCTCCGACCGGGGCATTCCCAGCCCGCCTCTGAGTCCCATCGCCATCAGCCCGAACGACGCCTCCCTGTTGTGACGCCGGCGCGCGCCTCGAGGATCTCGTCGATGGCGCGTGCGACGCCCGCGTCGTCGTTGCTGCCCGTCACCCGCCATCCGCGCGTGCGCAGCTCCTCGACGGCGTTGCCCATCACGACAGGATGTCCGGCGAACTCCAGCATCTGGAGATCGTTGAGGTTGTCGCCGGCGGCCATCACCTGCGCGGCACCGAGCCCACGCCGCGCAGCCCATTCCCGGAGCGCCGCGCCCTTCGAGCAGCCGGCCTGGATGATGTCGACGAGCGAGAAGTCGCGCGCTCGGTATTCGGTGAGCGCGACGGAATACGCGCCGCTGTGCGGCGCGTGACGCAGCTCGTCGAACAGCACCCGCATCTCGCCGCAGCCGCCCGTGAACATCAGCTGCAGCGGGTCCTCGATCAGGGCCTCCTCGAGCGGCGCGATCTCCGTGATGAAGGGCCGGTTCGCCGCGAAGAACGGCGCATGGCACGGGTGGGTCCAGTCCACCCGCTCGTAGACGATCTGCCCGGCGCGCGGCCGATCGAAGAGCAGCGCCGCCGACGCTCGGTGCTGCGGCGCCCCCAGGAGGACGCCGCGCGCGACGGCTGCCGGCAG
>Ga0299913_10005471_pt1 | contig 10851 bp, 9 predicted proteins | sample RVTome_9_FD_201360 | JGI IMG/M metagenome (GOLD analysis project Ga0299913, IMG submission 201360) | Soil microbial communities from uranium-contaminated site in the Upper Colorado River Basin, Wyoming, United States - RVT155D38 (version 2) ... | reverse complement strand
GATCGTCCGCGTCGACGAGCACGGCGAGGTGCTCAGCGTCCGCCGGTCGCCGAAACGCGCGACGGCCGTGGCGGTGTTCGACCAGCTGGTCGCGTTCCCGTCCCTGCTGACCCACCCGAACCTCACGATCGAGGTCCTGCTGCTGCGCGAGGATCACATCCGCCGCCCGCAGCCGACCACTACGCGTGGGCGCACGCGCGATCCGGGCGAGCGGCGGATGGTCGAGCTGCTCGACCGGGTCGCCCTGCGTACGTCGCAGGACATCCTCGCGGCGCTGCCCGCGCTGCCGGTCGAGCCGTTCAGCGCGCGCGAGCTCGCCGCCGTCCTCCGCTGCAGCCCGAAGCTGGCGCAGCGCACGCTGTACTGCCTGCGCACGATCGGCATCGTCGAGCCGGCGGGCAAGCGCGGCCGCGCCCCGCTTCATGTGCTCACGAGCTGACGACAGGCCAGGTCGTGGAGAGCGACACCGCAGTGGTCATCGCCGCCCTGGCCAGCCAGCCACGGGCGGCGGCATGGTTCCCGCGCTCGTTGTGACAGGATCGGCGCCGGCCTTGGAGCTCGCGGTTCACCTCCCACTGATGGAGTTCGGCAGCGAAGGCCTGTCGCTCGATCGTCTCGCGCGCGCCGTCGACGCCGCGCGCGAGTACGGGTTCGCGGCGGTCTCCGCGAACGACCACTTCCTGTTCCGAACGCCCTGGCTGGACGGTCCGACGGCCTTGGCGGCCGTGATCGAGCGATCCGGCGCGATGGAGCTGGCGACCACGATCTCGCTCGTGGTGCTTCGCGGGCCCGTGCCCCTGGCCAAGATGCTCGCGGGCCTGGACGTCCTGTCCGATGGCCGCGTCATCGCCGGAGTCGGTCCCGGATCCTCGGCGCGCGACTACGACGCGGCCGGCGTGCCGCACGAGGAGCGCTGGCAGCGCTTCGACGAGGCCACGGCGATCCTGCGGACGCTCCTGCGAGGCGACCCGCCACCCGAGACTCCTCGCCATTACCGCCTGCCGGATGCACCCCTGGCCCCGGCGCCCCGGCGCACCGGTGGGATCCCGATCTGGATCGGAAGCTGGGGCTCCAGGGCCGGTCTGCGGCGCGTCGCACGCCTCGGCGACGGGTGGCTCGCGTCCGCGTACAACACGACCCCCGAGGCGTTCGCCGCCGCCAGGGACTCGCTGTCGGAGCAGCTCCTCGCCCGCGGCCGGGATCCCTCGCGATTCCCCAACGCCCTCGTGACGATGTGGACCTGGATCACGGACGACGACCGCGACGCGGATCGCGTGCTGCACGACGTCCTGGCGCCGCTGCTCAGGCGCGACCCCGAGGATCTGCGCGGGCAGCTCTGCATCGGACCGGTGGAAAGGTGCGCGGATCTGCTCTCGCGCTATGCCGATGCGGGCTGCGAGCTGGTGTACCTGTGGCCGCTGGCCGACGAGCCGCGGCAGATCGAGCTCGCGGCAACCGCCGTCCTGCCGGCCGTGCGGCCGAGCGATCGGCCGCCCCGCACGACCGATGGCGTCGATCTATAACTAGCCGCCTGCGCATCCCCGTCCTGATCGACTGCGACCCCGGGCACGACGACGCGATGGCGCTGCTGCTGGCGCTCGCGAGCCCCGAGCTCGACCTGCTCGGGGTGACGACCGTGCACGGCAACCAGACGCTGGGCAAGACGACCGCCAACGCGCTGCGGGTGCTCGAGTTCGCCGGCCGCGGCGACGTGCCGGTGGCGGCCGGCGCCGACCGGCCGCTCGTGCGCGACGCGCGGGTTGCCGACCACGTGCACGGCGAGAGCGGCCTCGACGGGCCGGACCTGCCGCCGCCGCGGGGCGCGCCCGTGGCGACCCACGCCGTCGACTTCCTCGCCGACCGCCTGCGCGCCGCCTCCGACCCCGTGACGCTGGTGCCGACCGGCCCGCTGACCAACGTGGCGCTGCTGCTTGCCCACCACCCGGACGTCGCCGGCCGGATCGAGCGGATCGTCCTGATGGGCGGCGCGGTCGCCGAGGGGAACGTCACGCCGGCGGCCGAGTTCAACATCTGGGTCGATCCCGAGGCGGCCCGGCGGGTGTTCGCGAGCGGGCTCGACGTGACGATGGTCGGGCTCGACGTCACGCACCAGGCGCTGATGACGCCCGAGCACGCCGAGCGTCTGCGCGAGGCGGGCCGCGTCGGCGCGATGGTGGCCGAGCTGTGGGCCTTCTACCACCGCTACCACGCGCGGGTGTACAAGCTCCCGGGCACGCCGGTGCACGACGCGCTGGCGGTCGCGCACGTGATCCGCGGCGACCTCCTGCGCACCGAGCACCGCAACGTCGAGATCGACTGCGCGTCGGAGCTCTGCCGTGGCCGCACCGTCGTCGACCTGTGGCGGATCAGCGGGCGCGAACCGAACGCCCACGTCGGCGTGGCAGTCGACAGCGGCGCGTTCCTCGAGCTGCTGGTCGAGCGGCTCGGCTCGCTGGGCTGAACCGGGATCTCCCCTGGGGCTGCTGGCAGCCGGGCGCGCGCCGCTCCCCGCGGCGGACCGACGCGTGGTGGCGTGCCGCGCTGATCGGCGCGAACCTGACAGCCGTCAGGACAGGCGGCGGCCGGTCAGCGCGGCATGGGCGGAGACGCGCTCGGCGAACCCGGCGAAGTCGCGCGCGTAGAGCGCCTGCGGGCCGTCGCACAGCGCGCCCTCGGGGTCCTGGTGGACCTCGACGATGATCCCGTCGGCGCCGACGGCGGCGGCGGCCCGGGCGAGCGGCTCGACCAGCCGCCGGTCGCCGGAGGCGTGGCTCGGATCGACGATCACCGGCAGGTGCGTGTGCAGCTTCAGCCACGGCACCGCGGACAGGTCGAGCGTGAAGCGCGTCGCGGTCTCGAACGTGCGGATCCCGCGCTCGCACAGCATCACCCGGTCCATCCCCTCCTTGAGGATGTAGTCGGCCGCCATCAGCAGCTCGTCGAGCGAGGACGACAGGCCGCGCTTGAGCAGGACCGGCTTGCCGAGCTTGCCCGCCACCTCGAGCAGCGCGTAGTTCTGCATGTTGCGGGCGCCGATCTGGATCACGTCGGCGTGTTCGGCGATCGCGTCGGCGTGGTTGGTGTCGAGGAACTCGGTGACGACCGGCAGGCCCGTCTCGGCCCGCGCCTCGGCGAGGATCTCGAGCGCCGGGACGCCGAGCCCCTTGAACGCGAACGGCGACGTGCGCGGCTTGAACGCGCCGCCGCGCAGCATCGCCGCGCCGGCCGCCGCCACCGTTCGCGCGACCGTGAGCGTCTGGTCGCGCGACTCGACCGTGCACGGGCCGGCGATCAGGCAGAACGTCTGCTCGCCGCCGACCACGCGGCCGTCGACGCTGAAGGTCGTCGGCTCGTGGTGGGCCAGCTCGGACGACGCGAGCTTGTAGGGCCGCGAGATCGGCACCACGCGGTCGACGCCGGCCATCCCCTCGAGCCCCAGCTCGCGGACGCCCTCGGGATCGCCGATCGCGCCGATCGCCGTCGTCAGCTCGCCGGGCAGGACGAGCACGTGGACGCCCGTGGTCTCCAGTCGCTTGCGGACGGCCGCGATGTTGGCCTCGGTGGCCTCGGGTGTCATGACGATCATCACCGCGCTTCGAATGCTACGGCCGGGCGAACGTCACTGCGGCTGGGTTGGGCCAGTCCCGCCTACAACCCCAGCTCGCGCACGCCGAGCTCGTCGGCGCCGAGATGGTGCGCCAGCTCATGCCGGACCGTGCGCGTCACCTGCGCACGCAGCTCGTCGGGGTCGTGCCCGAAGTCGCGCAGCAGGGTGTCGCGGAAGATCACGATCCGGTCCGGGTAGTTGTCGCGCGCGACGGTGTCGCCCTGGTAGATGCCATAGGCGCGGTGGCGGCGGCCCTTGTCGGAGATCACGACCGCGACGTGGTCGAGCGACTTGAGCAGCAGGTCGGGCAGGTCGTCGAGCGCCTGGCGGACGAGCTCCTCGAAGTCGCGCGGGTTGCTCGGGTCGAGCTCGAGGAAGTCGCCCTCGTCCGGCTCCGCCGCGAGGTTCTCGCGCGCGAGCTGCTCCGAGCGGCGCACGAGCTGCTCGAACTCCTCCTCGTCCTCGGGCGACGTGTAGTTCGCCAGCCGCCCCGTCACCGTCACCATGATCGCGGCGAAGACGACGATGCCGGCCAGCGCGCACGCCACGATCTGCATCAGCCGGACGGCGTACATCTCCGACAGGCCGCCGATCAGGGTGACGACCAGGATCGCGCTGCAGAAGGTGACGAGGGCCGTCATCGCGATGCGGCGGCCGGCGGGGAGATCGGCGAACATGCTCATCTCTTCCTATCGAAGGCTACGCGCGATCACCAGTCTCTGGATCTCGTTCGTGCCCTCGTAGATCTGGGTGATCTTGGCGTCGCGCATGTAGCGCTCGACCGGGTACTCGCTGACGTAGCCGTAGCCGCCCAGCACCTGGACCGCCTCGACGGTGACCGCCATCGCCGTGTCGGACGCGAACAGCTTGGCCATCGCCGAGTACTTGCCGGCGTCGGCCTCGCCGCGATCGATCTTGGCGCAGGCGCGGTAGAGCAGCTCGCGGGCGGCGGCCGTGCGGGTCTCCATGTCCGCGAGCTTGAACTGGATGCCCTGGAAGTCGCCGATCGGCTGGCCGAACTGGCGCCGCTCGCGCGCGTAGGCGGCGGCGTGGTCGGTCGCCCCCTGCGCGATCCCGACAGCCTGGGCGGCGACGCCGAGCCGCGAGTGGTCGAGCGTGCCGAGCGCGACCTGCATGCCGCGGTCGACCTCGCCGATCAGGTTCCCGGCCGGCACGCGCACGTCATCGAAGATCGGCTGCCCGGTCGGCGAGCCCTTGATGCCGAGCTTGTGCTCGAGCTTGCCGACGCCGAACCCGGACCGGTCGGCCTCGACCACGAACGCGCTGATCCCGCGCGAGCGGCCGGCCTGCGGGTCGGTCTTGGCGAACACCACGTAGAAGTCGGCCACGCCCAGGTTCGTGATCCAGTTCTTGGTCCCGTTGATCACCCACTCGTCGCCGTCTCGGACGGCGCGCGTGATCATCCCGCCGGGATCCGATCCGGCCTCGGGCTCGGACAGCGCGAACGCCGGCGACCACTCGCCGGTCGCGCAGCGCGGCAGGAAGCGCTGCTTGAGCTCGTCGGAGCCGAAGAGCTGGATCGGCAGCGTGCCGAGCTCCTGGATCATCAGGATCAGCGCGGTCGAGGCGCAGGCGCGAGCCACCTCCTCGATCGCGACGTTGAGCATCAGCGTGCCGGTGCCCGTGCCGCCGTACTCGGTCGGGAACGGGAGGCCGAGCAGGTCCTGCTCCGCGAACAGCTTCCGCAGGTCCCACGGGTACTCGGCCTTGGCATCGATCTCGGCCGCCCGCGGCGCCACGCGCTCGGCCACGATCTGACGGATCGTGTCGCGGAAGTCGATCTGTTCGTCGGTCAGCGCGTACGTTCCGGTGGTCGAGGTCTCCATGCCCACTAGTTTGGCGTAGGCTCCACGTGGGGAAGCGGACTACATGGGAATCGGGACATCACTCTTCCTGATCGCCGTTGGCGCGATCCTGTACTTCGCCGTCAACGCCGACATCTCGGGGCTCGAGATCTCAACGGTCGGGATCATCCTGATGATCATCGGCGTGGTCGGCCTTGTGATCTCGCTGTTCTTCCTGTCGTCGGCGCGCCGCGAATCGCGGACCGTCGTGCGGGACCGCGACGTCTACTGATCGTCGCGCGCCAGCGGGAGGGCGTTCTCCGCCGCAGACGCGCGCCCTCGGCACCGGTAGGGTCTTCTCCCGCCGACCGAGCGGGCGCCCATGACCCCGCACCCAGTGAGGACACCCGGACGGCTGCTCGAGCGCGACGCCGAGCTCGCCGCCATCGCGCACGTCTTCTCACAGGTCCTCGAGGGGACCGGCGGGCTGGTCGTGATCGACGCCCCCGCCGGCGTCGGCAAGACCGCCCTGCTCGAGGCCGCGCGGGCGGAGGCCGCCGAAGCGGGCCTGCTCACCCTGCGCGCCCGCGGCGCCGAGCTCGAGCGGGCGTTCGCCTACGGCGTCGCGCGCCAGCTGTTCGACGACCTGCTGCTGGCCGGCACGGTCGACGTGCCCGCGCTGTTCACGGGCGCCGCGCGGTTCGCCGCGCCGCTGCTGGAGGTCGAGGCCGCCGGCGCGACGTCCGCGCCCGCGGACGACCCCTTCGCCGCCCGCCACGCGCTCTACTGGCTGACCGCGAACCTCGCCGCCGAGCAGCCGCTGGCGGTGTTCGTCGACGACGCCCACTGGGCCGACGGCGCGTCGCTCGGCGCGCTGGCGCACGTCGGCCACCGCCTCGAGGGCATCCCGCTGGCGCTCGTGGTGGCCAGCCGCACCGAGGAGTCGCACCCGGCGCTCGACGCGGTGCGGCGCGAAGCTGGCGCGCGCGGGACGCTGCTGCACCTCGCGCCGCTCGGCGCTGACGCCGTCGCCGCCGTCGTCCGCTCGCACGTCCGCGACGCCAACGACGCGCTGTGCAGGGCGTGCCACGCGGCCACCGGCGGCAACGCGTTCCTGCTGCACGAGCTGGTGCGCTCGCTCGACGGCGTAGATCCCGACCGCGTACCGGAGCAGAGCCCGCAGCGCGTCACGAGCGAGATCGCGGCGCGCCTGGCGCGGCTGCCCGGCGCCGCGGCCCGGATCGCCGCAGCGACCGCCGTGCTCGGCGAGGACGTGCCGTTGCGGCAGGCGGCGGCGCTGGCCGGCGTCGAGCTGTCCGAGGCCGCCGACGCCGCCGATTCCCTCGTCGCGGCCGGTGTGTTCGGCAGCGCCCATCCGCTCGAGTTCCTGCATCCGCTCGTGCGCGCCGCGGTCTACGCCGGCCTCGGGCCGGCGGCGCGCACGCGCGACCACGCGCGCGGGGCTCACCTGCTGGCCGAGGACGGCGCGTCGCCGGACCGCGTGGCGGCGCAGCTCCTGCGCTGCCAGCCGGCCGCAGACCGCTGGGCGTACGACCAGCTCGTGGGCGCGGCGCGGCTGGCGTCCGCTCGCGGGGCGTCCGAGACGGCGGCGACGTACCTGCGCCGCGCGCTCGAGGAGCCCGCGCCGCAGGGCCTCCGGCCCGGCCTGCTGCTCGAGCTCGCGGCAGCCGAGGCGAAGGGGTCTGACCCCGCTCCCGCCATCGCGCACCTGCGCGAGGCGCTGGCCGGCGAGATCGCCGTCGAGCAGCGGTTCCGCGCCACCATGCTGCTGACCGGGCTGCTCGGCCACACGGGCCGCGTCCCCGAGGCGGTCGACGTGCTGGAGGAGCAGATCGAGGCGCTCGCCGACCACCCGGAGCTGCGCGGCACGGCCGAGGCGGCGCTGGCCAACATCTCGCGGATCGACCCCAGGACGCGCCGGCGCGCTGCGCGGGCGATCGAGCGCATGCGCGCCCGGGTCGAGGCCGGCGCGGAGCGCGACCCCGCCGTGCTCGGGACGATCTCCGCGGAGATGGGGATGGCCGGCGAACCGGTCGACCGCATGGCGGACGTCGCCGAGCGAGCCGTGGTGGGCGTCGAGACGACCGCCGCGGCCGCCGAGGGCTGGTCGAAGCCCAACGCGATCCGCTCGCTGGTCGTCGCCGAGCGCTACGAGGTGGCGCTACGCGCGCTCGAGCAGATGCTCGGCGAGTCGCGCGAGCGGGGGGCCGTGATCGACGTCGGCGGGGTCTTCACGTTCCGCAGCGAGCTGTACCTGCACGTCGGCGACCTCGCGGCGGCCGAGGTCGACGCTCGTGCGCTGCGCGAGATCTCGACCGCATTCGGCTGGCCGCTGGGCGAGGGCTTCGCGACAGCGGTCCTGGGCGAGGTGCTGGTCGAGCGCGGTGAGCTCGAGGAGGCCGCGCGGCTGCTCGCGGACGGCCCGTTCGCAGGACCGCCGGGCGCGCTCCCCCAGGTCTACCCCGTCGTCTGGGTCCTGCTCGCGCGCGGGCGGCTGCGCCTGGCGGAGGGACGCTTCGCGGAGAGCGCCGAGGAGCTGCGCGAGAGCGGCCGCCGGGCGCTCGCGATCGGCCACGTCAACCCGGCGGTCGGGCAGTGGCGCTCGCAGCTCGCGCGCGCCCTCACGGAGCTCGGGCGGGCCGACGAGGCGCGCCGGCTGGCGGCCGAGGAGCTCGAGCTCGCGCGCCGCACCGGGTCCCGCCGCGCGATCGGGATCGCCCTCGGCGGGATGGCGCGCGCGCACGGCGACGACGTCGAGCTGCTGCGCGACGCGGTCGAGGTGCTCGACGCCTCGCAGGCGCGGCTCGAGCGCGCCCGCGCGCACGCCGACCTCGGCGCGGCGCTCCGGCGGGCCGACAAGGGCGGGGAGGCGCGCGAGCCGCTGCGCCGCGCCGTCGATCTCGCCCACCGGAGCGGCGCGACCGCGCTCGAGGATCGGGCGCTCGCGGAGCTTCGGGCCACCGGCGCGCGCCCACGCCGGCGCGCGACGACCGGCGCCGGCGCGCTGACGCCCAGCGAGCGCCGCATCGCCGAGCTGGCGGCCACCGGGCACCAGAACCGCGAGATCGCCGAGGCGCTGTTCGTCACCACCGCCACGGTCGAGTACCACCTGCGGCATGCGTACCGCAAGCTGGGGATCGCGTCCCGGACGCAGCTCGCGGGCGTGCTGCGCGGCTGAGCCGTCATGGGCCTCGCGTAGAGTCGAGCGGACGCCGGGACGAACGCGCAGGCCAGTAGCAGCGGTGATCGTGGCGCTCGCGCTCGCGGGCTGCGGCCAGCAGCCCGCAGCCGACCGCGCGGAGTCGCCGCGCGGTCGTGCGGCGGCGAAGGGGACGGCGCTGGCCGCGCTCGACACGCTGGCTGTCAAGGGCCGCGCGCCGAAGACCGGCTACGACCGCGAGCAGTTCGGCGGCGACTGGGTCAGCGTCGACGGCTGCGACGTGCGCCAGCGGGTCCTGCGGCGCGACCTGCGCCGCGAGGCGCTCGCGCCCGGCAGCACGTGCGAGGTGCAGGCGGGCGTGCTCGCGGACCCGTACACGGCGACGGCGATCGAGTACGTGAGCGGCGAGCCAGTGGTGGACATCGACCACGTGGTCGCGCTCGGCGACGCCTGGCAGAAGGGCGCGCAGCAGTTGCCGTACGCACGCCGGGTCGAGCTCGCGAACGACCCGCTGAACCTGCTCGCCGTCGACGCCTCGGCCAACCGCCAGAAGGGCGACGCCGACGCGGCGACGTGGCTTCCCGCGAATACGGCGTTCCGCTGCGCCTACGTCGCCCGCCAGATCGCCGTCAAGCGGCGCTACCGGGCGTGGGTCACGCCCGCCGAGCGCGACGCGATTCGGCGCGTGCTGGCGCGCTGCCCCCGGACCCCGCTGCCGACCGCCCGCCGGGTGCGCGTCACGGGCGAGCTCACCGGCTGCGACGCGCTCCGGGCCGCGGGCCGGGCCCCGGTTGCCCGCGGCGAGCGCGGCTACGACGAGCGGCTCGACGGCGACGGCGACGGGGTCGCGTGCGAGTGAGCTGGTCGAGTGGATCCGTCCGGAAGTTCGACGGGTCGCCTGGCGTAGTCCGCCAGAACCCGACGAACTTGTGGACGGCTCCACTATTCGAACTCGTGCTCGTGCCCCTGGCCGGTGCGGGGCTTTGAGCCGAACCCGCGCTGGAGCCCGCCCGTGCTCACGCCGGGCGGCGGCCCGCCCGGCTGCGGGTCGCCGGCGCGGCCACGGTGCGTCGGGCGGTCGCGGTCGCGGCTCGGCTGGACGCGCTTGGGCTCGCCCTTCTGCTTGGGGAAGTGCGGCGGCCACGGCGCGTCGCCGAGCCCGCCCTCCTCGTCGCGGCGGGCGAGCTCGTGCAGCCGGTCGAGCGAGCCGGGTCGCTCGTCGATGTCGGCGGCAGGGTCGCCGACCGTGCGCAGGCGCTCCGGCACCGTGTCGAGCCGCAGGTCGCCGGGCTCGACCTCCGGCACCTCGTCCCAGTTCAGCGCGCACGAGACGCGCGCGTCGGGCGTCGGCCGCACCGAGTAGCAGGACGCCACGGTGCGGTCGCGCGCATTCTGGTTGTAGTCGACGAACACGCCGTGGCGCTCCTCCTTCCACCACTTGCTCGTCGCCAGGTCGGGCGCGCGGCGCTCGACCTCGCGCGCCAGGGCGAGCGCCGCGCGGCGGACCTCGACCGGCTCCCACAGCGGCTCGATCCGCACGTTGACGTGGATGCCCTTGGAGCCCGACGTCTTCGGGTAGCCGCGCAGGCCGTGCTCGGCGAGCACGTCGCGCACGACCATCGCCGTACGGCGGACGTCGTCCCAGCCGACCCCGGGCGTGGGGTCGAGGTCGACCCGCAGCTCGTCCGGATGGTCGAGGTCGGCGCGGCGGGCGGGCCAGGGGTTGAAGTCGATCACGCCGAGGTTGACCGCCCAGACGAGGTGCGCCGCGTCGTTGGCCACCAGCTCCTCGGCGGTGCGGCCGGACGGGAAATCGACGGTCGCCGTCTCGAGCCAGTCGGGCACGTTCCTCGGGACGCGCTTCTGCCAGATCGGCTCGTGCAGGATCCCGTTGACGAACCGCTTCATCACCGTCGGGCGCTCGCGCAGGTGCACGAGCACCGCCTCGGCGGCGTCGATGTAGTACGTCGCGATGTCGAGCTTCGTCCAGCCGGGCCCGGGGAAGTAGACCTTCGCCGGGTTGGAGAGCCGGACCTCGCGGCCCGCGACCCCGAGCATCGTGTACTCGCCCTTGGCCACGGGCGGGAGGCTACCGGCCCTCCCGCGGCTGGCTCAGAGGCCCTTCGGGTGCCGGACGGTGTAGCCGTCCGTCGGGCGCATCTCCTCGCTCCAGCGCGGTCCCTTGCCGGCGTTGTTGTAGCCGGTGTCGAAGCGCAGGCCCGCGATTACGAGGTAGCCGTGGCCGCCGTGCGCGTAGA
>Ga0299913_10005470_pt1 | contig 10852 bp, 8 predicted proteins | sample RVTome_9_FD_201360 | JGI IMG/M metagenome (GOLD analysis project Ga0299913, IMG submission 201360) | Soil microbial communities from uranium-contaminated site in the Upper Colorado River Basin, Wyoming, United States - RVT155D38 (version 2) ... | reverse complement strand
GATGACTCGTCACCTCGACCGTCAGGAGCTCCCACGTGCGCCGCGTCCCAGGGACCGCCGCTGCCCTCTCGCTCGCGCTCGTGCTCGGCGGGGTCTTCGGGCAGGTCGCCCGGGCGGACGACGACACCGACAACGACGTCCCGACCCGCGAGCAGGTACGCGACGCCCGGGATGCGGTGGACGAACAGACCCTGGACGTCGATGGCATCCAGGCCGCGCTGGACGCCGCCAACGATCGGCTCGAGCAGGCCAGCATCGCCGCGGCCCAGGCGGCGGAGGCGTTCAACGGGGCCCGCTGGGAGGCCCGGCAGGCCAGGATCGACGCACGGCATGCAGCGGACGTCGCGGCCGACGCCGCCGAGGACGCGGAGCGGCAGCGCAAGGCCTACCAGGACTCGCTGGTGACGTCGTACACGCACGGCTCGAGCCTCGACGCGCTCACCTCGGTGGTGGAGTCCGACGGGCTCTCGGAGATGGTGCAGCGGTCGGCGACGATGCGGAACTCCGAGGCCGCCATGGACGGGCGGTACGACGACCTCCTGGCCGCGCAGTCGAGGGCCGAGGACGCCGAGCAGGACGCCGAGGACGCACGCGAGAAGGCCGAGGACGCCGAGCAGCTGGCCAGGGACGCCAGGGACGCCGCGCAGGTCGCGGCCGACAACGCCGCCGCGGCCGCGCAGGAGATCGCCGCCGAGAAGTCCGACCTGATCGCCCGGCTCGCGCGGCTGAAGGGGATCAGCATCAAGCTGGCCGAGCGCCGGCAGTCCGGGCTGGAGGCGCGCGCCGCCGAGGACGCACGGGAGAAGGCGGAGAACGCCGCCCCGCAGCCGCCGGCCGACCCGGAGCCGCCCGCCGACCCCGAACCTCCCGCCGACCCGGCCGACCCCGAGCCGCAGCCACCGGCCCCGCAGCGACCTCCCGAGGACCCGGAGCCCACCCCGCCCCCGCCGCCCAGCGGCGGCGCGCAGGCCGCGATCGGGTTCGCCCGGGCCCAGCTCGGGGAGCCGTATCGGTGGGGTGCCGCCGGGCCGGACTCCTGGGACTGCTCAGGGCTGACCATGCGTGCCTGGGCGACCGGCGGCAGGTCGCTGCCGCACTACTCGGTGGCGCAGTACCAGCAGTCGACCCCGATCGGCGCCGCCGAGCTGCGACCCGGCGACCTGGTGTTCTGGGGCTCCTCGAGCAGCTCGTCGTCGATCTACCACGTCGCGATGTACGTCGGCGACGGGCGGATCATCCACGCCCCGCGCACCGGTCGGCCGGTGACCGAGGAGTCGATGTACTACTGGATCACGCCGAACTTCTACGCGCGACCCTGATCACGCCCCGGCAGGCGGCGCGCTCGGTACGTTGAGCCAATGGCCACGGACATCGCCGACACCGGCACCGAGGAGAGCCCACCCATCTACGTGCAGCCCGACGTCGACGTCGACGAGCTGAAGCGGCTGCTCGACGGCAAGTACGCCGCGATCCGCGACCTGGTGCGCGCCAACCTGGCGGCGTACTCCTCGATCCTCGAGGAGGCCGAGACGATGACCCGCCCCGAGTTCCGGGAGCGGGTGAGGGAGGTCGTCGTGGAGCTGGCCGCCACCGGCCAGACCGGGATGGGCTTCCCTGAGGAGTACGGCGGCGGCGGTGACATCGGCGCCTCGGTCGCGGCGTTCGAGACGCTGGCGTTCGGCGACCTGTCGGTGCTGGTGAAGGTGGGGGTGCAGTTCGGCCTGTTCGGTGGGGCGATCCTGCAGCTCGGCACGAAGGCCCACCACGACGCCTATCTCGCCGACATGATCACCGCGAAGACGATGGGCTGCTTCGCGATGACCGAGACGGGTCACGGCAGCAACGTGCAGGCCCTCGGCACCGTGGCGACCTACGACCTCGCCACCCACGAGTACGTGATCGAGACCCATGGCGAGGACGCCCGCAAGGACTACATCGGAAACGCCGCCGATCATGCCGAGCTCGCGGTGGTGTTCGCCCAGCTCGTGGTCGGCGGCACGTCCGAGGGGGTGCACGCGTTCGTCGTACGGATCCGGGAGAACGGCGAGGTGGTGCCCGGGGTCCACATCGAGGACGACGGCCAGAAGATGGGCCTCAACGGCGTGGACAACGGCCGGATCCGGTTCGACGGGGTCCGGGTGCCGCGCACCGCGCTGCTCAACCAGTTCGCCGACGTCACCCCCTCCGGGGTCTACGAGAGCGAGATCGAGAACGCCAACAAACGGTTCTTCACGATGCTCGGCACCCTCGTCCAGGGGCGGGTGTGCGTGGGCGGTGGCGGCATCAACGCGGCCAAGGTGGCCCTGGCGATCGCGATCAAGTACGGGCTGCGCCGGCGCCAGTTCGAGGCGAGCAGCGACGACGAGGAGCAGCTGCTGCTCGACTACGGAATGCACCAGCGACGGCTGTTCCCGCTGCTGGCCCGCACCTATGCCCTGCACTTCGCCCAGGAGGTGGTGGCCTCCCAGCTCCACGAGGTCTTCTCGGAGGCCGAGCCGACACCCAACACCGAGAAGAACCGGAAACAGCTGGAGTCGCGTGCGGCGGGCACCAAGGCACTCGGCACCTGGCACGCGACCCGGACCATCCAGGAGTGCCGCGAGGCCTGCGGCGGTGCCGGCTACCTGTCGGTGAACCGGTTCGCCGCGCTCAAGGCCGACACCGACGTGTTCACGACCTTCGAGGGCGACAACACCGTGCTCATGCAGCTGGTCGCGAAGGGGCTGCTCACCGACTACGCCAGCGACTTCGAGGATCTCGACCAGCTGGGGACGGTGCGGTTCGTCGCCGGCCTGGCGGTCGACACCGTCCTCGAGAAGACCAACGTTCACAAGCTGCTCGAGCGGATCAAGGACGTGCTCCCCGGCGGCGACGACGGCTGGGACCAGGAGGCCGGGCTGCGCGACCCGGAGTACCAGCTGGCGATGTACCGCTACCGCGAGGACCACATGCTCGGCGGCGTCGCCCGCCGGCTCAAGCGCGGGATCGATGACGACATGAACCCCGGCGAGGTGTTCTCCCGGGTCCAGGACCACGTGATCGGCGCGGCCCGTGCCCACGTCGAACGGCTGGTGCTCGAGGCGTTCATCGAGAAGACCCGGGCCTTCCCCGACGGCGACGTCAAGGTCGCCCTCAACCTGCTGGTCGACCTGCACGCCCTGTCCGGCATCGAGAACGACCGTGCCTGGTTCATGGAGCACGGCCGGCTCACCTCCACGCGATCCAAGGCGATCACCCGCGAGGTGGGCGACCTGTGCCGGAAGATCCGGCCGATCTGCGGCGACCTCGTCGACGGGTTCGGCGTACCCGACGAAATGCTGCGCGCCCCCGACCTGGTCGGCAGGAGGTGAGGCTCCCCGGCCTGGGCGGCTGGAGCGACGACCCGCTGTGGGCGCACTTCTACGACTGGACCGTGGAGCACCCGCGGGTCGGGGGCGCGATCTGGCGAGTGGGGATGCAGAGCGACCTGCGCCGGCTCTACGCGGCGGCCGACGAGATCGGCCGGCAGCCCGCGGGCTCGCGGATCCTGGACATCCCGTGCGGCGGCGGGGTCGCGCTGCGCGGGCTGCGTCAGGGACAGGGCGTCGCGTACGTCGCGGCGGACATCGCGCAGACGATGCTCGACCGCACCATGGACGCGGCGCGGGAGCGCGGGGTCGCGGATCAGGTGGAGCCGAGGATCGCCGACGTGGGCGAGCTGCCGTTCGCCGACGGCTCGTTCGACCTGGTGGTGTCGTTCACCGGCCTGCACTGCTTCCCCGACCCGGCGCGAGCCGTGGTCGAGATGGTGCGGGTGCTGCGGACCGGCGGGGTGATCACCGGCAGCGCCTTGCTCAACGACACCGGGATCCACCACGAGCCGATCCGGCGGGTCGGCCGGCTCGCCGGCCTGCTGGGGCCGGGCTGCACCGGCGACGAGGTGCTGCACTGGCTGGCGGCCCAGGGTGTCACCGCGCCGGAGCTGGAGCGCAGTGGCGGGATCGCCTACTTCCGCGGGGTCAAGGGCTGAGCGGCACGGCGTGAGGGATACCCGGTCGACCGGGGATCTCTCGCGGCCACCTCAGAGCCCGCCGCTGTCCTTGAGCCGCTGGAACGACGCCCGCACCTCGTCCTCGGCGTCGTCACGGCCGACCCAGTCGGCGCCCTCGACGGACTTGCCGGGCTCGAGATCCTTGTAGACCTCGAAGAAGTGCTGGATCTCCAGGCGGTCGAACTTCGGCAGGTGGTTGATGTCGCGCATGTGCTCCAGGCGCGGGTCGTTCGCCGGCACGCAGAGCACCTTGTCGTCGCCGCCGGCCTCGTCGGTCATCCGGAACATGCCGATCGCGCGGCAGCGGATCAGGCAGCCGGGGAAGGTGGGCGACTGCAGGAGCACCAACGCGTCGAGCGGGTCGCCGTCGAGGCCGAGGGTGTGCTCGATGAAGCCGTAGTCGGCGGGATACTGCGTCGAGGTGAAGAGCATCCGGTCCAGGCGCATCCGGCCGGACTCGTGATCCACCTCGTACTTGTTCCGCTCCCCCTTGGGGATCTCCACAAGTACGTCGAACTCCAGCACCATTCGCCCTCCGCATGTCCTCGCGCGTCCGGCCCCAGGCTCGGGGCCGGGGCCAGTGTCCCGCAGAATGGCTGCGACTGCGTAGCGAGGAAGGGGTGGCGGGTGGCTGGACGTGACCGAGAGCACTCGGGCTCTTCGGGGTCAGGGCACCCGTTCCTGCGCCTGCTCGCGGTGGTCCTCGTCTTCGCGGTGGCCATCGGGGCGGTGGCCACCTGGCGCTACGACCTGCTCGACGAGTGGCTCGACGACGATCCGGCCGCGTCCGCCGGGCCGGTCGCCGTCGCCCCGCCCCCCGGGCTCGACCTGCCGGCCGTGGAGGCCCCGGAGGTCGTGGCAGGTCCGCTCCCGGAGCGGCCGCGCCTCGACCCCGCCGCGGTACGCCGTGCGGTACAGCCCTACCTCCGCGACCGCGATCTCGGCCGGCACGTGCTCGCCACGGTCGCGCCGCTGGCGGCCGGGTCGCCGGCGTACACCCTGGGTGGGGGGCTCGCCGTACCGGCTTCGACGACCAAGGTGGTCACCTCGGCCGCCGCGCTCTACGCCCTGGGCGGCGACCGCGTCTTCGAGACCACCGTCGAGCTGGACCGCGGTCGGGTGGTGCTGGTCGGCGGCGGCGACCCGCTGCTGGCCAGCGGGCCCGACGACGAGGAGACGGCGTACCCCCGCCGCGCCGATGTCGTCACGCTGGCGAAGAAGACCGCGAAGGCCCTGCGGGAGCAGGGGATCCGCCGGGTGCGGGTGGGGTACGACGCCGGACTGTTCACCGGGCCGGGCGAGAACCCGACCTGGGAGGCCGACTACGTCCCCGACGGCGTCGTCTCGCCCACCAGCGCGCTGTGGGTCGACGAGGGCCGGCCGGCGTCGGGCTTCGGCCGGGTGGCCGATCCCGCGGCGGCGGCCGCCGACGTCTTCGCCGGAGCCCTCGCCAGGGCCGGCATCAGGGTCCAGGGGGCGACCGCAGAGACGACGGCGCCGGGTACGGAGCCGATCGCCTCGGTCTCGAGCGCTCCGCTCGCGGAGATCGTCGAACGGGTGCTCACGGTGAGCGACAACGAGGCCGCCGAGGTGCTGCTCCGGCACGTCGGCCTGGCCCAGGAGGGTGCCGGGTCGAACGAGGCGGGGCGCCGGGGCGTCCGCCGGGTGCTCGAGTCCCAGGGGGTCCGGCTCCGCTCCAGCGTCCTGTACGACGGCAGCGGGCTGTCGCGGGACAACCGTCTCGACCCGCGGGTCCTGCTCGACGTGCTCCGGCTGGCCATGGACCCAGACCTGCCGGACCTGCGGCCGGTGCTCACCGGCCTCCCGGTGGCGGGGTTCACCGGCTCGCTGACCGACCGGATGGATCTCGGGCCGCCGGAGGGGCGGGGCCGGGTGCGGGCCAAGACCGGCACCCTGACCGGTGTCACCTCGCTGGCGGGCATCGCCGCCGACCTCGACGGCCACCCGATGGTCTTCGTCCTGATGGCCGACCGGGTCCGCAAGGACAAGGACCTGCTGGCCCGGGTGGCGATGGACAACGCGGCGGCGGCGCTGGGGGCGTGTCACTGCGGTCTGTAGCGTGAGGCCATGACGAGCACCCCCGGCGGCCTCGACGGCCAAGACGGCATGGTCGACTGGGACCTCGCGGTCCGGATCGGGTCGCGGCTGGCGGGTGAGGGGCCGCAGATCGGGCGCGACGAGGCCGCGCACGTGGTCGCCGAGTTGCGCGGCGACGCCGAACGGTCCACGGCGCTGGTGCGCGACTTCACCGGCCTGGTCGCGGCGGAGCACGACGCTCCGGTGCTGGTGGTGGACCGGGCCGGGTGGGTGCGGGCGAACGCCGACGGGTTCCGGGTGGCGATCGCGCCGATGATCGAGAAGCTGTCCTCGAAGAAGGCCCCGAGCGGGCTCGCCCTGGCCGTCGGGTCGCGGGTCACCGGCGCCGAGGTGGGCGGGCTGCTGGGTTTCCTGGCCGGCAAGGTGCTCGGCCAGTTCGACCCGTTCCACGCCCCGGACGGGCGGCTGCTGCTGGTGGCGCCGAACGTCGTACACGTGGAGCGGGAGCTCGACGTCGAGCCCCACGACTTCCGGCTCTGGGTCTGCCTGCACGAGGAGACCCACCGCGTGCAGTTCACCGCGGTCCCGTGGATGCGCGACCACCTGTTCTCCGAGATCTCCGCGATCGCGGAGACCATGGAGCCGTCGAAGGTTCTCGACGACGGCCTGCAACGGCTGGCCGAGGCGGTGAAGGGTGGGCTGCGTGGCGGCAGCCTGATCGACCTGATGGGGACCCCCGAGCAGAAGGCGATCCTCGACCGGGTCACCGGGATGATGTCGCTGCTCGAGGGCCACGCCGACGTCGTGATGGACGGTGTGGGTCCGACCGTGATCCCGTCCGTGCGGGCGATCCGGAAGAAGTTCGACCGACGGCGCAAGGGAGTCGGCACGCTCGACCGGCTGCTGCGCCGGGTGCTGGGGCTGGACGCCAAGATGGCGCAGTACCGCGACGGGGCGGCCTTCGTCCGCGGCGTCGTCGACAAGGTCGGGATGGCGGAGTTCAACGCCGTGTGGGAGAGCCCCGATCACCTGCCGTCGAAGACCGAGCTCAAGGACCACGACGCCTGGATCGGCCGCGTCCTGCGATGAGCTCCGGCCCCGTCCGACAGCCATGACGCTCCACCCCGCCGTCGCGGCCGTCCGGCGGGGGGTACGCCGCGACCTCGCCGACCTCGAGCCGGGTAACACCGTCATCGTGGCCTGCTCCGGCGGGGCCGACTCCCTGGCACTCCTCGCAGCCGCAGTCTTCGAGGGCGACAAGCTCGCGCTCCGCGTCGTCGGCGCCACCGTCGACCACGGACTGCAGGACGCCTCCGCCGAGCTCGCCACCCGCGTCGTCGAGCAGATGGCCGGCCTGGGCGCGGACGAGACCGTGACCGCGCGGGTCCAGGTGGAGAGCGGCGGCCTCGGCCCCGAGGCGGCGGCGCGCGAGGCGAGGTACGCCGTGCTTGGCGAGATCGCGGAGCGCTTCGAGGCCCCGGTCGTGCTGCTCGGCCACACCCGCGACGACCAGGCGGAGACGGTGCTGCTCGGGCTGACCCGCGGCTCCGGTGGCCGCAGCCTCGCCGGGATGCGCCGCCGGTTCGACCGCTACCGACGCCCGCTCCTCGACGTACCCCACTCCGACACCGTCACCGCCTGCCAGGTCCAGGGGATCGAGTTCTGGACCGACCCGCACAACGCCGACCCGGCGTACACCCGGGTGCGGGTCCGTGACCGGGTGCTGCCGGCGCTCGAGGACGAGCTCGGGCCGGGGGTCGCCGAGACCCTGGCCCGGACCGCCGACCAGCTGCGGCGGGACATGGACGCTCTCGACCGGATGGCCGACGAGTCGTACGCCGGTCTCCGCGGCGTCGAGGGCCTGCCACTGGAGAAGCTGCACGGCCTCGACCCCGCGATCGTCTCGCGGGTCCTCCGGCTGGCCGCGCTGGACGCCGGCGCGGTCCCGGCGGAGACGTTCCACGTGCACGTGGAGGCGCTGGTGGCGCTGGCCGGGGGCGGGATCAGCGGAGAGGTGCAGCTGCCGGGCGGGGTCACGGCGTACACCGCGAACGGCCGCCTCCGCTTCCGCCGGACCGTTGTGGAATCCTGACCGCCATGGAGTCAGCCGATGTCGAGAAGGATCTCGTCAACGTCCTCTTCACCGAGGCCGAGATCCAGGCCCGGATCGCCGAGCTCGCGGCGGAGATCGAGCGGGACTACGAGGGCAAGGACCTGCTGATCGTCGGCATCCTCCGCGGCGCGGTGATGGTGATGGCCGACATGGCGAGGGCCTTCCACCGGCACCTCGAGATGGACTGGATGGCGGTGTCGTCGTACGGCTCCGGCACCAAGTCGTCGGGGGTGGTGCGGATCCTCAAGGACCTCGACACCGACATCTCCGGCCGGCACGTGATCATCGTGGACGAGATCATCGACACCGGCCTGACCCTCTCGTGGCTGACCTCGAACCTCGGCTCGCGGGCGCCGGCGAGCGTCGAGATCTGCACGCTCCTCCGCAAGCCCGACGCGCTGCAGATGCCGGTGGACGTGCGCTACGTCGGCTGGGACATCCCCAACGAGTTCGTCGTCGGCTACGGGCTGGACTACCGCGAGCGCTACCGCAACCTGCGCGACATCGGCACGCTCGCCCCCCACGTCTACACCTGAGAGCGAGCAGCAGCGAGCGAGGAACGAGCGCGCTGCGTGGTGAGCGAAGGTCGAGTAAGCCCCGCGACTGAGCCTGCGAAGTCGCGACGGGCGCATCGAGACCCGGTGAGCCGAGAGGAACGCTCGGCCCGGAACCTCTGCCTGCCGATGAGCGTTTCCACCAGCAGCCTGAGACAATGGGTCAGGCAGGTGGCATGTCAGATGACATGTACCGTCATCAGTTCTGTTCGGCGAGTCTCGAGAAGAGTTTGTAGAAGTCCGTGAAGCGCATTTTCAAGGGCCCGTGGGTCTGGATCATCCTGGCCGTCATCGGCGTGCTCCTGGCCCTCCAGTACCTCGCCCCCGGGGGTGGGTACGACGAGGTCCCGACCTCGAAGATGGAGTCGTACATCTCCGAGGGCCAGGTCAAGGAGATCACCTTCATCGACGGTGACCAGACCATCGAGGCGACCCTCGACGAGGGCGCGCGCGACAGCGGCTCGAAGGTGATGACCCACTACGTGATGGGTCAGCAGCAGGGGATCATCAACCTGGTCAACGACCAGGTCGAAGCGGGCACTATCGAGGAGTCCAACTCCGAGAACCCCCAGCCCAGCCTGATCGGTTCCCTCCTGCCGACCTTCCTGCTGTTCGGGCTGATCATCGTGGTGTTCCTGTTCCTCATGAACAACATGCAGGGCGGCGGCCGCGGCGTGATGCAGTTCGCCAAGTCCAAGGCCAAGCTGATCTCGAAGGACATGCCGAAGACCACGTTCAACGACGTGGCCGGTTGCGACGAGGCGATCGAGGAGCTCGGCGAGATCAAGGAGTTCCTCCAGGAGCCCGCCAAGTTCCAGGCCGTGGGCGCCAAGATCCCGAAGGGCGTGCTGCTCTACGGCCAGCCCGGCACCGGCAAGACCCTGCTCGCCCGCGCGGTCGCGGGCGAGGCGGGCGTGCCGTTCTACTCGATCTCGGGGTCCGACTTCGTCGAGATGTTCGTCGGCGTCGGCGCCAGCCGGGTGCGCGACCTGTTCGAGCAGGCCAAGGAGAACGCTCCGGCCATCGTGTTCATCGACGAGATCGACGCCGTGGGGCGGCACCGTGGCGCCGGCATGGGCGGCGGCCACGACGAGCGCGAGCAGACCCTCAACCAGCTGCTGGTCGAGATGGACGGCTTCGACGTCCGCGGCGGCGTGATCCTGATCGCCGCGACCAACCGCCCCGACGTGCTCGACCCTGCGCTGCTCCGCCCGGGCCGCTTCGACCGGCAGATCCAGGTCGACGCCCCCGACCTCGCCGGCCGGCACCGGATCCTGCAGGTGCACGCCCGCGGCAAGCCGCTGGCGGAGGGCATCGACCTGATCAGCGTGGCCCGTCGGACGCCCGGGTTCACCGGCGCCGACCTGGCCAACGTCCTCAACGAGGCCGCCCTGCTCACCGCTCGCAGCAACGAGAAGATGATCACGAACTTCTCGCTCGACGAGGCGATCGACCGGGTGATCGCCGGGCCGCAGCGTCGTACTCGCCTGATGAGCGAGAAGGAGAAGCTGATCACCGCCTACCACGAGGGCGGCCACGCCCTGGTCGCGGCGGCGCTCCCCGGCACCGACCCGGTTCACAAGATCACGATCCTGCCGCGCGGCCGGGCGCTCGGCTACACCATGGTGCTGCCCGACGAGGACAAGTACTCCACGACCCGCAGCGAGATGCTCGACAAGCTCGCCTACATGCTCGGCGGCCGCGCGGCCGAGGAGATGGTCTTCCACGACCCCACCACCGGCGCCGGCAACGACATCGACAAGGCCACCAGCCTGGCCCGCGCGATGGTCACGCAGTACGGCATGACCGAGCGACTCGGGGCGATCAAGCTCGGCGACGACAACTCCGAGCCGTTCCTCGGCCGCGACATCGGGCACACCCGCAACTACTCCGAGGACGTCGCCGCGATCGTCGACGAGGAGACCAAGAAGCTGCTCACGGTCGCCCACCAGGAGGCCTTCGACATCCTCGAGGAGAACCGCGACGTCCTCGACAACCTGGTGCTCGCGCTCCTCGACAGGGAGACCCTCGACAAGGCGGAGGTCGCCGACGTGTTCGCGCAGCTGCGCCGTCGCTCCGAGCGGCCCGCCTGGACCG
>Ga0299913_10005469_pt1 | contig 10852 bp, 11 predicted proteins | sample RVTome_9_FD_201360 | JGI IMG/M metagenome (GOLD analysis project Ga0299913, IMG submission 201360) | Soil microbial communities from uranium-contaminated site in the Upper Colorado River Basin, Wyoming, United States - RVT155D38 (version 2) ... | reverse complement strand
GCCGATGGCCGGCGGGATCCCGATCCATCCCCCGATCACCGACAGAACGCCCAGCGCCACGAGCGGCGCGCTCATGCTGGGCGGGGACTCGTGCACCTGCTGACGCTGTTCCCCCGTGCCCCGTAAGTCCCCGTGGAACGTCAGGAAAAACAGGCGGAACATGTACAGCGCCGTGAGGCCGGCGGTGATGAGCCCGATCGCCCACAGCACGGGATGACCCGCATCCCAGGCCCGCCACAGGATCTCGTCCTTGGAGAAGAACCCCGCCAGCGGAGGGATGCCCGCGATCGCCAGCGTCGCTGCCAGCATCGTCCAGTACGTGATCGGCATCGACCCCTTGAGGCCGCCCATTCGCCGCATGTCCTGCTCCCCGTGGAGCGCGTGGATCACGCTGCCCGCGCCGAGGAACAGCAGCGCCTTGAAGAAGGCGTGCGTCACCAGGTGGAAGACTCCCGCGGCGTAGGCCGCCACTCCCACTCCCAGGAACATGTATCCGAGCTGGCTGATGGTGGAGTAGGCCAGAACCTTTTTGATGTCCGTCTGCACGAGACCGATCGTGGCCGCGTACAGCGCGGTCGCGGCCCCGATTCCGGCCACGATCGCGAGCACGGCGGGCGCCAGGTCGTAGAGAGCGTGGGAGCGCGCCACCATGTAGACGCCGGCCGTCACCATCGTGGCCGCATGGATCAGGGCCGATACCGGCGTGGGGCCCGCCATCGCGTCGGGCAGCCACACGTACAGCGGGATCTGCGCGCTCTTGCCGACCGCGCCGACGAACAGGAACAGGCAGATCCAGAAGGCCAGGGGCCCTCTGGGCTGCAGGGTGGATGCCGCTTCAGGCAGGACATCCGCGAACGCCACCGAGCCGAACGACCCGAACATCAGGAAGATGCCCAGCAGGAAGGCGAAGTCGCCGATCCGGTTGACGATGAACGCCTTCTTCCCCGCGCTCGCGTTGTCTTGGTCCTTGAACCAGAACCCGATCAGCAGATAGCTACAGAGACCGACCCCTTCCCAACCCACGAAGAGCAACAGGTAGTTGTCCGCCATGACGAGAAGCAGCATCGTGAACGTGAACAGGTTCAGATAGGTGAAATAGCGCGCGAAGCCGGCCTCGTCTTCGTCGTGCATGTAGCCCACGCTGTACACGTGGATCAGGAAGCCGACACCGGTCACGACGAGCATCAGGGTCGCCGAGAGCGGATCCACCAGGAAGCCGACGCTCGCCTCGAAGTCGCCCGCGGACATCCAGGAATACAGGGTCTGGCCGATCGAGCGAGCCTCCGGCGCGAGCCGGGTGAGATCCAGGAACAAGGCCAGCGCGACGGCGAACGATCCACCGACAACCCCCGGTCCGATGACCGAGACCGCTCCCTTGCCGAGCCTTCTTCCCAGCAGCCCGTTCAGCAGAAAGCCGGCCAGAGGGAGTGCGGGGACGAGCCAGATCCAGTGCTCGATCTCCATCGTCATCCTCGCATGGTGGTGAACACGTCGACGTTGACCGTCTCCCGGTGACGGAACATCGCCACGATGATGGCCAGTCCCACCGCCGCCTCGGCCGCGGCGACGGCGATGACGAACAGCACCATCACCATCCCCCCGAGGTCGCCTGTCGCGCGGGCGAACGTGACGAATGCGAGGTTGGCGGCGTTCAGCATGATCTCGATCGACATGAACACGATGATCGCGTTCTTTCGGGTCAGAACGCCGATCACGCCGATCGTGAAGAGCACAGCACTCAACGTGAGATAGTGGCCGACGCCGATCTCGCTCACCGCTCCCTCCGCGCCAGCACGACGGCGCCGACCATCGCCACCAGTAGAAGCAGGGCGGTGACCAGGAACGGCAGGTAATAGGTCGAGTACAGAGCCGTGGCCATGGCCTCGGTGGAGCCGAGGACGTCCGGTGAAATGGCAGAGGCGGGACCGCGCGCGGCCGGCTCGAAGCCCCCCAATCCCGTCGCCGCCAGCGCGCCCACGAAGGCCACCCCCAGCAGCAGCGCCGCCGCCTTCAGCGGAGTGGCCGCGACGTCGAACCACTGGGGGGTGCCCAGGTTGAGCAGCATCACGACGAACAGGAACAGCACCATGATCGCACCCGCGTACACGATCACCTGGATCGCCGCGAGGAAGTGGCTGTTCAGCGTGACGAAGAGTCCGGCCAAGCAGAAGAAGGAGACGACCAGGTAGAGCACCGACGCGACCGGGTTCCGGCTCGTGATCACCAGCAGGCTGGCCAGAACCGCCACCGCGGCCAGGATCCAGAACGCAACTGCCAGTCCGCTCACAGCGTGCCCCGTGACATGCGGGACTTGTCGATCTCTCCTTCGTACGGCTGGTATCCGTCTTCCACCAGCTTCTCGTCACGCCAGTTGAGCAGGTACTCCTTGTCCCAGATGAAGTCCTCCCGGTCGTATCCGGCCCATTCGTACTCCTTGGTCATCGCGATCGCGTCTTCGGGGCAGGCATCGACGCAGTAGCCGCACATGATGCATCGCAGGCCGTCGATGTCGAACCGCACCGGGTATTTCTCGATCGCCGGGTCCGGGTGTTCCCCCGCGACGATGTAGATGCAGTCCGCCGGACAGGCGGTGGCGCACATCATGCAGGCGACGCAGCGCGGCTCGCCGCTGGGCCGTTTCTTCAGGTAGTGGCGTCCGCGGAAACGGTCGCCGTAGTCGCGGCGCTCTTCGGGATAGCGGATAGTGGGCAGCCGGCTCGGGTGGAGCAGGTTCTTGACCATATTGCGGATCGTGACTCCCAGCCCCATGACGATGGCCGGCAGGTAGAGCCGCTTCCACCACGCCTGCGTGTTCTCTCGCTCACGGATGATGTCCTCGGCCTTGAGGACCTTGATGTGACGCGGGTCGATGGGCATCGGATCACATCCTCAGGTGAAGTAGAGGATCACGCCGGTGACGAACAGGTTCGCGAGCGCCAGCGGCAGAATCATCTTCCAGCCGAGGCGCATGAGCTGATCGTAGCGGAAGCGCGGCAAGGTCCAGCGCACCCAGATGAAGAGCCAGAGGAAGAACAGGAGCTTGGCCGAGAACGAAGCCAGCTGGAGGAGCACCGCCGGAATCGGCCCAACCGCCGCGCGCAGCTCTGCGCTCTCGACCCACGGGATCTGCCAGCCGCCGAAGAACAGCGTGACGATCAGCATCGCTCCCGTCACCATCGCCATGTACTCGGCCATGAAGAAAAGCGCGAACTTCATTGCCGAGTACTCGGTATGGTAGCCGACTACGAGCTCGTTCTCGGCCTCCGGCAGATCGAACGGCAGGCGGTTGGATTCCGCGAAGATCGCCGCCGTGAACAGCACGAAGGCCAGCGGCTGAGTCACGAACCCCCATTTGGGCAGCAGCCCGAACAGCAGCTCGCCCTGTCCCCGCACGATCTCGTCGAGCTGGACCGACCCGTAAATCATCAGGATCCCGATCACCGACAACCCCAGGGCCAGCTCATAGCTGATCATCTGGGCGCTCGAACGGACTCCGCCGAGCAGCGAGTACTTGTTGTTCGAGGACCAGCCCGCCAGCACGATCCCGTAGACGGACAGCGACGTCAGCGCGAAGACGTAGAGGATGCCGACGTTGAGGTCGGCGACCTGCATCTTGATCTGGCGCCCGGCCACGAGCAGGTCGTCCGCGAACGGGATCACCGCGAACGCCATCGAGGCGGGGATCAGCAGCAGCACGGGCGCCAGCACGTAGAACGCGCGGTTCGCGTGGGAGGGGACGTAGTCCTCCTTCCACATGAACTTGACCACGTCGGCCAGCGGCTGGACGAGCCCCAGCAGGGTAAACCCCGCGATGTTGACCCGGTTGGGCCCCAGCCGGTGCTGGATGAACGCGCTTCCCCGGCGCTCCGCCCATACCAGGACGGGAACCGCGTTGACGACGCCGAAGAAGACTAGAAACGCCTTCACCAGAGAGATCCCAACACCGGTCCAGTCCGTCACTTGCATCTCCGTCACACGATGGCGGGCGCGCGCACGCCCGGCTTCGGATCCGCGCCCACCGGCGGGGTTTGCCGCTCCCACCCCGCGAGCCAGGCGCCCTGATCCCCGATCGCCTCGTACGTCAGCGGCGCGAACGACGCCACCGCCGCGGCCAGGCCCTCGAACGACTCCCTGGCGGAGCCGGAGGCCAGCCCGCCTCCCAGCGCCTCGTTGATCGCCGACAGCGCGTGCCAGGCCGGGCGGCTCTCCTCGTGCGGCGTCACGTTGGGCCAGAACCTCTGCACTCGGCCGGCGTGATTGGTGAACGTGCCGTCGCGCTCGACGTGGACGCAGGTCGGCAGGGCCAGGTCGACGCGATCGAGCTGCGACGTCGGGCGGGGCCCCACGAACAGAACCCACTCGGCGGCTGCCAGCGCCCGGCTCCCGCGCTCCCCCCACGGCTCGAGATCCCAGCCGCATACGATCAGGCCGCGGATCTCGCCGGCGCCCACTCGATCCAGGATGTCGCCCACGCGGGACTCGGGCTCGAGGTCGAGGATCTCGAGAGCGCCGCGCGTATTCGGGTTGGGGTCGCGGCGGATCAGGATCCCGTCGATCAGGTCGTCGACGCCGCGCCACGAGTCGTCGGCGCGGAAATCGATGGCCGATCCGCCGGCCGTCTTCATCAGCCGGGCCAGCTCCCACAGGTCCTCGTTCGACATGCGCGGATGGGCGATGGCGGCCACGCTGCCCGAAAGCTCACCCAGACGCTGCGCGGCCCGGTCGATCGCCTGGCTCCAGTCGATCTGGCTCGAGTCGTCGCCCTCCCGCACCAGCGGGGCCACCAGCCGCGTCCGGGTGTCCGCCACGCGGGCGTACGACAGGCGCCCGGGATCGCACATCCAGGAATCGTTCACCTGATCGTTGTAGCGGGGGCGATATCGGTAGACCGCATCCTCGGCCTCGTCGGAGTAGATGTTGCACCCCGTCGAGCACTCCGGGCACACCGACTTCGAGGAGCGGAGGTAGTAGACCCGCTTTCGGAACCGGAAGTCGTTCGACGTCAGCGCGCCGACCGGACAGATGTCGGTGTAGTTGAGCGCGTAGGCGGTGTCCACCGGCCGGTCGTCGAAGGTCATGATCTCGGAGTGATCCGAGCGGTGGGCGATCATGAAATCCCCCGTTCCGGCGACCTCCTCGCCGAAGCGGACGCAGCGCGAGCAGAGGACGCACCGCTCGGCATCCAGCGTGATCGGCCCCAGATCCTTGACCTTGTCCTTGCGGATTCTCTCGATCGGATGCGGGTCGTAGTTTCCCACTTCCATGTAGTACTTCTGCAGGTAGCACTCCCCCACCTGATCGCAGACCGGGCAGTCGAGGGGATGATTCTTGAACACGAACTCCACCACGCCCTGCACCGCCTCCTTCACCCGCGGGGTGTCGAACGCGACGACCATCCCGTCCGCAGCCGCCGTCGAGCACGACGTCTGGAGCTTGCCCTGGTCCTTCACCTCGCAGAGGCACATGCGGCAATTGGCGGGGATCGAGAGGTCCCGATGGAAGCAGAAGTGCGGGGGCGTGTATCCCGCCCGCTCTGCCGCCTGGAAGATCGTCGCGCCCTTCGGTACGTGTACCTCGACGCCGTCGATCGTCAGGCTCAGGAGCTCGGCACCCGGCCCCGCCAGAGCGGGGGCGGCTTCGTCGATCGGCTCAGCGGCGCGCTCGGCTGGCACCTCCTCGGGCGCGCGCCGCTCTTGCAATACGGTCGAAGGCGGCAGGATCGACGCCAGCTCCTGGGGCGAGCGCCGGCGGCCGCCGTAGGCGGTGTCCTTCTCGGTTCCGATGTTCCTTCTCATATCCGCATCATGAGGCTCTGGGGAGGATGTGGTCGGCCTTGCCGATGGCAGCGGCCAGCGACTGCATGTCGACGGGCTCCGGACACAGGGCCGCGAACTCCTGCGGGTACTTCTTGATGAACGCCACCGCCGGCCACGCCATGGCGTCGGCCAGCGCGCAGATCGTCTTGCCGACCATGTTGTCAGACAGGCGAAGGATGGTCTCGACGTCCGTCTGGGTGCCGTTGCCGGCCAGGATCCTGTGGAGCAGCTGCTCGATCCAGCCGCACCCTTCTCGGCATGGCGTGCACTGGCCGCATGACTCGTGGGCGTAGAAGTGGGCCAGGTTCAGCAGGCAATCCACGGCCGAGACGTTGTCCCCGATGACCATGAACCCACCGGACCCCACCAGGCTCCCACGCTCGCGCAGACCTTCGTAGTCCAGCTTCGCGCCCCGGCACTCCTCCAGCGTAAGCACGGGCACCGAGGAGCCCCCGGGGATGACCCCCTTCAGCCCGATGCCCTCCATCAGCCCCCCGAGATCGCCTTCCAGGAACTCCATCAAGTCGTGTCCCATCTCGAGCTCGTAGACACCCGGCCGCGCGATCGGCCCGGAGCAGGACCAGAGCTTGGTCCCCCGCGACTTCTCGGTCCCGTACTGCACGTACGCGTCCGCCCCGTGCTCGATGATCCAGGGGACCGTGGCCAGGGTCTCGGTGTTGTTGATCACCGTGGGCGAGCGAAACAGACCCTCGACGGCCGGAAACGGTGGCTTGTTGCGGGGCAGGGCCTTCTTCCCCTCGAGGGACTCGAGCATCCCGGTTTCCTCGCCGGCGATGTAGGCGCCGGCACCGTAATGCGTCACCGTCTCGAGGTCATAGTCCGATCCGAAGATCCCCTTCCCCAGATACCCCTTCCGATACGCCTCCTCGACCGCGGCACGCCAGCGCTCGAGCGGGTAGGAAAACTCGCCGCGGAAGTAGTTGAACATGAGATGGCTGCCGATGGCTACCGCAGCGATCATCATCCCTTCCAGCACCGCGTGCGGGTCGTTCTCCAGCAGCCAGCGGTCCTTGAAGGTCCCCGGCTCCGACTCGTCGGAGTTGCAGAGCAGGTATCGCGGCTTCTCGGAGTCGCGCGGGATGAACGACCACTTGGTGCCCGTCGGAAAGCCGGCCCCACCTCGCCCCCGCAGACCCGACTTCTTCAGCTCGTCGATGAGGGCGTCCGGGCTCATTCCCAGCGCCTTGCGGATGGCGCGATACCCGCCCCCCGCCTCGTAGGCCTCCAGGACGTGACTCTCCCCCGGGCGGTCGAGCGCGCGCTGCATGAGGATCTTCGGCGCGGCCATCTAGCTGCCGTTCTCGATCACAGGGACTCGGCTTCGACGCGGCCGGAGCGCGGAAACATCGCCAGGTAGGTGCCCGGGTCAGGTCGCTCGAAGATCACGGGCCGGACGTCGTGCGGATCAGGGGTCCGACCACGAAGCTCGTCCAGCAGGGCGTCGATCCTGTCAGGGGTCAAATGTTCGTAGAACTTGAGATTGCACTGCAGCATCGGACCGGTTCCACAGGACGCGAGGCATTCGACCTCCTGGAGGGTGAACTCTCCGTCCGGCGTAGTCTCCCCCGGCTCGATCCCCAGTTTGTCCCGGATGCGATCGATCACCGCCCGCGCGCCCATCAATTCGCACGACAGTGTACGGCACACCTGCAGCTTCCAGCGGCCGACCGGCGCCTCATCGAACATGGTGTAGAACCGGACCACCGCCTGAACCGCCGCGGCCGAGCAGCCCAACCTGTCTCCCACCCACACCATCGCCTCGGGCGAGAGCCATCCCTTCTCCCCCTGCACGATCCATAGGACCGGTAGCATGGCGGCCTGCTTGTCAGGATAGCGCTGGATGACGGTATCGATTTCCCGCACCGCGTCGTCGGACATCGAGAAGGTGCTCGTCACCGGTCCAACTCTCCCGCAATGATGTTCAACGAGCCCAGGATGGCGACGATATCGGAGAGCATGCATCCCTCCAGCGATAGCCCGATGTTCTGATAGACGGCGAAACAGGGCGCGCGGCAGTGAATTCGGTACGGCTGCCCGCTGCCGTCGGAGACGAGGTAGAAGCCGAGCTCGCCGTTGCCGCCTTCCGTGTAGGAGTACACTTCGCCGGCCGGGACCTGAACTCCCTCGAACGTCAACTTGAAGTGGGCGACCATGCCCTCGATCGTGTTGTAGACCTGATCCTTGGGCGGCGGGCTGATCGTCCAGTCGTCGACGTTGACGGGCCCGTCGGGCAAATCGTCGAGAGCTTGCTCGACGATCGCGAGGCTCTGGCGCATCTCCTCCATCCGCACCAGATAGCGGTCGTACACGTCGCCGGTCGTCCCCACCGGCACCTGCCAGTCGAACTGGTCGTAATCGTGGTAGGGATGCGCTTTCCGCACGTCGTACGGCACGCCGGCTGCCCGCAGGCAGGGCCCCGTCCAGCCCCAGTCGATGGCGTCTTCACCGCTGATGGCGTGCACTCCGCGCGTACGATCGATGAAGATCCGGTTGTCCGTGATCAACCGGTCGACGTCGTCGATGTACTTCGGCAGCGAGGTCAGGAGGGCGCGGGTCTCCTCCTCGAACCCCTCGTGGACGTCCCGCATCAGGCCGCCGATCCGGCCGTAGGCGACCATCATGCGAGCGCCGGAGACGTGCTCGAGCAGCGAGTAGATCTCCTCGCGGCCGCGGAAGAGGTACCAGAAGTTCGTCAGCGCGCCGAGGTCCACCAGATTCGTCCCCACGTTCACGAAGTGGTCCATGACCCGCGAGAGCTCCCCCAGGATGACGCGGATGCGCTGAGCCCGTTTCGGGATCTCGATCCCGAGCAGCTTTTCCACCGCAACCGCGTATCCGACGTTGTTCAGGAACGAGCTCATGTAGTTGAGCCGATCGGTATAGGGGAATACCTCCTGCCAGGGATGGTTCTCGCTCATCTTCTCGAAGCAGCGGTGGAGGTAGCCGATCTCGGGGATCGCCTTGACGATCGTCTCGCCGTCCAGCCAGCACTTCAGACGGAAGGTGCCGTGCATCGCCGGATGGCTGGGCCCGACGTTGACGACCATCAGGTTCTCGGCCAGCGGGTCGTCCACCAGCTCCTCGATGACGTGCCGTTCGACGCGGATCCCCGGGTGGCTCGGGACCGGGGCGGCGGTAGGTAGCGGCTGCCGGGACGCTCCTGTAGGGAGACGCCCGTGCGGCTCGAGCACCGGTGTAGTCTGCGGCATCTCGTCCGGTCTGAGGGCGGCGTCCTTGAAGACCATCCCTACTCCGAGATGGGGTGGCTCACGCGGGAGCGGATGCGCTGCATCTCGTCACTGGAGATCTCGTCAAGCAGGTCATCCGGGCTGGCCAGTTTCCAGCGCAGATCGGCGGGATAATCCTTGCGCAGCGCGTGGCCCTGGAAGTCCTTGTGGCACAGGATGCGCTTCATGTTCGGGTGGCCTTCGAAGCGGATGCCGAACATGTCGTAGACCTCGCGCTCGAACCAGTCCGTCGACTTCCAGACGTCCACCGCCGTGGGCATCACCGGATCGTTCTCCGGAACGCCCGCCTTGACGCGGACCCGGTTGCCGGTGCGGAGCGAGTACAGGTGGTAAACCACCGCGAAGCGGGGTGATCCTCCGAGCGGCAGGTAATCGACCGCCGTGACATCCATGCAGAAGCAGAAGTCGAGCTCCGGATCGCGCTTGCAGTGCTCGAGCAGCTCGTGGACACGGGCACGATCGATCCAGACAGTCAGGTCGCCGCGCTCGTCGCTGACGCGCTCGAGTGCGTCTCCGAACCGCCGGCGCAGGTTCTCGGCGATGTACTCGGCCACTTCAGGCCCCAACCAGCTGTTGCTTCCGCGCCTCGGCGGCCTCGCGCTCGGCCACGATCTGGTAATGAGACGGGTCGCCGCGCTCGATCTTCTCCTGGAGCTTCAGAATCGCGTAGATCAGTCCCTCGGGAGTCGGCGGGCAGCCGGGTACATAGACATCGACCGGGATGATCTCGTCGATCCCCTGCATGACGTGATAGGCCCGATAGAACCCTCCCGAAGACGCGCACACGCCCATCGATATGACCCATTTGGGCGACGACATCTGCTCGTAGATCAGCTTGAGGATCGGGGCCTGCTTGTCCACCACGGTGCCCGCCACGATCATCATGTCCGACTGACGCGGGCTGAACCGGACGACTTCCGCCCCAAACCGGGCGAGGTCGTAGTGCGACGACACCACCGACATGAACTCGATCGCGCAGCACGCAGTCCCGAACGGCAGCGGCCACAGCGACCCGGAACGCGCCCAGCGCACCATCTTGTTCAGGTTGGTGGTGAACACGCTTTCGGGCGGGGCCGTGTCCGGAGTCGCGGGAGGAACCTCCGGCCGGGCGCGGTCGTCGCTCAATCCCATTCCAGCGCTCCCTTCCGCCACACGTAGGCGTAGCCCACGAGCAGAATGACGATGAACTCGATCATCACCAGGATGCCGAGCCCGCCGAGCGACTCGAACATGATCGCCCAGGGGAATAGGAATACGATCTCGACGTCGAACAGGATGAAGAGCATGGCCAGCAGATAGAACTTGACGTCGATCCTCTGACGGGCGTCGCCGGTCGACACCAGGCCGCATTCGTAGGGTGAATCGCCGATGCTGAGCCGACGGGTGCGTGGCCCCATGCGCCAGGAAAGCCCGACGATGACCCCCCCGACGAGAAGGCCGAGGGCGAGCAGAAAAACGATCGGCAGGTACTCGGTCAGCATCGGTCGCGAATGTATGTGAAAACTTTCACAATGCCAAGCACCCGACCCTTCCCCGGATACGTTCGCCCCGCGCGCCCTCTCGCGATACAGTACCATCCGCACACAGGAGGCGCTAACCCGACGCGCACCGGCCGCGCGGGCGACGTTAGGAACCGCCGGGACTGGAGAAACCGCATGCGAATGCGACTGATCGCGGCCCTCGCTTCGATCCCCCTCGCCGTCCTGCCTGCCGCAGCGCAGGAGGGCCAATTCGGCCACGTCCCCGTTCCCGTCGTCGAGCCCCTGC
>Ga0299913_10005468_pt1 | contig 10856 bp, 5 predicted proteins | sample RVTome_9_FD_201360 | JGI IMG/M metagenome (GOLD analysis project Ga0299913, IMG submission 201360) | Soil microbial communities from uranium-contaminated site in the Upper Colorado River Basin, Wyoming, United States - RVT155D38 (version 2) ... | reverse complement strand
GCGGCGCAGCCGCAGGCTGTTGGTGACGACGAAGATGCTGGAGAACGCCATGGCGCCTCCGGCGACGACGGGGTTGAGGAGCCCGGTCGCGGCGAGCGGGATGGCGGCCACGTTGTAGGCGAAGGCCCAGAACAGGTTGGTCTTGATGGTCGCCAGGGTCTTGCGGGACAGGCGGATGGCGTCGGCCGCGGCGAGGAGGTCGCCCCGCACGAGCGTGAGATCGGACGCCTCGATGGCGACATCGGTGCCCGTGCCCATGGCCAGGCCCAGGTCGGCCTGCGCGAGGGCGGCGGCGTCGTTCACGCCATCCCCCGCCATCGCCACAACCGCTCCGTCGGCCTGCAGCCGGCGGACGACATCGACCTTGTCCTGGGGGAGGACCTCGGCGATGACGTCGTCGATCCCGACGCTGGCGGCGACGGTGCGGGCGGCTCGCTCGTTGTCGCCGGTGAGGAGGACGGGGCGGAGACCGAGCTCCCGAAGCCTTGCGATGGCTTCCGCGGAGGTGGGCTTGACGGTGTCGGCGACGACGATGACGCCACGGACCTCGCCGTCCCAGCCAGCGGTGATCGCCGTCTGGCCCTGCGCCTCGGCATCGGTGACGGCGCGATCGAGGGCGGCGGTGAGGTGCAGCCCCCAGTCCGCGAGGAAGCGGGGACGGCCGGCGACCACGCCGTGGCCATCGACGATGCCCTGGACGCCCAAGCCCTGGGAGCTGGAGAACGACTCGACGACTGGGAGCTGGCCGACTCGGGCCCGAGCGGCGTCGGCGATGGCTCGTGCGATCGGGTGCTCGGACGCGTCCTCGACGGCACCGACGATGCGAAGGAGCTCGTCCTCGGTGGTACCCGGCGCACACGTGACCGACGTGACCGCCATGCGTCCGGTCGTGATCGTGCCGGTCTTGTCGAGCACGATCGTGTCGACCTTCCGGGTGGACTCCAGGACCTCGGGGCCCTTGATGAGGATCCCGAGCTGCGCCCCTCGTCCGGTGCCGACGAGGAGAGCGGTGGGGGTGGCGAGGCCGAGGGCGCACGGGCAGGCGATGATGAGGACCGCCACCGTGGCAGTGAAGGCGTGGGCCGTCTCCGCGCCATTGGCGAGCCAGAAGCCGAGGGTGGCAACGGCCATCGCGATCACGACCGGGACGAACACCGCCGCGATGCGGTCGGCGAGGCGCTGCACCGGCGCCTTGCCGGTCTGGGCCTCGGTGACGAGTCGGGCGATCTGGGCCAGCGCGGTGTCGGCACCGACCCGGGTGGCCCGGACGACGAGTCGGCCACCGGCGTTGATGGCGGCGCCGACGACTGCGTCGCCGGACCCGACCTCGACCGGGACGCTCTCGCCGGTGAGCATGGAGACGTCGACGGCGGAGCTGCCGTCCTCGACGATGCCGTCGGTGGCGACCTTCTCGCCCGGTCGCACGACGAAGCGGTCGCCGACGGCGAGCTGGTCGATGGGCACGCGCACCTCGACCCCGTCGCGGAGCACGGCGGCCTCCTTGGCGCCGAGATCGAGCAGGGCCCGCAGCGCAGCTCCGGCCGAACGCTTGGCCCGGGCCTCGAAGTAGCGGCCGGCGAGGATGAACACGATGACGACCGACGCCACCTCGAGGTACAGCTCGTCGGTGCCGGACCCGGCCGATGGCGTGATGTCGAAGGCCATGCGCATGGCGGGGTCGCCGGCGTCGCCGATGAACAGGGCCCAGATGGACCAACCGAAGGCGGCGAGGGTGCCGAGCGAGATGAGCGTGTCCATGGTCGCCGCGGCATGGCGGAGGTTCGCCCACGCGGCCTTGTGGAACGGCCAGCCGCCCCAGGTGACGACTGGGCCGGCCAGTGCGAAGCTGAGCCACTGCCAGCTGTCGAACTGCAGCCTCGGGATCATCGAGATGGCCAGGACCGGCAGCGTGAGTACTGCGCACGTCACGAGCCGATCGCGGAGCGCCCGCGTCCGGACGTCGTGCTCGTCCTCGCTCGGGACCGACGGGGTATCGGCGGTGAGTGCCGTCGGCGTGACGAGCGAGGCGGTGTAGCCGATGCTCTCGACGGCGCTGATCAGGACGTCGGTGGCAACGGCACCGTCGGCGGTGACGGTGGCGGTCTCGGTGGCGTAGTTGACCTGGGCAGCGACACCGTCGAGCTTGTTGAGGCGCTTCTCGATGCGGGCTGCACAGGACGCGCAGGTCATGCCGCCGAGGCGGAGTTCGAGGGTGGCGGCGGTCGTGGTCATCGGGTCTCCTCGTGGGCGTTGACGGTGAAGGCCGCGGTGCGGACCTCGCCACCGTGCTGGAACTGCAGGAACAGGCGGTAGGCGCCGGGGGTCGGGAAGTCGGCCTCGAAGGAGAGGCGCTCCTCGTCGGCGTGCACGTGCAGGTAGGCGAGGTCGCCGTCGCGGAGGGCGACCAGGTGGCCGCGTGCGCCGAGGTACTCGGGGATGTCGGTGACGATGTCGCCGTCGTGGCGGATGACGAACTCGATGGTGGACTCCTCGCCCGCCGCGACCTCGCCCTCGAGCTCCACCGCGTACCCGTCGCCGGCGTCGGCGTGATGGTCGAGGGCGGGGAGCCGCTCGGGCCGGTAGTCGCCGCCGACGAAGAGGTCGGTGCCGAGGGTGTGCTTGTCGCCGTCGATGACGAAGTCGGCGAAGACGCGGTAGGTCCCGCTGTCGTCGAGCTGGAGGGGCGTCTCCCACGTCCCGTCGGCCACCATCCGGGGGTGGAGGTGCTGGAAGCCGGCGAAGTCGCGGCGCACGACGATGAGGTGCATCCGCTTGGTGTGCTCCACGTCGAAGTCGGTGACGGTGCCGTCTTCGCCGGCGATGCGGAACCGGTACATCGTCTCGACGCCGGCCCGCTGGACGTCGCGGTCGGCGATGAGCTGGAGGTCCTCGTCGGCCGCGGCCAGGCCTGGGACCATCTCGTCGGACATGCCGCCGTGCTCGGCGGTCTGGGGCTCGGCGTTGGAAAGGCCGGTCGGGTCGGTGGCGGCGCCTGCCGCCATGCTGGCGCCGAAGACGGCGGCCAGGACGGCGGCGTAGGTGGCGAGCTTGCGGGGTGCGCTCATGTCGGCCTCAGACGACCCGGTAGCCGGCCTCGTCGACGGCGGCGGCAACCGCGGCGACGGGGAGGGGCTCCACGCTCTCGGTGATCACGGTGCCGGTCGGCACGTCGACCGCGACGCGGGTGACGCCGTCGAGCTTCGACAGCTCGGCGGTCACGGCCATCTCGCAGTGGCTGCAGGTCATCCCGGCGACCGTGAACTTCTGGCAGACGGTGGGAATCAGGGTGGTCGTCATGGCTGCTCCTTCGTTCTCGGGGGACTGACCTCAGCGTCGGGCTAAGGGGCGGTCCGCCACATTGGGCGGGACCCCTCAGATCGCGCCCGGGCGCGGCTCGGCCCGGGCCGGAGCCCGGGCCGAGGTAGGTGCGAAAGCCGCGATCTAGGCGGCTTCCAGCGCGAACTCCTCCTCCACCTCGTCGAAGACCGGCTCGGCGGCCGGCTGCGAGGCCCGGGCGGGAAGCCAGATGGCGGCCACAGCTGCGCCGGCGAAGGCGACGAATGCCGCGATCGTGAGGGCGAGACCGAAGCCGTCGATGTAGGCGGCCTGTGCCGCATCGAGCAGGTTGGCGCCGGCCGAGCCGCCGATCTGCTGGGCAACGACGACCGCGCCCCCGAGGGAGTCGCCGGCGACGTGGCCCGCCTCAGCCGGCAGCTCCGCCGTCGAGGACGCCACCGCACCGGTGTACTGGGAGGCGAGGACGCTGCCGAGCACGGCCACGCCGAGGGCGCCGCCGACCTCGCGGACGGTGTCGTTGACGGCCGAGCCGACGCCCGCCTTGGCCGCCGGTAGCGAGCCCATGATCGACTCGGTGGTCGGCGCCCAGGTCAAGGCGATGCCCGTGCCCATCAGAACCATGGCCGGCAGGTAGTCGAGGTAGGTGCTGCCGTGGCCGAGGCTGGCGGCCCACAGCAGCCCGACGGCCACGATGCCCATGCCCCCGACGACGACGAGCTTGGTCCCGAAGCGGTCGACCAGCTTGGTGCTGACGGTGGCAAAGACCGACATCGACAGGGCGAACGGGAGGAGCCGGATGCCCGCGTCCAAAGCCGAGTAGCCGAGGACGAACTGCAGCAGCTGGCTCATCAGGAAGAGCGCGCCGAACATGGCGAAGTACCCGAGCATGACGCCGAGGCTGGCGGCCGTGAACCGGCGGTTCTTGAAGAACGAGATGTCCAGCATCGGGTACGGGGTCCGCCGCTCCCAGGCGATGAACAGCCCGGTTGCGACGGCGGCGACGGCGAAGCCGGTGAGCGGCCCGCTCCCGGTCCAGCCCTTCTCGCCAGCCGAGATGATCGCCCACACCAGGCTGCCCAGCCCGAGGATCGACAGGATCGCTCCGGGCACATCCAGCGGCGGCGTCTCCGGGTCACGAGAGGTCGGGACGACCATGCGGCCGGCAACCAGGGCCACGACGGCGATGGGGATGTTGATGGCGAAGACGGCGCTCCAGGAGAAGTGCTCGAGGAGCCACCCGCCGGTGACCGGGCCGAGGGCGACGGCGAGACCGCCGACGCTGGCCCACATGGCGATGGCCTTGGCCCGCTCCTTCGGCTCGGTGAAGACGTTGGTCAGGATCGACAGGGTGGCGGGCATGATGAGCGCGCCGCCGACCCCCATGACGGCCCGGGCGGTGATGAGCATCGAGGCCGACTCGACCGTCATCGCGAATACCGAGCCGGCGCCAAAGACGACGAGCCCGGCGCTGAGCGCGCCCCGCCGGCCGAACCGGTCGCCGAGGGCGCCGGCCGACAGCAGCAGCCCGGCGAAGACGAGGACGTAGCTGTCGACGATCCACTGCAGCTGGCTGCCGCTGGCATGGAGGTCCTTCGCCAGCGTCGGCAGGGCGACGTTCAGGATCGTGTTGTCCATGATGATGGCGAAGAGGCTGAGGTTGAGGATGGCGAGCGTCCACCAGCGGCGCCGGGCGACGGTCGCCTCGTCCATGACCGGGCTGCGGAGAAACCTGGTCCAACGGGGGGCGGTGGTTGTGGCGGCGGTGTGCATGAGGCGCTCCTTGGTGTGTTGGGTCTCATGCGCACGTTCGACCTAAGGGCGCAGCGGGGGCATCGGGCTCGACCCCTCAGATCTGCCGACGGATTGTGGGAACGACGGGCGATACTGCGGCCGATGGCAGGACGCGGCAGCGCACATCCGGTGGTCGGGCGCGAGCAGGAGCTCGCGCTGCTGGAGCGCGCCGTCGAGCGGGCGGCCGAGGGTTCGCCGTCGGTCGTGCTGGTGAGCGGTGAGGGAGGCATCGGGAAGTCGACGCTCCTGGCGGAGGCGGCGGCGAGGACGGGCGCTCGTGCATTGCTCGGTCGCTGTGTCCACGTCGGTGGCGACGCGATCCCGCTCGCCCCCTTGGTCGACCTCGTCCGCCAGCTCCAACGCCGCGAGGGAGAAGGGAGTGAGGTCCCGGCGCTGGCGGATCTGATCGAGATCACGTCGTCGGCCGATGCCCGTGTCGCCGACGTGTTCTCCCTGGCGCTGCAGCTCGTGGGCGAGATGGGAGCCCTCGCGCCGGTGATGGTGGGGTTCGAAGACCTCCAATGGGGCGACCCGGGCACGTGGGACGTCTTCGAGTACATCGCCCGAAACCTCGTCGACGAGCAGGTGGTGCTGGTCGGCACGTACCGGGCCCATGAGGTCGCGCGCGACCCGGCGACTCGGCGGCGGATCGCAGAGCTGGCACGGATGTCGAGCGTCGAGCGTCTCGCGCTCGATGGCCTCGACCGGCGAGCGATCGAGCTGCACGCTGCGGCCGTCCTGGGGATCCCGGCGCCCCCGGGCCTGGTCGACGAGCTCGTGCGACGGAGCGGCGGCAACCCCTTCTTCGCCGAGGAGCTGGTGGCCGCCCACCTGGCGGGCGAGACAATCCCCCCGTTGCTGTCGGATCTCGTCGAAGCGGACATCGCGGGACTCGACGGCGCGGCGCGCCACGTGCTGAGCGCGCTGGCGATCATCGGCCGGGACGCCGATCCCGAGCTCCTCCTCGCCGTCGTCGATCTCGACGAGCCCGCGATGGAGGCCGGCGTCCGGGCCGCGATCGACGCTCGACTGGTCGTCGTCGATGGCGATACCGACGCGCTCCGCGTGCGACACCCGCTCATTGGGGAGGTCGCCTACACCGCCGCGCTGCCGACCGAGCGCCGGCGACTGCACCGCGCCGTCGCCAGCGCGCTGCAGGCGAACCGGGCCTTCGCGCTGACGGCGTCTGACGCCGCCGGCGAGCTCGCCTTCCATCTCGACCGAGCCGGCGACGAGGCAGGAGCGTTCGCGGCGCTGTTCGACGCGGCCGATGCAGCCGAGCTGATCGCGCCGGCGACGTGCCTGGCCCACCTCGAGCGGATGCTGGAGCTGTGGGACCGGCACGCCACGCCGGACCGTCAGGCGGAGCTCGCGGCGCGGCTGTGGCAGACCGCCGACCTGTCCAGCGCGAGAGGCAGAAACGAGCGCGCTGTCGAGCTGGCCCGCCGCGCGCTGGATCTCGGCGACCCTCCCCGGGGCCGCGCCTGGGGCTACGAGCGGCTCGGTCGTTTTCTCTGGTCACTCGGCCGTATGGAGGAGAGCGCCGAGACCTATGCGACCGCGGCCGCGCTGGTCGATGCCGCCGCTGGAGACGCGCAGGCCGCACCCGCGTTCGCCGGTCTCGCCCAGGCCGACCTGATGTTCTGCCGGTTCGACCGCGCCGGTCGGTGGGCGCGGCGAGCCTTGGAGACGGCGCCCGAAGACGATGCCCCGACGCGCTCGATGGCGATGCGGGTGCTCGGCGTGGTCGAGACGCTCGAGGGCGACATCGAGGCCGGGCTCGCTCGCTGCGAGGCCGCGATCAGCGACACCATCGCGCCGCACCGCCGATCGCTGGCGACCGCCTACCTCGCGATGACGCTCCTCGATGTTGGTCGCACGGACGCCGCGCTCACCACTGCGCTCGACGGCGCGGCGATGGCTCAGCGGGCCGGCTTCGAGGCCAGCTTCGGCGCCTTCCTGTTGGGCGTGGCGGCGCAGGCGCTCACCCGCCTCGGCCGGTGGGACGAGGCTGACGCCATCCTCGCCGGCGGGGCGGCGCTGGAGCCGGTCCCGATCGGCGCCATCCACCTCGACGCCGCCGCCGCGACCCTGGCGGCCCGACGGGGCGACGCCGCCCACGCCGCCGACCTGGCAGGGCGGCTGCGACGACACCCCTCGGACCCGTGGAACGACGCCTTCGTCGATCTTCCTGCCGTCGAAGGCCACCTGGCCGCGAAGCGATGGGACGAAGCGGCCGATGTCGCCCGACGAGCGCTGGCCCCGGCCCCGCAGACGATGGCGCGCAAGGTCTCAGTCTTCACCGCCGCGCTGGTCACGGCCCTCGTCGAGCGCACGCTCGACGAGCTGGCGCGGCAGCAGCCCGTCGACGTCGGGGCGGTGGCGTCGGAGGTCGAACGGCGCATCGCCGTCGCCCGCACTGACCCGGCGTCGGCGAACCCCGTCGGCCGCGCTGACCTGCTGTTCGCCGAGGCAACGCTCACCCGCCTCCACGGTGGTGACGCCACCGCCTTCGCCCGCGCCGCCGCCGCCGCAGACGAGATCGCCGACGTGTGGCTCGCGGCCTCGGCGCGCCTGCACGAGGCCGACGCGGCCGCCGCGGCCGGCGCGGCCGCCCAAGCGGTGGACGCGCTGCGTTCGGCGCACGGCACGGCGGCGGCGCTCGGCGCGAAGCCGCTCATGGAGGCCATCGAGGCGCTCGCGCGACGGGCTCGCATCAGCCTCGATGCCCCCGAGGTTCGAGCCGTCGGCGAGCAGGAGGCCGTCACGCTCGGCCTGACCTCGCGCGAGGCCGAGGTGCTGGCCCTCGTCGCCGCGGGCCGGACCAACCGGGAGATCGGCGCAGAGCTCTACGTGTCGGAGAAGACGGCCAGCGTCCACGTGTCCAACATCCTGCGAAAGCTGGGCGTGACGAGCCGCGTCGAAGCCGCCGCCATCGCCCAGCGCGTCGGGGTCGCCTGAGCGATCTGAGGCGTTGTGCCCGATGTGGCACCGAGGGCCTTAGCCCCACGGTGTGGGCATGCAGATCGCCATCTTCGTCTACGACCACATGACCGCCCTCGACGCGGTGGGGCCCTACGAGGTCCTCAGCCGGCTCCCGGGCGCCGACACCGTCATCGTGGCCGAGCAGCGGGGCCCGGTACGGTGCGACACTCGCAAGCTGGCGCTCGTCGCCGACGCCGCCATCGACGAGGTCAGCGCCCCGGACGTCCTCGTCGTCCCCGGGTGGTCGGGGTCCCGCCAGGCGAGCCTCCTGCGACCGGGACCGGTCCACGAGTGGATCCGCGGCGTCGACCAGCACACGACCTGGACCACCTCGGCGTGCACCGGATCACTCATCCTCGCCGCCGCTGGGCTGCTCGCCGGGCGCCGGGCCACCACCCACTGGCTCGCGACCGACATGCTGGCCGAGCTCGGTGCCGTCCCCAGCGACGCGCGGGTCGTCTTCGACGGGAAGTACGTCACGGCGGCCGGCGTGTCGGCGGGCGTCGACATGGCCCTGAGGCTGGCAGCGTCGATGGCCGGTGACCAGACGGCGCGGGCCATCCAGCTCGGCATCGAGTACGACCCGCAGCCCCCCTTCGATGCTGGGTCGCCGACCAAAGCCCCCGCCGAGATCGTGCAGTCGATGCGGGCCCTGCGGGACTTCATCATCTTCGGCGCCGACGCGGCGTGATGCCGCGGCGAGGCGGCGGTCGCTCTCAGGCGGAGGTCGTCGCCGCGGGGCGACGCAGGTCGAGCCGACGCAGGAGCTGGGCGTTGAGGGCGACGACGATCGTCGAGGCACTCATGAGAACCGCTCCGACGGCGGGCGGCAGGGTGATCCCGGCGAAGGCGAGCGCTCCGGCCGCCAGCGGGATGGCGGCGACGTTGTAACCCCCCGCCCAGACGAGGTTCTGGATCATCTTGCGGTAGCTGGCCTTGGACAGGCGGATGACCGAGACGACGGCGCGCGGATCGCTGGACGCCAGCACCACGCCCGCCGACTCCATGGCCACGTCGGTGCCAGCGCCGATGGCGAGGCCGACGTCGGCCCGGGCGAGGGCAGGAGCGTCGTTGACCCCGTCCCCGACCATCGCGACCGACAGACCCCGGGACTGGAGCTCGGCGACTTTCGCGTCCTTGTCCTCGGGCAGCACCTCGGCCATGACCTCGTCGACCCCGAGGTCGGCGCCGACGGCGTCGGCGACCTGGCGGGCGTCGCCGGTGATCATCACCACCCGCTTCCCCATCGACTTCAGCTCGGCGACGGCCTCCTTGGCCTCCGGGCGGATCTCGTCCTCCAGGGCCAGCGCCCCCACGACGTCGTCGCCCCGGACCAGATAGAGGACCGTCGCGCCACGGGCTCGCCACTCGTCGGTGCGTCCCCGCAGGGCCGCTGGCTCGTCGAGCGAGCGCTCCCGCAAGAGGGCCGGGCCGCCGACGGCGAATCGCTGCCCGTCGATGGTCGCCTCGACGCCTCGACCGGTGATCGAGCGGAACGCGGTTGCGGTGGCCGGCTGACCCTGGTCGCGGGCGGACTCCACGATGGCGCGGGCGAGGGGGTGCTCGCTGTCGGACTCGACGCCTCCGGCAAGGCGCAGGACCTCCGTCTCGTCGAGCTCCACGCCTGCCACGCCGGCCACCGCGTGCTCGCCCTTGGTGAGGGTGCCGGTCTTGTCGAAGAGGACAGCGTCGACGGTCCGCATGCGCTCCAGTGCCAGCCGGTCCTTGATCAGGATCCCGGCCCGCGCCGCCAGCGCGCTGGAGAGTGAGATGACCAGGGGGATGGCGAGTCCCAGCGCGTGGGGGCAGGCGATGACCAGCACGGTCACCGTGCGGACCACCGCGTCGTCCTGATCGCCGAGGATGAGCCAGGCGCCATAGGTCACGACCGCGGCGCCGGCGGCTGCGTAGAAGAGCAGCCCGGCGAACCGGTCAGCCAAGGCCTGGGCACGGCTGCGGGACGACTGCGCCTCAGCGACGAGACGTTGGATGCCGGCGAGCGCGGTCTCGTGGCCGACGGCGTCGACCCGAACGCGGATGGAGGAGTCGGTCGAGACCGTGCCCGCGACGACCCGGTCGCCGGCGGTCTTGGCGACCGGCCGCGACTCGCCCGTGACCATCGACTCATCCAGTTCGGCGTCGCCGTCGACGATCTCGCCGTCGGCCGGGACCCGGCCGCCGGAGCGGACGAGCACGATGTCACCGACGCGCAGCGCCTCGATGTGGACCGTCTCGACCTGGCCATCGGGCCCGATGCGCTCGGCCTCGTCGGGAAGCAGCTCGGCCAGCGCCTGCAGAGCCGAGCTGGCCTGCCCCAACGCCTTCATCTCCTGCCAGTGGCCGAGCAGCATGATCGTGATCAGCGCCGCCAGCTCCCACCAGAACTCGAGGTCGAACCACTCCAGGCTGGTCGCCATGGACGCCGTGTAGGCCACCGTGATGGCCATGGCGATCAGGAGCATCATCCCCGGCTGCCGGGCCTTCAGCTCGTCCCAGCCGCCGGCCAGGAACGGCCACCCCGCCCACAGGTACACGACCGTGCCGAGCACCGGGCCCACCCACTCGATCCCGTAGAAGTCGAGGTCGTAGCCGAACCAGTCCATGACCATCTCGCTGGTCGCCACGATCGGGATCGTGAGCAGCAGGCTCCACCAAAATCTGCGGCGGAACAGCTCGGCGTGGTCGCCGTGCCCCCCGTGGCCGGAGTGGCTGCCGGGATCGGCGTGGTTGCCGTGGCTCGGCTCGGGAGCCGAGTCCCGCTCCGTAACGACGACGGCAGCGTG
>Ga0299913_10005467_pt1 | contig 10857 bp, 11 predicted proteins | sample RVTome_9_FD_201360 | JGI IMG/M metagenome (GOLD analysis project Ga0299913, IMG submission 201360) | Soil microbial communities from uranium-contaminated site in the Upper Colorado River Basin, Wyoming, United States - RVT155D38 (version 2) ... | reverse complement strand
ACTTGATCTCCTCGAAACGCCATGCGCTCTCCTTCCATAGTGACGTTGGGCAACTTCGCAAATGCATCGCGATCCGCGCACGCGATGAGGACGGACAGGGCGACCCGAACGTCTTCGGCGTGCCTGCGAAAGGCCTGATCCATGGACGCGGACGAGGAGCACTGAATGGCCAGGTCCGCGTCGGCGAACGCAATCTGGATGGTCGCACCCTTCCGTCGAGATTTCTGTTAAGTTCTGTACCAGATCGGTAAAACCGACAGGTCGAACTGATCTGGTACATCATACGTTGTCCACTGGTTTGGTATCAGGAAGCCTAGGCGCCAGGTACCTGGACCGAGTGGATCTCCATCGTGGAGGACGAGAACATGGAACAAACACGGCGACAGGAAGAGACGCACAAAGGCCATGGCGACGACAAGGGCAGAGACCAAGACGGTCGAACCCTGGAGGTGACCGTGAAAGCGCCGGGGTTCATTGAGGCGAAGGAATTCTCATTTGCCAAGAACCTGACGGTAGCCCAGGCAGCTCACCAGGCTGCCGAGGCGTTTGGCTACACGCCCAACACGCCGGGCCTCCAGGATTCCGATGGCAACGAACTGCCCGGCGGCGACAAGCGCCTCGTCGCTGCCGGCGTTCGTGACGGCGATGAGCTTCAGTTGATCGATACGGCTGGAGGCGTGTAATCGATGGTCCCTCGCGAGGTCACGCTCGCCGTCCTGGCCGATGAGCTCGCCGTAGCAGGTGAATGGGCCGACGATAACGGGTGGCAACTCGACTTCGAGAAAGACCTCCTGACTCTATATGCGAGTCGTGGCCATCCTGCCGGCTGTGGGCCTCTCCTTCTCGAGGGACTTTGTGACGGCTATCGAGCCCTCCCTCCGGCATGGCGATTTGTCGATCCGGCATCTCGCCTCCCCACTCCGGGAACCACGCCCAGCCGGGGCCAGATCAACGGAAAGAGCACAATTCTTCATTCAGTAGGAGTGATCTGCGCTCACTTCAGCCGAACCGCGTACAAGCAATATGCAGGAGGACCGCACGGAAACTGGGAATCGGCTCGTGGGAGACCGTGATCGAAGGAGTGCAGGCGCACACGATCAGCCAGATGATGGCAGTCATCGATCGCCACCTCAGGCATAGTCCGGGCTGGATGGCCTGATGAGCCACTGGTGGCAGCGCCTCCGATCTCGCTCCAGGATCGGATCGGATTCGGACGGCGCGAGTCGAGAAAGAGAGGATCCCGTCGGTGGCGTACACCGGGCTAGGGGTCATCTCATCATTCCCGCCCATGTCGCCGAGCTCACCAGGATTGCTCTGCGGGGTTTTGGCGGACCGGACGGCCGCCATGAAGGGATCGTGTTTTGGCTGGGCCGCCGAGTGGACGGAGACCACCTCGTAGCCTCGGCCCTCATCCCTACGGCAGTCCACCGGCCCGGCGGGATCCATGTTGACCGTAGTGCGGTAGGCGTCGCCGCGCGCGAGGCTCACAGGCTGCGACTCGTTGTCCTCGCACAAGTACATAGCCATCCAGGGGCCAACACCCGCCACTCCCCAGGCGACGACCGTCTCGTTCTGCTGCCCTACGAGGGGATGTTCTCATTGGTCGTCGGAAGGTACGGAGATGCGCTAATCACGCCGGAAGGCGGTGTCGGAGTTCACCAGTACCAAGACGGTCACTGGGCTAAACTCGACGATACGGAGTCGTTCATCATGGTCCCGAGCGTTATCTACCCGTGACTCCCGAAGAGCGACACTTCTACTCCGAGCGGGATCGCAGAACGATCGCTTACGGTACTCCGGCCGAGGCCTTGGAGAGGTCAATAGGAATCCGTATAGGACCCAGAGCCGCCGAGACCACAACCGGTCAGATCCTGCTGCTCACAGCCGTCAACATCGCGGCAAGAGTCCACCGCCACATGGTGGTCGACGTCCCCGATGTACCTCTTCAAGCCCCGGCACTTGTTCCCTCCTCCTCCCTCCTCGACGCAGCCATCAGGCTCGCCACCGCCGTCGACCCCTACATACGGATCAAGACCAGCGCCGTCGGATTCGAGGGGCCGGTCCTTGCGGTTGGAGACGGCCGCGGAACCATTCACACAGGAGCCCACGGCTACCAGGCCACCGTCGCCGGCGCCCCTCAGGCTGTCGTTGATCACCCAGCCGGAGTATTGGGCGCAGGACTCGCGGCGTGTCTGGGAACCGCGGCCCTCCTCCAGGTCGTGGTCGGCTCACGGCCGGTGTTCCGGACGACATCGCTTTGGTTGTTTGATGACTGTCGCCGTGATCAGATTGGTCCACTTGAGCCAATTGCGCCGCTCGACGTGGGTGCCAACGTCGCGGTGATTGGTGCGGGAGCCGTTGGCTCGGCTGTCGCCTACTGGGCCTACCATCTAGGCGTTCAGGGCCGCTGGAGCTTCGTGGACGGTGACGTCGTAGAACTCCACAACACCAATCGGTCGATTGGCATGTTTGCGGCAGATGCCGGCTGGCCGAATGGACGCCCCCAGGGACCGGGCTATTCGAAGGCCGAGATTGCTGCTGCTTTGATCTCAGGAGACCCGGAGAAGGCCTGGTATGACGAATGGGTCGTCAACACTCCACGACCAGACCTGATCATCCCGGTAGCCAACGATCGTGGGATTCGGCAGAACATTGGACACCTGGGTCTCCCCCTTCTCATCCATGCGGCAACGTCACCGAATTGGACTGCAGAGCTTCATCGCCATGGACCACGAGATGACTGTCCATCTTGCCGATTTCCTGCCATTCGCTCCGCCTCGTTCGAGTGTGCACAAGGTCCTCTCGAACCCCGTCGGGCATCTGAGTCAACGGATACCGCGGATGCGGCACTCCCTTTTCTCTCAGCGGCGGCAGGCCTTCTCATCATCGCTGCCCTCACACAACTGGGCATGGGATATCTGGACCTCAAACCCAATCACCATCGGCTCCTGTTTGAAAGTGGTGTCCAGATGTCTTGGCTCAGCTCGATCAAGTCATGCTCCCCCTCATGCCGAATCGGGCTCAGCTCCAAGGCACGGACGCTCAATGCTGGCCACCGGTGGAGTCACCTGGAGGAATGAGCGGCGGGGGCCCGCAGATCTGAACCCTTACCCAACCGCTTGGACGGCCGGGCGACCGGAGGTATGCGCATGGCCCGGCGTCGAGACGGGTCGCCTAGACCTAGCTATTCCGAGGCGCACGTCGTGAACGAAAAGGGTGTGTTGCGCCGGTGCTCGGTCCACCATGCCATTGTGGGTTGGTACTCGTCGCTGATCTCGATGTACCGATCGAGCACCACTGCAGCAACTACGTCGACACCAGCGAAAGCCAGCGCCGACGCGGCCGACTGGATCGCTGCCCCAGAAGTGAAGGTGTCATCGACGATCAATACTCGCTGATCCGCGAGTCCATGATCAACAACTCGAAACCCGTCGTCACGTGCCTTCAGATGCCTTACGGGTTGGTCAGAGGCGAGCGCTAGGTGCAATCTGTCCCGCACACCCGGAACGCGGCTGAGAGCATCGAAGAGGGGTGGATTGCCAAGACGACCCCTACTCGACGGTATCGAAATCAGAGCATCCGTGATGCCCGCTCCCCCACCGGCACCAACAATGTGGGCCTCGTGGTCGGCGAGGAATCGGGCGATCGCTGCCGCCACGCGGGCTTCGAATAGGGACCGCTGCTGACCGCTCAGTCGGAAGACCGACGGATCCTTGTAGCCACGCAGAACATGATGCAGCTGCTCATGGCCGAGGTACAGAGAGATTGGAACTACGAGATCGAGGCTGTGGGTGACCTGACCCATGGTCACGTCGCAGGATCGGCACGTAGTGAACTGGGGGCGGATCGGTCGATGGCACACCGAGCAGACTCCCTGACCCGCTGTCGGCACAGCAGTGAAGACCCCAAGATATGGGTCGGTCAACTCCCGGATCGTGGCCATCAGGCGAGGCGAAGCTGTTGGTATGTCTCGGCGTGGCTTAGCTGAACCAGATGGTCGAGCACATCGTCCACGTCGTCAAATACGAGGGCTCCACGCCGGTCGGCATACCTGCGTGCCCACTCCTCTCCGAGGACGAGCGACCTGTGCAGGAAGACCAGCTTCCCGTGTTCGAGTGCGAGCCGCGCCTGCATCTTGGCTCCGCTCGTCGCCGAGGCCTGGATGACAACCGTTCCGAGCGCCAGTCCAGACATCACCACGTTCCTCATTGGGAACGACCATCGGGCTGGAGGTGCGTCTGGCCAAAACTGCGAGACGAGTGCACCGGCTCCCTCGATCCGGTCGGCGAGGCCGGCGTTCTCCCTGGGGTAGCGCAGGTGAATACCTGTACCCATCACGGCCATCGTGCGACCTCCGGCCTCAAGCGCGCCAATGTGTGCTGCGGTGTCTATGCCGCGGGCCAGGCCTGACAGCACGGTCACTCCTTGCTGGGCCAATCCCTCTGCGAGGCGAGTCGCTTGCTCGAGTCCTGCCGGCGAAGCCGCCCTGGTCCCGACCACGGCTATTGACCTGCCGTCGCCGGGGGCTAGCTGGCCACGTACGAATAGGAAGGGTGGAGCGTTGTATATCGCTCGCAGGTTGACTGGGTATTGGTCATCCAGAATCGTGATGAAGCTGGATCCGCTCTCCTCCTCTGACCTGATCAGCTCTTCGAAGTGGGCCAAGCGATCGTCGGCTCCGAGCGCCACCTGTCGCAGAGCCTCGGCGTCCTCGGTCTCGAGTCCGATGGGCTCTCTGCTCATTATGCCGACTGCACTCCCACGCTCCGCCACTGCCTGGGCGACCCGATACCACTCCCAGCCGGCTCGGCTCGCAGCCTCAACGAGGGCGAGCACCGCCGCCTTCTCTTGGTACTTGCCAGCAGGTGTATCGAACATATGTTCGATCAGTCTAGTGATGGGGGTAGGACAGATCTCATGATCAGGGGCTCCAGTGCGAGGGTACTCGCTTGAAGCATGATCCTATGCCTGGGCGATCCACTGGATTTCGCGGGCATAGCCAGCTCAGGAGCGACGTGGGTCACGGTAATACCTCGCATTACACCCTTGCCATCTGGGAGGGACGAGGTGTGCTCGGACATACGAGAACTTCTCGACCGGGGTAGCCCTCGGCGCTCTTTGCAGCCAACTGAGCAGTAAGAGCGCTACTCGAGTCACTAAGGCGTGGGCCACCAGCCAGGCAAGCGTTCGACTACGACACCGCGAGGGTTGACCGTCCACGATCCCGTGTCCTACTTCACGACGCCTACAGCAGGTCGATCTCCTCTGGTTTGTGCCTCCGTCGGGGACTTTGAAGGTTCGTTTTGGGCCCAGAGTCCTACCACGCGCTTAGCCCCACACAGTTGCTCGGGGAGCGAACCGGCTCCGTCTCTCCATCTAGAAGAGAACATCCGGGCACTAGCGGCGAAAATTCCGCCCGACGTGGCGGCCTCGCTGGACAGTATCGCGGCATCAGTAACCGGCGAGCGGGGTCGGAATCTCGCATGGTTGTCGATTGGACGCGAGCGTCCTAGCCGAGACTCGCAATGATCCTTCCGACTTGAACAACTTCGATACTCGCCGTTCGTGCGGTTCTCGCTGCATCCTCGGGGCGGCACACCATGGGCTCGTCGTGAAGGTTAAAGGACGTGTTGATGAGCACGCGTCGCCCGCAATGTCTCTCATACTCCTCGAGCACGACCTCGAGGGGTCCCTCGTCGACGAGCTGTGGACGAGCGGTGCCATCGAGGTGAACGATTGCGGGATAGTGCTGCCGAGCAAGGTCGCTACACATCACAGCGGCGGTCATGAAACGGAGCGGCCCATCGAGCGCCTGATGATCGTCAAATAGCTCATCCGCATGCTTCGCACGCACGATCGGGGCGAACGGCATCACGGTCGATCGACGCAGCATGCGATTTAGCCTTTCTGGCATGGCGGGATCGTTTGCGGGCGCAAGAATGCTTCGGTTCCCAAGAGCGCGAGGCCCATATTCCGCTCGCCCAAAGAACCGCGCAACGACACGTCCCCCAGCGAGAGCTTTCGCGATGATGGCTTCTGCTGTCCGACCCTTCTCAGTGGGCCTGTGGATGTGGTAGCCGGCTCTCGCGAAGGCGGCTGACGCCGTTTCATCGTCGTACTCAGGCCCGAGCGCGGCAGTGGTGAGCGGGAACGGGCGGATCCCCTGAGAGGCCATCCGTACGGCCGCGGCCCCAAGGGCGATTCCAGCGTCGGTCATCGCGGGGTGCACATGTAGCTCGTCCACCTCGGGAAGGCGGGAGAGTTGGCGGTTGAGACCGACGTTGGCGAAGACGCCTCCTGCGACAACTAGGTGACGGATGCCAGCCGACTTGAGATGCCAGCGGGCGAGCTCGGTCACGATCTCCTCGAGAAACTCCTGCACGGTGGCAGCAGCGTCCTCCGGCTTGACGCCAGCGATGACCGAGGCGATGAGACTGTTGTGTAGATGAGGCAGGCGATCCGGATAAGGGCCAACGACGAGTCCGTCATTGAGCCGACCAACGACGGTGCCAGTGCCCTGATTGAAGGTGAACCGTTCATCCAACCATCTCCGCACGCTGGCGTCCGGGCGACCAGAGGCTGCCAGCGCCTGGAGCTTGCCTTCATCCCGTTGCGGTCTGAGGCCGCAGGAGACGGTGAAGGCTGAGTAGAGGTGCCCGAGCGATTCCTCCGTGTGCATTGCCGCGATGCGTTCAATGCTGGCTCCTCGCCCGATCGACACCGATCCCGACAGATCGTCTCCCTTGCCATCGAGCGTGACCACGAGGGCCTCACCAACCCCTGAAAGGAAGAACGCTCCCCCCGCATGCGCCGCGTGGTGATCGATGAACGCGACCGCTGATTCGTTCGGAACACCCGCATCACGCACAATCCCCAGGATCGCCTCGACACGTTCACGCTGAGTGCGTAGCGGGAGCTCTCGGAGTTCCTCGGCGCTAAGACCGAGCTCGCGAGCTCGATCCAACCGTTGCGACTCTCCCCGTTGGATGCGGCGGTCGAAATTGCGCATCGCGAGAGCGTGGAGTTCGTCAGGATCGGCGAGCCCCAAAGCGACTTCTGTTACTGGCTCAGCGGTCTGCTTAAGGCAGTAGGTCACGCTTTCGTGGGGGCCGACCTGCTTTCCGGGCCGGGAGTCGTGATTCTTGACACGCGAAAACCTTTCTTCCTCCACGGCGGCGAGGATCGTGCCGTCCTTCGCGATAACAGCTGCGCCTGCATTGTGTCCGTCGTAGACACCGAGGGTGCTCAATCCGCGGTCCCGCCGAGCTTGATCCGCACTAGTTGTCGTTCGTGCGTTTGCTCGACCTGCGGGCCACGGTGGAAGTTGGTGCGGTTGTCGAACATGAGCAGCTGTCCGGGCTGGACTGTCTCCTCCACCGGCGGTAGCTCGAGAAGGTGCTTCTCCAGCACATCGACGGCTCGTCTCAACGGTGGTGTCAGCTCATGTCGCAACTCGGCAAGTACGGATCCGACCCACCGTGGCGAATCGATTCCGAGAATCGGTGCCGAGAGCTGCTCACGGTCGGGGAAGTTGCGCCGCCATGGCACGTGGGTCGTCCGCAATTCATGCAAAGCGTCGCTGTCCGTTGCCAGCGCCGACTCAAGAGTGGCGATCGGAAGAAGTCCTGTTGCGGGCAGCTCGAAGCCCGTGGCGATGTGAATGTGACCAAGCAAACTCATGACGTTTGGGCGCCGCCAGGGCGTGCTATCCGTGTGCCAGGCCTGGTCGTGCCGGTGCCCAAGTCCCGATCTAACAACGGTGACCGTCCCACCCAGGTCCTCGTGGACCTGCACGGCACCGAGGCCCATCCAGACTGCCAACATTGCGGATGCATGAAGCGCACCGTGCTGCTCGGGGTATCTGAACAAAGCGTGCGTGCCGATGGCTTCTCGCACGCCGGCGACAAGCCGCTGACTGTCTTCGGCTGGCGTCTCTCGGACGCGCTGCACGAGCGGATGGTCGCCGTTTCGTAGCACGCTGCGAACCGTCTCGTCGTTCCCGCGCAGCGGCTCTGCATCGAACCAAAGAGGTGGCAGTGGTGTTGGTATGGTCAGGCGCTCTCCTCGGGAAAGTGTCTTCGGAGCACGTCGGCCACCCGTTGAATTCTCTCGGGGTTGGCGTCCTCGGTGACAAAGACGTTCAGCTCAGGGTGATGTGTGAGTTTTCCGAAGTGACCGGCGAAGGCTTGGCTGCTGCCTTCGAGCAGGCTCAGGCCAAAGTTTGGGTAGGTGGAGTCGAGCGAGTGCCCTAGATAGAAGGCGAGTGAGCGCTGGCGGGTCGTGTGCGGGTCCCGCTCCCGATAGTTCTCCAGGCTGAACGTGGGATGGCATGCATCCAGGAGCAGCTTAGGTGCTCGCCAGACCGGCATAATGATCCGCTGCTCGCCAATCCGTCGCACTGGGTAAGGCAGAGGGGCGCGACCGTTCATCAACATGAAGAGCAGCTCGGCGAGGAGATCCTCGCGGTTGTATCCGAAGGCCAGGTCCGAGAAATTCTTTTCACGCCCGATGATGCGGGCCGAGCGAAGAATGAGAAATGTGCCAAAGAAATGAAGCGCCTCTTGACCGAAGGCGCCGCGGAAGTCGGAATATAGCTCGTTCACCGAAGTCGACAGGCCCAGCAGACCTGTAATTTCGTCCTCGGTGTAGACGCGGTGGTCGATACCCAGCTCTTGGCAGAGGACGGTTGCGCGATCTGCGGCCGCTCGCGTCATGACGTCACGGAAGACGAGCGTAAAGGCGGTCAGTCGGTCGGGCGGAAGCACCGCAGCAAGGCCGAACGCGAGAGCGTTGCTGTCTCCTCCGCCGGAAACGCCGAACACGCACCCGTGGTGGGCAACGTAGTGCTCAGCGAGGAAGGAAGATACTTGCTTCGAAACGAGGGTCTTCGCTGCTTCTTCGTCAAGCACGGTCCCGCGAGGCACGGCTCGCCCTTCAGTGTCTATGTCGAGGCCGAGGAACCCAGATCCTATTCCGCCCGGGAGAGCGGCGGCTTCGGACCAGGGCAGGACGGTTTCGAACAAAGTGTTGCGCACCGCGCGAACGAGGATGCGTTCCACGTCTTCTGCGATTTCGGAGAGCGGAGTCCAGCTGGGTACGGGCGTCAGTGCCTCGCCCTGTACCAAATAGACCTGAACCATGGTGCGCGGGATGCCGTTCTGCGCGAGGACGTCATCGATACTGAGCGCGCTGTGGGGCAGGCGACGAATGCCGAGCACGTGCTCGAACTCAACCGGCAGGTCAGTCATCAGGTGCGATCCGAATCACACGCGACCAGTGCAGCGGCGCGGCGAGCAAGCAGGACAGGCTTGCCCATGCGGGCCTGTTGACCGCCGAAAAGGCCGAGAGCGACAGCGATCTGTGTGTTTGCGTATCGCCCGGCCGGGCATCGACGTGGGCCGCTGCCGAACGGCATATACGCCTCAGCTCCGGTGTGCCCGGCGAACCTCGTCGGGTCGAACTCGCCTGGGTGCTGCCACGCAGTCTCGTTCCTGTGGAGGAGCCAAGGGCTCACCACGGCGAGCTCGCCGGCTTGTCCCCACGGCTCATCGCCACTGAGTTCTCGGGCGATGAGCCAACTGGGCGGGTAGAGCCGCAGTAGCTCGTCGATCTCAGTGTCAGTTGGCGTGGTGCCGATGCCGAGTGTGACCGCGCTCGTGACAGCTGCTGCCGTGCTCTCCCAGGCGGCTACAGCGAGACCCACAAGTTCGGCTGCGATCTCATAGCCAGTCCAGCCCTTCGAATGGAGAATGTCGGCAAAGACTGTCGAATGTTCTTCCACCCATTCGACGAGGAGTTTGACTAGGCGCTCTCGGTCGGCACGGGCGGCGGTCGTCAGAGCCGATCCGCGCTGAGCGTGTTCAGCGGAGGCCATCGTTGCCTCGATTCCTGCCGTGAGCTTGTCGGTTGGGAACGCCGCCTCGGGAGCACCAGCCAAGTTGCAGATCATCCAGGAGGTGAAGAGCGCCGGCCGATCCCCGCGTTCGGGCAAACCCGCCGGATCTCCCCGCCGGCCGGCGAGAAGGCGAAGTGAGTCCGACATCGTTGCACGATCGAGACAAGCGTGGCCAAGGGCGAAAACGACATCCCGGCGGCGGCGGTTGAAATCAGCCCCCTCGAGGCTGGTGTACCCACCCGCGGCAGCATAGGATTCCTTACGGCGCGCTTTAGGGGCAGCCCGGTTCCCAAGCAATGCCCGAGCACGAGTCGGATTCAAGATAAGCCAGCCGGGCCGGTCACCGAACTGTACATGGACGGCATGCTCAGCTCTCGTTGCTGTATCGAGACTCGTTGCTGCATCTAGGAGAGCGGGGAAGAGAGCCTGACGTTCGTCGATACTCAGGCCGGGCAGGCGTAGAGGCCGTGCCACTGAGACGGTTACATCTGTGCAGTGAGGGCTGAAGCGCAGAGCACGAATTCGACACCGTCGTGCGTCATAGTGTCGAAACCGCTCTCAGGCAGGGTCGCGAAGAGGATCTCCCAAGAAACGTCGACATCTGCGGCGTCCGTCGATGGCGACGTAATGCTCACAGCGGCGTTAGGCATTTGGCTCTCCTGGCCCGGAATTGTTCAGAAGTCTATCGAGCGGCGAGGACGAACGCAAGGGAACAGCAGGCCGCGGGCGATTACAGGCAGCTTGTTCTTGGAAAAGGTTGATCTCGTTGCGCCACTGGTTGTTGGTGTCGCGTATCTCACGTCGGATTTGCCAACCGGACAGACTTTCTTCGGTTGGCCGTTCCGATCGGCGAGTTAGTCACGGGACTAGAGCCAGTCCCAAGCAGCCATCCCTCGAGGTGACCATATCCGCCGCAAGCTTACCTTTGCACAGGGCTTCGGTACCAACGTGTGCTCAAGTTC
>Ga0299913_10005466_pt1 | contig 10857 bp, 9 predicted proteins | sample RVTome_9_FD_201360 | JGI IMG/M metagenome (GOLD analysis project Ga0299913, IMG submission 201360) | Soil microbial communities from uranium-contaminated site in the Upper Colorado River Basin, Wyoming, United States - RVT155D38 (version 2) ... | reverse complement strand
ACCGGCATGGCGGCATTCTTCCATGCGCCGCACGTCTTCTTCGTGGCCGAGTACGGGCTCGACCACTGGGAGACGTCGATGCGCGCACAGTACGAGCTGACGCAGCTGTTCACCGCCGAATTCTCGATCCGGGGTTTCCTGGATCGCGAACCGGAACGGACGCTGGCCCGACTGCGCGAGTGGACCGCCGATCCGAGCGCGGATGTCCGTCGTCTCGTGAGCGAGGGGACACGGCCACGATTGCCGTGGGCGCCCCGCCTGCGCCGGTTCCAGCTCGACCCGTCACCTGTCCTCGAGTTGCTCGAGCTGCTCCGGGACGACCCATCGCTCTATGTCCGCCGCTCCGTCGCCAACAACCTCAACGACATCGGCAAGGACCACCCGGACGTGCTCGTCGCCACCTGCCGGCGCTGGCTCGAGGGCGCGAGCCAGGAGCGTCGCTGGCTGGTCCGCCACGGTCTCAGATCGGCCGTCAAGCGCGGCGAACCGGCGGCCCTCGAGGTCCTCGGGTTTCATTCCGCGAACGCGGTCCGGGTGGAGCCGGTGGCGATCGAACCGACCCGGCCGCACATCGGCGAGAGCATCCGCACCACGATCGCGGTCGTCAACGACAGCGAACGGAGCGTGGCCGTCAACGTCGACCTGCGCGTCCATTTCGTAAAGGCACGCGGTGACACGAGCCCGAAGGTCTTCAAGGTCCGCGAGATCGAGCTCGGCGCGGGTGAGCGGGTGACGCTTTCGAAGGTCGTCTCACTCCGTCAGCAGACGACCCGGACACATCACCCCGGAGAGCATCGCGTCGAGGTGGTGGTCAACGGATCGGCGCATCCGGTGGGGTCGTTCCTCCTCGTCTGAGGCAGAGGTGGGGGTATCCCCACCATAGGACGCCTGCTGCCCGGCTGGGCGCCTCCGTCGCCGGTCGATAGCGTGCTGGGTATCGAGTTCACCAGGCGGCACTGGCCCAACCGGCAGGCGCTCGGTGCAAAGGAGGCACATGACCATCAATCGGACAGCGCTCTTCGTGGGCGTGTCCCTGGCCGCGATGGGCACCGCGGTGCTCGTCGGACTCGGCGAGGGTGCCGCGAGCGACACGATCCGCCAGGCCGTGCGGCTCTGGCCACTCGCGATCATCGCGCTCGGCGCGGGGCTGCTCGCCCGGCGGACGCGCTTCGCCGTAGCCGGGACCATCACCGCAGCGATGCTCGCCGGGCTCGTCCTCGGCGGGGCCGTCGTCGCGGCCCCCAAATTCGATAGCATCTGCGGGGACCGCGGGTCCGCGGCCGCTCAGACCCGCCATGGCACCTTCGCCGGGCCCTCCAGGGTCGACCTGTCCTTCGCGTGTGGCGACGTGACGGTCTCGACGATCGAGGGCTCGGGCTGGGAGCTGCGGACCCAGGATCTCGGCGGCAGTTCCGCACGCGTGGACCAGGCCGACGACGAGCTCGTCGTGCGCTCCGTCAAGGACCGCTGGAACCTGGGGCTCGCTCGGGGCGGCGACGAGTGGCACGTCGGCATCCCGACCGACGTGACGGTCGACCTGGACGCCGAGATCGACGCCGGGCGGGGACGGCTCGAGCTGCGTGACGCAGTCATCGGCGACCTCGCGCTCGAGGTGAACGCCGGCGACGCGCGCCTGGACCTGACCGACGCGACCGTGGACAGGCTGGATGTCCGGGTGAGCGCCGGCTCAGCGACGGTGCTCCTCTCTTTGGTGGCCGACCTCACCGGTGCCCTGACCGTCTCTGCCGGCGCGATCGAGATCTGTGCCCCGGCCGATCTGGGCGTCCGCGTCCATGGTGACGCCGAGTTCGGTGCCACCGAGTTCAACGGGCTGCTGCGCGTCGGCGACGCGTGGGAGACCCCCGACCTCTCGACTGCGACCCACCTCGCGGAGCTCAGTGTCTCCGCGCGGGCTGGTAGCGTGGTCGTCAACCCTGCAGGAGGCTGCAAGTGACTACCAATCGACTCTATCGCTGCCGGCACGACCGGCAGCTCGCCGGCGTCGCTTCGGGCATGGCCGAGTACCTCGGACTGGACCCGACGGTCGTCCGGATCCTGTGGATCCTGTCCGTCTTCTTCGGCGGCTTCACGATCCTGCTCTACGTCATCCTCGCGCTCGTGATCCCGCTCGAGCCGATCGGGAACCCGGACGCACCGGGCACCGAGGGCGATGCGACGGCCTCGCACACGGCATGGGCAGCCGGGCCCGCGACCGGAGCCCACGAGCACCGTTCGCGCGGTGAGGGACGGCTCGGTCTCGCCCTCGGCGTCCTCCTCGTCGCCTTCGGCTCGATCGCCCTCCTCGGCACGGTGCTGCCCGGCTGGGTCGCCGGTGTCGCGCTCTGGCCCGCGTTCCTCGTGGCCCTCGGCATCGCTCTCGTTGTGGTGGCCATCCGGCGCCCGACACCCGAACCGTGATCGGCGCGCCGCTCCTCGTCCTCGGCTCGATCGTCACCCTGAGCGCCCTCTTCGGCGCCCGGGTCGCGAGCCGGGGACGGGGCGCGGTTGCCGACATCCTGCTGTCACCGCTCCACCCCGCCACGTGGGCCGCCGCCGCGGCCATCCTCGTGGGCTTCTGGGTGGAGCTGGTCGCGTTCTTCATCGTGATCGGGCTCCTGTCGGGCGGGGCGTCGTTGCTCGTCGTCGGGATCGGGTTCCTCTTCGTCGGTCTGGGCATCGAGTGGGCGCGGTTCGTCGCGCGTGTCGAACGTCGTCGGGCGGCCTGGGTCGACGCCGCGCCGCTCCGGCCCCACGCCTACCGGCCCTACGGATCGACGCTGCGTGACCTGGTCGTGGCCGTCTTCCTGGACCTGGCCCGCTGGCGGGACGTCGTCTACGTGCTGATCGCCTTTCCGCTGGCGGTGCTCGAGTTCGCGGTCATGTTCGCCCTGTGGTCGCTCGCGCTGGCGCTGCTCTCGGTGCCGATCTGGTTCGTGATCGGCGAGCTCGCATTCAGCCTGCCATCGCTCGGCGTCCCGACGGCCGCCGTCGCCATCCTGTGCGGTCTCGCCGGCATCGGACTTGTCACGGTCGCGGCGACCGTGACGCGCGGACTCATGACCCTTCACCGTGCTGTCGTGGTCGGTCTCCTGTGCGAATCGGACCAGCGGGCGCTCGAGCGGCGGGTCCGGACGCTCGAGACGAGCCGGCGCACCGTCCTCGAGGTCGAGGCCGGCGAGCTCCGTCGTATCGAGCGCGATCTCCACGACGGTGCCCAGCAACGCCTGGTCATGCTCGCGATGCAGCTCGGCCTCGCGGCCGAACGGTTCGATGACGACCCGGCAGCGGCCAGGGCTCTCGTGATCGACGCGCGCGGGCAGGCGCGCCAGGCGCTGGCCGAGCTCCGCGACCTCGTTCGCGGCATCGCGCCGTCGATCCTGATGGACCGCGGGCTCGTCCCGGCACTCAGCGCGCTCGCCGGACGCAGCCCGGTGCCGACCGTCGTCGCGAGTGACCTGCCCGAGGGCCTGCGGCTGCCCGACGGCATCGAGCGTGCGGCGTACTTCGTGGTCGCCGAGTCGGTCGCGAATGTCGCCAAGCACGCGGCGGCCACCGGCTGCGAGATCCGGTGTCGGATCGAGGCCGGGCGGCTGGTCGTCGAGGTGGAGGACGACGGCCGGGGAGGAGCGGTCATCGCCCCTGCGGGTGGCCTGGCCGGCCTGGCCGGTCGGGTCGAGGCCCTGGACGGGACCCTGGATGTGACCAGTCCGCCCGGAGGACCGACGGTGGTCCGGGCCGAGATCGGCATCCCGGCTGCACCTCCGACGGAACCGACCGGATGGGTGCTCCCCGCTCAGGACCCGAGATAGGCCAGGACCGCCAGCACGCGCCGGTGGCCGTGCTCGGAATCGGGGAGGTCCAGCTTGCCGAAGATGTTGGTGATGTGCTTCTCGGTGGCGCCCTCGGAGATCGTCAGCAGTTCCGCGATCCCGGCATTGGTCCGGCCTTCGGCCATCGCCGCGAGGACCTCGCGCTCGCGCGGGGTGAGGACGTGCAGCCGATCGTCGGCCTGGCGCGAGACCATGAGCTGCGCCACGACCTCGGGATCCAGGGCGGTCCCGCCGCGGGCGACCCGCCGCAGCGCGTCCATGAAATCGCGTACGTCCGCGACCCGGTCCTTGAGCAGGTAGCCGACGCCACCTGCGCGGTCCGCGAGGAGCTCCGTAGCGTACTGGCGCTCGACATACTGGCTGAGGACGAGGATCGGTGAACCGGGCACGATCCGGCGGGCCTCGATCGCCGCGCGCAGGCCCTCGTCGCGCTGCGTCGGTGGCATCCGGACGTCCACGACGGAGACGTCGGGGCGGTGCGTCGCAACCGCCGTGACGAGAGACGGCCCGTCGCCGACCTGGGCGACGACCGTGCCGCCCGAGTCCGTGATCAGCCGCGCAAGACCCTCGCGGAGGAGCACGGAGTCCTCGGCGATGACGACGCGCAGGCTCTCGGGCTCCATGGGGGGATGATGCACCGATGGACGCCCGCCGCGGGATACGATTGAGCACGCCGCCAGCCGCGCGAAGGAGGAAGAGCATGGCGTTGAGCACGTACGCAGCCCCCTACGAGCCTGGGATCCCGGCGATCGACGCGGACTACCGGCCCGGCGTCTGCAACATCGGTCCGGCCGAAATCGCGCGCCGCCGACAGGCCGGACATGTCGGGCTCGTCGCGACGGTCGTCGCGTTCGGCTTCCTCGTGGCCATCGATGCGCCGCCGATCCTGCGGCTCCTGGTCGCCCTCCCGGCGGCTGCGGCGGCCTCCGGCTACCTCCAGGCGACGTTCCGGTTCTGCGCCGGATTCGGGTCCCGCGGGATCTACAATTTCGGGGCAGTCGGCACGACGCACGACGTCGTCGACGAGGATGCCCGGGCACGTGACCGGGCGAAGGCGCGCCAGATCGGCTTGGCGAGCGTTGCCCTCGGCGCGGCGGTCGGGATCGTGGCGGCCCTCCTGCCCCTGTGAGCCAGGGGGCCATTGGTACTATCCGGACGAGACTTATGGCGCATGGTCCCGCGGTTCCCACGGCCGTACGGTGCGACCATGACGAACGAAACGGTGCTCTCGATCGCTTTGCGGCACGTCGAAGATGACGAGGAGGGCGGTCGGACCTGCCGCTCGTGCGGGCGCCCTTGGCCGTGCGACGTCCGAGGCATCGTCGTCGCTCTCGCGGCGACCGAGGCAGCAGCGACCCGACCCACGCGGGCGCGCGCCCTCATGCCCCGCCACGCGGCGATCACCCCCGTTCGTGCCAGGACCCGCCGTCCTCCGCGGACGGCCCCATCGGTTTCTCCCTAGGACCGTCCCGGCGTCCTGATACCCGGTCTGCGCCACCCGGCCTCATCCGGCGGATGCTCGATGGCACAATGACGCGACCATGCGCGTGTCAGCTCGTTCCGACTACGCCCATGCCGGTGATCAGTCCGATGGCGTGAGGCGCATGATGTGAAGCCATGCCGCCGTCCGGCCGTACGTCGGAAGGGCGAGCGGAGCGCACAGGCGTTCGGCGAACGCCCGTTCGTGTGGACAACTTGGTGGACGAAGTCGTGGACAACCCCCCTTCCGGGCGGGCCGTCCGCGGCCTACGATGTGCCTCCACCGGCCGCGACCCCCGAGGGATGCCGGCCCGGCACCGAACCAGCTCAGGATCGGTCGTCGCCATGCAACAGCCGACGTCTGTTTCCGCATGGCCGCGACCAGAGGAGGGAGGCACGCCATCGATGGATTCCCGGAGCACCACTCCGCGCGTCCCCGGACCCGACGCGATCGAGTTCGTCAGGTTCTGCTACCGACGCAAGCACGTGGGCTGGCCAGAGCTCTACGACGAGATGTGCGCGGTTGCCGGCCGATCGCTGTTCCGCGGGTTCAACGCGGACGACCTCTCGGGGATCGGGATCGGGCTCTGCCTGGGTGACATGCCGGGTCTTGCCGTCATCGTCCACCAGGTTGTCGCCGAGGACCTGGCGCGACGTCGTCCGGTCGCGGTGACGATCGTGGCCGAACCGGATGCGCCGTCAGCCGAACCGAATGCCTCGGCCTCCGAGGATTCGCGACGAGCCGCGGACCGCCTCGTCGCGCTACCTGCCGGGGCCTGAAAGAGGGACGCGCCGCGAGGATCGGGCGGGTCAGTCCCGGATCCGGCGGCGCGCCATCTCGCCCTCGATCTGGCGCTCCGCCTCGACGTAGCGGTCGATCTGATCGCGCAGCTGGTTCGCCTCGGGGACGTACAGGTGGACCTGCTGCTGGAGGATGTACGAGAGGCGCCGGCTCGTCATCCGGACATGGTCGAGGTTCTTCATCAGGACCAGGGGGTCCATCGCCGCCAGGTCCGATGGGTGGTACATCTGCTTCATGCCCGGATGATAGAGCGCCGGCGGGTTCAGCCGCCGGACTTGAGCTGCGCGAGCCGTGCCTCGATCTCGAGCTCGTCCTCTGACGTTTCGAGCGAGGCGAACTGCTCCTCGATCGACGACGCCATGACCTCCTCGCGGCCGCGGACCTGCGCCTCCTGGCGGCGGATGCGCTCCTCGAAGCGGGTGATCTCGCTGGTCGGGTCGAGCGCTGAGACACTCTTGAGCGACGTCTGGACCTGGTCCTGCGCCCGCGCCATCTTGGCTCGGCTGATCAGTTCGTCCCGCTTCTGGACGAGTTCCTCGCGCTTGGCCCGGAGCTTGTTGAGGCCGTCCTTGAGCTTCGTGGCCAGCTCGTTCTGCTGGGCGGCCTGGCTCTCGAGCGTCTTGGCCTGGGACTCGTTGGCGAGCTGGCGACGGAGCGCCACCTTTGCCAGCTCGTCGAAACGATCCGCCTCAGCGGCGTTGCCTTCGGTACGCAGCTGATCGGCCCGGCGTGACGCGGCGACTGCCTTGTCGCCCCATTCCGTCGACGCGGCGCGTGCTTCGCGGGCATCGTCCTCGACGAGCCGCAGGTTGCCGATCGTCTGGGCGACCGCTTCCTCCGCCTCCGCGATGTTGTTGGTGAAGTCCCGGACGAGCTGGTCGAGCATCTTCTCCGGGTCTTCGGCTCCGTCGAGCAGCGCATTGATGTTCGCGCGAACGAGCTGCCCGACACGGCCGAGGATCGAGGTCTGTGCCATTCGATGTCTCCTTGCTAGTGGTCCGTCAACAGTACGGCGAACGGGCTCGCCATTGCATCATCCGGACCGCCGGGGATCACCAGCGGCCTCCCCGCGACCGGCCGCCACCACCACCGCCACCGAACCCGCCCGAGCCAAGTCCGCCGCCGCCGCCCCAGCCCGGGAAGCCGCCCGATCCGCGCCCCCCGGAGCCGCCGCCCCACGGCGATCCGCCCCAGCCCCCGCCGCCCGTCCCGCCGCCGGACAGGATGCCACCGATGATCCCGCCCAGGATCGCCCCGGCCACGTCGTTCCCGCCGCCCCGGCGCTGCCCCCATCCCGGACCGCCCTGGTCCCAGTCGTTGAAGTCGTCGGAGGCGAGCCGGTAGGCCTCGCCGGCCAGCTGTTCTGCCCGCCGGGCCCTCTCGAGCGCGCCATGAGCGTCCGTCGGCTGAAGCGCCACCGCCTCGGAGAGATGCCGCTCCGCCTCGGCCAGCCTGGTCCGCGCGCTTCGTCCGACGCCGCGCCGCCGGGTGGCGATGAAGTCCGCGGTGCGATCGACGGCGACCGTCGCGGTCCGGATCGATGATTCAGCCGCTACGCGCAGCTGTTCCCGCGCTGCGGCTTCCTCGCGTGCGGCGAGCAGCGCCTCGTCGGCGAGCCGATGCGCCTCGGTTGCCTGGCTGAGGGCGGCGACGGGGTCGCACGGCCTGGCCGCGGCGGCGCTCCGGGCGGTCGCGAGGGCCCGCTCGGCTGCGTCGAGACGCGCGGCGATCGCCGGCTCCTGGGACCGCCGATCGGATGCCGCCCGGGCGTCGGCCAGGTCCGCCTCAGCGTCGCGCAACTCGAGCGGGATCCGCTCCTCCGCCGTGGCGATCGCGGCACTGAGCCGGTCGATGCCGTCGAGCAGGCCCTCCGCACCGGAGACCCCCTCGAGCGCCGTTCGCGTCGCTGTCGCGGCGCGTGCCGTGTCGCCCGCGGCAAGTGAGGCCGTCCCGGCAGCCGCCGAGTCGCGCGCCCCCGCGAGACCCTTCCGCGCCTCGGTGACGTTGCCGCGAACGCTGTCCCAGCTCGACGGGGCGTAGCCGTCGAGGCGGCCGAGCGCAGCTTCGGCGGCCGGCAGCCGCGCCTCGAGCGCGGCGATCCGGTCGGGCAGCGCGGCCAGGACCGTTGGCGCGTCGCGCTCGAGGTCGCGCAGGGCGCGGACCCGGTCGGTCTGCTCGTCGAGAAGGGCCTGGGCCCGCGCGGTCCGTTCGACGATCTCGCGCAGCATCGCCTCCCGTGTCGGGGGATCCTCCGGAACCGAGTCGTCGAGTCGCTGGCGTACCTCGAACGCGTGCCGCATCTCCTCCCGGGCCGCGGCCACGGCGGCGTGGAACGGCCCGACCTCCGTGGGTCCGTACTGGGCCTCGATGAAGCCGATCTCCTGGATCGCGTCGCGAATCCGCTCGTCGATTGCGATCAGGCCGGCGTTTGCCTCGCGGGCCAGCTCGCCGGTGCGCCGGTCGCGCTCCTCGCCGGTCGCTCGCGCCCGGACGCCGCGATAGACGAGCACCCCGCCAACCACGATCAGGCCGACGAGAAGCACGGTTCCGAGACCGATCCCGCCTCCGCCGGCGGCACCGCCTGTCCCCGGTGTCGCCGTCGGGGCCGGTTGCGCGGTTGCGGCCGGCGGCGGTGGTGTCGGCGGCTCCGCCTCGGGGCCGTTTGCCTCGCCGAGGCCTTCGACGGCGGCAATCGCGGCCCCGGCGAAATCACCATCCGCGAGTCGCGGTTCGAGCTCGTCGACGATGACCGCGTCGATCTCCCGATCCGTGATCGCGTCGAGCCCGTCCGCAACCCAGATCGCGTCGGTCCGGTCCTCGATGGCGACGAGGACGAGCGCATCGTTGCCACCGAACGAGTTGCGCCGGGCGGTCTCGTCGACGAACTCGGTCGCCGTGAATGCATCGGTGGTGTTGACGAAGACGACGAAGACCTGGACGCCGTGCTCGTCGAGAGTCCGCTCGATCGCGGCTTCGATCTGGTCCTCGCTCCCAGCGAGCACGCCGGACGAATCGGTGGCCGGCCCCTCGATTCGGGGGATGTCCTCGGCCAGCGCGGGCGGTGCCAGGACAGCCAGAAGCAGGGGGACGAGCGTGGCGAGTGCAACCAGCCGGAGGCGTGTCGTGATGGATCGTCTCATCGGAAACCGGGTCGAACGAAGCCTACAACGAGCGGAGCCCGCGCGGCGGCCAGTTCCAGTCGACATCGAGCGCGGCCCCCGCGAGAGCCCGTCGTCGGCCGACCTCCGTCGATCCCAGCACGAGGATCCGGTCTCGCTTCGTCGCCCGCCCGGCCTCGTCGCCCCAGAGCTTGGTCATCTTCCGGCCCGCGGCGACGTCGTCGAGGGACACCCCGGCCAGGGTGAACCCCTCCGGCCGCGCCGCGCTCTCCCAGACACGTTCGGCCAAGCCGACGCCGCCCTTGAGGGCGCGGCCGCGGTCAGTTTCCACGTCGCCGATGACGAGCACGACGATGGCGTCGTCGGTGAGCACCGGTCGGAGCCCGCCGAGGACGTCGCGCAGGAACGCCAGGTACGGCTCACGGTGATGTGCGTCGTCGAGCGTCGCATCGATCCGACGCGCGTCGAACCCGAGGAACCAGGTGCGGAGCCAGTTGTAGTAGCCGTACTTGACGACGCGCAGATAGGGTGGCGAGGTGACGACGAGGCGTGCCCGTTCGGGTCGGCCCGCGTCGCGGAGAGCGGCTCCGGCCCGAACCGCAACGTCCCGCGCGTCGCCGAGGAGGGCGAGCCCGCGCGCCCGCGGGAGAGGCTGGCGGTACAACCGGTCCAGCTTCTTGCCGAGGCAGTCGAAGACGTCGCGGTCCGGTGACCGGAAATTCGTCCTCGCTGCGAACTCGCGCACGTACCGCGGGGCCATCGAGAACGTGTTCGGCATGAGCTCGGAGAGGTAGCTCGCGCTCTTGCCGTGCAGGATGCCGGTCAGCGCCGCGGCGAGGAACCGATCGGTCGGTTCGTCGAGCCGGAGACTGCTGCGGACGAACAGGAGCTGCCCCATCGTCCGCGGATGGAAGGCGAGCGCGACCTCCGGCGGGACCGGTTCCGTGCCCGCGTCAGGCCCGCCACCGGAGCCGGCAGCCGGCACGAGTGCGCTCGGGCTCGCCTGATCGGACGCGACGCGTCTCCCCAGGTTCGTCCAGCCGTCTCCGTCGGCGTTCCAGGCCAGGCGCAGCGCGGTGACCCGGGTTCGCGCCTCGGCCGGCGTGGCCGGTTCGACCTTGGCCGCGGTCAGCAGGTGAGCGAACGGGTTGAGGTCGTTGCCGATCCCGACGCGCCCCTCGGCGCAGGCCTGGAGGGGTGTCGTGCCGCGCCCGGAGAACGGGTCCAGGACGACGTCACCGGGGCGCGAGTAGCGCGCGATGAAGGCGTGGGCCAGGGCAGCCGGAAAGCTTGCAAGGTACGAGCACATCGGGTGGAAGGTGTGGCCCCACAGGCGCTGCTGGGTCTTCCACTCTGGCGCGATCGGAAGGTCCGGCAGGTCGAGCGGGAGCTCCAGCACCAGCTGGCCGTCGGTCGCGGTGCGCAACGGGGCGGTCGTGGCGCCGGTGGCGACACGGGCGGTCGCGCCGGCGCTCGGACGGGCCGACATGCTGCGCACGGAACCTCGTTGGCGGACGCCGATCCCGGCCGGCGTCACGGGCCGCGGAGTGTAGCACGCCGCGAATGGCGGTCGAGGGCCGGTGGTCCCGTGCGAATGGGCCGCGGGGACTGGCCCGCCGGCCGCGCC
>Ga0299913_10005465_pt1 | contig 10857 bp, 14 predicted proteins | sample RVTome_9_FD_201360 | JGI IMG/M metagenome (GOLD analysis project Ga0299913, IMG submission 201360) | Soil microbial communities from uranium-contaminated site in the Upper Colorado River Basin, Wyoming, United States - RVT155D38 (version 2) ... | reverse complement strand
GCTACAACAGCTATCCGAAGGCCTTCACCCTCCGGTAACTCGGCTCCGTGGTGCCGTCGTGCGTGTGCCGCACTCCGTTCACCCGCAAGCTTTAAGGGTTCACTGCGGCGGCACCCGCCCGCCGCCACCACTCGATCGCTACCGGATCACACCGCGGCCCATATGGTGCGGCGGCACCCGCCCGCCGCCGCCACTGTAGAAAGCCCTGTGACATGTCGCTACTTCTGCCGGTTCCTGCCGATCACCGCGTTCGGCGTTTCGGGCAGCTTTATCTCGGGCTGGCTCTCTATGGGGTGGGCACCGCCTTGTTGGTCCGTTCGGAGCTCGGGCTCGATCCCTGGGACGTCCTCCATCAGGGGACAGCTCAACGGACTGGGACGACGATCGGCATCAGCACCGTCGCGTGGTCGGCGGTGGTGCTCCTTCTCTGGATCCCCCTGCGGCAGAGACCGGGGCTCGGGACGATCAGCAACGCGATCCTCGTCGGCCTGGCCGTGGACGCGACCCTGCAAGTGCTACCCGAGCTCGACTCCCTCGTCTGGCGCTCCGCGGCTCTCGGGGGCGGCGTGCTCTCTATCGGGGTCGCGACGGGTGCCTACATCGGAGCCGGGATGGGACCGGGGCCGCGCGACGGCCTGATGACGGGCGTCGCTGCCCGCGGTCATTCGATCCGAGTCGTTCGAACCGCTCTCGAGGTAACGGTGCTCGCCCTCGGATGGCTGATGGGGGGCACCGTGGGTATCGGAACCTTGATCTTCGCGCTGTCGATAGGGCCCTTGGCGCACGTGACGATCCCCGCCTTCACGATCGGCCGCGCCGAGCCTGCGCAACCACCGGAAGGACACGCAGGACTCCTCTAGACGTAACCCCGGAGCTCGGCCGCGTGCGATACCCGTTCGACCGCGATGTCGAAGGCCGCGTCTCGCAAGGTCGTGCCCTCTGCCTCCGCTCGGGCGAAGACCTGTTGCGTCGCTTTGCCCATCCGCTTGCGGAGTTCGCTGTTGACCTGTTCGAGCTCCCAGCGGAACTGCTGGATGTTCTGGACCCATTCGAAGTAGCTGACGGTCACGCCACCCGCGTTGCAGAGGATGTCGGGCACGACCGGGATGCCGCGATCGTTCAGGATCCGGTCCGCCGACGGGGTCACCGGACCGTTGGCTGCCTCGACCAACAGCTTCGTCTTGATCCGATCCGCGTTGCCGGAGTGCACCACGCCGTGGATCGCCGCCGGGATCAACACGTCGCACTCGACCTCGAGTACCTCCTCGTTGGTCACGCCGTCCCCGTCGGGGTAGGTGTTGACCGAGATGTTCTCGGCCGCGTGCTTCTTGACCGAGTCGATATCGAGCCCTTTCGGGTTGTGGGTGCCCCCACCGACGTCGGAGACCGCCACGACCTTGGCGCCGGCCTCCGACGCGAGCGCGGCGGTCCAGTAGCCCACGTTGCCGAAGCCCTGGATCGCAACCCGCGCGTCCTTGAAATCGATCCCCTTGCGTTGCGCCGACTCGATCGCGCAGATGACGACACCGCGGCCCGTGGCTTCCTCGCGTCCGGGAGAACCACCCAGCTCGACCGGCTTACCGGTGACGATCCCCGGCGTGTACCCCATCTTCTGGCCGTAGGCGTCCATCATCCAGGCCATCGTCTGTGCGTTGGTTCCCATATCCGGCGCGGGGATGTCGCGGTTCACTCCGATCACGTAGCTGATCATCGCGGTGAACCGGCGCGTCAGCCGCTGGAGCTCTTCGGAGCTCATGAGGCCGGGCTCGCACTGGACGCCTCCCTTCGCACCTCCGAAGGGCACGTCGATGAGCGCGTTCTTCCACGTCATCAACGCGGCGAGAGCGCGGACCTCGTCGAGGTCTGCGGACTCGTGATAGCGGACGCCCCCCTTGTAGGGACCCCGCGCGCCGTTGTGCTGGATCCGGAAGCCCCTGAAGACCTTGATCGACCCGTCGTCCATCCGGACGGGCACTTGGACCGCGAGCTCCCGGTAGCTCGACGCCAGGATCTCGCGCCGGTGATCGTTGAGGCGCAGGCGCTCGGCGGAGTTGTTGAAGAAGAAGGTGGCTGCCTCGAAGGGAGTCATATCGTCGCTGGGCTCTTGCGATGCCTGAGGCACCCCCAACGTCGAGGCAGGTTCTCCCCGGGCCTTGCGCTCCTCGCTTACGGCCACGGCGGGACCCTACTTGGCAGGGGCTATCGCTTCCACCGCGCCCGACTCCTCCACCTCGACGTCGATGGCTCCCTCCAGGAACCTCTTCGTCACCTCGTAGGAGCGCTCGATCAGGACGTCGGTGTACTCGAGCGACGCGAACGGCACGAAGAAGTCGAGGGGGACGGAGGGAAGCAGCACCAAACGGACCTTGTCGGCGAAGTACTCGAGCTCGAGGCTGAGGCGCTGGGCCCTCGCCAGGGTGAACGCGTGCAGCAGGTAGTCCATCGGACGCGCCAGCGGCCGGCGTTGGAGCGAGTGCGAGGTCGAATTCATGACGTAGATCGTCCGGGCTCCCAGTGTTGCGGCCGGAGCGATGGGCACGTTGTTCGCAACTCCACCGTCGATGTAGGTGCGCTCTCCGATCGTTATCGGCGGGAAGATGCCCGGCATCGCGGTCGACGCCAGAAGAGGCTCGAGCACCGGACCCGAGGTGAACAACATCTCGGCACCCGTATCGAGGTCGGTCGCCGTCATCGCCAGGGGGATCTGGGCGTCCTCGAAACGAGCGGGGCCGATGGTGTTCTCGACGATCCGCCTCAGTCCCGAGTTCTCGAAGACCTTGTCGCCCTTCATGAGCATCCGGGCCCAGGAAGCCTTGAAGCGCCCGCCGGGGAACAGGTCTCCCTCTTTGAGGTCGCGCCATTTCGCCTCGAGCCGCGCGACGCCGAGTGGCGTCGGATCGAAGGCCAACCACGTCGCGGTCAGCGCGCCGACCGAGGTCCCCACCGCAAGCTCGGGCCGGACGTCGTGATCGAAGAGAGCCTTCAACGCGCCGACCTGCATCGCGCCGAGCGGGCCGCCGCCCGAGAAGACGAAGCCAACCCTGTCCCGGCGGCGTTGTGCGAGACGTCGGAGCCACTGCGAACGAGACAGCCCGCGCCCGGGCTGGTTCTGCATCATCATCTAAGTATCGGCTCTCCCGGAGCCCTCGCTGAGCTTTCCGGAAAGGTTCTAGCCGGAGCGGCGGCGCGTCTGCGAAGCCTTCGACTGCGCCTTCTTGGCGGTCGACGAGGCCGACTTCCGTGCGCTCTTGGCGCCCGTCGCGGCCTTCGCCCGCGCTTGCTTGGCCGCCGCGGAAGCCGACTTCTTCGCGCTTGTGGCGGTCGAGCCGGCAGCCTTCTTGGTCGCTCCCGAGGCGCGCTTGACGCTCTTGCGAGCCGTCTTCACCTCTTTGCTCTTGCCCAGCGACTTGGCGGTCGCCTTGCCGGCATCCAACGCGGTCTTGGCGAGCACGCTCGCGGCCCCCGCGGCCGCCTTGAGGGCCTTCCCGGCGTCCTGGGCGTTGCGCTTGGCGGTCTTCGCGTCGCGCGTCTTCGCCACCTTCTTGGCGGTCTTCGTGAGCTCGTTAGCGGCCTTCTTCCCCACGCTCGAGAGATTCGTAGCCGCCTTGCCGAGCTCCTTACGTGCCCTCTTGATGTCTCTGCTCTTAGCCATGTCGCTCCCCTCTTGGGTGCCCCAGCGGTGGGCAGCTTATCGGTCGATGTGGATGCGGACCCAGGTGCGCCTGCCGCACGCGGGGCACCGCATCCACGAGTGGTGGTACTTGACGAGCGGTACGTGGAAGTTCACGGGGAAGAGCAGGGCCGCCAGCTCGATCAGGGATACGCGGGTCTCCTCGCGGCAGGACGAGCACTCCACCGTGCAGGTTCCCGGACGCCGCTCGGCCTTCGTGTAGAGCGCATGCTTGGTGGGGACGGGCTCGTTCAAGCGGACCTCCTCTCGTCGATCTGGCGGGCGATCTGCCGGTACGCATCCGCCCCAGGATGGCTCGGAGCGTACGCGAGGATCGATAGACCGGCCTGCGACGCCTCGGCGAACTTGATCGATTTCTTGATGGGGGGCTCGAGGACGGGGACCCCGTAACGGCTCCCGACGTCGGCCAGGACCTCGCGCGCGTGACGGGACCGACCGTCGTACATCGTGGGAACGAGTCCGATGATCTCGAGATCGGGGTTGGTGAAGTGCCTGATGTCGCCCATCGTCTCGAGCAACTGTCCGACGCCACGATGCGACAGCGCCTCACACTGCAGAGGGATCGCAACCTCGTGCGCGGCGGTCAGACCGTTGATCGTGAGGATGCCCAGTGACGGAGGGCAATCGATCAGCACGAAGTCGTAGGCGTCGAGCACGTCGCGCAGAGCACGCTGCAGCGCGTACTCGCGGCCGGTCTTGGCCATGAGGATCGCCTCGGCCCCCGCGAGATCGATGTTCGCCGGGACGAGGTCGACCTCGCGTCCGATCGTGACCTTGTCGACCGGCAGACGCCTCACGAGGACGTCGTTCACCGTCTCGACCAGCGCGTCGGGATCGACCCCCAGCGAATACGTCAGCGCGGCCTGGGGATCGAGGTCCACCGCCAGGACGTGGCGGCCGAGGGCCGCGAGGGCCGCGGCCAGAGAGAGGGTGGTCGTGGTCTTGGCCACGCCGCCCTTCTGGTTGGCGAGCGCGATGACGCGAGCGGTCACTTTGCCCGGTTGGGATCGGGCACTTCGAGGTCGGCCGCGGCGAGCAGCCCCTTGATCTGGTCGTCGGCCAGGCCCCGGTCCCTCAGCTGGGTCACCAGACGGCCGAGGATGGCCCCCAGGGTCTCCTCCTCGAAGGACTCGTAGCCGTCCAGATAGCCCCGGGCGTAGTCCCAGGACACGTACTCGTCGGGGTTGGGGTCGAAGGCGGGCTCGTGGACCGGAGATTCGCCCTGATCCAGCAGCTCCTTGAGGTTCGAGCGCAGCAGGTCCCAGCCGAGGAAATGGTCCTCGTCGCAGTCCGGGCAGTAGAAGACGACCCCCCGGAGCCCCTTGGCGCCGAGCAGGTTCTTGAGGGCCTCGACGTCGGTCAGGTCCTGGTTGAGGAGCTCCCGCTCGTCGTCTCCCAGGGGACCTTCCTCGCCCTCCGGCACCGGTCCCCGCTCTTCATCGGTCACGCCGCCCATCGTAAGGGCCAGGCGGCGGGCTCGGTAGGGCGTAGCCCCGAAGGGCCATACGGAATCATCCGAACGGTTCATTTCCTTCTTCCTCCAAACATCCGACAGTTCTTACAGGAAACGGAGGAAGAGGAATGGTGATGACCAAACAGAACCTGGAAGACCGGCCGTGCGTCCTGGTGGTGGACGACGACCCTGACCTACGGAGCCTCGCCAACATGCAACTCGGTGACGGTTTCGACGTGATCCAAGCCGCCAGCGGCGAGGAAGCGCTCGCTCTCGCGGTTGCGGAGATCCCCGACGTGATCCTGCTCGACATCATGATGCCGGGCATGGACGGCAGCCAGGTGCTGACCGAGCTGTCCAACAACCCCGACACGAAGGACATCCCGGTGATCTTCCTGTCGGCTCTCGGCACGGTGGACGACCGCGTCAAAGGTCTGGATCGCGGAGCCGTGGACTACATCACCAAGCCCGCCCAGCCGCGCGAGCTCGTGGCCAGGGTGGGGGCCGCGGCCCGCACGAAGGCGCGTTCCGAGGAGATCCGCAGGAACGCGTCGGCCGACGAGGTCACCAAGTTGCCGGATCGCGCGGTGTTCGAGAACAGACTCGAGCAGGAGATCTCTCGATCCGAGCGCAGCAACGCCCCCCTATCGATCCTGCTGATCGACATCGACGGCCTCGATGCGATCAACGACTCGAGCGGCAGGGCCGCAGGCGACCAGGTCCTCGCCGAGATCGCCGGTGCACTGCGCGAGACGATCCGTTCCGCCGACACGCTCTATCGCTACGGCGGCGACGAGTTCTCACTGGTCCTTCCCGACACCGAGCTCGGCACGGCGTACCTGGCGGCGGAACGTTGCCGCGAGGCGATCGCGTCGGTCGAGGTCCAAGGCAGGCCGGTAGCGGCCTCCGTCGGCGTCGCGCAGTTCTCCTCGGGCAGGGCGCCCGAAGAGATCATCGCTCGCGCCGAGATCGCGCTGTTCCGCGCCAAGGAATCGGGCGGAGACAGGACCTGGCGTGCCGACGATCCCCGGCGTCACGGGCTCAACCCGATCGCTCTTGCCGAGGAGTTGACCGACCGCGAGTGGGACGTGCTGATCCACCTCTCGCATCGGCGCACCGAGCAGGAGATCGCCAGGCGTCTTCAGATCTCGCGAGGGACGGTTCGCAGTCACAAGGCACGCATCCGCCGCAAGCTGCACGTCTCTCCCGACATCCGGTTGAGCGATTTCGTCCGCACCAACTTCCGCGACCTGATCCATCGCCTTCCGTCCAACGAGAAGGGGTAGCAAGACATTGACCACGAGGTTGAGGCGGGTACTCGTCGTCGACGACGAGGGGGACATCAGGACGATCGTGGGTCTGAACCTGGGCCTGAACGGCATGGAGTTCGGCGAGGCGAAGGACGGCGACGAGGCCATCGATACCCTTCTCAAGGACGAGTGGGACGCGTGCATCCTCGATCTAGCGATGCCCGGCGCCGACGGCTTCGACGTGCTCCGCGCGCTGTCGGAACGCGGCAAGCAGGACGAGATCGTGATCGTCGTGCTCTCGGCTCGAGGGGACCCCTCCACCGCGATCGATGCCCTGACGGCGGGGGCACACGCGCACCTCACCAAGCCGTTCTCTCCCGGCGCGGTCGCTCATCTCGTTGAGGAACTGATGGAGCTCTCTCCTCCGGAACGAGCGTCCCGCCGGACGGAGATGATGGACCGAGCCACGACGCTGGATCGCCTGGGGGTCGAGAAGGTCTGATGGAATCCTCGGTGAGGATCCTCATGGTCGGCGGGGACGCCTCGCTGTGGATAGGCCTGTCGGGAACCCTGGGGACGAGCTCCTCGCAGATCTACGTTCCCAAGGAGACCGACGAAACGAACCTCCTCGCGGCAGGGACCCAGGTGGACGTCGTGATCCTCTCGATCCCGCGCCTGGGCGAGGACCGCTTCCTCTCGCTGCGCGCACTCCGCTCCGCCGAACTACACGGAAGAACCATCGCGCTGGCGGCGCCCGACGATAGGGAGGCCGCGATCGAAGCGGTCCGTGCCGGCGTAGCGGGCTTCGTGCGCTCCGGATCCGATCCCACCCGGCTCGCGGCCGCGGTGACCCATGTCATCGAACATGGGACGTTCTACGACGAGGGCGCGGCCGCGGAGCTGCGCTCGCAGTTGGAGCGCGGCGCGGGTAGCGGCATGCACATGTCCGCGGCCCGAGCCCTCGCGTCGGCACTGGAGCTCAAGGACACCTACACCGGCGGACACGCCGAGCGCGTGACCTCGATGGCCCTGAGACTCGCGAGGGCCGCCATGATCGAGGACGCGTTGCCGAGCGAGGCTCTCGAGATGGCCTTCCTGCTGCACGACGTGGGCAAGATCGGCATCCCGGAATCGATCCTCAACAAGACCGGCGTCCTCACCGACACCGAGCGGCGCGTGCTGCAGACCCATCCGATCCTGGGCGAGAAGGTCGTCGCCCCCTTGGGGCTGCCGGAGGTCGTGCGACAGGTGATCCGTCACCACCACGAACGTTGGGATGGGCTCGGCTATCCCGATGGGCTGGCCGCCACCGATATCCCGGCCGCGGCCCGGTTGTTCTCTATCGCCGACGTCATCGACGCGATGACATCGGTGCGCCCATACCGGCGCCCGGTGTCTCTGGAGCGCGCGGTCGAGGAGATCCTCCTCAAAGCCGGGACCCAGTTCGACCCGACGCTCGCCGCCCTGGTCGAGGACAGCTTCCTCGACGAGCCTCTCAAGCTCCTCCACGGCGAACTGGGCTAAGCCGTTTTCTCTGCACATCCGCCGGTATTTCCCACTCCGCCAGGAGTGCAAAAGACACCCCGATGTGCAGACAAAAGGGCGGGCGCGACTTTCTAGAGGACGCCTCCGAGGTACCAGTCGACGATGCCGTCGCCGAACAGCGCGGCCAGCACCGTGCCGAAGGCGAGGAAGGGTCCGAAGGGGATCTCGTCGCGGCGAGAGCCCCCCGCCAACAGCGAGTACATGCCGCGCAGGCCGCCGCTCAGGATGGCCAGGAAGATGCCGGTGAGCACGATGCCGGGGGCCTCGAGATAGCCCAGGAAGGCACCGAGGACCAGCGCCAGCTTGATGTCGCCGCCGCCCATGGCGGCCCGGCCGGCGACCGCCGAGCCGACCAGCCCCACCGAAAGCAGGAGCCCGCTGAACAGCGCTGCCCCGATGACCGCTCCGTTGAGCTTGCCGATGCCGCCGTCCGAGAGCGACAGCCCGAGGAGCATCATCCACACGAACAGCGCGGCGATCCCAACGAGCAACTCGCCGAGGTTGCGGCGGCGCACCGGCTTCTCCTCCACCATCTCCTCGTCGGTGATGTCGGCCTCGTCAGACTCGCGTTGCGGCCAGAACATCAAGATCGAGATCGCACACGTCGCGGCGAAGCCGAGCCAGAAGGCGGTCGTGGTCGGCAACAACGCGTTCCCCTCCAGTCCGGAGGCGAACGTAAGGGCAACGAGCCCGAATCCCCACGCCGGGTACACGATCCTGTTCGGCAACAACTTGTGTTCGAGGTCGATAGCGGTGAGCACCACCAACACCCAGAAGAACCCGGAGAAGACGGCTGCCTCGACGATGCGTTCGAACCGCCATGCGGCGAGCATGAAAAGGACGGCGGTGGCCGCCTCGATGATCGGATAGCGGGACGAGATCTCCACCCCACAGTGGCGGCACTTCCCGCGGAGCAATAGATAGGAAAACACGGGCACGTTCTCGAGGGCGCCGATCGTGTGACCGCAGCTGGGGCACTTGCTTCGGCCCCCCAGCGATTCATCACGCGGCACCCTGTAAGCGACGGCCGTTGCGAAGGAGCCGAATATCAGACCGAGGACGCCGGCCAGGACGACGAGAAGAGCCTCGGGGAACTCGTAGGTGCTAACTCTGCGGATCCCCGATGTGAGCCTTGATGCGGCCGAGCAAGGTGTCGGCCTCGAACGGCTTCATGATGACGTTGTCCGGACCGATCTCGTCGTCGAACATCTCGTGTGCGTCGGGCTTGCCGGTCACGACGACGATCGGGATGCCTGAGGTGGTGGGGTGCCTCTTCATCTCGTCGAACATCCGGCCGCCGGAGACATCCGGCATCATGAGGTCGAGGAGGATCAGGTCCGGCCTGCGGAACTCGGCCTTGGCCAGGCCCTCGAGCCCGTCGCGCGCTTCCATCACGTCGTAGCCGTACTGCTCGAGGATGAACTTCTCGAGCTCCCGGACGGCCTCTTCGTCTTCCACGATCAGGATGGTCTTGCTCATTGGCGAAAAGGTACCAGGGGGCGGTCTACGCTTCGGGCATGCGAACGATCCTGCTCGTCGACGACGACAAGGACCTGCGGTACATGCTCAAGTACCTCATCGAGACGACCTCCGACTTCGAGGTCGCCGGGGAAGCCTCCAACGGTGAGGAGGCCGTCGCCCAGGTCGAGGTGATCCATCCCGACGTGGTGGTCATGGACGTGCAGATGCCCGTCCTTGACGGGGTCGAGGCCACCAAGAGGATCAAGGAGCTGCACCCCAGCGTGCACGTCGTCGGCCTCACCGCGTTCGGCCAGTACCCCGAGGTGATGCTGGGAGCAGGAGCCTCGAGGTGCCTGCTGAAGAACGACTCCTACACGAGCTTGGTCCCGACCCTGAACCGGCTGAAGTCGGAGGCGGAGTCCGGCGAGGCCTGGATCTAAGGACCAAAGGCACCGAAATTTTCGTGATCAGCTCCATTTTCGAGACCCTGAAGATGGCGCTGCCTCACGAAAATTTCCTTATTCCCACAGGCCTCTTACGGGGGCGATGGGGGGACGGGTGCCCGCCACCGCGTCGGCCATCCGCACGACACGCACCGTGGCGGCCACGTCGTGCACCCTCACGATCGCGGCCCCCGCGCGTGCCGCCAGCGCGGCCAAAGTCAAGCTCCCCTCCAAGCGCTGGTCCGGCGGCGCTCCGAGCGTCTCACCCACGACGTCCTTGCGGGAGGCCGCGATCAGCACCGGCCACGGCACATCGACGACCTCGTCGATCCGGCGCATCAGCTCGAGCGAGTGAAAGGTGTTCTTGCCGAAGTCGAGTCCGGGATCGACGACCATCCGCTCGTCGGAGACCCCGTGGCCGCGCGCTATCGAGGCCAGCCGCTCCCACTCGTCCCGCACCGACGCCACGACGTCGTCGTAGCGGGGGTTCAACGGACGTCCTCTGATCTGACCGCCGTGGTGCATCAACACCAACGTGGCACCCGATGCCGAACACGCGTCGGCGAGCTCCGGATCGGCGAGACCGGTGACGTCGTTCAGATAGCGCGCGCCCAGCTCCACGGCCCGGTGAGCGATCGCGGCGCGGCCCGTCTCGACGGAGAGAGGTGTGTCGGTGCGCGCCGCGATCGCTTCGACGAGGGGGAGGAGGCGCTCTGCTTCCTCGTCTTCGCTCACCTCGGCCCCCGGGCCCGCGCGCACCCCCCCGAGGTCGAGTACGTCGGCTCCCTCTTCGACGAGGCCCAGCGCGAAGTCGACCGACGCGTCCAGCTCCATGCGCCCGCCGTCGAAGAAGGAGTCGGGCGTGCGGTTCACGATCCCCATCACGAGGGTCACTCGGAGATCACCACCGGGTCCCTCCTGGTCGCGGTTACCACTGCGATGCCGGCGAGGATCGCGAGGCCGCCGGGATAGATCCAAGCCGAGGGGGTCTCGCTCAACAGGATGAAGGCCAGG
>Ga0299913_10005464_pt1 | contig 10859 bp, 9 predicted proteins | sample RVTome_9_FD_201360 | JGI IMG/M metagenome (GOLD analysis project Ga0299913, IMG submission 201360) | Soil microbial communities from uranium-contaminated site in the Upper Colorado River Basin, Wyoming, United States - RVT155D38 (version 2) ... | reverse complement strand
GCGGGTCCTCGCCCGCGCTCCGGCAATCCCCGCCCGGAACAGTTCGTAGGGGAGGGCCTTGTGCCCTCCCGGGAGGGGGTCGGTGCGTCGTGGACCCCACCCGGGCGGGGGCGAGCCCCGCCCCTACCGAGGCGACCGGCGGACTCGGGACCGCTAGGATGTCCGCGGCATGCCGCGGCCTCGTCGACTCCTGCTCAACCCGGCCGCGGGCCGCGGCCGCGGCGCCCGTGTTGCACACGTCCTGAGCGAGCTCGCGACGCGCCACGGGCTCGAGCTGGTGGTGACCACCGGCCCGGACTACCTGCTGGCGGAGGCCTGCCGGTCGGTGGAGAAGGGTGACGACCGCGTCCTGGTGGCGGGCGGCGACGGCACGTTCCATCACGTGGCCCAGGTCCTGGCGGGCTCGGAAACCGCACTGGCGCCGCTGCCGGTCGGGAGCGGCAACGACCTGACGGCCTGCCTCGGAGTCCCCGGCGATCTCGAGGGGGCTCTCGAGACGCTCCTCGACGGCCCGGTCGTGCCCTTCGACCTCGGCCACGCCCTGGGCCGGTCCTTCACCCTCTTCGCCGGCCTCGGTCTCGACGGCGAGGTCGCCCACTACAACAACACGAGGGTCCACCGGCTCGGCGGTACCGCGGCCTACGTCTGGTCGCTTCTGCGCGTCCTGCCCGGCTTCCGGCCGCCGGAGCTCTCTGTCACCTGGAACGGCGGGAGCTTCGAGGGCCGCGCTTTCCTGGCCCTGGCCGCCAACTGCCCCCGGGTCGGGGGAGGCATGCGTCTCACGCCCGAGGCCTCCTGGAACGACGGCCTGCTCGACCTGATCCTGGTCGAGGACATTTCGAAGGCGACGCTCCTGCGCATCTTCCCCCGCGTCTTCCGCGGCACCCACGTCACCCACCCCGCCGTCCACATCGTCCGCACTCCCCACGCCACCATCCACTCCAACCGCCCCCTCTGGCCCAACGCCGACGGCGAGCCCCTCTCCGACACCCCGGTCGCCGACCTCGAGATCTCGATCAGGCCCGGGGCCCTGCGTGTGGTCGCCGGAAGGTGACGCTCAGCCGACGTCGAAGCTCACGCCCTGCGCCAGGGGGAGCTCCTCGCCCCAGTTGATGGTGCAGGTCTGGCGGCGCATGTAGATCTTCCAGGCGTCGGAGCCGGCCTCGCGGCCGCCGCCGGTCTCCTTCTCGCCGCCGAAGGCGCCGCCGATCTCGGCGCCGCTGGTGCCGATGTTGACGTTGGCGATGCCGCAGTCGCTGCCGGTGGCGGCGAGGAAGCGCTCGGCGGTGCGCAGGTCGAGGGTGAAGATCGCCGAGGAGAGGCCCTGGGGGACGCTGTTGTGGGCCTCGATGGCCTCGTTCAGGGTTTCGAACTCGAAGAGGTAGAGGATCGGGGCGAAGGTCTCGTCGCAGGTGATCGGCATCTGCGGCGTGGCCTCGACCAGGGTCGGCTCGACGAAGAAGCCGGGACGGTCGAGCCTGCGGCCGCCGTAGAGGACCTCGCCGCCCTGCTCCCTGGCGGTCTCGAGCGCCGCCATCATGCCGTCCACCGCGTTGCCGTCGATGAGCGGCCCCATCAGGGTCGCCGGGTCGAGCGGATCGCCGATGGTGACCGAGCCGTAGGCCTGCACCAGGCGCCGCTTCATCTCCTCGGCGATGCCCTTCTGTAGGAAGAGCCTGCGGGTGGTCGTGCAGCGCTGGCCGGCGGTGCCGACGGCGGCGAAGAGGACCGCGCGCAGGGCGAGGTCGAGGTCCGCGTCGTCCATGACGATGATCCCGTTGTTGCCGCCCAGCTCGAGGAGGCTCCGGCCCAGGCGCCGCGCTACCTCCTCGCCGACCGCCCGGCCCATGCGGACCGACCCGGTGGCCGAGATCAGGGGGATCCGCGGATCCGCGGCCATCGGCTCGCCGACCGCGTGCCGGTCGCCCATCGCCAGGTTGAAGATCGGCGGGGCGTCGTTGGCCGCGAGCACGCGCTCCGCGATGCGGGTCACCGCGACCGCGCAGAGCGGCGTCTTCTCCGACGGCTTCCAGATCACCGGATCCCCGCACACCGCGGCGAGGCAGGCGTTCCAGGCCCAGACCGCGACCGGGAAGTTGAACGCCGTGATGACCCCGACCGGGCCGAGGGGATGCCACTGCTCGTACATCCGGTGCTGCGGCCGCTCGGAGTGCATCGAGAGGCCGTAGAGCTGGCGCGAGAGGCCGACGGCGAAGTCCGCCATGTCGATCATCTCCTGCACCTCACCCAGGCCCTCGGAGAGGATCTTGCCCTTCTCGAGGGACACCAGCCGACCGAGCGCGTCCTTGTGGCGTCGCAGCTCCTCGCCCAGCTGGCGCACCACCTCGCCGCGGCGGGGGGCCGGCCAAGTCCTCCAGGCCTCGAAGGCCCGCACGCTGCTCGCGGCGATGCGCTCGTAGTCCTCGGCAGTGGCGCTGCGGACCTTCGCGATGATCTCTCCGGTGGCCGGATTCAGTGACTCGATGAGCGGTCCGGCGGTCTCGAGCCAGGAGCCGTCGAAGGCCCCGGGGTTGGTGTCCCGGATGCCGAGCTCGGCGAGGATCTCGGCGGCGGCGGAGTCGGTGGCGGCCAGGGTGCTCATGGGATTCTCCTTCGGATTCTTCGCCCAGCGAGGACGGCTCAAACGATCCTGCGCACGGCCCTGCCGAGGCGCGCGAGGCCCTCGCGCACGTCGTCCGAAGCGAGCGACAGGGGCGGCCGGAAGCGCACGGCGGAGGTTCCGGAACGCAGACCCAGCAGGTCTTCGTCGAGCATGGCGCGGATCAGGCGTTCCCGGATCTCGCGGCTCGGCAGGTCGAAGGCGACGAAGAGGCCGCGCCCGCGGACGTTGGAGACCACCTCCGGGTGCTCGTCGGCCAGCGACCGGAATCCGGCGAGGAGCAGCTCGCCGACTCGGCTGGCGTTCTCCAGCAGGTCCTCCTGCTCGATGATCTCGACCGTCCGGGCGCAGCGGACCATGTCGACGAGATTGCCCCCCCAGGTCGAGTTGATCCGGCCGGAGACCTGGAAGACGGATTCCACCTCGTCCACGCGCTCCCCGGCGCAGATGCCGCAGACCTGCGTCTTCTTGCCGAAGGCGAGCACGTCGGGGACGACGTCGAAGTGCTCGAAGCACCACCACTTGCCGGTGGCGCCGAAGCCGGTTTGGACCTCGTCGAAGAGGAGGAGGAACTCGTGCTCGTCAGCGAGGTCCCGCAGGGTCTGCAGGAACTCGCGGCGGAAGTGGTTGTCACCTCCCTCGCCCTGGATCGGCTCGATGATCAGGCCGGCGATGTCGTGTCCGTGCCGCGCCACCGCCGCCTCGATCTCCCGCACCGCCTCCTCCTCCGCGGCGATGACGCGCCGCTCCACCTCTTCGGTGAGGGGGAAGGAGAGCTTGGGGTTGGAGATCCGGGGCCAGTCGAACTTGGGGAAGTACTGGATCTTCACCGGGTCCGTGTTGGTCAGCGACAGGGTGTAGCCGCTGCGGCCGTGGAAGGCCTCCCTGAAGTGGATGATCTGGGAGCCCTTCTCGCTGCGCCCCGCCGCCAGGTTCTTGCGGCGCTTCCAGTCGAAGGCCGTCTTCAACGCGTTCTCGACCGCCAGGGCGCCCCCCGAGATGAAGAACATCCGCTCGTTGAGGGCGCCCGGGACCGTGCGTGAAAAGGCGGCGACGAACTCCGCCATCTGGATGGTGTAGAGATCGGAGTTGGACGGCTTGTTGACCGCCGCCGGGATCAGCCGCTCGAGGAACTCCGGATCGCGCAGGCCCGGGTGGTTGTAGCCCAACGGGCAGGTCGAGAAGCAGGTGAACAGATCGAGAAGCTCGCGCCCGCGCGAGCTGTCGTGCAGATAGGCGCCGTGGCTCCGCTCCAGGTCGAGAATCAGCGGCAGGCCGTCGGCCAGCATGTGACGCTCCAGCACGGCTCGGACCTGGTCGGCGGAGATCCTCGCGGAGGTCGTCACGCTCGGCGTCATCGCATGCTCCTCGCTGCCTGTGGGGAGATCGGAGGCGTGGTCGCCTCCGGGGAGCAGGAGCGTAGCACCGGGTCCGAAACGGGGTCAATCGCCGCCCGGCCCCCAGCGATCGGCGGCCAGCCGGTGGCTGGAGATGACCGCTCCGGCCACCGCCGTGCGGTTGCGGCCCGTTTCCTTGGCGACGTACATGGCGGCGTCGGAGAGGCGCAGCAGGCGGCTCTTGCAGCGCTCCACGTCGACCTCGGGATCGCCATGCCGGTGCAGGGTCGCGATGCCGATCGAACAGGTCACGCCGCGCAGCTCGAGGACCTCCGACTGCAGGTCGCTGGGCTCCTTGCAGAGGACGGCGGCGGCGATCTCGGTGCGGATGCCTTCCGCCATCTCGATGGCGGCGTCCAGCTTCATCCCCGACACGGCGATGACGAACTCGTCTCCACCGTAGCGTGCCGCGACAGCCCCCACCGGGGCGCTCGCCCGGGCCAGCAGGTGCCCTACCTCGCGCAGCACCTGGCTGCCGGCGAGGTGCCCGTGGGTGTCGTTGATGCGCTTGAAGTAGTCGAGGTCCAGGAAGAGGACGGCGAGATCGTCGCCGCTGGCGCGGCAGGCTGTGATCATCTCGGAGAGCGCCAGATGCATCGAGCGGTCGTTGAACAGCTCGGTGAGCGCGTCGCGCTGCGCGATGTCCCGGGCGCGGCGCTGATCGAGGGCGCTGCGAATAGTCGCCGAAAGGTGCTCCGCGAGGATCTCGAGCAGGCGCGTCTCCGCCGTGCCGAGCTCGGCAAGGTCGGTCCGGGAGACCTCGAGCACGCCGCAGACCTGCCGGCCGACGTGGATCGGCAGGATGATCGCCTCCGGGTCCTGCAGCCGGCGACCCGACGTGTAGGCCCGCCCGATCGCGCCGCCCATGCTGTCGAGGCGCTCCCCGAGCCCGTCGGCCGACGCGCCGAAGGTCGCCACCCTGAGAAGGTGGGTCGCGTCGTCGGTGGGGGAGCGGGGAGCCCTCTCGTCGAGCAGGAGGGAGCCGCTGGCCCCCGGTACGACCGCCTGCAACCTCTCCAGCACTCCGGCCAGCGCCTCTCCCAGGCTACTGTGGATGGAGAGGGGGTGGTCCGCGCTGCGCCGATCCAGGAAACGATCGATCTCGGCTCCGTCGACCGCCGGGCTTCGAGCCATCTCCCTATTCTAGGACGCGAACGAGCCGACGGCTGCGACGCATCACATCGTCCAGGAGCTGGTCGGCGTCAGCGAGCTCGGGGGCGTAGCGCAGATAGTGCAGGTCGTCGCCCAGGCGGGCGATCTCCTCGGCGGTCTCCGCGGTCAGCCCGTGGGCCCGCAGCAGCTCCGGCCAGCGGCCGCTCGGCCTCCCGCGACCGATCTCCCAGCGCCGCTCGAGTAGATGCCGCAAGGCCTCGTCGATGCCGGCGGCGGCGCGCCGGGGATCCGGCGCGTGCCGCGCCTCGTGTAACGCCTGGCGCAGCCGCGCGGCCGAAGCGGCCCCCGGCCGGCCGCGCCGCCGCCAGAGCAGGACGCCGACCAGTCCGAGGCCGCAGGCGATGAGCACGATCGTGGCGGTGCGCGTGGCGGTGCCGGTCCACGCCGGCAGCGGCTCGGGCGCCGGAGGCTCTGCAGGCCTCCCCGGTGTGGCGGCGGCGAGCGGGGAGGTCGAACCGGTCCCTGCCCCGGCCGCGATGGAGGCCGCCGGCGAAGCCGTCAGCTCCTGGGCCGCCGCGTGCGTCCAGCGGTACTCGCCCGCCTCCGGATCGAAGTAGGGCATCCGGACCTCCGGGACCTCCCAGTGTCCGGGGCGGTCCGGAAGCAGGACCCAGCTCCAGGATCTCCTCGCCTGCACGCGGTTGCCCACCACGCGCTCGTCGCTCTCCTGTTGCGGCGGGAAGGCGCGGACACCGTCCAGCCGGGGGGGCTCGGGAGCCGGAAGACCCTGGAGATGGCCCGTGCCCGAGAGGGTGAGGGTGAGGGTCGCGGCCTCGCCGACGGCGACCTCGGACGGACGCACCTCCGTTGCAACCTGGAGCTTCCCGACCGCTCCATCGAAGCCGTCGGGCGCGGCGGGCAACGGTCGCACCGTCACGGTCAGGGCGTTGGTCGAGCGCCAGACCTCGACGCCGCGCTGGAAGCTGCCGAAGCCGAGACGCCGCGGCTGCACGCCGACGCGGATCCGCACCGGCTCGAGGGTCACTTCGCCGGGGCGCAGCGGGAAGAGCATCCGGCGCAACAGCGGGACGCGCGCGTAGCGCTCTCCTTCGACGTCGACGATGTCAGGCTCCCGCGGCCGCGGGTCGTCGACCTCGTGCACCCAGAAGCCCTGGAAGTCGGGCAGCTCCTCGGGGTGGATCGAGCGGACGTCTGTCTGGCTGAAGAGATAGAGGACGTAGGTGACCTGCTGTCCGACCCAGGGCTCGGCGGGATAGGCCTCGGCGCGCAGGAAGAGCTTGGGCTCGGGCGCCGGCTCCTCCTCCTCCAACGGCGCGAGGAGATCCGGGAAGGGGTCGCGCCACGGGTCGCGTCGCGGCCGGGCGGGCGCCAGGGAGCCTTCCACGATCTCGATCGCGAGGTCCGGAGGCGTGACGACCTCACCGTCGACCTCGACTCGGATGCCGCGGACGGCCCCCGTGCCCGGCGCCAGGGGCCGCACCAGCCACTGGACGCTCTCCACCCGACTGATGCGACCGTTGATCGAGCTGAACTGGCTGCCGCGGGTCGCACCGCCCGCGATCTGCAGGTTCTCGAGCTCGAACTCGGGCTTCAGGCCCAGGTCGTCCAGGACTCCGCCCTGGACCTCGATGGTCAGCCGGGCCAGGTCCTCGAGGCCGATGCGTCCGGGCTCCAGCCGGGCCTTCACCTCGACGGCGGCCCAGGCCGGGGCGGCCAGGCGGAGCCCGACGGCGAGAATGGTCCCTGCGAGGCGGCCGCCGGCCCTCACCAGTCGCGGTCCCCCGCCGCGCTCTCCTCCCGTCGCTCCTCCGCGAGGCGCCGGAGCTGCTCGCGCTCGAGGTTCTCGACCGCTTCGAGGATCGCGGCGGCCTGCTGGGCCGTCATGTCGGGCTGCTCCTCGAAGTGGCGCAGGGGAGAGTCGGACTCGTCGGGCCGGGGCCGGGGCGCCCCGCCGCCCTGCGATCGGTCGGCCGGGTCCTCTCCCTGGCGGCTCTCCGGGTCGGGCGTGCGCTCGTTCCCCTCGCGGGCGGAGGCCTCCTCCTCGCCCGGGTTCGGCGCCTCCGGCGTCTCCTGCTCCTCGCCGTGCCGTGAGCGCTGCTCCTCGAGGCGGGCGAGGGCGATCTCCAGGTTGTGCTTGGCGTCGCCCTGGTCCGGCAAGAGGCGCAGCGAGTCCTTGTAAGCGGCCACGGCCGCGGGGTAGTCCTCCTGCGCGAGTTGGGCGTTTCCGAGGTTGTACAGGGCGCGCGCCTTGAGCTCTCCCTCGGCGCCCTCGACCGAGCGTGCGAGCTGCCCGGCCGCCGCGCCGGGGTCGCCGGCGGCGAGCTCGCCGGCGCCGGCGTTGAATCGGACGAGAGGATCGTCTGGACGGATGCGGGCCGCGCCGGCCAGTTTCCGGGCCGCGGCCTCGGCGTCTCCGGCCTCCAGCTCGGCCAGCGCCCGCTCGGTGCGCTCCCTGGGATTGAAGAGCCAGCGCTCGACCCGGGTCCTGACCTCGGCCAGATCGCCGAGCAGGCCGGCGACCAGCAGGCCGCTGACGACGAGGCTCCTCACGGCGAGGTCTCCCTGACGGGTCTCAAGGGCCGGGCGCAGAGGTGGAGGAGGAGGGCGACGACCGCCGCCGCCAGGGGCCACTGGAAGCGTTCGGCGCGGGTGGCGAGGACCTGCCCCTCGAGCGAGCGCTTCTCCATCGAGTCGATGGCCTCGACGATGGGCCCCAGCTTCGTGCCCAGGGCCGCGGCCCGCAGGTAGGTTCCGCCGGTCTCCCGGGTCACCCGCTCGAGCAGCGGCTCGTCGAGTCGGGTCACCACCACGCGGCCCTCCGCGTCCAGCTTGTAGTCGTCCCCGTCGGCGAGCGGAATGGGACTCCCTTCGGGGGAGCCGACCCCCAGGGCATGGACGACGACTCCCATCTCGCGGGTGCGTCCGATGAGGGCCTCGAGCCCGCCCTCCTGGTCCTCGCCGTCGCTGACCAGCACGATCACGCGGTGCTTGCCGTCGCCCTCGGGAAACAGCTCGAGGGCCACCTCGAAGGCCGATTCCAGCCTCGTTCCCGGCGTCGGCAGCGAGCCCGGCACGACGGCGTCGAGAAGCAGGTCGATGACCGCGGCGTCGATGGTGAGCGGCGCGAGGGCCACGCCGGCGCCCTCCACCTGCACGAGAGCGACGCGGTGTCCCGGCAGGCGGCGGGCCAGCTCGCGAACGTGGTGCCGGGCGGCCTCGAAGCGGGACGGGTGGACGTCCCGCGCCGCCATCGACAGGGATGAGTCGAGGACGAACACGACGTCGACGCCGCGCCGCTCGACGTTCTCCTCGATGGTGCCCCAGCGCGGCTGGGCGAGAGCGGCGGCGGCCGCCGCCACGGCGAGCGCGAGGAGGCCCAGCGAGAGCACCAGCCGGCGAGGAGCGAAGTCGAGGGCCAGGCGTCGCCACAGGGAGCGGCCCGCCCAGCGCTCGAGAGCGGCGAGCTGGCGGCGCCAGAGCCAGGCGCCGGCCAGCGCCGCCAGGGGCCCGAGCAGGACCAGCCAGACGAGCCAGGGCCGCGCGAAGCTCATGGCTCCACCGTCAGCCGTGAGATACGGGCCACCAGCGGCACCAGCATCAGGGCGAGGCCCGCCCAGGCGAACGGCTGGAAGGCCTCGCGGTAGCGGACGTAGCGCTTGCTGCGGATCGGCGTGCGCTCGAGGCGGTCGATCTCGTCGAAGATCGAGCGCAGGGTCTCGCGATCGGTCGCCTTGTAGAAGCGCCCGTCGGTACGCTCGGCGATCTCCTGGAGGAGCGCCTCGTCCACCTCCACGTTCATCAGCACGGTGCGCGTCGTCCGTCTCCCGGTCAGGGCGTCGGGGAGCGACATCGGCACCGGGACGCGGCCGGAGGTTCCCACACCGACTGTGTAGACCCTGATGCCGAGCCCCTTGCAGATCGCGGTCGCCGAGAGCGGATCGATGGCGCCGGCGTTGTTGACGCCGTCGGTGACCAGCACGACGACCTTGGTCTCGGCTTCGGAATCCTTGAGCCTGGCCGCGGCATTGGCCAGGGCGAGGCCGATCGCCGTGCCGTCCGGCAGGGCGTTCAGAGACACCGAGTCGACCAGGAGCCCGAGCATCCGCCTGTCGGTGGTGAGCGGCGATCGGGTCATCGCCTTTCCGGAGAAGACGGTGAGACCGATGCGATCGGCCGGGCGTCGGGCGATGAAGTCGGCGACCACTTCCTTGGCGACGGTGAGCCGGTCGCGGGGCTGGAAGTCCTGCGCTCCCATGCTGCCGGAGACGTCCAGCGTGATCTGGATATCGATCCCCTCGGTGAGGCTCTCCTCCCAGGCGTAGCCCAGCTGGGGTCGAGCCAGGGCGACGATGAGCAGGCCGGCGGCCAGGCAGCGAGCGTAGAACGGCAGGTGGAGACGCCAGGCGCCGCCCGCGCCCTCGGGGAGACGGCTGAAGCGCAGCGCCGCGGGCCGATCGCGCCGGTGGTGCCAGAGGAGGAGAGCCGCCAACGTCGGCAACAAGGCCAGCCAGAGCGGGTCGTGGAAGCGGGAGAGGACGTTCACGCCGCCGCCTCTCCGGCGTCCGGCTCCGGACGTGAGAGCTCCTCGATCCGGCGCGCGAGAGCGGCGATCTCGGCCAGGGCCTCCTCGGCGCCGGCCGCGGTGGCCGGATGCCTGGCGAACTTGATCTGGTCGGCGGAGCGCAGCAGCCGGACCGCGCGCATCGAGAGATCCGCCGCCAGCCGGCGGGCCAGGAAGCGCTGGACCTGCAAGGTGGTGCTCTCGAGCGCCGGGAAGCCCAGCGAGCGTCCGAGGAAGCGGCGCAGGCCGAGAGCTGCCTGCTCCCAGGCTCGCACCGGGTCGGCGCCGCAGTCGATCGCGGCCAGCCGGGCGGTCAGCTCCTCGAGCGGAGCGATGGACCGCTCGCCGGTCCCGGTGGCGCCGCCGGGCCGTCGCCGCCCCAGGGTTAGCGCCGCGGCGAGGCAGCAGAGCGCCAGGCTGCCCGCGAGCCAGAGGAACCCGGCTCCCAGGGGCAGCCGCCGCGGCGGCGCCGGAGGCTCGGGCTCCATGTCGCCGACCTCCGGCAGGACGGAGCGGACGGGGATCGTCACCGGGCCGGAGAGGGAGACGGCGCGCGTCTCCTCCACTCCCGCGATCTCGACCGAGACCACCGGCAGGATCCGCTCCCCGGGGGCGAAGAAGGCGAGCACGACCTGCTGCCGCCAGGTGTCGCCGGCACGGGCCGGAGCGCGGACGTCGAGGACCTCGGCGTCGCCCCACTCGGCTTGCCAGACCGGGAAGCGGGGCTCGCCGTCGCCCGCCGGCAGCCCGGAGAGCACTAGCGTCGCGGTGACCCGGTCGCCGACGGTCGGCGCTTCCGGCGCCACGGCCACCGTCAGCGTCGTCGGCGGCGTCGGCTGGGCGCGAGCGGTCCGGCCCGGACCGCCCGTCGCGAGCGCGGCGGCGGCAAGGCCGACGGCGAGCGCGCGCCTCATCGCGTCAGCCTCCGTCGGCGCTTCTCGAAGAAGGAGATCAGGGAGGCGAGATAGGGGCGGTCGGTGGCGAGCTGGAGACGATCGATGCCGAGGCGGGCGCTCAGCGTCTCGAGGTGCTCGCGCTCGTGCCGCCGCCGCGCTTCGAACGCGGAGGCCAGCCGGCCTCCGGGCGCGAGGGCGATCCTGCCGCTCTCCGCGTCGAGTAGGGGGACCGGTCCCACCCGGGGCAGGTC
>Ga0299913_10005463_pt1 | contig 10859 bp, 10 predicted proteins | sample RVTome_9_FD_201360 | JGI IMG/M metagenome (GOLD analysis project Ga0299913, IMG submission 201360) | Soil microbial communities from uranium-contaminated site in the Upper Colorado River Basin, Wyoming, United States - RVT155D38 (version 2) ... | reverse complement strand
GAGCCAGAAGCAGGTCAAGAAGCTGATCGCCGGTCCCGGCGTGTACATCTGCGACGAGTGCATCGACCTGTGCAACGAGATCATCGAGGAGGAGCTCTCCGAGACCACCGAGCTCAAGCTCGACGAGCTGCCCAAGCCCCAGGAGATCTTCGCCTTCCTCGACGAGTACGTCGTCGACCAGGAGCGCGCCAAGAAGGTGCTCGCGGTCGCGGTCTACAACCACTACAAGCGCATCCAGGTGGGGGTCAAGACCGACGAGGTCGAGCTGCAGAAGTCCAACATCATGATCCTCGGGCCCACCGGGTGCGGCAAGACCTATCTCGCCCAGACGCTCGCCCGCATGCTCAACGTGCCGTTCGCGATCGCCGACGCCACCGCCCTCACCGAGGCGGGATACGTGGGCGAGGACGTCGAGAACATCCTGCTGAAGCTGATCCAGGCGGCCGACTACGACGTGAAGAAGGCCGAGACCGGCATCATCTACATCGACGAGATCGACAAGATCGCGCGCAAGAGCGAGAACCCGTCGATCACGCGCGACGTGAGCGGCGAGGGCGTGCAGCAGGCGCTACTGAAGATCCTCGAGGGCACGCAGGCCAGCGTGCCGCCGCAGGGCGGGCGCAAGCATCCGCACCAGGAGTTCATCCAGATCGACACCACGAACGTCCTGTTCATCTGCGGTGGCGCGTTCGCGGGGCTCGACAAGATCATCGAGAGCCGCATCGGACGCAAGGGCGTCGGGTTCGGTGCCGAGGTGGTCTCGCGCGACGAGAAGGACATCGGTGAGCTCTTCGCCCAGGTGCTGCCCGAGGACCTGCTGAAGTTCGGGCTCATCCCCGAATTCGTGGGCCGGCTCCCCGTGATCACGAGCGTCGACAACCTCGACGAGGACGCGCTCGTCGACATCCTCACGAAGCCGAAGAACGCGCTCGTGCGTCAGTACCAGCGGTTCTTCGAGTTCGACGGCGTCGAGCTCGAGTTCAAGGACGACGCGCTGCGCGCGATCAGCGAGCAGGCGATCATGCGCGGCACCGGCGCGCGCGGTCTGCGCGCGATCATGGAAGAGGTCCTGCTCAACGTCATGTACGAGCTGCCCTCGCGCGAGGACGTCACCAAGTGCCTCGTCGACAAGGACGTCGTGCTGACCGGCGTGAACCCCACGCTCGTGCCCCAGAAGGCCTCGAAGAAGCGGGGCGAGCGCCAGGAGAAGACCGCCTAGCTCGCAGCGCCGCCGATCCGGTTCCCACCTCGGATGCTGGAAGTCGCACCCTGGGCGTTCCATGATTCCCTGTCGAGGCGATCGCCTCGAACACACGCGATAGGGGGGTATCGATGGACGTCGAGATCCGAAGGGAAGCGACCGGGTTCGCGAAGAACTGGTGGCTGTTCCTCATCACCGGCATCGCCTGGCTGCTGATCGGCGTGCTGGTGCTGCGATTCAACATCACCTCGGTGGCGACGGTGGGCGTCCTGATCGGGGTGCTGTTCCTCGGCGCGGCGGTCAACGAGTTCCTCGCGTCGACCACGATCGGCGGCGGCTGGAAGTTCGTGCACATCGCGCTCGCCGTGCTGTTCGTGCTCGGCGCGCTGTGGGGGTTCGTCCGCCCGATCAACACCGCGTTCGCGCTCGCGTCGGTGCTCGGGTTCCTGCTCGTGCTCATGGGGTCGATGCACGTGATCGGGTCGGTGCTGTCGCGCGCGTTGAACCCGCTGTGGTGGCTGGGCCTCGCGGTCGGCATCCTGGAGATCCTGCTCGCGATGTGGGTCTCCCAGCAGTACTACGACACGCGCATCGCCCTGATCCTGATCTGGGTGGGCTTCATGGCCATCTTCCGGGGTGTCGCGGAGATCGTGCTGGCGTTCGAGCTGCACCACGCCACGAGGAACACGCCTCCGGCCGCCTGAGCCTCGAACGCGAAGGGCCGGCCCGTCCGGGCCGGCCCGCCGTTCGCGTCTGCCACTCGGCTACGCGAGCGCCTTGCGCTTGATCGCGTCGAACTCGTCTTGCGAGATCGACCCGGCGTCGAGCAGCTCCTTGGCCTTGGCGATCTCGGCCGCGGGGCCGGCCTCGGCGGCCGCCTTCGTCACGTACTGCTTGAAATCGGCCTCCGCCGCCTGCTGCTGGGCGACGTCGCGCTCGGCCATGCCTTTGCCGTGTGCGACCACGTAGATGAACAGCACCAGCACCGGCAGCACGAGCAGGCCGATCAGCCAGACCGCCTTCATGCCTCCCGACATCTCCTGGTTGCGGAAGATGTCGAAGATGACCCGGAACAGGATCATCAGGTACGCGATCATGAAGAAGACCACGACCGTGGTCCACAAGATCTCACCGAAGCTGATCTCTGCCAGCAAGGTTGAAACTCCTTTCGACGGTTGTTCGGACGCCCGAGCCTACTTCACCCCGATCGCGGGACGTGAGCCGGCCCACGTTGCACTACGATGCGGCCCAGCGCACCGCGGAACGAGCGGTGGACGACGCGGAGCAGGAGGAACGACATGACGATAGGACCGGTCGAATATGCGGTGTTCGCCTTCCCGGGCAATCGGTTCACGGGCGAGATCGCCCCGGCGATCGCGGATCTGGTCGAGGCCGGCACGATCCGCATCATCGATCTCGCGTTCGTGATCAAGGACGCCGACGGCTCGATCGCTGCGATGGAGATCTCCGAGCTCGGCGAGGCCGCCGCGGCGTTCGAAGCAGCCGGCGCCGCGCCGGGCGGGCTGCTGAACGAGGAGGACCTCGTGGCCGCCGGCGAGGAGCTCGAGCCCAACAGTTCGGCCGCATTGTTCGTGTGGGAAGACGTCTGGGCGACCCGGCTGGCCGAGGCGATCCGGGATTCGGGCGGCGAGGTGCTCGACCACGACCGCCTGCCGCACGAGATCGTGCAAGCGGCCCTGGACTACGCCTCGACCGTCAGCTGAGCAGAAGGGAACGAGACGATGCGCAGAGGACCGGGATTGATCGGCATGGCGGCCCGCACCGCCGTGGTGGCCGGCACCGCGACGGCCGCTTCGGGACGGGTGGCTCGCCGGCAGCAGCGGAAGTTCGCGAGCCAGGACGCCCAATACACCGAACAGCAGGCGGCGGCGGCCGAGCAGGGGTTCGAGCAGGGCGCGCCTGCGGCTGCCCCGGCGATGGACGACACGGCCGCGCAGCTGAAGGAGCTCGCTCAGCTGAAGGATCAGGGCATCCTCACCGACGAGGAGTTCGCCGCGAAGAAGAAGCAGATCCTCGGCATCTGAGTCCTCGCAGCGGCGCATGCTCGAACGAGGCCCGGCACTTCGTGCCGGGCCTCGTTCCGTAGACTGCGCCCCATGAGCATGCCCGAGAAGCCGTCGCTCGACGGCTTGGAAGCGAAGTGGGACGAATGGTGGGAGGTCGCCGGCACCTACCACTTCGACCGCTCCAAGGACCGCGACCAGGTGTACGCGATCGACACGCCGCCGCCGACGGCGAGCGGATCGCTGCACATCGGCCACGTCATGTCGTACACGCACACCGACCTCGTGGCGCGCTACCGGCGCATGCGCGGCGACGAGGTCTTCTATCCGATGGGCTGGGACGACAACGGCCTGCCGACCGAGCGACGCGTGCAGAACTACTTCGGCGTCCGATGCGACCCGACGCTTCCCTACGATCCGAACTTCGACGTTCCCTCGCTGGAACGACCGGACGAGACGCCCGTGCCCGTGAGTCGCGGCAACTTCATCGAGCTGTGTGAACGCCTCACCGCGGAGGACGAGCAGGCGTTCGAGGCCTTGTTCCGGCGGCTCGGCCTCTCGGTCGACTGGCGCCAGACCTACACCACGATCGGGGAGGGTTCGCGTCGTGCGTCCCAGCGGGCGTTCCTGCGTCTCGTGCGGCGCGGACTCGCGTACACGGCGGAGGCACCGACGATGTGGGACGTCGATTTCCGAACCGCCGTCGCCCAGGCCGAGATCGAGGATCGCGAGGTCTCGGGCATGTACCACCGCGTCGCCTTCGATCTCGAGGACGCGGACGGACGCATCGAGATCGAGACGTCGCGGCCCGAGCTGATCCCGGCGTGCGTCGCGCTCGTCGTCAACCCCGCCGACGAGCGGTACGCCCCGCTCGTGGGCACCACCGCGCTGACGCCGGTGTTCCGGGTGCCGGTCCCGGTCGTCGCTCACGAGCTCGCCGACCCCGAGAAGGGAACCGGCGCCGCCCAGATCTGCACGTTCGGCGACGTGACCGATGTCGTGTGGTGGCGAGACCTCGGCCTGCCGGCGAGGGTGATCGTCCGGCGCGACGGAACGCTGGCCGCCGGCCGGTTCGGCGAGCCGGGGTGGGAATCGCGCGACCCCTCGGCTGCGAGCGCGGCGATGGCCCAGCTCGAGGGCAAGGGTGCGAAGCAGGCGAGGAAGCAGATCGTCGAGCTGCTCCGCGACGGCGGATGGCTGGTCCGCGAGCCCGAGCCCGTGCAGCACGTCGTGAAGTTCTACGAGAAGGGCGACCGGCCGCTCGAGGTGATCTCGAGCCGCCAGTGGTTCGTGAAGACCCTCGAGTTCAAGGACGCGCTGCTCGAGCGGGGACGCCAGATCGCGTGGCACCCGTCGTTCATGGGGTCGCGGTACGCCGACTGGGTCGAGGGTCTGAACCAGGACTGGGCCCTCAGCCGGCAGCGCTACTTCGGCGTGCCGTTCCCCGTCTGGTTCCCGCTGGACGGGTCCGGTGAGCCAGTCTACGACGAGCCGATCCTGCCCGACGAGGCGGCGCTTCCGGTCGACCCCCAGGACGACGTGCCGGCGGGGTACGAGGCGGCCCAGCGCGGCGAGCCCGGCGGGTTCGTGGGCGATCCCGACGTGATGGACACCTGGGCGACGTCGTCGCTGACGCCCCAGATCGCCTCGGGTTGGGAAGACGACCCCGACCTGTTCGCGCGGCTCTTCCCGATGGACCTGCGGCCGCAGGCGCACGACATCATCCGCACCTGGCTCTTCTACACGGTGCTGCGCGCCCACCTCGAGCACGACTCGGTGCCCTGGACGAACGCCGCGATCAGCGGGTTCGTGCTCGATCCCGACCGCAAGAAGATGTCCAAGTCGAAGGGGAACGTCGTCGTGCCCACCGAGGTGTTCGAGCGGCACTCGTCCGACGCCGTGCGGTACTGGGCGGCGAGCGCCCGCCTGGGGTACGACGCCGCGATCGACGACCAGCAGATGAAGGTGGGCCGGCGGCTCGCGATCAAGATCCTCAACGCCTCGCGGTTCGTGCTGTCGATGGAGGCTCCCGCCGGAGCGGTGACCGAGCCGGTCGACTGCGCGATGCTCGAGACGCTGGGCGACGTGGTCGACGAGACCACCGCGGCGCTCGACGCCTACGAGCACTCGAAGGCGCTCGACGTCGTCGAGCGGTTCTTCTGGGGCTTCACCGACGACTACCTCGAGCTCGTGAAGCAGCGGGCCTACGGCGCCCACGGCGAAGCGAAGGCCGGGTCCGCGGTGGGGGCGCTGCGCGCGACGCTCGACGTGCTGGTGCGGCTGTTCGCGCCGTTCGTGCCCTACGTCACCGAGGAGGTGTGGTCGTGGTGGCGCGAGGGGTCGGTGCACGTGGCCGCGTGGCCCACGCGCGAGGACGCGGTCGAGGCCGCGGGCATCGAGGCGGACCCCGCCGTCTACGAGGTGGCCGCCGCCGTGCTCACGGCCGTGCGCAAGGAGAAGGCACTGGCCAAGGTGTCGCTGAAGACGCCGGTCGACTCGGTCACCGTGCACGACACCCAGGATCGCCTGCGGCTGCTGAGCCAGGCGTCCTTCGACCTGCGGGAGGCCGGCAACATCAGAGCGATCGAGCAGGAAGAGGCCGACGCCTTCTCCGTCGAGACGGTGCTGGCCCCGCAGGAGCAGCCGGCCGGCGACGCTCCCGCGGCCGATCGGGCCTGACGACCGGATGGATCACGTGGCGGCCCTGGTGGCACTGGATACGCGCAAGGAGACGCGCATGGTCCCGGACCTCTCGCGCATCCTCGCGCTGGCGACCTACCTCGACGACCCCCAGCTGTCGTACCCCACGATCCACGTCACCGGCACGAACGGCAAGGGCACCGCCGCCCGCGTCGCCACATCGGTCGCGTGCGCACACGGACTGACGACGGGGCTGTACACGTCGCCGCACCTCGAGTCGGTCACTGAGCGCCTGTCGGTGTGCGAGGTCGACATGACCGAGGCGGAGTTCGCCGATGAGTACACCCACCTCGAGCCCTTCCTCGAACTGGTCGACGGCCGGTCCGAGGAACGCGTCACCTACTTCGAGGCCCTCACCGCGCTGGCGTACCTCTGGTTCGCGGACAAGCCCGTGGCGCTCGGCGTGTTCGAGGTCGGCATGGGCGGCACCTGGGACGCCACGAACCTCGTGAGCGGCGACGTGGCCGTCATCACGCCGATCGGCTTGGACCATCCCGAGCTCGGATCCACGATCACCGAGGTGGCGGGCGAGAAGGCCGGCATCGTCAAGGACGGCAAGATCGCCGTGGTGCGCGAGCAGCACCCGGACGCGCTCGGCGTGCTCGAGACCCGGTGCGACCAGGTGGGCGCGTCGATGCTGCTCGAGTTCCGCGAATGGGAGGTGCTCGAGCGTCTCCAGGCCGTGGGGGGCCAGGCATTCGCGATGCAGGGAACCCACGCGTCCTACGACGAGCTGTATCTGCCGCTGTTCGGGGAGCACGCGGTGCGCAACGCCGCCGCCGCGATCGTTGCCTGCGAGCAGATCCTCGGAGAGCCGCTCGACGCCGAACGGCTGCGGGAAGGGCTGGCCGCGATCCGGTGGCCCGGCCGCCTCGAGGTCGTGTCGCGCCAGCCCCCGATCGTGCTCGACGGCGCCCACAATCCGGCGGGGGCCGAGGCGCTCGCCGAGGCGCTGGGGGAGTCGTTCACCTGGGAGCGGCTGCACCTGGTGCTGTCGATCAGCGCGAACAAGGACGTCGCGGGCATCATCGAGCCGCTGGCCCCGGTCGCCGACGCCGCCTACGCGACCCGCAATCAGAGCGAGCGAGCCGGCGACACGGCATCGATCGCCGACGCCTTCGCCGAGCACGGCACGCCGCTCACGGTGCACGGCACCGTCGAGGAGGCGCTCGACGCGGCGCGAGATGCCGCTTCCGACGCCGATCTCATCTGCGTGACAGGCTCTCTGTACACTGTCGCGGACGCCCGCCGGGCGCTCGGCGTGACCACCTGATCGGCCGTTCCCAAGGAGATCCTCGAGGACCGATGGCGACCGAATCGACCCTGTTGATCGTGAAGCCCGACGGCGTGCGCCGCGGCCTCGTCGGCGAGGTCCTGCGGCGCGTCGAGGCCAAGGGGCTCGCGATCGAACAGATGCGGCTGTTCACGATCCCGCGCGAGACCGCCGAACGCCACTACGAGGAGCATCGCGAGAAGCCGTTCTTCGGCGAGCTCGTCGACTTCATCACCGGTGGACCGGTCGTGGTCGCGAAGATCACCGGCGACGACGCGATCACCTGCTGGCGCATGCTCATGGGTCCGACGAACCCGGTCGAGGCGCCGCCCGGCTCGATCCGCGGCGACTTCGCGACCGAGATCGGCGAGAACCTCGTGCACGGCAGCGACTCCCCGGCCTCGGCCGAGCGCGAGCTCGCCCTGTTCTTCGAGGCCTAGCGCGGCCTGAGGCGCCTGATGCCAGGGCTCCAGGAAGCGTTCGACCGCATCGGGGCCGCCCTCGAGCACCATGTCGAGTCCTCGCACGCCGCGGGCGCCGCACTCGCGATCACCGATGCCGAGGAGATCCTCGGGGTCGCCGTGCGGGGCATGGCCGACGTCGCCGCGGGCACGCCCGTGCGTCCGGAGACGCGGTTCCAGATCGGGTCGATCTCCAAGTCGTTCGCCGGCATCGTCGCGTTGCAGGAGGCCGACGCGGGCACGCTGGACCTGCACGTGAGCGTGAACGAGATCCTGCCGTGGCTCGAGCTTCCCGAGCCGTTCGGCCCGATCACCCTGCACCACCTCATGCAGCACTCCGCGGGGCTGGCCACGGGCACCGAGGACGCCCCGACGCTCTACGGCGCGCTCTGGCTCCTGCGGGACCTGCCACCGACGACCGCGCCCGGCGAGCGCTTCTGGTACTCCAACGACGGCTGGAAGATCGTCGGGGCCTGCCTCGAGCGGGTCACCGGCATGCCGATCCACGAGCTCCTCGCCGAGCGCATCCTGGGGCCGCTCGGCATGACGTCGAGCGTCGCGGCGATCACCGAGGACGAGCGTCGCGCGACGGCGGTGGGCTACGAGCCGATGCGGTCGGACCGGCCGCCGCAGCTCAGTCATCCGCTCGCGCCGGCGGCGTGGACCGTCACGAACACCGCCGACGGCTCGATCGCCTCCGACGTGATCGACATGTCCGCCTACGCGCGGCTGCTGCTCGCGCGGGGCGACGCGCCCGGGCATCGCGGGCAGCGCCTGCTCTCCGACGAGATGTTCGAGCGGCTCACGACCGGCGGCATCGACGACGGCGAGGGCGGCCGGTACGCCTACGGCCTCTGGGAGGAGCACATCGACGGACGCCGCTACGTGATGCACAGCGGCGGCATGGTGGGATACACGGCCTTCCTCGTGATCGCTCCCGACGACGGGCTCGGCGCGTTGATCCTGCAGAACGGCGGGGGCGAGAAGACCCAGGTGACCTTCCACGCCCTCGAGGTGGTGCGCGCGGCCCTCGCGGGGCACGGCCTGCCCGACGTCTGGGCGCCGCCGGCGCCGACGTCGATCCCGAGGGCGGCCGACTACGCCGGCACCTATGCGGGCGACGACGGCCGGACGATGGTGATCACCGCCCTCGACGACGGGCTCGAGCTCGCCGTCGGCCCCGTAACGGTCCGTCTCGAGCGGGACCCGCTCTCGACGGAGTCGAGCGACGAGTTCCTGGTGCCGCACCCGGCACTCGACCGGTTCCTGCTGTCGTTCGCCCGCGACGAGAGCGGCGCGGTCGTCGAGGCGTTCCACGGATCGGCGTGGTTCCGGGGTGAACGGTACGCGGGGCCCGAGCCCGATGCCCTGCCGCAGGCCCTCGAGGGACTGGCCGGTTTCTACCGCAACGACGACCCGTGGGGTCCGGTCTTCCGCATCCTGGCGCAGAAGGGGCGTCTCGTGCAGCAGTGGCCGCACGGCTCCGGGGACGAGGGCGCCGATGCCCCGTTGGTCGCCCTCGGCGACGGATCGTTCGCCGTGGGGAAGGAGCGCGATCCGCGGCGCCTTCGCTTCCTCGGCGACGCCGGCGGCAAGGCGATGGTGGCCGAGTTCAACGGCGGCCGCTGGTACCGCTCGTTCGAGGAGTGACGCCGCCTCAGGCGGCGCGGAAGGCGAGTGTCGCGTTGGCGCCGCCGAACCCGAAGGAGTTCGAGAGCGCGAGCGTGACCTCGAGCTCGCGGGCCTCGTTCGGCGTGACGTCGAGGTCGCACTCCGGGTCGGGGGTCTCGTAGTGGATCGTCGGCGGGATCACGCCGTTCGCGATCGCGAGCGCGCACGCCGCGCCTTCGACCGCGCCGGCGGCGCCGAGCATGTGGCCCGTCATCGACTTCGTCGAGGAAACGGCCACGGTGTGCGCATGCTCTCCGAGCACGGTCTTGATCGCCGCGGTCTCGGCCGCGTCGTTCAGCGGCGTCGACGTGCCGTGGGCGTTGACGTAGCTCACGCTCGAGGGGTCCTCGCCGGCGTCGGCGAGCGCCCACGTCATCGCGAGGGCGGCGCCCGATCCCTTCGGATCCGGCGCGGTGATGTGGTGCGCGTCATCGCTCGCGCCGTAGCCGGCCACCTCGCAGTACACCCGGGCGCCACGGGCTCGCGCGTGCTCCTCGCTCTCCAGGATCAGCGCGCAGCCTCCCTCGGAGAGCACGAAGCCGTTGCGGTCGGCGTCGAACGGGCGTGACGCCGTCTCGGGGTCCGGGTTCTTCGTCAGGGCGGTCATCTGCGCGAAGGCCGCAACGGTGAGGGGGATCGTGGCGGCCTCGGAACCGCCGGCGATCGCGAGGTCGGAATACCCGTCGCGGATCAGCCGCATCGCCTCGCCGATCGCGTGGTTCGACGACGAGCAGGCCGACACGGTGCAGTAGTTGGGACCGGTGAGCCCGAAGTGCATCGCGATGTGTCCCCCGGCCGCGTTCGCCATGAGCATCGGCACCATGAACGGCGAGACCCTGCCCGCCCCCTTCTCGCGCAGCACGTCGTGCTGGTTGAGTAGCGTCTGCACGCCCCCGATGCCGGTCGCGTAGATCACGGCGCCGCGTTCCGAACGCACCTCCGGGGAGCCCGCGTCGGCCCAGGCGAGCTTCGCGCTCGCGATCGCGTACTGCGCGAAGGGGTCGGTGCGGCGGGCTTCCTTGAGCTCGAGGTGTTCGCCGACGACGAAGTCGGTCGGGAAACCGGCGACCGACACGGGCAGGTCGGTCGTGTCGAAGGCCTCGATCGGGCGCACGCCGTTGCGGCCGCCGATCAGCCCGCTCCAGAACGCGTCGTTGCCCGTGCCCACGGGCGTGACGGGTCCGATGCCAGTGACCACGACCTTGCGGCGATCGTTCACGGGGGGTCGCTCCTGTCCGGTGGAGGGCGCGCTCAGGAGACGCCGAGCTTGGTGGCGACGAGGTCGACGGCCTGCCCGACGGTCTTGACCGACTCCATCTCCTCCTCGGGGATCTCGATGCTCCACTCCTCCTCGAGGGCGAGCACGGCCTCGACGAGGTCGAGCGAGTCGGCGTTGAGGTCTTCGGCGAAGCGCGCGTCGGGCACGACCTGCGCCTCGTCGACGGCGAGTTGCTCGGCGAGCACCTTGCTCACCCTGGTTTCGATCTCCGAACGGTCGGTCATGGCGTCTTCCCCTCCTGGTGTTCCGT
>Ga0299913_10005461_pt1 | contig 10860 bp, 11 predicted proteins | sample RVTome_9_FD_201360 | JGI IMG/M metagenome (GOLD analysis project Ga0299913, IMG submission 201360) | Soil microbial communities from uranium-contaminated site in the Upper Colorado River Basin, Wyoming, United States - RVT155D38 (version 2) ... | reverse complement strand
CGGCAACCGTCTCGAGGCGGCCGGACCTGCTAGACTGGCCCTCAGATGCACATGCACGCCCACAGCCCACCCGACCCCGACCTCGGCCGCTACTGGGAGCGGCTCCTCGCGCCCTACATGAAGGCGGACAACGGCCGGGCACTGTTCCAGATCCTGACCACCGCCCTGCTCTACGCCGCCGGCTGGCTACTGATGTGGTACAGCCTCCGCTGGTCCTATGCCCTGACCCTGCTTCTCGCGGTGCCGACGGTGGGGATGCTGACGCGGCTCTTCATCTTCCAGCACGACTGCGGGCACGGCTCCTTCTTCCGCTCGCGCCGCGCCAACAACGCGCTGGGGGGCGTGCTCGGCGTCCTGACCCTCACGCCCTACCGCTACTGGCGACGCACGCACGCCATCCATCACGCGACCTCCGGCGACCTCGACCGGCGGACCTTCGGCGACATCGAGACCCTCACCGTCGAGGAGTATCGCGCGCTGACCCGGTTCGGACGTCTCAAGTACCGCCTCTATCGGCACCCGTTGACGCTCTTCGTCGTCGGACCGGTCTGGCAGTTCTTCCTCAAACACCGCCTGCCGCTGGACATGCCGCGCTCGTGGAAACGGGAATGGGCCAGCGTCCACTGGACCAATGCCGGTCTCCTGCTCGGCGCGGGCCTCGGTTGCTGGATCTTCGGCTGGAAGGTCTTCCTCCTGGTGCAGATCCCGATCAGCCTGCTCTCCGGAGTCCTCGGCATCTGGCTCTTCTACGTGCAGCACCAGTTCGAGGACACCTACTGGCGCAAGAACCCGGACTGGAGCTTCGAGCGCGCCGGCATCGAGGGCAGCTCGTACTACGACCTGCCCCGCTGGCTGCACTGGTTCACGGGGAACATCGGCTACCACCACGTCCACCACCTCGCCAGCCGCATCCCCAACTACCGCCTGCCCGAGTGCTTCCGCAAGGTCCAGGAGCTCCACGGCGTCACCCGGCTGACGTTCTGGAGCAGCCTGCGCTGCGCCCGCCTGCGGCTCTGGGACGAGGCGAGCCAGAAGCTGATCAGCTTCGGCGAGCTGCGCCGGCTCCGCCGCAGCGCCGCATAGGCCGGCGTCGACGGCCGCCGCAAGGCGGTCACTCCGCAGCGGCGTCCGTAGCCAGGGCCCCGAAGCCCGCACGCGGCGTGCGCGCATAGCGCGCGTCGAGCACCATCACGCCGTCTGCGGTCTCCCGCACCCAGGGAAACCGGGCCCAGACGAGGAAGCCTCGCACCTCGTCGTTGGAGGCCGCCAGGGCGTGGAGGCGTCCCGCGCTCGGACGGGCGATCCTCGAGGAGTCCAGGTCGAGCCCGGCGTCGCCGCCCCAGAGAGAGAGCCGCCCCCACCGGTACTCCTCCGGCAGCTCGACCACCGCCTCCCACGTGCCGGGATCGAGCGGCGAAGGCCCCACCATCAGGCGTTCCACGGGTCCGATGTCCGCGGCCTCGAGCGCGTCCCGGACCCTGCTTTCGGCGACGGCGTGGAGGCCGATCAGGCCCAGGATCCAGAGAGCGCCCGCGGCCAGGCCGAGGACGGGCAGCCGGTCCTTCCAGGCGCCCAGCGTCTCGGGGTGGATCCACCAGGCCACCAGCAGGGTCAGCGCCACGACCGCGACCACCGGCAGAGAACCGGGAGCCCGATGCCCGACGAGCCAGCCGATGAGCGCGAAGACGATCGTCCAAGCCAAGAGCAGAGCCCGTCCGCGGCGGCGCGTCAGCAGCCACGGCCCGGCCAGCAGCAGCCAGAGCCAGGGATCCATGATGAAAACCGAGTCGCCGTAGGTCCAGCCGCCGTCGAACGGCATCAACCATCGCATGCCGTAGTTGTTGAGCCAGTCGAGCGCCGGATGGGTGAGCAGCGCCAGACCGGCCAGGCCCAGCAGCCGGCCGGACCGCAGCGGCGGCGTCCCCGGGCGGGGTCGCCATCGCCCCCAGAGCACCAACAGCCCGGTCAACACGAACGGCCAGATCGCCAGGGCGGGCAGACCGTGCGTCCAGCCGCGGCGAAAGGCGAGGGCGGCCCCCGGTCCGGCGAAGTAGGCCGCGACGTCGACGTCCGGCAGGTTGGCACCGAGCACCAATGCCGCGGCCGCGCACCGCGTCGTCGTGCCGAGCCGGCTCGCCGCGAGGTTGGCGCCGACGAGAGTATGGGTCAGCGGGTCCACGCCGGCGCATCGTACCGCGGCGCGATGACGACAATCGTCGCGTCGGGTCGATCCCACCTCCAGTACGATAGGCCCTTCCATGCCCGTCACCGACACCGTCGTCGTCGGCGCCGGCCCCGCCGGCCTGGCGGTCGCCGCCTGCCTCCGCCGGCACGGCGTCGACCCGGTGCTTCTCGAGCGCGGGAGGGCGGTGGGCGAGAGCTGGCGCCGGCACTACCGGCGACTCCACCTGCACACCGTCAAGGAGCTCTCCGCGCTGCCGGGGCTACCCTTCCCGCCCGACGCCGCCCGCTATCCCTCGCGCGAGCAGATGATGAGCTATCTCGAGCGCTACGCCGAGCACCACGGACTGGCACCCCGGCTCGGCGTCGAGGTCCATCGACTGCGCCCGTTGTCGGTGGACGACGGCCGCGCTCGCTGGAGCCTGACGACCAGCGACGGGGATTGGACCTGCCGTCGCGTCGTCGTCGCCAGCGGCTACAACGCCGAGCCGATCCGGCCGACCTGGCCCGGAGAGACCAGCTGGTCGGGGACCCTCGAGCACAGCTCGGCGTACCTCACGGGCGAGACCTGGCGCGGCCGACGCGTGCTGGTCGTCGGCGCCGGCAACTCGGGAGCGGAGATCGCCCTCGATCTCTGCGAGCACGGCGCGACGACGGCCCTCTCCGTGCGCGGCCGCCAGCACGTCATCCCGCGGGACTTCCTCGGCATTCCGAGCCAGAAGGGCTCCGTCCGGATGCGCCGGCTGCCCCTCCCCCTCCGGGACGCGATCGCCTCGGCCATCTCGCGGCTCGCCTTCGGCGACCTCGGACGCTACGGGCTGCGCCGGCCAGAGATCGGACCGATCACTCGCCTCCTCCGCGACGGACGCGTGCCGCTGCTCGACGTCGGCACGGTGGCTCGGATCCGCTCCGGCGCCATCCGCGTGGTGCCGGGGATCGAGCGCTTCGACGCCGAGAACGTCGTCTTCACCGACGGGCTGCGCCTGCCCTTCGACCACGTCGTCCTGGCCACCGGCTTCCGGCCCGGGCTCGATCGCTGGATCGAGGCCGTGGACGGGGCGCTCGACGAGCGCGGACGCCCGCGGCCCGGCAACGGCCGCGTCGCCCCCGGTCTCTGGGTGATCGGCTTCGAGAACGATCCGGGCGGCATCCTCCGACGCATCGCGATCGAAGCACCCCGGCTTGCGGAGGCCATCGCCGGGGAGGACGAGCAGTGAGCGCGGCGGCGTGGCCGCGGGGAGCCCCGACCGTCGGACAGACGGCATCGCGCTCGCGCCCGGTCGCGGCGGAGGACATCGTCCGCTTCACCGAGATCAGCGGCGACCGCAACCCGCTCCACTACGACGAGGAGGTCGCGCGCGCCAGCCGCTTCGGTGAGCTGATCGTCCAGGGTGGCGTCACCTCGGCCATCCTCAACGCCGTCGTCGCCGAGGACCTCCCCGGCCCCGGCACCGTCTTCCTCCACGTCGACTGGAGCTTCCGCGCCCCGGTGCGCCCCGGCGACACCATCACCGGCACCGTCGAGGTCCTCGACGTCCGCACCGACAAGCCGATCACCAAGCTCGCCGTCCAGGTCACCCGCCAGGACGGCGTCGTCGCCCTCGACGGCACCGCGCTCTGCTACACGATGACGGTCGGTTGAGCGCGGACGCCCCAATCGCTGTAGGGGCGGGTCTTGCGCCCGCCCGGGCGGGGACAAGCCCCGCCCCTACCTGGGTTTTGGCGGACGCAGACGCCGTCGCTACTGCCGGAGATTGAGTCACGATCTCTGAGCCCGGGCTGGGGCAGCATCGGGGCATTGCCGCCTCACTCCTCCGTCGGAGACGCCGCGACCGGATGGCGCGGCTCGTAGAGCATCACCTCGACGCCTCCGGGCAGGTCGAGCGTCGTCGTGACCCCCCAGCCCTCGTCCTCGGGCTCGCCGCGGACCGTGACGCCTTTCCCCTGCAGCTCCGCGATCGTCGCCGCGATGTCGTCGCACATGAAGGTGATCTGCTGCCGCACCCCCGACTCCCACGTCGGCCCCTCGGCCGGATGCACCCCGAGCTCCGCCGGCGGCAGCCTGAAGATCAGCCACCCCTCCCCGGCGTCGACGTGCTCCCACCGGAAGACGTCGCGCAGCACCGCCCGCAGGGCCTCCGGCTCGGTGGTGTACAGCAGAGCGTGGACTCCGGTGATGGGCATGACGTCCTCCTTCGTCGCTTGCATGACGAGCTGGGCCGGGGTCGTGGTCGTCGCTCTACTCTACGTCGGTGTCGGGTCCCGCCGCCGTGTCCCGCAGTCGCCGGTAGAGGGGGACGGATCCCCCGGAGGACGGCGCCATGAGCCCCAGATACCGCGATCGCCTGCCCCAGCTGGACGGGCGTCTCTTCCTGACCGACGGAGGGATGGAGACGACCCTGGTGTTTCACGAAGGGGTGGAGCTGCCCTACTTCGCGGCGTTCGACCTGCTGCGCCGGCGGGGCGGGCGGGAGGTGCTGGAGCGCTACTACCGGGGGTACGCGGAGCTGGCCCGGCGCTTCCGGACCGGTCTGGTGCTGGAGAGCGCGACCTGGCGGGCCAGCGCCGACTGGGGCGAAGCGCTCGGCTACGCCCGCGACGAGCTGGCCGAGGCGAATCGCCAGGCGATCCATCTCCTCGAGGAGCTGCGGACGGAGGTGGAGGGCCCCGAGACGCCGGTGGTCCTCAGCGGCGCCGTCGGACCGCGCGGCGACGGCTATCTTCCCAGCCGCACGATGACCGCCGCCGCGGCCGAGGAGTACCACCGCGCCCAGGTCGAGACCTTCGCCGAGACCGCCGCCGACATGGTCTGCGCGATCACCATCAACTACGTCGAGGAGGCCATCGGCATCGCGCACGCCGCCCGGGCGGCTGGCCTGCCGGTGGCCATCTCCTTCACCCTCGAAACCGACGGCCGCCTGCCCACCGGGCTCTCGCTCGAAGGGGCGATCGAGGACGTCGACGCCGCCACCGACGGGACTCCCGCCTACTACATGATCAACTGCGCCCACCCCTCCCACTTCGAGCACGTCGTCCGCCGCGGCGGGCGGTGGACCGAGCGGCTCCGGGGCCTGCGGGCCAACGCCTCGGCGCGCAGCCACGCCGAGCTCGACGAGGCGACCGATCTGGACGTGGGCGACCCCGGTGAGCTCGCCCTCCACTACGCCCGGCTGCGGGAGACGCTCCCCCGCCTCGACGTCCTCGGCGGCTGCTGCGGCACCGACCTCCGCCACGTCGAGCGAATCGCCTGCACCTGCGTGCCCGCCCACGTCGCATCCGGCCGGTGCGCCGAGCCGCCGCCGTCAGCCGCCTGAAGGTAGGGCCCGGCCCGTCCCTCGGGGCGGTCCGTCTCCCCTCCGCCGTTGCTAGGGTGCGGCCATGAGCGTCATCATCGAGCCGTTCCGCATCAAGGTGGTCGAGCCGATCCGGCGCACCACGCGCGAGGAGCGCGACCGGATCCTCGCCGCGGCCGGCTACAACCTCTTCAAGGTCCCGGCCGACGCCATCCTCATCGATCTGCTGACCGACTCCGGCACCGGGGCGATGAGCTCGGCCCAGTGGGCGGGGATGATGCGCGGCGACGAGTCCTACGCCGGCAGCCCCAGCTTTCGCCGCTTCGAGGCCGCGGTGCGCGACATCTACGGCTTCCGCCACGTCATCCCCACCCACCAGGGCCGGGCCGCCGAGCGCATCCTCGCCGCCACCCTCTGCCGGCCCGGTCACGTCGTTCCCAACAACACCCACTTCGACACGACTCGGGCCAACATCGAGGCGACCGGAGCCACCGCGCTCGACCTGCCGTGCGCACAGGCCCGCGACCTCGGGACGCCGCACCCCTTCAAGGGCGACATCGACATCGAGGCCCTCGAGCGGGTCCTCGACGAGCACCGCGGGCAGGTCCCCTTCGTCATGGTCACGGTGACCAACAACGGCGGCGGCGGGCAGCCGGTCTCGATGGCCAACCTGCGCGCAGCGTCGGCGCTCTGCCGGAGCCGCGCCGTCCCCTTCTACCTCGACGCCTGCCGCTTCGCCGAGAACGCGTGGTTCATTCACGAGCGCGAGGAGGGTTGGGCCGGTCGCGAGCTCATCGACATCGCGCGCGCCATGTTCGAGCTGGCCGACGGCTGCACGATGAGCGCCAAGAAGGACGGCATGGCCAACATCGGCGGCTTCCTGTGCACCAACGACGACGCCGTCGCCCGCCAGGAGGAGGAGCTCCTGATCCTGACCGAGGGCTTCCCCACCTACGGCGGCCTGGCCGGTCGCGACCTCGAGGCGATCGCGGTCGGGCTCTACGAGGCCCTCGACCTCGACTACCAGCGCTACCGCGCCGCCTCGACCCGCTACCTGGGCGAGGGGATCGCCCGCGGCGGCGTGCCGATCGTCCAGCCGCCCGGCGGGCACGCCATCTACGTCGATGCCGGGGGCATGCTCCCCCACCTCGTCCCGGCCGACTACCCCGGCCAGGCCCTGGCCCTCGAGCTCTACCTCGAGGCCGGCATTCGCAGCGTCGAGATCGGCTCGGTGATGTTCGGCCGCCGCGACCCGGCCAGCGGCCGGGAGACCTACGCCGCCCAGGAGCTCCTCCGGCTGGCGATCCCCCGGCGGGTCTATACCAAGAGCCAGATCGACTACGTCGTCGAGGCCATCCTGGCCATTCACGCCCGCCGCGAGACCGTCCGCGGCGTCCGCATCGTCGAGCAGCCCGAGGCGCTGCGGCACTTCAGCGCCGTCTTCGACCGGCTGCCGGAGACCGTGCCGGCCGGCGCCGGCTGAGCGACCGCGGCCTCGAGGGAGACACTCGATGAGCTACTACCTGGCGAGGACCGTCGACCTGCCCTTCGACGAGGCGATCGAGCGGGTTACCGCGGCGCTGGCCGAGCAGGGCTTCGGCATCCTGACCGAGATCGACGTCCGCGCGACGTTGAAGAAGAAGCTCGACGTCGACTTCCGCCCCTACCGCATCCTCGGTGCCTGCAACCCCCCCTTCGCCCACCGGGCCCTCCAGACCGAGGACAAGATCGGCACCATGCTCCCCTGCAACGTCATCGTGCAGGAGCTCGACGGGACCGTGGAGGTCGCGGCCATCGATCCGGTCGCCTCGATGCAGGCCGTCGGCAACCCCGCCCTGGCCGATCTCGCCCGCGACGTGCGCGAGCGGCTCCGCCTGGCGCTCGAGGCGCTCTGAGCGAGGAAGCGCCGCGCCAGGGAGTGGCGCCGCCGCCGTCCCGGGACGCGCCAGGCCGGCGTGCTCGCTGCCGTCGGCGACCCGGCGGCCGCCGAGGAGTCACTCAGCGGGGCATCGACCCCGCCAGCCCCGGACAGCTCGACTCCATCCGCTCGGCCAGGCGCTCCCTGACCAGGGCCTTGGGATCCTCGAGGCCCCTGGCCATCGTGGCGTCGTCGACGACGGTCCTCAGACCCATGACCATGCCGCCCTGGGGATCGGCTTCCATCGCGTCCACCATCCCCTGGATCCCATCGATCGAGAGGGTCATCGCGGGGAGCTGCGTCATGAGCGCCATCGTCACGTCCTGGCAGGTCGCCTCGCCGGCGTCCACTCGGTCCAGCAGGGTCTCGAAGTAACGCACGGGGGCGAGGACGTTGCAGGCGAAGAGGGCCTCCCGTCCGCCGTCGGTCGCCGCCTCGTCGTTGCCCATCAGCCGCCCCTTGAGCCCGGCGCAGGCGTAGGCGGGGGTCTCGCCGGCCACGGCCTCCTCCCAGGCTCGATCGACCGTGCGCTGGTAGCGCTCACCCACCTGCGGCGCCCCGGCCACCGAGGGTCCGGCGGCCCCGGCCTCCTCCTCGGCCGCCGCCGCGACCTCGCTCTCGATCGTCTCGGCCACCTCACCCTGCGCGTCCGACCGCGCCTCTCCGCACGCCAGCGCGAGGATCGCCGTCGCCCAGCAAGTCCACTGTCTCGCCACCGTCACCTCCCAGTCGTTTCGTCCGTTCGAGTCCGGAGCGTACCCGACGCCCGCATCAGGGCCCGGGTGCCGGGCCCCGCACAGGATACGGAATCGTCGCCCGCATCCCGCCAGCGCTCGCCGCGCGCTGGTACACTGCCGTCTCCGCCGGGCCTCCTCCCTTGATCGGCTCCACGCTCGCCCACTACGAGATCCTCGACCTGCTCGGCAAGGGCGGCATGGGAGAGGTGTACCGGGCCCACGATCCGCGGCTGCGGCGCGACGTGGCGATCAAGCTGCTCCCGGCGTCGCTGGCCGACGACCCCGAGCGACGGGCGCGCCTCGAGCGCGAGGCGCGGCTCCTGGCCTCCCTCCAGCACGCCAACATCGCCTCCATCTTCGGTCTCGAGGAGGACGCCACGGTGCCCTTCCTGGTCCTCGAGCTGGTCGAGGGCGAGTCGGTGGCCGCCCGCCTGGAGCGCGGCCCGCTGCCGGTCGACCAGGCCCTCGCCCTGGCGCGGCAGGTGGTCGCCGCCCTCGAGGAGGCCCATCGCTCGGGCGTGCTCCATCGCGACCTCAAGCCGGCCAACGTGATGATCACGACGCGCGGTCAGGCCAAGGTGCTCGACTTCGGCCTCGCCCGCTCGCTGCTCGCCGGCTCCCGGGAGGCGGAGGGCTCCGAGGACCCGACCGCGCGGCTCGACCTCACCGGCAGCGGCGAGCTGCTGGGAACGCTCGCCTACATGTCCCCCGAGCAGGCCCTCGGCCGCGACCTCGACGGGCGCAGCGACCTCTTCTCGTTCGGCGTCGTCCTCTACGAGATGCTCACCGGGAGGCATCCGTTCCGGCGGCCCTCCGGCGGATCCACCCTCGACGCCCTGCTGAACGCCGCTCCAGAACCGCCTTCGACGCTCGTCTCCGGCCTGCCGGCGGGGGCGGACGCGCTCCTCTCGCGGCTGTTGGCCAAGCAGCCGGACGGGCGCTACGAAAGCGCCAACGAGGTGCTAAGCGCCCTCGACCGGCTCGACGAGCCGCCGGTCGGCCGCCGGTCGTCACCGACGATCGCCGTCCTGCCCTTCGCCAACTCGAGCTCGGATCCCCACGACGAGTTCCTGGCCGACGGCATGGCCGACGAGATCCTCAGCGCGTTGACCAAGGTCCGCTCGCTGCGCGTCCTCTCCCGCACGTCGAGCTTCGCCTTCAAGGGCCGCTCCGAGGACGTGCGCGACATCGCCCGCGTCCTCGGAGTCGACGTCGTCCTCGAAGGGAGTCTGCGCCGCGTCGGCCCGCGCCTCCGGGTCACCACCCAGTTGGTCGACGCCGCCGATGGCTACCACCTCTGGTCGGACCGCTTCGACCGCGATCTCGAGGACGTCTTCGCGGTGCAGGAGGAGATCGCCGAGAGCGTCGCACGGGCGCTCCAGATCGTCCTCACGCAACCGGAACGGGAGGCCATCCAGCGCATCCCCACCGCGAGCATCGAGGCCTACGAGCTCTACCTCCGCGGCCGCGGCCTGCTCCAGTGGTTCACCGACGACCGAGCCGTCAAGGCCCAAACTCTCTTCCGCCGCGCCGTCTCTCTGGACCCCACCTTCGTGCCCGCCTGGCTGGGTCTCGCCGAGGCCTCGATGCTGATCGTCCAGTGGGGCCTCAAGGCGCGGTCCCCGGCAGACCTCGAGATCGCCGTCGAGGCCAGCGAGCGGGCATTCGCCATCGCCCCGGACCAGGCGGAGACGCTGACGGCGAAGGGCCTCGTCGCCTGGCTCCAGGACGATGCCGCGAGCGCGGTCGCCGCTCTCGAGCGGGCTCGGATCCTCGATCCACGCCTCTGGCAGGCCGCCTTCTACCTGGCCCGCGTCTCCATGACCCGGGGCGATCGCGAGGCCGCCGTGCGCTGCTACCTGGAGGCCGCCGACATCCAGCCCGACGACTATCAGTCGCTCTGCCTGGCGGCCAGCCTCCTCGAGGCGATGGGCCGGGAGGAGCAGCTGCTCGCGGTCTGCCGGCGCGCCCGGCGCGTCCTCGAGGGACATCTGCGCCTGCATCCGGAGGACCCCCGCGCCTACTACCTGGGAAGCCCGATCCAGCACCTCCTGGGACATCAGGAGACGGCGCTGGAGTGGGCGGAGACGGCCCTCGCGCTCGGTCCGTCGGACGGCGCCGTGCGCTACAACGTCGCCTGCTTCTACCTCTCGATCGGCCGCCTCGAAGCGGCCCTCGACCTGCTCGAGGCCAACGTGGCGACCGGCTGGGGGTTCGGTCGCTGGCTCGAGCAGGACCCGGACCTGGATCCGGTCCGCGACCACCCCCGCTTCCAGGCGCTGCTGCGCAGGTTCCAGGAGCGCTGATGCCGAAGAACCGGTCGTCGCGCGTCGCCGGAGCGCGTTACCGCTGCGCGCTCGCCCGATCGTCCAGGGACTCCTCCAGCCGCGCCAACCGCGCCTCGATCTCCTCCAGCTTGCCGAGGATCATCACGTGCGTCTTGCGCGCGTCGATCCCGACCGGGCTGTCGTCGCTCGAGATGATCTCCTCGATCCGCCGGTAGGTCTCTTCGTCCATGGTGGCGACCTCCTCGCCGCGAGCCTACACCCACCCGCGCGACGGCGCCTGCCGGAGAGGGCACCCGGTCGCGGAGCCGCCCAGCGGTCTGGTATCCTCTCGTCGGCGTCCAACGGCTGGAGATCCCTGGAGGTTCCGGTATGACAAGGTCAGCGATGTCTACAGTTTCGGCCCTCGCCCTCGCCGGTCTCGTCTTGGCGCTTCCATCGCCGGC
>Ga0299913_10005460_pt1 | contig 10860 bp, 7 predicted proteins | sample RVTome_9_FD_201360 | JGI IMG/M metagenome (GOLD analysis project Ga0299913, IMG submission 201360) | Soil microbial communities from uranium-contaminated site in the Upper Colorado River Basin, Wyoming, United States - RVT155D38 (version 2) ... | reverse complement strand
TTACTTCATGTAACCGGTTTCAGTAAACGGTTACATCAGGATCGGCCAGACATCTCGGGAGGCGGACGTGCGACCCACCATCCGCGACGTGGCGCAGCGGGCGGGGGTGTCCATCGCCACCGTCTCCCGGGCGATGCGGTCCTCCGACACCGTCACACCGGCTACCCGGGCGCGCGTCGCCCTGGCCGTCGAGGAGCTCCAGTACACCCCCAGCCACCTCGGCCGGCAGCTCGCCGAGCGCCGCCACGCCGCGAACGGCATCGTCTTCCCCGACCTCTCCGGCCCCTACTACGCCGAGGTCGTCCTCGGCTACGAGGCCGTGGCCGCCGAGCTCGGCCGATCGGTGCTGATCCTGTCCACCCACGGGAGGGACGCGGCGCCGGCCATGGTCGAAGAGATGGCGGGGCGCTGCGACGGCCTGGTGATCCTGGGTCGCACGGTCCCCGACGAGGTCGTCGAACGTCTTGCGGCGCGTGGCACGCCGATCGTGCTCCTGGCACGTCCGCCCATCGGGGCGGTCGACTCGGTGAGCGCGGAGAACACCGCCAGCGCCGTGGCGCTCACCCAGCACGTGCTCAACCAGGGCGCCCGTCGGCTGTCCTTCGTCGGTGACCCCGACGCGTCGCCCGACGTCGCCGCGCGCCTGGCAGGAATCCGCGAGACCGTCGCGGCGCACGGCCACGCCGAGGTCACCCTCGTCCCCGCCGGCGGCTTCGGCGAGGTGCGAGGGGCCGAGGTGGCTCGCGCAGCCGTCGCGGCAGACACCCTGCCGGACGCGTACCTCTGCGCGAACGACGAGCTCGCCCTCGGCGTGATGGGCGAGCTGCGCGACCACGAGGTCGGCGTACCAGGCCGGGTCATGGTGACCGGCTGGGACGACATCATGGCCGCGCGCTACGCCGGCCTCACCAGCGTGCGCCAGCCGATGCGCGAGCTCGGCGCCGAGGCCGCCCGCCTGCTCGACGAGCTGATCACCGGCTCGCGTACCGAACCACGGCACGAAGTGCTCCCCACCGAGCTGGTCGTCCGGGCCAGCACCGGTAAACAGCGAGAGGAAACCCCATGAAGAGAACGACGATGCTCACCCGCACCGTGGCAGGGCTGGCCGTCGCCGGCCTGGTGCTGAGCGGCTGCGGACGTGAGGAGGGCGGCGACGACGGAGGCCCCGGCCAGGGGGAGGCGGTCGACGAGGACACCGCCACCGGCACGATCGAGGTCTGGGCGATGGGCGCCGAGGGCGACATCCTCGGCGACTTCGTCAAGGACTTCGAGGAGGAGCACCCCGACGCGACCGTCGACGTCACGGCCGTCCCCTGGGAGGCCGCCCACGGCAAGATCCAGAACGCCATCGCCAGCGGTGAGACCCCCGACGTGAGCCTGATCGGCACCACCTGGATGGGTGAGTTCGCCAAGTCCGGCGGCCTCGACCCGACCCCTGAGGGCCTGGTCGACGAGGCCGCCTTCTTCGAGGGCCCCTGGGGCTCCACCGTGGTCGGCGACACCTCCTACGGTGTCCCGTGGTACGTCGAGACACGGGTGCTGTACTACCGCACCGACCTCGCGGAGAAGGCCGGCTGGTCCGAGGCGCCGCAGACCTGGGACGAGCTCAAGCAGTTCGCCGGGGACATGCAGGACAAGGCCGGTGCGGAGTTCGGGATCAACCTCCCGCCCGGCGGCGGCGGCTCCTGGCAGACGATGCTGCCGTTCGCGTGGTCCAACGGCGCGGACGTGGTCAACGAGGGCGGCACGGAGTACACCCTGGGCTCCCCGGAGATGGAGGAGTCGCTGGAGTTCTACAAGTCCTTCTTCGACGACGGTCACTCGCCCACTCGCGCGCTCGACGCCGGTGAGCTCGAGAGCGGCTTCGCCGAGGGCACGTTCGGCTCGTTCATCTCCGGCCCCTGGCACATCGGCCTGGTCGAGGACGCCGGCGTGACCGCTGACCAGTACGCCGTCGCGCCCCTGCCCGGCAAGGACTCCGCCCCCGGTACCTCGTTCGTCGGTGGTGGGAACCTGGCCGTGTTCAAGGACTCCGACAACCGTGAGTCGGCCTGGAAGTTCGTCCAGTGGATGACCGACCCCGCCGTGCAGCAGGCCTTCTACGAGGAGGTCAACGCGCTGCCCGCGGTGAAGGAGGCCTGGGAGACCGGCGCGCTCGCCGAGGACGAGCAGCTGCAGGTCTTCGGTGAGCAGCTCGGCAGCGCGCTGGCTCCGCCGGCGGTCCCCACCTGGGAGCAGGTCGCGGCCCAGATCGACTCCGAGATCGAGAAGGCCGTGAAGGGTGCGGCCCCGGTGGACGAGGCGGTCTCCACCATGCAGACCCAGGCCGAGGGCATCGGCACCGGGCTCTGAGGTGAGCACGACCCGACACGTCGACCCCACGCGGCGGCAGCAGGCTGTCGCCGCGTGGGTGCTCGCCCTGCCGTTCGTGGCACTGTTCCTGGTGTTCACCGCGGGGCCAGTGCTGGCCAGCCTGGGGATGAGCTTCACCGACATCCGCAGCACGGACATGCGCTCGCCGTTCGCGGTCGGCTTCGTGGGGCTGGAGAACTACACCCAGCTCCTCGGCGACGACCTGTTCCGCAAGGTCGCGCTGAACACCGCCTTCTACGTCGTGCTCGGTGTGCCCCTGACCATGGGGGTCGCCCTCGCGGTCGCGGTCGGTGTGAACCGGGTGACCCGGTTCGCCGGGTTCTTCCGTGTCGGCTACTACCTACCCGTGGTGACCAGCATCGTCGCGGTCGCGGTGGTCTGGAAGTTCCTCTACCGCGAGCGCGGTGGGCTGTTCAACACGGTGCTGTCCTGGGTCGGCGTCGAGGGCCCCGGCTGGCTGGACAGCACCACGCTGGCCCTCCCCGCCGTCGTGGTCATGTCGGCCTGGCGCAACCTCGGGTTCCTGATGGTGATCTTCCTGGCGGGGCTGCAGACCATCCCCACCGAGATGAAGGAGGCCGCCGAGATCGACGGCGCCACCGCTTGGCAGAAGTTCCGCTACATCACCCTGCCGATGCTGCGGCCCACCCTGCTGTTCGGCGCGGTGATCACCGGGATCGGCTACCTGCAGTTCTTCGAGGAGGCGTTCGTGATGACGTCGGGCGGACCGCTCGATGCCACACGGTCGGTGACCTTCTTCACCTATGACCAGTTCACCTTCGGCAACTACGGCTACGCCGCGGCCGCCAGCTACCTGCTGTTCCTCGCGGTGGTGCTGCTGACCGTCATCCAGTTCAAGGTCTTCGGAGAGAAGGACTGATGTCGCACAAGACGACAGAACCGGCCCCGCTCGACCCGGTCGACATCGAGACCCAGGAGACCGAGCCCGCCGCCGGACGTGCGTCCAGCTACGCGTCCGCGCCGGGATGGCTCTACGCCGTGCTCGGCGGCGGTCTCTTCCTGATGATCGTCCCGTTCATCTGGATGGTGCTCACCTCGGTCAAGCCCGAGGGTGAGGCGCGTCGGGTGCCGCCGACCTGGTGGCCCGAGACGTTCACCCTGGAGAACTACGAGACGCTGTTCGTCAAGCTGGACTTCCCGACGTACTTCATCAACTCGGTCATCGTCGCCAGCGCCGTCACGATCGGGAACGTGCTGTTCGGGGCGATGCTCGGCTACGCGCTCGCCAAGCTGCAGTTCCCCGGCAAGCGTGTCGTGTTCGCTCTGGTCCTGGCGACGTTGATGATCCCCGGCGTGGTCACCTTCGTGCCGCTGTTCATCCTGGTCACGAACATGGGCCTGACCAACACCCTGACCGGGATGTGGCTGCCGTTCCTGTCCGCGCCGTTCGGCGTGTTCTTGATGCGGCAGTACATCATCGGGCTTCCCGACGAGCTGATCCAGGCCGCCCGCGTCGACGGCGCGGGAGAGCTGCGGATCTTCTTCAGCGTGATCATGCCGCTGTGCGGGCCGGCACTCGCGACGGTCGGGATCCTCACCTTCCTCGGGTCGTGGAACAACTTCCTGTGGCCGCTCGTGGTGGCCACGAGCGAGGACAAGTACACGCTGCCCGTCGCCCTGGCGCTCTACGCGATCGGCCAGAACGCCACCCAGTACGGACTGCTGCTCGCCGGCGCAGTGGTCGTCGTGATCCCCATCATCGCGGTCTTCCTCGCACTGCAGCGCTACATCATGCAGGGCATCGCGATGACCGGCATCAAGTAGGGACCCTCACCCGCTCCACCTATCTCGGGAGAACAGATGAGAGTACGACGGACGACGGTGGCTGCCCTCGCGGCGACCACCACGCTCACCCTCGGCGTGGGGCTGCTCGCGCCGACCCAGGCCGCGCAGACCGCGGCATCAGGAGACGACCCAATGGCCCAGGGCATGCTGCAGAACTATGCGGCCGACACGTGGAAGTCCTTCACCGCGATGACGGTCGAGCAGACCGGGCTGCCCGACGACAACATCGGCGGTGACCTGGACCCCGAGTCCCGGGGCGGGTACACCTCGCCCACCAACATCGGTGCCTACCTGTGGAGCACCGTCACCGCCCGTGACCTCGGGCTGATCTCCGCCGACGAGGCCAGGGACCGGATGAGCGTCACCCTCGAGACGGTCGCCGGGATGGCGAAGCACGAGCCGAGCGGCATGTTCTACAACTGGTACGCCCCCGAGACCGGTGACAAGCTCACGGAGTTCCCGGGGAGCGGCGAAGCGATCAAGCCGTTCCTGTCCAGCGTCGACAACGGCTGGCTGGCCACCGGGCTCCTGCTCACGAGCCGCGCCGAGCCCGCCCTGGCCGACGAGGCCGACGCGATCCGCGAGCAGATGGACTTCTCCTGCTACTACAACCCCGACGTGAACCAGATCCGCGGCGGCTTCTGGGACGAGGACCCGCACGAGGACGCCCCCGTGAAGGGCGACTACTGCGACATGGGTGAAGAGGTCTGGTACACCGGCCACCACTACGGCGCGTTCAACACCGAGCCGCGGATGGCGTCGTACCTCGGCATCGCGGACGGCCAGATCCCGCAGAAGCACTACTTCGGCACCTTCCGCACCTTCCCCAAGACCGACAACTGCGACTGGGCGTGGACCGAGACCGAGCCGGACGGCGAGTGGCACACCTACAAGGGGGTGAAGGTGTTCGAGGGCACCCTGCCCTACCGCGACAAGAACATCGTCCCGAGCTGGGGCGGCAGCATGTTCGAGGCGCTGATGGTGCCGCTGTTCGTGCCCGAGGAGGAGTGGGGCCCGAAGTCGTGGGCGATCAACCACCCGCTCTACGTCGAGGGCCAGATCGAGCACGGCATGGACGAGGCCGGCTACGGCTACTGGGGCTTCTCGCCCTCGAACAACCCCGCCGGCGGCTACCGCGAGTACGGCGTGGACATGCTCGGTCTCGACGGTCCCGGCTACACCTCCGACCAGGAGCGCACCGACTGGGAGCAGCCCTGGGAAGGCTGCCGCGACGGTGAGCCCGCCCCGACCGCGGACGACTACGGCGACGGCGTGGTCACCCCGCACGCCTCCTTCCTGGCGCTGCGCTACGCACCCCGTGAGGCGATCACGAACCTGCAGCGGATCCGCAGGGACTTCGACGCCTACGGTCCCGGCGGGTTCTACGACGCGATCGCCGTCCGCAGCGGACAGGTCTCCAAGCGCTACCTGGCGCTGGACCAGGGCATGATCATGGCCGCCCTGGGCAACGCCCTGGCCGACGACAACATGCGCGACTACGTCTCCGAAGGGGCGATGGAGAAGAAGGTCCGGCCGCTGATGAAGATGGAAGAGTTCACCGCGGGGCGGCGCAGCTGAGATGAGACCGCCCAACATCCTCCTCGTCGTCGCCGACGACCACGCCGCGAACGCGGTCGGTTGCTACGGCGGACCCGACGGCAGCACGCACCGGGTCACGCCCCACATCGACCGCGTCGCGGGGGAGGGTGTGCGGTTCGACGAGTGCGGCTGCACCAACTCGCTGTGCTCGCCGAGCCGAGCCACCATCCTCACCGGCACGTACAACCACGTGAACGGCGTGACCACGCTGTCGACCGAGTTCGATGCACGGCAGCCCGCGTTCCCGGAGCTCCTCCGGGACGCGGGCTACCGCACCGCGCTGATCGGCAAGTGGCACCTCGGCCACGGCGGCGTGCACGACCCCCGCGGCTTCAACCACTGGGAGGTGCTGCCCGACCAAGGGGACTACCACGACCCGACGTTCCTCACCATGGACGGCCAGAGCCACGTGCGCGAGGGCTACGCGACGGACCTGATCACCGACCTCGCCCTGGACTGGCTCGGCGAGGTCGAGGGAGGCGACGAGCCCTGGTGCCTGCTCGTGCAGCACAAGGCGCCGCACCGTCCCTGGGAGCCCGCGGCGCGTCACGCCACGCTCTTTGACGACGAGGAGATCGATCTCCCGGACACCTTCTTCGACGACTACGAGGGCCGTGCGCTCGCCGCCAAGGAGGCGAGGATGCGGGTCGCGCGCGACATGAACACCGAGGACCTCAAGCAGGAGCCGCCCGAGGGACTGTCGGAGGACGAGCACGCCCGGTGGGCGTTCCGTCGCTACATGCTGGACTACCTGCGGTGCGTCGTCGCCGTCGACGAGGGTGTGGGCCGGCTGCTTGACCACCTCGACGAGACCGGCCAGGCCGAGGACACGCTGGTCGTCTACACCTCCGACCAGGGCTTCTTCCTCGGCGAGCACGGCTGGTACGACAAGCGCTTCATGTACCGCGAGTCCCTGCAGATGCCGCTGGTGATGCGCTACCCGCGGATGATCGAGCGCGGCACGGTCAGCGACGCGCTCGTGCTGAACGTCGACTTCGCGCAGACCTTTCTCGACCTCGCCGGCGTCGATCCCCACCCACGGATGCAGGGCCGCTCGATGCGGCCGCTCCTCGAGGGTGCCTCCGCGGCCGAGGCCGGCTGGCGCGATGCGGCCTACTACCGCTACTGGGAGCACCTCGACGGGATCCACCACGTCGCCGCGCACCGGGGTGTGCGCACCCGGGACCGCAAGCTCGTCCACTACTACGGCTCGGGGTGCGACCAGCCCGGAGCCTCGTCGGAGCGGATCGACCCGGAGTGGGAGCTGTTCGACCTCGACCGGGACCCCCAGGAGATGCACTCGATCGCCGAGGACCCGGCGTACGCCGAGGACCTCGCCTGGATGCGCGGTCTGCTCGACGGCCTCGCGGTCGAGCTCGGGGACGACCTGCCGCCCGACTACACCTCCACCTGACCCAACCACCGACACCTGAACCGTGCCCCGATCGGGCACTGACACAGAGGAGACCCTCGTGACCGACGCACGCAGTGACTGGGAGCAGCGCATCGGCATCCGCAGCGGCCGAGCCGTGACCGGCAACGCCCCGCAGCTCGATCCGCCGACCGGGCTCCGTGCCAAGGCCGGGAGTCACCAGGTGACCCTGGACTGGGACCCGGTCCACCTCGCGGTGGGCTACCAGGTGCACGTCGCCGACGGTTCCGACGGGCCGTGGGAGGAGCTCGACCACGCCGGCCGGGACGTGCTCGCGGTGCCGCACCCGCCGTACGTCGACACCACCGGGGAGCCGGGACGCGAGCGCTGGTACGCCGTGTCCACCCTGTCCGACGTGGCGGTCCAGGGGCCGTTGTCGGAGCCGGTGAGCGCCGCCGCCGCGGACGGCCCCGCGGGCCCGGTCGCTCTCACCGTGCAGGCCGACGGTGACCTCGGTGCGCTGGACCGCCCCTGGCGCCCGATGATCGGCAGCGAGCACCTCTCGCACGCGATCTCCACCGACACCACCGCGGGCCGCGTGGTCGGTGAGGAGCTCACCTCCGCGCTGCGTGCGGCGAAGGACGAGCTCGGCGTCGCGACCGTGCGGGCGCACGGCATCCTCTGCGACGACCTCGCCGTCTACCGGGAGGTCGACGGCGACCCGGTCCACGACTTCTCGGGAGTGGACCGGGTCTACGACCACATCCGCTCCCTCGGGCTCTACCCGGTCGTGGAGATCTCCTTCATGCCGCACGACCTCGCCAGCGACCCCTCCAAGACCGTGTTCGAGTACGGCGCGATCATCTCCCCGCCCAAGGACTGGGAGCGGTGGTACGACCTCGTGCGTGACCTCACCGCGCACCTCGTGGACCGCTACGGCATCGACGAGGTCGTCGAGCACTGGTCCTTCGAGGTGTGGAACGAGGCCAACCTCGAGGTGTTCTGGTCCGGGACGCCCGAGGAGTGGATGAAGATGTACGACGTGACCGCGGCGGCCGTCCGCGCGGTCGACGAGCGTCTCGTCGTCGGAGGCCCCTCGTCGGCGGCAGCCGGCTGGGTCGAGGAGCTGCTCGCCCACGTCGAGCAGTCGGGTGCGGCGCTCGACTTCGTCTCCACCCACACCTACGGCAGCCCGCCGCTGGACTTCCGGGGCTCCCTGGAGCGGTACGGCCGGGCCGGGACCCCGATCTGGTGGACCGAGTGGGGGGTGACCCCCACCCACTTCAACGAGGTCAGCGACGCGGTGTTCTCCGGCGTCTTCCTGCTCAAGGGGATGGCGTCGTCGATGGGCCGGATCGAGGCCCTGTCCTACTGGGTGGTCTCCGACCACTTCGAGGAGCTCGGCCGGCCACCGGCGCTGCTGCACGGGGGTTTCGGGCTGCGCACCGTCGGTGAGCTGCGCAAGCCGCGCTGGTGGGCCCTGAAGCTGCTCGAGGACCTGGGCCACACCCGGGTGCCCGTCGAGCTGGAGGGTGACGGCGCCGGGTCGCTGGTGGAGGCGCTGGCGACCCGCGGCGACGCCGGTGAGGTCAAGGCGCTGGTGTGGAACATGACGCTGGACCAGACGAAGGCTGCCGGCTCCGAGCCGCTGGCACGACCGGTCACGGTGACGTTCAACGGACTCGCACCGGGTGCGTCGTACACCGTGCAGCACGACCGTGTGGACGCCGACCACTCGAACGTCGCCGCGGTGTGGGGGTCCCTGCGCGACGGTGACCAGGCCTGGCCGACCGACGAGCAGTGGGAGCGGCTGCGCGAGGCCGACACGCTCGAGCAGCTCGAGAAGGAGCGGGACGTGCAGGTGGAGGACAATGGCACCGTGACCGTCACCTTCGACCTCCCGATGCCGTCGATGAGCTGTGTGACCCTGAGCCCGGCCTGAGGCAGGACGGGTTGCGCGGGAAGCAGCCGGCAGCGTCCCGGAGGTCCCTGACCGGGACGCTGCTGCTGTCGTGCCTCGTGACCGCCGTGACGGCGGTGCTCGCCAACGCCTCGCTGGAGCTGTGGCAGACGCACGGGAACCTCGCGCACCTGCGACGCGCGGTCACCGACGAGCTCGTGCTCTTCCTGCTGGGCAGCACGGTGATCTGGCTGCTCGTGCTCCTGGTGGTCGCGTTGCTCGGCAGGCTCTGGCTGGGGGTGGCGGTCGCCGCACTCGTCACCGGACTCCTCGGGTTCGCCACGCACCTGAAGCTCCGGCTGCGCCTCGAGCCGGTGTTCCCCGCCGACCTGACGCTCGACAACGACGTCGGGCTGCTCACCCAGATGGTCGGCACCGGAGTGCTGGTGGGGTTCGTGGCCGGTGGACTGAGCGTTATGGCAGGCGCGTGGCTGCTCGGTCGCCGGCTCCGCCACAGGTTCCCCCGCCCGGACCGGCACGGCCAGCCACGTCTGTACTGGGGTCTGGTCGCCACCCGGCTGGCCGTCGTGGCGGTGTCCGTCTCGTGCCTGGCCTACGTGGCCGGCTTCCACACTGCCGGCAACGCCGTCCGCGAGGCCTATGACGAGCACGGGGCGCACTGGCGGCCGTGGAACCAGAGCCGCAACTACACCGACAACGGCTTCGTCGCCGGCATGCTCTACAACCTCTCGGTCCCCGCCATGCGGCGCCCTGCGGGATACGGTCCCGCGATCATGCGCCGACTCGTGCACAGGTACGCCGAGGTCGCGGCGCGGGTCAACACGCACCGGGAACGGTCCGCACTCGAGGACGTCAACGTCGTCCTCGTGCTCAGCGAGACGTTCTCGGACCCCACGAGGTTCGCCCCGGTGCGGCTCGCGGAGGACCCGATCCCGTTCACCCGCGCGCTGATGGAGCGCACCACGTCGGGGAACATGCTCAGCGTGAAGTACGGCGGGGGCACCGCGAACGTCGAGTTCGAGGTCCTCACCGGCATGTCCACCACCCAGCTCGAGCCGCAGCTCACCACGCCGTTCCAGATGCTCGTGCCGGACCATCAGACCTTCCCCTCAGCTGTCGGCTTCTTCGAGGACCTCGGGTTCGCGACGACGGCCCTGCACTCCTACTCGTCGCGGCTGTACCGGCGGGCCGAGGCCTACCGGGTGCTGGGCTTCGACGAGGCACTCTTCGACCGCGACATGACCCACACCGGGAGCGTGGAGCAGAACCGCTACATCTCGGACCGGGCCACCTTCCGTGAGGTCCTCGACGTCCTCGCTGCCTCCGACGTACCCCAGTTCATGAACGTGGTGACGATGCAGAACCACTACCCCTCGGCGGGGAGCTACGCGCACCCGATCCCGGCCACCGGGTTGGACGACCCGGGGGCCGAGAGGAACCTGGAGCACTACGCCCGGGGGTTGCGCTACAGCGACCTGGCCCTGCGCGGCTTCCTGCGCTCCCTGGAGGCATCGGGCGAGGAGAGCGTCGTGCTCTTCTACGGCGACCACCTGCCGCCGCTGTGGCACGGCAGCGGCATCGGGGAGCGACGTAAGCACGAGACGCCGTTCCTGGTCTGGAGCACGCTCGAGGCGGGGCCACCTGAGCACCTGCCCACGACGAGCGCGACGTACCTGCTCAACCACGTGCTCGAGACCGCGGACGCTCCGGTCCCGCCGTACTACGCCCTGCTGGGGGCGCTGGAGCGCAGGCTCCCGGCGATGATGCCCGGCTGGACGGTCAACCCGGC
>Ga0299913_10005459_pt1 | contig 10861 bp, 10 predicted proteins | sample RVTome_9_FD_201360 | JGI IMG/M metagenome (GOLD analysis project Ga0299913, IMG submission 201360) | Soil microbial communities from uranium-contaminated site in the Upper Colorado River Basin, Wyoming, United States - RVT155D38 (version 2) ... | reverse complement strand
CTCGTAGGTGAATGTCTGGCCGCCTCGCGGGCCGACCGCGTCAACGGCGACCTCGACGTGACTGGTCAGGCGCGGCCCATGCTCGAGGGACTCGGAACTACTATCAGGTTTTTTGCCAGCAGCCATTCGTGGACGTGGTCGGCGCATGCGTCTGGCATGCCCATGCGGGTATCGACCACCAGATCGTAGACGGGCCTGCCGTTTCCATCGGTCAAGTCGGGATCGAAGAGGTTCTCTGCGTCCAGCCCCGGATGAATGGACTTCCAGATCGCCATGTCGCGCGCTTCGCGCTCGCGCTCACCTGCGGCGAGCTCGGCGAGCGTCACATTCCGCTCGGGAAGGTCGCGTCGCACCTTCCTGAGCTGCCGCTCCATGCGCACCTCGCGCGGCGCCCAGAAGAGCACGGTGACTACCGGCAGGTCACGCTTTGCCCGCTCCTGGCTGGCGAGGAAGGCGGCCAGCCTGCCCTCGAGAATGAACGGCGATTCGGTGGAGGCGGACCGGATGAGCTCCGACTGCAGGGTGTCCATTTCCCGATCGATCGCGGGATCACGCTCCACGAAGCTCGACGTGTCGATGCCCGTTCGCTCTCGAAACATCTCGCCGATCTTGATGTTCGGGATCGCGTAGCGCTCCGCAAGGATGTTGGCCGCGGACGTCTTGCCGGTGCGTGATGGGCCGGAGATGAGGATCGACACCGTTGGTCTCTCGCCGATCACCTGCTCACTCACCGCGGCGTCTCCCTCAACCGCTGCAGGACATCCGCGAGATCGGCCGGCAGCGGTGCCTCGGCGCGTATGAGGCGCTCGCTGGACGGTGAGGCAAACTCGATGCGCCACGCGTGGAGGAAGAGCCGCTGCGACCCGTCTGGGCCCTTGCGCGCGGCCCCCGTGGCATACACGCGGTCACCGGCGACCGGATGGCCGATCGATGCCAGGTGCACACGGATCTGGTGGGTGCGTCCGGTCAGCAGGTCGATCTCGAGCAGCGTCCAGCCCTCGAAACGCTCACGGACGCGGTAGCCGGTAGCCGACGGCCGTCCTGTGGGCAGCACTGCCATACGGGCGAAGCGCCGCGCGTCGCGCCCGATCGGCGCCTCGATGCGGCCGATTTCCGCCGCCACCGACCCCGATACCAGGGCGAGGTACGTCTTCTTCACCCGCCGTGCCTTGAGCTGTGCCATCAGGGCGGTCTGCGCGCGGTCGTTGCGCGCGACGACGATCAGCCCGCTCGTGTCGCGATCCAGGCGATGGACGATACCCGGCCGCTCTGCTCCCGCGACACGGCCGTACGCCTCCACGCCCCCGCGCGCCAGCAGTGCGTTGACCAGTGTTCCCGAAGCGCGGCCCGGCGCGGGGTGGGTGACGAGGCCGGCGGGCTTGTCGATGATCAGCACGTCCTCGTCCTCGTAGACGACGTCGAGCGGCATCTCCTCAGCCTCGATCGCCGCCGCCGGCCGCTCGGGGATATCCAGCTCCAGCCGCGAACCCGGCTCGAGAACGGTATTGCTCTTGACCGGCCGGCCGTCGAACGTCAGCCGTCCTTCCTCGATCAGGCGCTGGACATACGAGCGTGACAATCCGACCGCGTCGGCGACGACCCGATCGGCGCGCCGGCCGTCACCCGGTGGAACGCTGACGGTAACGCGCTCGCTCATGGCCCCGCGGGTCGCTGGTTGAGCCGGCGCTCCAGCCGATCGCCGAAGAACGCCAGCAGGATGAACAGCAACAGCGAAGTGCTGATGGCGGCATCGGCAACGTTGAAGGTGTACCAGCGGAAGCTGCCGATGCCCATGTCGACGAAGTCAATCACCGCGCCCAGTCTGACGCGGTCAAGGAAATTGCCGATGGCGCCGCCCAGCAACAGCCCGAGCGCCAGCGACAGCGGCCATGCGCTCCGCGTTCCTTCGCGTGCGTGGTAGACGACGATCAGCGCGATTACGATCGTGCTCGACAACGCCAGGATCGTTGCGCTGTTGCCGAACAGGCCGAAGATGCCGCCGGTGTTGTACGTCTTGGCGATGCGCACGAAGCCGTCGATGATCGGCGTCGGTCCCGCAGCCCCGACCGGTGCGTGGGGCGACGCGGCGGCGAAATTCGCGTCGATCCACAGCTTGGTCAGCTGGTCGGTCACGACGACCAGGAGTGCGACACCGGCGAAGAGCAGCCAGCGCCGCCGCCGGTCGGCCGGATCGGTCAACCGGGTTCCCCGCGCCGGCGTACGGCGACCACCACGTCGCCCACGCTGATGGCCTGAACGGCCGACTCGGCATCTGCCGGTTGGTCGGCGCGGTTCAGCACGGCCAGAGTGTCTTCCGCAAGCCCGTCCAGATAGGGCGCCAGCGACGCCAGGACTCCAGCGGGCGCGCTCAACCAGAGATCGACCGTCTCGTCGAGCTCGAGGCCGACATGCTTGCGCAGGTCCTGTACGGCACGCTGCAGCTCGCGCGCGTCGCCCTCGGTACGCAGCTCGTCGTCGAGCTCTGTGTCGATCACGACTACCAGACCGTTTTCGTGGGCGACCGCGGTGCCGGCGCGTGGCGTGGCGATGATCTCGACCTCTTCGGCCTCCAGCTCGACACCGGCCAATCGGACACGACCGCCATCGAGGTATTCGACCTCGTTGGCGCGGGCGGCGGCGAGCACCTCCTGGGTCTGGCCGCCAAGGCGCGGTCCGACGCGAGCCAGCAACGGCCGTACCCGCCGCTCGACAAGCTCCGATCCGTCGCCGATGACCACCACCTGCTTCACGTTGGTCTCGTCGGCCAGCAACTCCAGCAGGTCGGCCTCGTCACGCGGCCGGTCGGGCGCCAGCCGTCCGCCGGGCAGTGCCAGCCACATCGTTCGCAGCGGCTGGCGCAGCCGCAGGCCGGCCTGGCCGCGCAGCGTGCGAGCCAGCTCGACCGCGCGCAGGATGGTCGTCATCGACCCCTCCAGTGCCTCGTCACGGTGCTCGGCATAGTCGGCTGCCGGCCAGCGTGTCAGGTGCACCGAGTCCGGGGCGCTTTCGTCTGCCCCGACCGCCAGCTGCTGGTAGATGTGCTCTGACAGGAAGGGCAGGATGGGCGCCATGATCCGCGCAGTGCCGACGAGTGCGGCGTGGAGCGTCCGCGTCGCCGCGTCGCGATCCTCGGTATCGCGGTTGCGCGACATGCGCCGGCGGCTGCGGCGGAGATACCAGGTGGAAAGCTCGTCGATGTGCCGGCCGATCCTGAGTGCAGCACCGCGCGCGTCGTATTCGTCAAGCTCGCGGCCTGTGTCCGCAGCCGCGGCGGAGGTCCGCGACAGGATCCAGCGATCGAGGATCTGTGCCCCGGGTGTCGCGCGCAGTGCCTCGCCAGTCGGCGGCCGCCAGCCGGAAGATCGAGCGTACGTGGCAAAGAACCTGAACACGTTCCACAGGATCAGCAGTTCGCGGCGCGCCTCGTCGGCGGTGCGATAGCCGAACAGGATGTTGTCTTCCGGGCGCTGGCGGGCGTACATCCAGCGCATGACGTCGACGCCCATCCGCTCGGCGGCCTCGTTGAACTCGATGGCGTTGCCCCAGCTCTTGTGCATCGGTCGGCCGTCCTCGCCGAAGAGCGTGGCATAGCCGAAGATCTGTTTGAACGGCGGCTCGCGGCGCAGCACGGTGCTCATCGCCAGCAGCGAGTAGAACCAGTTGCGGAACTGGCCGGGGAAGGACTCGCTGATGAAGTCGGCCGGGAACCACTTTCGCCAATACTCGGGATCGGTGCGGTAGTGGAGTGTCGAGAAGGGCACAATTCCAGCGTCGAGCCACGGGTTGCCGACGTCGGCGATCCGCGTCGTGAACGCACCACAGGCTGAACAGGCGACCTTCACCGCGTCGATATACGGCCGATGCGGCGTGTGTCCCTCGAATTCCTGCCAGCCCTCGACTGCTCTCTGGCGCAGCTCGTCCCGCCCGCCGATGACGTCGAAGCCGCCGCACGACACGCACTCCCAGATCGGCAGCGCCAGGCCCCAGAAGCGCTTCTTGCTGATCATCCAGTCCGACATCGTGCGCAGCCAGTCGAGCTCGCGCTCGTAACCGAAGCCGGGGATCCAGCGAATCTGGTCGACGACGTCCATGATCTGGTAGCGCAGGCTGCGCTCCTTCTCCTCCGCCGTGACCATCTCTCGCGGCTTGTCGTACACCTCGCCCATCGAGATGTACCACTCGTCAACGACGCGGAACAGCAGTGGCGTGCTGCAGCGCCAGCAGTGCGGGTAGCGGTGTGTGTACGGCTCGAGGTGGTAGAACACTCCCTTCTGTTCCAGGTCCTCGACGATGCGCTGCGTGACCCCGTGCGCATCGAGACCCGCGAGCCAGCCAAACCCTTCGAGGTAATGCCCGTCCTCGTTTAGCGGCGCAATGACCGGCAGGCCGAGCGCCTTGCCCAGCTGGTAGTCCTCCGCGCCTGCTCCGGGCGCGATGTGGACGATGCCCGTACCCTCTTCCTCGCTGACCTGGTCCCACTCGATGACGCGGTGCTCGAAGCCTTGGCCGCCGTCGTCGCCCGAGCCACCCGCAAACGCGGCCTCGACCTGTGGCAGCTCGTCATAGGGCCCGCGGTAGCGCCAGCCGACCAGGTCCCGACCGGGACGCTCCTCGAGCACCTCGAAGTCCCCGCGCAGTGCGGACTTGAGCGTACCCTTGCCGAGCCAGTACTCGTCCTCGCCCTGGCCGACCCGCACGTAGGTGAGCTCCGACCCGACCGCGGCGGCCACATTGGCGGTCAGCGTCCACGGCGTCGTCGTCCACACCAGCAGCCACTCCCCGGGCCGATCGACCAGTGGCAGGCGGATCGTAAGCCCGGGATCCTCGCGGTCCTGGTAGCCCTCGTTCATCTCCATCTGGCTGATGCCCGTCCCGCACCGCGTGCACCAGGGCATCGAGTCGTGGCCCTTGTACAGCCAGCCGCGGCTATGGCATTCGGCCAGGAAACCCCAGATGAGGTCGTTGTTCTCGTTGGAGAAGGTGAAGTACGAGCCACCGATCTCCGGCATCCCCAGGCGGCCGACGATCATTTCCACGCTGTCGGTCACCGGGCCGTGCGGTCCCTCTACGGTTACCTGCTGCGACGGGTCCTCGGCCAGCAGGTCACGCAGCCGGCGCAGCTCTTCGGGATCGTTCCAGTCCATCCACATGCCCAAGCGTTTTGACTGCTCGGTCTGCATCGCGGCATAGGTCAGGACGCGCTGCTTGCACAGGTTGACGAACTCGGCGATGCCGTAGTGCTGGATATCGTGCTTATTGGTGAAGCCGAGCTCGCGCTCGACGTTGACTTCGACCCACAGGCCCTGGCAGTCGAAGCCGTTCTGGAACCGCTGGTCCTGTCCGAGCATGGCGTGGTAGCGCTGGAACAGGTCCTTGTAGCTGCGGCCCCAGGCGTGATGAACCCCCATCGGGTTGTTGGCGGTTATCGGGCCGTCGAGGAAGGACCAGCGCTCGTTTCCGGCGTTCTGCGCGCGCAGCCTAGCGAACGAGCTGCGCTCGTCCCACAGGGCGAGGATGTCGTGTTCCAGGGCGGGCAGGTCGGGCCGCTGCGCGACAGGCTGAAACGGGCTCTCTATGCGCTGCTCGATCGACATGGGCGGTCAAGCATAGCCGCTTGCCTGCCCTCGAATAGCTCGGGCCACGCGGCTCCGCGCGGCCCTCAGTAAACGGGCGTCAGCCAGTCGCTGTAGGCGGGATTGCGGCCGCGGACGATGTCGAAGTACAGCTTGGTGATCTGGCGAGTGATAGGGCCCACCTCGCCGTTGCCTACCGGTCGATGGTCAATATCCACGATGGGCGAGATCTGCGCGCCCGTCCCGCACAGGAATGCCTCGTCGGCGCAATAAAGCTCGGTCCGATCAACCGACCGGACGATCGTCTCGATGCCCATCTCCTCGCGTGCCAGCTGCATCAAAGCGGCGCGGGTGATGCCCTCGAGGATGTCGTCGGTACCAGACGGCGTGATCAGCTTGCCGTCGCGGACGAGGAAGAGGTTCTCCGCGCTGCCCTCCGAGACGTGGCCGTCGATCGTCAGCACGATCGCCTCGTCGTAGCCGTTGAGCACCGCCTCTGACTTGGAGAATGCGCTGTTGGCGTAGGCGCCAGTGATCTTGACGCGGGCCGGCAGCGACTGGTCGCTGTTACGCCGCCAGGAGACCACCTGGGCGCTTATCCCGCGGTCGATTGCGATGTACTCGCCGAATGGCACGCTGAAGATGAGCAGCTTTTCCTCGAGGTTGTGCAGGCGCACGCCGATCGCCTCGGTCGACTTGTAGAGCGTCGGCCGGACGTAGCTGTCCTGCCGGAAACCGTTGCGGCGCAGCAACTCGACGGTGAGCTCGACGAGACCTTCAGGCGGCAGCGGCGGCTTCATGAGCAGCACCTTGGCCGAACGCCACAGGCGCCTGTAGTGCTCCAACAGCTTGAGCCCGTAGAGCTGCTCCTGCTCCTCGTTCCAGTAGGCGCGGATGCCCTCGAAGGTGGCCGTGCCGTACAGGAAACCGTGCGTCATGACCGGGATGCGCGCCTCTGACAGCGGCACGAAGTCGCCCTCGAACCAGGCGACGATGTTCTCGTCCAAGGGTCTGACGCCGGTCGCAGGTAGAGGCGACCTGGTCTGTTTCTGCGTCAGCATCGGCGGGAGTATACGCCGCGCGCCAATCGGCGCGACGTGCCGCTCGTCACAAGTCGCACGGGCCATATTGCACCGTCATGTCGGTTAGTGATCACCACAGCCCGGCCAGGTGGGCAACGACGACGCCAAGGTAGAGCGCATAGAAGAGGCCGCCGACGATCAGGTGGCCGCCGCTCAACGAGCCGCGGCGGACCATGGGCAGAAAGATCACCGCCGTCGACGCGAAGGCGATGCCGGCCGAGGCGAAGGTGATCAGCGTGTCCTGCGTCAGCGTCCACGCCTGCGCGGCCAACACGACGCCGATTGCGGTGGGGATGCACGACTGGAACACCATCGCGCCGGTAATGTTGCCCATCGCCAGGGTGTCCTTGCCCTGGCGCACCCAGATCAGGCTGTTGAACTTCTCCGGCAGCTCAGTCGCGATCGGCGCGATGACCAGGGCCAGCAGCGCCGGGTCGAGCCCCATCTCGATCGAGATGTGCTCCACGGCGTCGACGAAGATGACCGCACCGCCGATGATCATCCCCAGGGCCACCAGCACTTGGAAGCTGACCACGCGCAGGCGCGGCACGGCCGGCTCGAGGCGAAAGGCGCGCAGATCCATGCGTCGGAAGCGCAGAGGCGCCAGGTCCACCGCGTCGACCGACGGGTCAGCCTCGAAGTGGCTCTTGACGTACCAGGCGTAGATGCCTATCAGCGCAACGATGGCCACGTAGCGCAGGACCGACAGATCGGGCGGCACCAGCGCGGCGGCGACGGCGATGCCGTAGGCCACGTAGAAGTAGCGAATGTCCATCCCCAGGACCTTGGTGTCGACCGGCATCCGGCGGCCCGTCGGTCGCCGCCGAGCCGACAAGAGCACGCCCACGCCGGTGACGAACATCGCCAAGGTAGCGAGCATGAAGGGCGCCCCAAGGATGGCGCCAACCCCGATGTGATGTGCCGCCGATGGGTCGTTGCTCTGTGCGGCGAAGAGAATCGCCACCAGCGGGATCATCGTCTCCGGCAGCGCGGTCCCCACGGCGGCGAGTACGCTTCCGACCGCGCCTTCGGCCAGGTTCAGTTTGTGGCCGAACCACTCAATACCGTTGGTGAAGAGCTCCGCTGCGATCAGGATTACGATCAGGGCGGCGACCAGCTCGAGTAATTGCATGGCTTGGGCGGGCGTCCGCCCGGGTCAGGCGCGCAGGTGCTCGGGTGAGTAGGGCAGCAACGCGACGTGGCGGGCACGCTTGAGCGCTGCGGCCAGCTGGCGCTGGTGCTCGGCGCATGTGCCGGTCTTGCGCCGCGGCTCGATCTTGGCCCGCTCCGACAGGTAGCGCCGCAGCCGGTTTATCTCCTTGTAGTCGATCTGAGCCGTCTTGTCGGCACAGAAGGCGCACACCTTGCGGCGGCGCCGGTCGCGATACATGTCATCGCGCTTCTTGCTTCGACTGGCGGGGGGCATCAATTCCTCCTAGAAGGGCAGGTCGTCGTAGTCGTCGTTCTGCGCCGGCTGGCCGGCCGGTGCCTGCGCCTGAGCCTGCGCCGCGGGTCGCGGCGCTCCGGCATCGGCAGCGCCGCCGGCCGGTTCGCCCATGTCGTCGCGCGGGCGCCGCTCGAGGTTCTGGATGGTGTTGGCCACCAGCTCCGTCGTATAGCGTTTCTGGCCGTCCTGGCCTTCCCACTGGCGCGTCTGCAGACGGCCCTCGATGTAGACCTTGCCACCCTTGCGCAGGTACTCGGCGGCGAATTCGGCCTGCTGACCCCAGGCGACGATGCGGAACCACTCGGTCTCTTCCTGTCGCTCGCCCTGGGCGTCCTTGTAGTTGCGGTTGACGGCCACGGTGAACTGCGTCACGGCCTGGCCGCTGGGCGTGTAGCGCATCTCAGGATCACGCCCGAGGTTGCCGATGATCATGCACTTGTTGAGCGACACAGCCACACCTCCTTCGGTCAGCGATCTGCGGCGGCCGGAGCGGCTTCGCTCTCGGACTCGTCGATGAATTCGGTATCGATTTCCTCATCGTCTTCGGGCGGTGCGCCGAACTCTTCGTCCTCGGACTCACCCTCGGCGGCCTGCCGGCGCGCCGCGGGCCGCTCCACGCGCGTGACGAGGTGGCGCATGACCTCCTCGCTGATGTTCAGGCCGCGCTCAAGCTCCAGGACCGCCTGGCCCGGGGCGTCGAACAGGACGATGAAGTAGGAGCCCTCGCGGTGCTGGCCGATGGGATACGCCAGCCGCCGGCGGCCCCATGGGCTCACCTTTACGATCTGGCCGTCGCCATTGGCGATCGTCCGCGTGGTGCGATCGATGACAGCCTGGACCTGGTCGTCGGGCGTGTCGGGACGGACAACGAGCATGAGCTCATAGCGTCGCAAGTGGATGTTTCTCCTTCCCCTGGGATGTGCCCCGCTCCCTGATCTGGCAATCCGCGGCGGAGCTGAAAGGTTGACAGCGAGTATAGCCCAGCCGATTGCTAGACTCGATCACGGCAGACCGGCGCATGCGTGCGGGGCCAAGTGGAGGTAGGTGAATGGCATCTCGCGCCCTTTTGCTGTCGACTGATGGGGCGGCCTCGGGAGAGCTCCGCAAGGCGCTCGAGAGCGGCGGGCTCGAGGTAACCGTGGCCGACGACGTCGAAGCCGCAGCGATGCAGCTGGGCGAGCATGCCATCGTCGTCCTCGCCGCTACGGAAAGCAGGGACCTGGCCGACCTGTGCCGTCAGATTGTGGCGAGCGCCGCGAGTGGGCATCCACCGATCGTGGCCGTTAGCGACAGCAGCGACGTGGAATCGCGCGTGCAACTCCTCGAGGCAGGCGCCGACGACGTCCTGGCGCGACCGATCATCCAGCGTGAGCTCGAGGCTATCGTCGATGCACTCTTACTGCGCGCTCCTGATTCGACCGCTGCGGACGCCGGGTCCCTCACAAGGCCGCGCGTAGAGAGACGAACCGCGCCGGGGAAGGTCATCGTCTTCGCCGCGGCCAAGGGCGGTTCGGGTGCGACGTCGCTCGCGGTCAACACCGCACTGGCCCTGGCCGATTCATCGCGCGAGGCAGTCTGCATCGCCGACCTCGACATGTACCACGGCCAGGTCACCACCTACCTCGACGTTCGCCCGCGCAGCACCACGGTCGAGATGGCGGCCGACGACCTCATCGGCCAATCGCCCGAAACGATTGCCGAAGCGGGCGGGCTGCACTCCAGTGGGCTGATGGTCTTCGGTGCCCCCTACCGATCAGACGACGCCGTCGATGTCACGCCCGATCGAATTTCCGGATTGATTGAGATGCTGCGCGGGGTCTATGGCCACGTCGTGATCGACACCGGCAGCGTCATCGACCAGCGGACGCTGACAGCCATGGGCAAGGCCGACCGGCTGGCCATCGTCATCACGCCCGATGTCCCTGCCCTGCGGCTGCTGCACGCCGGGCTGCAGCTCATGTCTGAGAGTGGATCGGCCATTGAGCGGGCGATCTTCGTGGTCAACAACGTGTATCCCAAGCACTCGATCGAGCCGGAGCAGATCGAGTCCCACCTTTCGATCAAAATCGGCCTGGAGATCCCCTACGACGGTGAGAACTTCCTGCAGGCAGCCAACGTGGGCAAGCCCGTGCTGCTGTCAGCGCCACGCAGCCCAGCCGCGCAGGCAATCCGACGGCTCGGCGTCATGCTGTCAGACGGCGCCGCCGCTCCAGAGGTCGAGGAACCGCCGCGGCGCGAGAAGCGCGGCGGCCTGCTGGGCGGCTTGATCGGCCGCAACTAAGCGCCGTGCGGCTGGTGCCGAAGGTGGGACGATTGTGCGTTCCGTAGACAACTGGCGCCCAGGGTGTCGCGGCGCGTATCTCGACGGTGCGGAGCGGCTAATCCTCGGTCTGGGCGTCCGTCTTGCAGTGGCCCGGCGGCCAGCAGTCGGCCCTGAAGCGGTCGGCCTTGTCCTGTGACCAGCCGGGGTGGCGTTCGCCAACGACCTTCCAGCCTCCGGCCCACGGCGGCCTGCCGGGCTCGCGTAACGCGGTGCCCTCGACGGTCTCGACCTCGATTTCGGTCGAGCCGTCGGCCACTTCGCCGGCGACGGTTACCGTCTGACCGACGTATACCTTCAGCGGGTGGTCATCGCCGTAGAACCATGATGGCCCGCCATCCAGCGTGTAGGTCGTGCCGCCGTCTTGGATTGTGAAGACGGCCCGGCCGTCGGCGCCGGTCGACTCCTGGATCGTGCCGGTGATCGTGATGGCAGCCTT
>Ga0299913_10005458_pt1 | contig 10861 bp, 5 predicted proteins | sample RVTome_9_FD_201360 | JGI IMG/M metagenome (GOLD analysis project Ga0299913, IMG submission 201360) | Soil microbial communities from uranium-contaminated site in the Upper Colorado River Basin, Wyoming, United States - RVT155D38 (version 2) ... | reverse complement strand
TCGACCATTCCGTATCGGGAGAGTATGGCCTCAGCGTCGCTCACCGTCTTGCCGCGCACCTCATCGATGAGCGTCGCACTGTCAGGAGCGCTGTAAACCAGTGCCGATGCCGAGACCTCGTAGGTGATCAGTCCGCCGGCCGCCTGTCCGCGGGGATGACTCGCGTCGACCTCGTCGCCGACCAGTTGTTGCCCCTCGGCCAGCTGGGCGCGCAACCTGGTCGCCGCGATCTCGTCGACGAGAGCCTCGTTCACGGCGACGACATGCCCGACGGCGCGCAGCGTCAGGGCGAAGGTCGGAGTCACGTTGCCGACCAGAGCGGAGTCCTGAGGCTCCGTTCGTACCTCGAGGATTCGGGCTGTCTCAGAGTAGGCAGTCAGGCCTCGCGGTACGCTGTCCGGGCCCACCAGGCTGGCGGCCAGCGCCGCGTCAAGCCTGTCGTTGAGGGTGTCCACGGCCGCGTTGTAGTCGTCCTTGGTGACAACACCCTCCTCGATCCGCTGCCCACCGCTCGTCGCCTCCGGGTTGCGAACACTGATCAGTTGCCCGGCGAACGCCTGCGGGAGCTCGGTGATCGCATCGGCACCCACGTTGCCGCGCGGCCCAGCACGTACCGCGCGTACGGCCACTTCAACGGTGCCGGGCGTACCGCTGGCGAACTCGGCATGCGGCACGGTGACTGTCCTGCGGGTGACGAAATCGACACCGTTAGGCGTGGAAACGCGGGTATCTGCCGGAATGGGCACGTCGTTGAGAGTGTTCTCACTGCGGAAGCGGACGGTGCCCGAGGCGCGCGTTTCGCGGAACTCGACGCCGCTACTGGGGAATGTGCCACTGACCAGGATGGGCAGCTCGATCTGCTCCGCGGGAACGACACCTTCGGCGACGTCCGCGACCGCTACCCCCGTATCGGCGGTGACGGTGATCGCTGCGGGCCTGAACTCCGTGGTCGCCGGCCGCAGAACGATCGTCGCAGTGGGCAGGAACACGTACGCCCCGTAGCCGACGCTTGCCATCAACAGGGCGATCAGCACAAGCACCGCCAGCGGCGCGACGGGCAGGTTGCGCGGCCGACCGCGACGTCGCCCGACGGCACGGCGCTCGTCTATTGCTGCGGGTAGTTCGATCGCTCCGGCGCCAGCGACCGAAAGCACCTGGGTCTCGGAGCGCGCCGCCTTGCCCTCGACTGCCTCGGCGTCGACGAGCAGCCCCGGCAGCACCAGCGTTTCCGCCTGGTCTCCCTTCGCTCGCCGCCGCGGGGCCTCTCCGGGTGCTCGGCCGGTCCGCTCGGCGAGCCTGCGATCCTGCTCGCGAAAGTTGGCCAGTGCCTCCTCGGCCGACGCCAGAGAGTCGTACGTCGGCAGTCCAGCCGAGATTGCGAGTGCGCGCACCTGTGGCTCGTCACTCACCGCAACCAGGTTGAGTCGTCGCTCGTGGCCCTCTCGCGCCAGTAGCTTGAAGTTGATACGACTGGTCGCGATCCGCGATCCTGGCGGGACGACGATGACCGCCTCGCCGTCGGTTACCGCCCTGATGCGGCCGATGGCAGTCGTGATCTCGTCGTCGATCTCGAGATAGCAGATCGCCACGGGCTCAGACCTTCATGCCCCGCAGGACACGTCGCAGCGCGGCGTCAAGCGGCGCCTCGGCCGCGCTCATTTCGAGCGCCTGGTGCGCCAGTGCCATCGGCGGGATGTCCTGCTCGTCGGCCAGCAGTCCCGTGGAATCGTCGATCTGCGCCACTCCAGGCACGGTCATTGCCTCGACCTGCGGCGGCCGCGCGAAGGGAAGGTGCCGCGCGAACTCCGCGTCGCGCAAAGCGGCGCCGATCTGCGGCAGGCGGGCGCCGCCACCGCACAGGTACAGCCGGCCGGGCAACATGCCCGACTTGGCGAACTCTTCGAGCACCAGCTCGACGCCGGCCGACCATACCGCCACGTCTTCGGCGACGATCTGGGCGACCTCGTCCTGGCGCTCGACCTGCACGCCCTTGGCGTAGTCGACTTTTATCTCCTCGGCCCGGGCGAAGGGCAGCTCGAGCCGGTCGGCGAGCGATTTGGTGAACGCCCGCCCACCAAGGGCAAACATCCGCGTGCCCTCGATGCCGCCCTGGCGGACCAGCGCGACGTCTGTCGTTCCGCCGCCAACGTCGATGAACAGGGCGCCGGTCTGCTCGACCTGCTCGTCATCCATGCAGCGGGCGATGGCGTAGGGCTCGGCCACGATCGCCACGAGCTCCAGGTCCAGCATGCTCGCCACCGTCTGCAGCGCGCCCAGGTGGATCAACGGGGCGAACGCATTGAAGATGCTGATGCGCACGTGGCGACCGTGGAAGCCGACGGGGTTGGTGACCGCGTAGCCATCGATGGTGGCTCCGGTCACCGCGGCGTGGACGAGCCGGATGTCGACGTTTGGCAGGCCGGTTTCCCAGGTGATCGTCCGTTCGGCGTCGCGCAGCGCTTCGCGCTGGACGCCATCGATCAATGCATCGAGCTCGCGCGCGCTCATCTGCTGGTCGGGCCGCTTGCGCTCCTGGCTGACGCTCGTCGTGAAGCCCTTAACGAGCTCTCCGGCGATACCGATGATCACCTGGCCAGAGCGAAAGCCGGCCATCTCCTCCGCCTCCTGCAGCGCGACCTGGCAGTTGTCGACAACTGCGGCAATGTCGGCAACGGTGCCCGACTGCATGTGGGCGAGCCCCTGGCGACGGCGACCAACGCCGCGGACGGTGCCCTTGCCACCCTCGTCGATCTCGAAGACAAGTGCCTTGGCGAACTCGGTGCCCACGTCGAGCGCTGTGCAGGCGGCAAGCTTCTCCGCTTCGGGGCGCTGGAGGAAACGACGCCAGAATGCCACGCTATGCGGCGGGATCGTCAGCGCCGGGGCCGCTGTCACCGTTGCGCAGCGCTGCCTCGAGCGCTTCACGAATGGCCGTCAGCGCGCTGGGCAGCCGGTCGCGGCGCGTGCCGCGTGCCTGGGCCATTTCCGGCCGGCCGCCACCCTTGCCCTCGATGACCGGCGCGCCTCGACCGACCAGCGCGCCGGCACTCACGCCACGCGCGACCAGGTCGTCGCTCACAGTGACGAACAGCTGTGGCTCGTCCGCTTCGAGTGCAAGGGCGATGACACCCTCGCCGAGCTCTGCGCGCAGCGCTCGAGCGAAGCTCTGCAGGTCCTTCATCGAGTCGAACGGCGCGGCATAGGCCAGGAACAGGGCGCCATCCACCGACTGCGCTCTGCGCGCCACGTCGGTCGGCCGTGTCGCACCGCCACCGCCGTCTCGCAGGCGGCGCTCGAGCTCGCGCGTGCGCTCCCTGAGCTCGCGCAGGCGGTCGGGCAGTGCCTCCGGCGAGCGCGCGCCTGCCTCGTCCGTGGCGCGCTCCAGCAGCTCCAACCTGGTCCCGATGTAGTCATCGGCGGCGTCGCCGGTGAGCGCCTCGATGCGCCGCATGCCACTGCCGATGGAGCGTTCGCCGGTGATCACGAACGCCCCGATCTGGCCGGTGGCAGAGCAGTGCGTGCCACCGCACAGCTCGCGCGAGTAGCCGTCAACGAACATCACGCGCACCTTCTCGCCGTACTTCTCATCGAAGAACGCGTCGGCGCCGGCGTCCATCGCCTCTGCCATGGTCATGAAGCGCGGCGTCACCGGCTTGTTGTCGCGCACTACGCGGCGCACCTCGCTTTCGATCTGCCGCTTCTCCTCGGCGCTGAGTGCCCGGTCCAAGGGAAAGTCGAAGCGCAGGTAGTCGGGCGCCACCAGCGAGCCCGCCTGGCGGGCCTGGTCGCCGACCGTGTTACGCAACGCGCGATGCAGCACGTGCGTGGCAGTGTGGTTGCGCATCGTCCGCGCGCGGCGGTCAGCATCGACCTCGGCCGTTACCGAATCACCCACCGCCAGCCGTCCATGGAGCCGGCCGCGATGGACGATGAGTGTGGGCACCGGGCGCTGCGTGTCGGTCACCGTGAAGACGACGTCGGTCGAGCCCCCGAGTCGGAGCACCCCCAGGTCGCCCACCTGTCCGCCGCCCTCGGCGTAGAAGGGAGTCTGGTCGAGGACGATCTCGGCCTCCGCTTCAGTCGGCACGCGAAGCTCCACCTCGTCGACGGCCTGCAACTCCTGGTAGTCCGTGCCGTCGCGCAGGACGGCCACCACTCGCCCTTCGGCCGTCGTCGTCTCGTAACCCAAGAATCGCGTCTCGCCAACGCGCGCGGCAACCTGGCCATAGACCGCCTGCATCTCGGCGTGGCCGGCCATCTCGGCGCGTCGCCCGCCGCGGCTGCGCTGGCGTTGCTCCTCGAGGGCGCGCTCGAACCCTTCACGGTCGACGCGCACGCCGTACTCCGCGGACAGTTCCACCGTGAGATCGATCGGGAAGCCGTACGTGTCGTGCAGGCGGAAAGCGACGTTGCCGGGCAGGACGGGTGCATCGTCGAGCAGGTCCTCGGCGCGCCGGCGGCCCACGACACGCTCGGCCGACGTCAACGGAATCAGCGCCTCCTCAAAGTGCACGACGCCGGCGTCGAGGGTTCGCTGGAACTGGCGCTCCTCGCCGGCGATGACGCCGGCGATCTCGGCGCGGCGCTCGGACAGATAGGGATAGGCGCCTTCCATGGTGTCGACGACGACCCCCGACAGATCGGCCAGGAAAGGCTCCTGGCGACCCAGCAGCCGGCCGTGGCGCACCGCGCGGCGCAGGATGCGGCGCATCACGTAGCCGCGGCCCTCGTTGGATGGGCGCACGCCGTCGGCGGCGAGGAAGGTCAGCGCGCGAACATGGTCGGCGATGACCTGGTAACTGAAGCGCTCGGCCTCGAAGGTCTCCGGGTCGTGGCCCAACAGGTTGCGCATGTACTCGTGGATCGGCGTGAAGAGGTCGGTGTCGTAGTTGGTGTTGACACCCTGCAGGACGCTCGCCAGGCGCTCCAGGCCCATGCCGGTGTCGACGCTCTTGAACGGCAGGGGCACGCGTGGCCCCTCAGGCTGCTGGTCGAACTCCATGAACACCAGGTTCCAGATCTCCAGCCAACGCGGGCAGTTCTCCGAGTGATCCGGGGTGCAGTGCGGCCCCTCGCTGAGCTCCACTCCGCGATCGAAGTGGATCTCACTGCAGGGTCCGCAGGGGCCGGTGTCGGCCATGCGCCAGAAGTTGTGGTCGTCGCCCTTGTCGACGTCGCCCCAGACGGCCATGCGCTCTTCGGGCATGCCCATCTCGCGCCAGATGGCGCGCGCTTCTTCGTCGTCCTTGTACGTCGTGGCGCCGATCCGTTCGAATGGAATCCCGTACACCTTTGTCAACAGCTCGACGGCCCACTGGATCGCTTCGCGCTTGAAGTAGTCACCGAAGCTCCAGTTGCCGAGCATCTCGAAGAACGTCTGGTGGCGCGTGGTCCGCCCGACCTCCTCGAAGTCGTTGTGCTTGCCGGCCACGCGCAGGCAGCGCTGGACGTCGACGGCCCGCTTGTAGGAGCGCGTTTCGGCGCCGGTCAGCACGTCCTTGAACTGGACCATGCCGGAGTTGGTGAACAGCAACGTCGGATCGCCGGCGGGGACCAGGGACGCGCTGGGCACGACCGTATGTCCCCGCTCTTCGAAGAAATCGAGGAAGCGCTGGCGGATCTCGGCCGCGGGCAGGCTAGGAATTGCCGCGCCGCCCTCGCCGAAGGTGCGTTCCGGCATGGCCTAACTGTAGGCGAAAGGCCACTTCCCGATTGGCACCGGCGGCTCCCCGCTGCAGGTTCGCAAATGTTCCGTCGCGCCCCCACGCCCACGGTGATCGGTCACACATGTCAATCGCCGGTCGAAGCATGCCTGGCACGCGCGCGTCGCACTCCCAACCGCCGATCGATCGGCCTCACCTGTCACACGGATGCTGAGGGCAACTTGGCCCCATCCAGCGGGGCCGAGCGACGACCCTCGGCCGTCGGAAACCGGCGTTTGACAGGTCACACCGATCGCGGCGCGCCGAGGTGCCGGCATCCACCGTTAATCTGGTGAATCACTCGGTGTCCGGGTGATGATGCCGCCCGCGTCTGAGGTGCTAAAGGAGGATGACGCCTGACCCCGGCAACGGCCGGCCGGCTCGAAGGGCAGCCAGTAGCGTCCGTGGCGAGGTGGCGTAGCGCGGACCGAGCGCCTCGCGCAGTTGATCGACCAGCTGCCGATTGTGTGCCGTGTCCGATAAGACAATCAGGATCTCGTCCACGCCGCCGTCGCGCTCGCGCTCGCGCACGCGCCTGACCAGTGCCTGGATGTCGCGGATCCTGGTCTCGGCCTCGACACCTACCAGCAGGTCCTCGCGGCGAAGCAGTATGTCCCAAGACCGCCTGTCGCCCGGGAGCGGCAGCAGCACTTCCCGGCTGATGACATATGGAGCACCAATGACACCCGTGAATCGACCGATCAGTGGTTGCTGCCCCTTGTCCCTGATCGCATCGCCGTCGGGGTGCAGCCCGGCACTCACCTCAAGCCCGAGGACAGCGGCCAGCTCGCACAGCCGCGGAAGTGAGACAGCCGGAAACCGATACTGCTCGAGTCGGTTGAGCTCCGACTGGCTCCAGTCAAGCTCGGCGGCAAGTGCGCGCTGGCTGACGCCATTCTCCTCACGGGCATTCCTTATCTCGCCAATGAGCCTTCTCACCAGCTGTTCGCCGCGACGCCGGCCTCGCTGCCTTCGCGTCTCGCGCGTTCCCATGCGCCGAAGTGTGATCAGCATGGCTCGTCGACCACTCATCGACCGATTACTTGCGACTTCAACTTTGTCCACAGCCTTACGCCGCCGACGAACGCCGATCGGTGTGACCGGTCAACCTCCGGTCGGCGCTCGTACTGGCCGGACCCAATCGGCTCATCGGTCGCGCCCCAGCGGCAGCAACCTTCATCTGATCGGCCTCGCCGATCATTTGTGGAACGACGTCCGCCCCCAAGAGCACGCTGAAGGCTGCGACCGGCGTTTGATAGGTCTCACCGATAACCGGCGTTTGAAAGGCTCGAACCGGCGTTTGAAAGGCTCGCCGACAACCGCAACCGCACGATCGAGGCGTTGTCGGTCGGACCAGCGTCCCGCCCGGCGTAACATGTCGAGCCATGTCGGTTGACTCAGTCGTGGTGACCTGCCCTCGCTGCGAGACCGCGGTGCCGGCTGACGCTCGGTTCTGCATGAACTGCGGCCAATCGCTGGATCCCGCGGGCGAATTGAACGAGGCGCGCCAGGCGCGCATCTCGGCGGCCGCACCTGCGCCGTTGATCGAGAAGATGCGCGCCGCCAAGCTGACCGGCGAGCGCAAGCCCATGACCGCCCTGTTCGCCGACGTCGTCGGCTCGACCGCCCTCGCCGAGCGGATTGACCCCGAGGACTGGACGCAGATGATGAACGAGGCGTTCGACCTTATGTCGCGCGCCATCTTCCGCTACGAAGGGACGATTGCCCAGCTGCAAGGTGACGCACTGCTGGCCTTCTTCGGTGCGCCCTTGGCGCACGAGGACGACCCCGAGCGGGCGGTCAGAGCGGCACTCGATATGGTCGCTACGACCGATGAGTTCGCACGCCAGCTCAAAGCCGCGCACGGCATCGACTTCCGCATCCGTGCCGGCATCAACAGCGGCCCGGTCATCGTCGGCAATGTCGGTAGCGACTTGCGTTACGAGTACACCGCGCTGGGCGACGCGGTTAATGTCGCCGCCCGCGTGCAGACCGCCGCCGAGCCGGGAAGCGTCCTCATCACCGATCACACGCGACGTTTCGTCAGCGGCACATTCGACTTCGAGGACCTGGGTAAGGTCGAGCTCAAGGGCAAGACCGAACCCGTCCACGTCTACCGTGTTATCGGTATCCGCGTGGCACCGGAGCGGAAGCGGGGACTCGAATCGGTCGGCCTGTCGAGCCCGCTCGTCGGTCGAAAGGCCGAGCTGGAGGCCCTGCGCGCGGCTTTCGCCATCGTTCGTGCCGGGCGCAGCCGACTCTCAGTGCTGGTCGGTGAGCCGGGCATCGGCAAGTCGCGCCTGCTTGCCGAGCTGCGCAGCGCCGTCGAGAGTGACGAGCCGGCCGGCCCGCGGCCGCCATGGATCGAAGGCCGCTGCGTGAGCTACGGTCGCTCCATCCCCTACCACCTGGTGCTGGATGTCGTGCACGCGCTACTTGATATCCCGCGCGGGGCGAGCGATGCCGAGCTGCGCTCGATGCTCCGTGAGCGGCTGCGCGATCTTCCCGGCGACGAGGCTTCCGATTCGGAAGCGTACCTGGCGCACCTGTTCGCGCTGCCCCTGAGCGCAGAGGAGCAGGACCGCGTGCAGCTCGAGCCGGAAACGCTTCAGGGTCGCTACGTGGCAGCGATAATGCGCGTGATCCGTGCCCGGCTGGCAGCGGGGCCGATGATCCTTGTCATCGAGGACTTCCACTGGGCAGACCCGGCCTCGGTCGACGTCGGCGTTGGGTTGCTGCCTCTCTTGGCACCTCTGCCGTTATTGCTCATCTTCTCCGGCCGCGCCGAGACGGACGCGCCCGGCTGGCGCTTCGTCACCCAGACGCGCGCCGTCTTCGGCGAGGCGTTGATCGAGATTCGCCTTCAGCCACTGGGCGACGACGACAGCCGGGCGCTGGTTGCAAATCTGCTGGAAATCGAATCGCTGCCCGAATCGGTCCGCACAGCGATCCTCGCCAAATCGGAGGGAAACCCCTTCTTCGTTGAGGAGGTCATCCGCATGTTCATCGAGCACGGCGCCATCGTCCGCTCCGGGGAACGCTGGACGGCCAACGACAGGATCGTGGGGATCGAGATCCCAGACACACTTCACGGCCTCCTGCTGGCGCGCATCGACCAGCTTTCAGACGATGCCAAGCGCAGCCTGCGCGTCGCCTCGGTGATCGGTCGCCAGTTCCCGGTTCGGGTGCTGGAAAGGGTGCTTAGCAATGGCTGAGCTCGAACTCGACACCCTCGAAGCCAAAGGGCTCATTCGCGTCGCGGCGATCCAGCCCGAGCTGGAGTACCTGTTCCGCCACGCCTTGCTGCAGGATGCTGCCTACGAGTCGTTGCTGAAGCAGGAGCGTCGCGCGCTGCATCGGCTGGTCGGCGACGCGCTCGAGCAGCTCTATCCCGAGCGCCACGGCGAGCTGGCGGCCGTCCTGGCTCGCCATTTCGAGCAGGCGGGCGAGCCGGACAAGGCGATCGAGTACCTGCTCGCGGCCGCGCAGTTCGCCCACGACCGCAATGCCCTCGTCGAGGCATACGACCTCTTCGGACGCGCGGCCGACCTCCTGCCTCCGCCTTCGCCGAGCGACGACGAGGCGCTACGGACACGGCGAATTGAGATCCATTTCGGCCGCCTACGAACGGGCTTCAGCTTCCTGAGCCAGGATGAGTCCTTCGCGCAGATCCAGCCCCTGATCGAGGAGGCCGACCGCCTGGGCAACCTGCGGCTTGCCGCGGACATCCACCTACACGGCGCGCTGCTGCGCATGTACCATGGCGAGCGGACGGATACCAGCCCCGAGCTCAAGCGATCGCTCGATCGGGTGACCGAGATCGCCCACGAACTGAACGATCCACTCACTGCGGCACTTCCCAAGTCGATCGTCGGGCTGTTCCAGGTGTTCACCGGCGACCTGCGCGCGGGGGTGACCTCGCTCCAGGAGGCGGCCCCGCTGCTCGAGCAGAAGCGCGACTTCGTCGGCTCGTCATTCGCGCTCGTCTCGCTGGCGATCGGGCTGGCCCGCCTCGGCCGCTTCGATGAGGCCGAAGATGCCTCGCGACGCGCCACCGAGGTCGGCGAGCGTGGCGACGTGATCGCCAAGATCGACGCGCAGATCGGCGAGTCGACCGTGCGCTCCGTGCGCGGCGACCTCGACGCTGCGGTCCCTATTGCCCTGAAATGCACCGAGCTGGCCGAGCAGACCGGCGCGACGGCCTGCGTCGTGGCGAGCAGCTTCGTGCTCGGCGACGCCCTCATGCGCCAGGGCAAGTTCGGCGACGCCAAGATCGCCTTCGAGCGCAGTGGCACGATCGCCGACGTCACCGACCAGAAGATCTTCCGTCCCTCTATTGCCGCCTACCTGCGCTCGACCGCGGCCAGCCTGGGCGACTTTGCGCTCGGCGGCCGGACCTTTGAGGAGGCGCTTGCGGAGGCGCGAAGCGTGAGCGATCGCTGGGGCGAGGCGAACGTGATCTGGAAGCGCGCCGAGACCGAGGCGAAGGGCGCCGAGCCGAACCGCGAGCAGGTGCTGTCCGATTACGCCGATGCGTCGGCCGCATTCGGTGAGATGGGCGCTCGGCCGTATCAGGCGCGCGTCCTGCGCGGCTGGGGAGAGGCGCTGCGCGGGCTGGGCCTCGCAGAAGAGGGCGATCAGAGGCTACGCGATGCGCTGGCGCTGTTCGATGAGATGGGCATCGAGCGCGAGGCGAACGAGGTGCGCGCGGCGCTGGCCGCCAGCTGAGTTCGACCGGGCTGGGACTAGCCGCGTCCGCGGCTGGCGCGGTCCTCGACACTGCGCATCAGCCGGTCGGCACCGCGGGCAATCCCCTTTCCTGCCGCACTGACCGTCCGACGCGCGCGCTCGACCGCGGCGGCCGGACCGCGCACGATGTCCTCGGCTGCCTCGATCGTGGCGCGCAGCGAATTGACGCTGGCGTCGGCCTCATCGAGCAGCGAGTCGACGCGCTCCAGCCGTGGCTCGAGCTCAGCCGAGATCCGCGACAGATTCGTGGAAGTGGTGCGGAGCTGCTTGAGCGTGGGTGGTAGCTCGCCGTTGATCACATCGGTTACTCGAGTGAGCGCGCGGCTCGCGCCGCGGACGTCGCGCGAGACGCGCCACACGGCGATCCCGGCGAAGAGCGCCGAGATGGCAATCACCGCGAGCGCCGCCAC
>Ga0299913_10005457_pt1 | contig 10862 bp, 8 predicted proteins | sample RVTome_9_FD_201360 | JGI IMG/M metagenome (GOLD analysis project Ga0299913, IMG submission 201360) | Soil microbial communities from uranium-contaminated site in the Upper Colorado River Basin, Wyoming, United States - RVT155D38 (version 2) ... | reverse complement strand
GATGAGTTCCGGGCGATTGGCGGGCACCCGTACGACGGCTGCGGCGCCCCCTGATTCTACGGCACGAACCATCGCCACAAGTCCGTCCATGCCGACGGCCGAGTGCTGTTGATCGACCAGGAGCCATTTGAACCCGCAATGGCTGAGGACTTCCGCGACGGCGGGCGAGCCCAGGCTCAGCCACGAGCCGACGAGTGGCTCATCACGAGCGAGAGCTGCTCGCAGAGGGAGCGTGCCTGTCATCGATCCAGAGAGTCGGTGCGCGGCAAACTGGTCGAACCGGAACGAGCGCTAACTGGATCGATGTGGCGCGCTGGAAGAGGCGGCTTCGACGTCGCTCGAAGTGGTATCTCCGTCAATTGTGCGGCGCCCCAGCCAAACATCGGCAACGTCTGTTGCCGATACGACCTGCCCAAAGAACTTGGAGATATTCCACAGCGTCGCATCGTGCTCGGATTGCGAGTAGGTCGCGCAGCAGTCCTCGGCGAGGACGACATAGAAGTCCCGCATGAAGGCTTCACGGGCGCTCGTCTCCACACACGTGTTTGTCGAGACGCCCGCGAGGACGACAGTCTCGATCCCCTGGGCGCGGAGGATGAGTTCGAGCTCGGTCTGGAAGAAGGCGCTGTACCTGTGCTTGGTAATCAGGACTTCCGCCCCGTCGTCCTCGGGCCCAAGTCCATCACACAGCTGAGCGCCCCAACTATCTGGCTCACACACCCGATACGCGATGTGACCGCCACGCATGCTGCGCGCCGCGCGGTCAAGCCACACCGGCGACAGGAACCACTGGCCCTGCGTTCCGTAATGCGATCTCACCCAAATGATCCTCACTCCTGCCGCGCGGGCTTGCTCAACAAACCGGCGGAGGCGCGGCATCATGTCCTTGACAAGAGTGAGGTCCTGACCCTCGCGGTGCATGTAGCCGCCCGGAGAACAGAAGTCGTTCTGAACGTCGATCACGACAAGTGCGGACTTCTCTCGATCGAGCTTCTGTTCTAGAGGTCTGAGTGGGCTGGTCACGGCGCGGGCTCCTGGATGCGAGATGCGGCTCTAGGGGATTGAGATGGCCTTTCTTTCGGGTCTGGTGGCCGGGACCCAGTCCATGTCGGCCGGATGGATGATGCTGTCGGGTAGGCGCGGGAGGTACTTGCCACGCCCCGGTGCTCCGAGGACCTTCCCGTCTTCGAAGATGACCTCACCACGCGCAACCGTTACTCCTGCCCACCCGCGGAGCTCCTTACCGTCGTAGATCGAGAAGTCAGCCCGGGATCTTGCCTCCTTGCCGACGACGCGCTGGGTCTTATCCATGTCGAGGATCACGAAGTCCGCGTCTGAACCGACCTGGATCGCCCCCTTCTTTGGGTACAGTCCGAACTGGTATGCCGTATTGGCACATGCGATCTCGACGACCTTCTCCAACGTAATCCTGTTCTTGTGCACCCCTTCGCTCAGCATCAGGGCGAGGGAGTACTCCAGCCCTGGAAAGCCGGATCCCGTAGCCCAGATGTTGGTGTGAGGGTCCTCATCACGGCCAGCCGTATCACCTTTCTCGAGCTTTTCGTTCGTGCTGGTCACCACATGGTCGGTCCCGAGACAGTTGACATGGCCGTCAATGACGCCTTCCCACAGCGCTTCGTTGTTCTGGCGGTCTCGAATCGGCGGGTTTACCTTGAGCAGCACGCCGGCCTCGTCGAACTTCGTCATCGTCAGGTACTGCGGACACGTCTCGACAATTACGTTCGTGCCCTTGGCGCGGCCTTCCTTCGCCGCCTCGAGACCCTCGCCGCTGCTCAAGTGAACGATGTAGAGCCGTTTGCAGTTCGCCTTGCGCGCAAACAGCGAGTATCGGGAGATGTGCTCGGCTTCGAGCCACTCTGGGGAGCGGTCTGACCAGGCGGCCGGATCTGTTCGCCCCCCTTCGCGGAGGGCGTTCATGAACACGGTTGCGACTTCCGTGTTCTCGGCATGGATACATGCCATCCCGGAAGGACCGAGCTTTCCGATCTGTTCGAAGGCGTAGTAGATCAGCCCGTCATCGAAGGGAATCGGCCAGCCGATTCGCGCACGCCAGCCCGGGCCGATGTTGTCCCACTTCTCGCTCTTGAGGTTGCAGTAGAACTTGAAGCTCGTGAGCCCATGCTCGTAGGCGATCCTCGGAATCTCTGCCGCCTGCTCGAAGGTGTTGATATAGGGTGTCACGAAGAAGTCAACGAGTGACTCCTCCTCGCCAATCTCCTGCGTGACGGGAAGAGCCTCGCTCCACGGGATGACATCCTCGGGCTCCGTGAATTCCTTGTAAACCCGGGTGGCGCGCGCCGCGCTATACATGATCCCTATCGTCGTCACGCCGCCGGCCGCCGCCCCCGGAGTCTCATTACGAAGGTCTTCCTCGAGCAGGAACTTTCCGCCTGGGTGGGTATGGCCATCCACCAGCCCCGGAATCAGGAAACGCCCTTCGGCATCGATCACCCGCTCTGCTCCCGGAAGGTTGGAGCCATCCGTGATCGAGGAGATTCGACCATCCTCCACAACGATCGATGCACGGTATCGGCCACCGGGCGTGACAACAATCGCGTCCTTGACCACGAGTTGTGCCTTCATCTGACCTCTCATCCTTCGGGCCGTGTCACGCCCATGGCGCCTGTGGGCGCGCTCGCAAGGAACGCGTTGTCACGCTTGCCGCCAATGGGCCGGGTTTCTTAAGGTCAAACTAGAGGCCCGGCGGCCCGCGTGTCAAGATTCTTCAGCGCCCTCCGACCGCCGGGGCGAGCCAACCCGAGGGGTCCACCATCTCGGGGACGTCGGTCACAGGAGCCTCACGCGAGGTCGACAAACCGGGCTATTATCTTGAGGTAGAGATAGCGGCGGGGGGCCAGTCTCAACGTAGCGCAGGACCGAAGCAAGTGCTCTTCCAGCAGAGGGTGGAAATCCCGGCACCGATCGAGGACGTCTGGACGTTCCTGATGGACATCAGCGAAGTCGCGACGTGCGTTCCCGGTGTGGAGTCCATCGTCTCCCACGGAGAGGATCGCTACGGCGGCCTGATGCGCGTGGGTATCGGGCCCATCGTGGTGCGCCTCGAGGGCGAGCTCCGGGTACTCAGTCGAAACTCGGCTGATCACCGGGCGCAGATGCGTGCCGAGGCCACGGACCGTCGCGTCCGGGGCGGCGTTACCGCCACCATGACCATGGTCCTCACTGAACTGAATGCAGCGCTCACGGAGATGCAGGTGGATACCGATGCGGTCGTCATGGGGCGCCTGGGCGAGTTCGGCCAGCCGATCATTCGAAGGAAAGCGGACCAGATAATGGAGCAGTTCGCGCAGCGGCTCAGCGATCGAGTGTCGCGAGATCCTGGTGATGCGGACGCTGACGGGACCTGAGGCCCCGATGGTGGAGCGAGGACGAATGCGGCTCACGGTGAACGGGAACGAAGTGGAGCTGAGTGTCGACCCTGCCAAGCGTCTGGTCGATGTTCTGCGCGATGATCTACAGCTCACCGGGACCAAGATCGGCTGCGAGATAGGCGTGTGCGGAGCCTGCACCGTCCTCCTCGACGATGAACCCGTCAGTGGCTGCCTGACGCTGGCGTTTCAAGCGAACGGCCGTCGTGTCCGAACGATCGAAGGCCTCGCATCGGGAGAGAGCCTCCACCCTGTACAGCTGGCGTTCATCGAAACCGGCGCATTCCAGTGTGGCTTCTGCACCCCTGGTCAGATCGTGGCGGCCGTAGCCCTGCTCGAGCGAGTTGCCAACCCGACTGAGGACGAGATCACCGAAGCTATGAGCGGAAACCTATGCAGGTGTACGGGATACTATCCGATCGCCGCCGCCATCCGCGCAGTGGCAGCGCCCGGGCGCCACGACAGCTCGCGCGCGGACGATCGGGTGTGACGCTGCTGCAGGGCGGAGCCTGATGGTCCAGGAAGTCGTCGAGCCGACTACGTTGGACGAAGCATGCGCAGCGCTCGCCGAGTACGGGGACTCGGCGAAGCTCATCGCCGGCGGAACTGCTCTAGTGCTCCTCATGCGCCAGCGGCTGCTTTCGCCGGATCGACTCATAGCACTCCACCGCCTTCCGCTCGCGACGATCGAGGAGACCGGTCCAGCAGTGGCCCTCGGTGCACTTGCAACACATGCTCAGATTGCGGAGTCGGAGGTGGTACGCCGTCACTATCCCGCACTCGCAGCGTCCTTCGCAGGCGTCGGATCGCGCAGGATTCGAAATCTCGGCACGATCGGGGGAAACCTCGCGCAAGGCGACCCTCATCTCGATCCCCCCGTTGCCCTGCTGGCCCTGGGAGCCACCATCGCCGTATGGGACAATGGGGCCGAGCGTGAGATTGCGGCCGATCAGTTCTTCATCGACTACTTCGAAACCGCCCTCGGGGGGGCGGATGTGATCACAGGGATACGTGTGCCCGCGAGGCTGGCGAGGACCGGCCTGTCGTTCGTCAAGTACTTGACCCGCTCCAAGGATGACTACGCGGCTGTTGACCTCGCCGTATGGGTCAGGATCTCGGGGGACGACACCATTGACGACGCGCGCGTGACGCTGGGGTCGGTTGGGCCGCGGGTATTCCGAGCCCACGGCGCGGAAGATGTCCTCAAGGGCGGGCGGCCAACTCACCGCCGCCTGTCGCAAGCGGGCGATGATGCGGCGCGAGCGTCCACTCCGGATAGTGACGTTCGCGGTTCGGGCTCGTACAAGCGTGATCTCATCCGGGTTCTCCTCCCGCGGGCGGTAAGGTCGGCCGTCCGCGACGCTGCTCGAGGCGAACCGGGTGCCAAGGGAGCCACCATCAAGTGAACGATGAGAGGCCAGCGGCGAACGCCCGAGGGACCAGTGTGGTTGGTCAGGGAGTCGGTCGCCAAGACTCGATTCCCAAGGTAACGGGGTCCGCGCAGTACGTTGCGGACCTGAATCGCCCCGGCACCCTCGAAGGCCGCATCCTCCGCAGTCCATATGCACATGCGCGCGTCGTCTCGATCGATGTGACCGCGGCCATGGCCGTCCCCGGTGTCTACGCGGTCGTCACCGCCGACGACACGCCAAAGCGGAAGTGGGGCTCGACGATCCCCGATCAGTACATCCTTGCCGTGGACAAGGTCAGGTACGTGGGAGATGAGATCGCGGCGGTCGCGGCGGTCAGCGGCGACGCCGCTGACGAGGCCATCAGCCTCATCGATGTCGAGTTTGACCCGCTGCCAACCGTCTTCGATCCGGATGTCGCCTTGGAGTCGGGAGCCCCGCAGATCCATGACGACGGCAACATCGCGCTGCACAGTGCGGTCGTGCGCGGCGATCCCGATGCCGGCTTCGCAGCAGCGGACCTTGTGGTCGAAGAGAGGTTCGCCAGCCATCACCAGTGGCACGCCGCAATCGAGACTATTGGCTGCCTGGCGGATCCGAGTCCCGACCGCCGACTCACGATTTGGCTGAACACAGCAACCACATATCTCGCGCGACAACGGATCGCGTGGGCGTTGGACCTGGAGGAAGACGATATCCGGGTCATTCAGCCTGCGGTCGGCGGCGCGTTTGGTGGCAAGTCGGTAGATGACAACCTAGTCATGATCTGCGCCCTCCTGGCCCGCAAGGCGAAGAGGGCGGTTCGAATCATCAACCGACGGGAAGACGAGTTCCTCGCGAGTCGACCCAGGGTGCCCATCAGGATCGAGGCAAAGATGGGCTTCCGCCGTGACGGAACGATCACTGCAAAGCAGTTGCGGCTCGTCTCGGACAAAGGTGCGTACGCGGCGAAGGGGACCGCCGTGACTGTCGTCGCCGCGCTGCGGCACGACCTGATGTACACGAACGAGAATGTCCGGGCGGAACTCTTTGCGGTCTACACGAACAAGATCCCTACAGGCGCATTTCGAGGATTCGGCAACCCTTCGGCTGCGTGGGCCGTCGAGCAGATGATGGACATCGGCGCGTCGAGGCTGGGGATCGACCCACGGGAGATGGCGTTCCGGAACATCATCGGGCCGAACCAGACTTCGCCTCACGGGCATCGCGTTGGTAGCTGTGAGCTGGCCGCCTGCATCAAGCGAGCCACTGAGCTGATCGGCTGGGACGCCAAGACGGCCCGGGGCAAGCGGGACCACGGACTCGGGCTGGCGCTCAGCACGCATGTCAGCGGGCAGCGTCGGATGGCCGGCGACTACGACGGTGCAACAGTAATCATCTCGTTGGCGCGCTCGGGGCGGGTGCGGATTACCTGCGGTGAAGGCGAAACCGGGAGCGGCGCCATGACCGCCTGGTGTCAGCTCGCGGCATCGGCCCTGGGGGTGCCGTACGAGACGGTGCAGGTTTCGCAAGCGGACACGGCAGTCGGCCCATTCTCACTGGGCTCGTTTGCCAGCCGGTCCACCTATATCGTCGGCAATGCCGTGCTCGACGGAGCGCGAAAGTTGCGCGACCAGGTCCTGGAAGCCGCCGCCGCTCAGCTCGGATGCCGGTACGACCAGCTCGGAATCGCGGACGGGAAGATCATCGGCCCGGACGCGGAAGTTCTGGCAAGCCTCGGTGACATCGCGCGCGCAGCAATCCACAGCCGCGACGGACATGAACTCATCGCGGTCGGATCATGGGATAGCCCATCGGAACTTCAGGATCCCGAGCGACGGTACGGCAACGAGTCTGCGGCATATGACTTCACCTGCCACGCTGTCGAGGTCCGCGTGGATCGAGCCACCGGCGCCTTCAGCATCCTCGACTACGCAGCGGCGACGGATGCCGGCACGATCATCAATCCGATCGGCGCGACCGGTCAGATCGAGGGCGGCTTCGCTCAAGGCCTCGGGTACGCCATCACCGAGAGCATGGAGTTCGCGGATGGCCAGCCGATCAACCCCAACTTCTCTGACTACCGCATCCCTTCGATTGCCGACATGCCTCCGTTCAAGCATGAGTTCGTGCCGTCCTACGAGCCAACCGGTCCATTAGGTGCTAAGGCGGTGGGTGAGATTGCCGTGGATCCGGTCGCGCCGGCCATCGCAAACGCGATCTTCGACGCGGTGGGGGTGAGAATTACTTCCCTGCCGATCACGCCGGAAAAGGTCCTGCGCGGTCTGAACGAAGCCGACGCCTAACGCCGGTTGGTCAGCCGACCTCTGTTGCGAATGCCGAAGTGCGACTGCGTTCCTTGGCTGCATTCACCCCGGCGATCCAACCGCCGATCAGACACTCCGTGTTGTTGCCACCGAGGAGGTACAGGTGGCCGTAGATGGATCCGTTCTCGCCGGCCTTGTACAGGCGGGGAATCGGCTGGCCCCACGGGTTGAGCACCTGCTGCCGGGCGTCATGGACCAGCCCGCCCTGAGTGTTGGTGATGACGGGAAACACAGGCACGATATAGAACGGGCTCGTCCGAATTGGGACCATCGACCATCCAGGACGGCCGAAGTCCTGATCCTGCCCAGAGTCCGACGCGTCGTTCCATCGGCTGATGGTTGCCTCGAGCGCTTGGCGATCCAGACCCACGGCGTCGGCCAAACCGTCGATGGAGTCTGCCCGTCGGATGAAGCCACTTTGGATCTCCTTGAGATTGTCATCGCTCCACTCGTAAGCGAGTGACGGCTCATTCATCACGGGTCGCCCAATCGGTCCGAGGCCCCGCCCCCGCTCATCGAAGATGAGGTAGGAGGGGACCCGCGGATACGTCTGCGTGTCGGCATCGTAGTAGATCAGATCGCGGATCGGCGTGTCTTGCGGGGCGGGCGGGTACTCGTTTGCGAATCGATGACCGCGTCCGTCCACGACGATCCATGGCATTGGGCCGCGCTCTTGGTCTCGCGGCCCAACGAATGCATGTCGAATCCCGAGCGGGACTTCTGGCATCCGGAACCCATAGCTTCCGTGCAGGTGCCACATGTGCCAGAGAGCTCCTCCGACCTCCTGACCCATGAGAATCCCGTCCCCAGTGCTTCCCGTTGGGCTCGCTGACGAGAAGTCAGCTGTGCCGAGGTAGTGCCGCTGGAGGCGACGATTGTGCTCGAATCCCCCGGTGCACAGCACCAAGGCACGACGAGCCATCACCCTGCGCGTGGTGCCGTTGGTGGTGACCTCGCATCCTGCGACTTCTCCATCCACCTGCAGGAGGCGGTCGACTTGCGTCGAGAGGTATACATCGATTCCGGGGCGCCGCTCCACGTTCTCGGTGCACACGGCGAACAGGGCCTGCCCTGCCCGACCGCCGGTCACGTGCTCGAAGCCACGGAACTTCTCGTTCCGAGTAACGCGCATTGCGCGCAGCTGCCGGCCGCCGGGAAACGGGTAGGCACCCTCGGCCCTGTCCAGGTACACCAACCCGAACCCGGCAGCCTCGACGAGCGGTTCCATGAGCCCCGGCAGGTCGACCATGCCGGCCGCCATTGCGGTCAGGACCTCGTCATCGGTGGCGTCATCGCACGTCATCCGGAGGTAGGCAAGGGTCTCATCGTAATCAGTGCCGAAGATGCAGCTCCCGCCCGAGAGCACGGAGTTTCCTCCGGGATGGGGCATCTTCTCGAACAGGGCGACCGTGGCACCTGCGTCAGCAGCCGCGATGGCCGCCATCGCGCCCGCGTAGCCGTAGCCGGCGACGATGACGTCGTACTCTGACCCGGGACGTTCGCTCGCCTGCGTACCTCGGCCGGAGACCGCCATGCAGGGGTCCTCCACGAATATGTCTTGACGTGGAGATAGTATACCGACAACACCATGACAGTCCATCACTGCTGAGCCGTGTCTCCCACCAGCAAAGGGCTTGCCGCCCGCATCGCATGGCTGAGGCAGGGTCGGCGACGATCCCCAAACCCAACTGGGCCCTTCCTGACGCTCCCGTTCCTGGTCATCCTGCTCGTCACGTTCCTGGGCTTCGCGCTTGAGCACGTTCTGCGTCCCGTCATTCCGCTGATCATCGTGGACCGGGGCGGGAATGCCCTCGTGATCGGCATCGTCGCAACGATCCACTCCCTGCCGTCAGTGCTGTTCCGGCCGCTGATCGGAGCACTTGTCGACTCGGGTCGTCAGCGCAGCATGTTTCGCCTTGGCGCCATTGTGGCCGCAGTGTCCCCGTGGGGAGTGCTGCTTCCCGGCACCGTACTGCTGGGAGCTGTCCGATTCGTTCAAGGAAGTGCATGGGCCGTCTACGCCGTCACCACGAGGACGCTCATGGCCAGGATGGCGCCGAACGGGCGGCGGGGCGAGGCCTCTGGCTACTACGCCGCCATGCCAGCGCTGGCGATGCTGATCGCCCCGTCGGCCGGGGTCGCCCTGTACATCACCACCGGCGAGGTTGGGCCCGTCGTGGTCGCAAGCGCACTTGGGCTCGCGACACTGGCGCTCGCCGGACGGATCGCGATACGGACCGCGGTCGCAGAGCCGGCGACTGCTACCCCCAAGGGGCGCACGTCCGTCTGGGGACGCATCGTCGAACGGTCGGCGTTGCCGCCGACGCTGATGGTCACGACGTTCTTGGCGGCACAGACCATCTTCACCGTGTTCCCGCCGCTGTACGTCGTCGGCATAGGCGTCGGCGTGGAGACACTGGCCGTGTACTACCCGATATACGGTCTGACCATGGTCTTGAGCCAGATCTTCTCGGGGCGGCTGTCGGACCGGATCGGCCGGGGAAACGCAACGCGGCTGGGTTGCACGATCGCCGCGGTCGGGCTCGCAACGGCCGCATTCGGTGACGGCCTCTTCACATTCTCACTGGGCGCGGCGGCGTACGCAGTCGCAGTCGCGATGGTGATACCTACCATGAGTGCCATGGCCATCGACCGTGCGCCCGAGGCGCGACTCGGCTCGGCGATGGCGACGTACTCCATCGGTTACCAGTTCGCGACCGGCGCGAGCAGTCTGGCGTGGGGGGCGCTCATCGCCCTTGCCGACTTCAAGGCGGCGTTCGTCGCGGCTATCGCCTTTCAGGCGATCACCTTCCTGCTCAGCCTCAAATTCTCGCGGCACTCGTGATGCTATCCATCAGTTTGTACTGGCCATCCCGCGTGGTATCCCGACCTCACATTACTGCCCAATCGTCGCCTTTGAGGATCCAAGAATGACTGACGTCCACCTGACCATCGCCTGTGGCCCTTACGATCGAACGCTCGGCCTGCGAGACGGATCCGTCAAGCCCGATGGCATCGAGCTGACTTACATCGCCCGGCAGCCGGCTGAAATCTTCTGGAGGATGCTTCAGTTCCAGGAGTTCGACGTCGCCGAGTTATCGCTGTCCAACTACGCCAGCTTGGTGGACCGCGGGGACCCTCAGTTCGTTGCGATTCCGGTCTTCCCAGCCCGGATTTTCCGCCATGCGTTCATCTTCGTGAACACGGACAGTGGCATCCGCGAGCCCCGCGATCTACAGGGGAGGCGGGGTGGCGTACCGGAGTACACCATGACAGCAGCCGTCTATGCACGCGGAATGCTCGAGCACGACTACGGGGTCAGCCCGGACACCATCGACTGGGTACAGGGGCGACCCGAGCGAATGGCGATCGACCTACCGGCCCAGATCCGAATCAGCCAGGCGCCGCCAGGTCGCGACCTTGGGGAGATGCTTGCAGAAGGGGAGATTGACTTCCTCATCACGGCCAACAACCCGGTCAGCTTCCGCCAGGGAAACCCGAAGGTCGCGCGACTCTTCCGGGACTACAAGATGGTCGAAAAGGACTACTACCTCCGCACCGGCGTGTTCCCGATCATGCACACAGTCGCGATGCAACGTCGCATCTACGAACAGCATCCGTGGGCGGCGGCCAACCTGTACGAGGCCTTCTACCGCGCCAAGGAGCACTGCTACCAACTGCTGAGAGAGTCAGGCTCATCCAAGGCGACGCTGGTGTGGCTCCAGTCGGCCGTGGAGGAA
>Ga0299913_10005456_pt1 | contig 10862 bp, 9 predicted proteins | sample RVTome_9_FD_201360 | JGI IMG/M metagenome (GOLD analysis project Ga0299913, IMG submission 201360) | Soil microbial communities from uranium-contaminated site in the Upper Colorado River Basin, Wyoming, United States - RVT155D38 (version 2) ... | reverse complement strand
CTCGCCGCTGGCGCTGGTTCCCCTGGCCATGGCCGTCTCCTCGATCCTCGTGTCCTTCCTGCTGCTGTGGGGCCTGACCGCGATCACCGACGTCTCGCCGATCGTGCAGTTCCTGGTCGCGCTGATCGGGCTGGGCGTGTCGATCGACTACGCGCTGATCGTCGTCGTGCGCTGGCGGGAGGAGCGCGAGCGGGGCCTGGAGGGCGACGACGCCGTCATCGCCGCCATGGGCACGGCCGGGCGGGCGGTGGTCTTCTCCGGGACCACGGTGGGCATCGGGCTGCTGGCGCTGATCGCGCTTCCCCTCCCCTTCCTGCGCAGCATGGGCTACGGCGGGATGCTGATCCCGCTGGTCGCCACCGCGGTGGCGATCACCCTGCTGCCGGTGATCCTGGCGACGATCGGGCCGCGGCTGGACCGCCACCGGATCCGCCGGCGCGACCGCAGCGTCAGCTTCTGGCAGCGCTGGTCGGAGACCGTGGTGCGCCGCCGGGGCCTGGCCTCGCTCGTCGCCGTCGGCATCCTCGCGCTGCTGATCGCGCCGGTCTTCGACCTGCACCTGGGCAACGCCGACCCGGACACGATCGCCAAGGCCGGGGACGCGAAGTCCGGCCTCAGCGCCCTCGACGAGTCGGGGATCGGCAAGGGGGCGATCGCGCCGGTCGAGACGCTGGTGCCCGAGCGCGACGCGCCCGCCGTATCGTCCGCCGAGGCGCGGGTCGAGGGCGTCCACGGCGCCGTCGCGCCCACCGCGCGCGACTGGCGCCGCGAGGGGCTCGCCGTCGTCGTGGCCGTGCCGCGCGAGGGCGACGAGTCGGCCGCCGGCCGCGACGCCGTGCAGGCGGTGCGCGAGGCCGCCCACGACACCTCGCCGGCGGCGCGCGTCGGCGGCTCGGGGCCGCTGAACGCCGACTTCATCGACGCCGTCTACGGCTCGTTCCCGCTGATGATCGCGCTGATCGCCGGCCTGACCTTCCTGCTGCTCGCGCGCGCCTTCCGCTCGCTGCTGCTGCCGGCCAAGGCGGTGGTGCTCAACGTGCTCTCGGTGGGGGCGGCCTGGGGCGTGATGACCCTGGTCTGGCAGCAGGGCCACGGCTCCGAGGAGATCTGGGGCATCGCCGCCACCGGCTCGATCGCCTCCTGGATCCCGCTGATGGTCTTCGCCTTCCTGTACGGGCTGTCCATGGACTACGAGGTCTTCATCCTCGCCCGCATGCGCGAGGAGTACGACCGCACCGGCGACACCGACCAGGCGGTGATCTTCGGCCTGGCCCGCACCGGGCGCCTGGTGACCAGCGCGGCGCTGATCCTCTTCCTGGCCTTCGCCGCGCTGGCCTCGGGGCCGATGACCGACACCAAGATCCTCGCCACCGGCCTGGCGGCGGGCATCCTCCTGGACGCCACGGTGATCCGCTCGCTGCTGGTCCCCGCGCTGGTGTCGCTGTTCGGGCGCTGGAACTGGTGGCTGCCGGCCGGGATGGCGCGCGTACTGCGCGTGCGGCCCTCCCCGGAGCCGGCCGCCGAGGCCGGCCGGGCCTGAGCCGCGAAGTAGTCTCCCGCGCCGCGGATGGGCCTGGACGACGACACGCAGCTGCGCGCGCGCGGGGACGGGACGTACGAGGGCGAGATCGGCGAGACGTGGTGGACGCCGCGCGGCCCGCTCGGCGGCTACGTCATGGCCATCGTCCTGCGCGCGATGGAGACGGAGGTCGGCGACCCGGAGCGCCAGGCGCGGTCGTTCACCATGCACTTCCTGCGCCCGCCCCGGGCCGGGCCCGTGACGGTCGCCGCCGTCGTCGAGCGGGCCGGGCGCTCGCTCACCTCGGCCAGCGCCCGCCTGGAGCAGGACGGCAAGCTGCTGGGCCTCGCCCTGGGGGCGTTCTCGGTCGCCTGGCCGGGCCCGCGCCTGACGGAGTCGCCGATGCCCGAGGTCGAGCCCCCGGCGCCCGGCGAGCCGCACGCCCGCGAGCTGCCCGGCGCCAGGCGCCCGCCGTTCACCGAGCGGCTGATCATGCAGGGCCGCTTCGGCCCGGAGCCGTTCAGCGGGGCGGAGCGCGCCGAGGTCGGCGGCTGGCTGGGGCTCCGGGAGGAGCGCCCGCTGGACACGCTGGCCGTCGCCCTGCTGGCCGACGCCTGGTTCCCGGCCCCCTGGCCGCGGCTGACCGAGCTCACGCCGGCGCCCACGATCGACATGACCGTCCACTTCCGCGCGCCGCTGCCGCTGCCCGCCTCGCCGCTGCTGGGCCGCTTCCGCAGCCGCCACGTCGAGGACGGGTTCTTCGAGGAGGACGGCCAGCTGTGGGCCCCGGACGGGACGCTGGTCGCGCAGTCGCGGCAGCTGGGGCTGCTGATCTTCTAGGGCTCGAGCGCGCTAGAAGCCCGCGAGCGAGCGGCGGTTGGCGATCAGGCGCCGGTAGGTCAGCGAGTGGCTGCCGTCGAACTCGATCAGGCCCGTGTCCCACTGCCGGGGCCGGGTGCGCCCGGTGTGGCTGTAGAGCTGATACCAGACCATCGCCCGGACCCCGGCGCGCTTGGCCAGCTGGAAGGCCTTGAGCGTGTAGTCGGCGCGCTGGGCCTCGGAGAACATCCCGTAGTAGGCGCCCGGGCGCGGGTAGCCGAACTCGGTGAAGTAGATCGGGACGGCCCGGCCGCGGCTGGTCCGCAGCACGCGCTGGCGGGCCATCCGCCGCAGGGCGGCGTTCATCTTGCCCACGTTCGAGATCCCGCCCGAGTAGCGGGTCTGCGGGACGCCGGGGGCCTGCTTCACGAACTGGTAGGGATGGTGCGCCCAGCCGTCGGCGCGCAGCCCGCCGGGGACCGAACGCGCCGCGCGCTCGATGAACCGCAGCGGGTGGTTGGACGGAGAGGCCTCGCCGATCAGCACCCCGGCCCGGGGGTCGGCGCGCTTGATGGCGCGGTAGCCGGCGCGGGCCAGGCGCGCGTAGAGCTGGTGGCCGACGGCGCGGCGCCCGACCAGCTGCGGCGAGAGGTAGTCCTCGAGGTTGGGCTCGTTCCAGATCGAGTAGTGGCGCACGCGACCGCGGAAGTGGCGCGCCACGCGGCCCGCCCAGGCGGCGTAGCGGCCGGGGCTCGGCCGGCGGTAGCCGAGGAAGCCGCGACCGTGCGCGGTGAAGCGCGGGTTGCCGGTGAGCGTGAGCTGGACGCTCATCCCCCGCCGGCGGGCGTGGTTGATCGCGTCGTCGTAGGGCCCGAAGCCCTCGTTGCGAAAGCCCTCCCACACCATCGTGATCCGCAGGTAGGTCGCGCCCATCGCGTGCGCGTGGTTGAGCGCGTACGCGCGCTCCAGCAGGGGCCGGGAGACGAAGGCGGTGTCGTCCTGCACCCCGATCTGGAAGGCCCCCGCGCTGGCGGGGGCGAGCAGGGGGAGGACGGCGCCGCTCAGGGACAGCGCCAGGCGAGCGAGCATCGAGGGGGCGAGGCTAGCACCGACCCATGCTTCGGCCGGCCGGTCGCTCGCCTTGATCGCCGAGCCGCCGGGCCGCGATCGCGATCGCCTCCGGGTTGCGGTCCACGAGCACGTAGCGCCGGCCCAGCTGCGCGCAGACCGCGCCCAGCGTGCCCGAGCCGGCGAAGAAGTCCAGGCACCACCCGCCCGGCCGCGAGGACGCCGCCACCATGCGGCGCAGGATCCCCTCCGGCTTCTGGGTGGGGTAGCCCGTCTTCTCGCGCCCGTTGGTGTGCACGATCGTGTGCCACCAGGTGTCGGTGGGCATCTTCCCGCGGGCCGCCTTCTCCGCGGTGACCAGGCCCGGCGCCATGTAGGGCTCGCGCTCCACGGCGCCGGCGTCGAACCAGTGGCGCCCGGCGGCGCGGACGTAGACGAGGATCGTGTCGTGCTTGGCGGGCCAGCGGTCGCGCGGCTTGCCGCCGTAGTCGTAGGCCCAGACGATCTCGTTGAGGAAGCACTCGCGCCCGAACAGCTCGTCGAGCATCACCTTGGCGTAGTGGGACTCGCGCGGGTCGAGGTGGACGTACAGCGTCCCGTGCTCGGCGAGGAGCCGGCGGGCGTGCTCCAGGCGCGGGCGCAGGAAGGCGAGGTAGTCGTCGTGGGCGTCGGCGTAGGACAGCTCGCCGCGCGCCCGGCGCCGGCCGGTGTTGAACGGCGGGTCGATGTAGACGAGGTCGAAGGCGCCGTCGGGAAGGCGCGGCAGCACCTCGAGGTTCTCGGCCTCGACGATCAGGTCGTCGTCGAGCGTGTGGGGCCCGTCCGGGCCGACCCGTCGCACGCACGGAAGCTAGCGTGGGGGCCCGATGGCCCTCTCCCCCGAAGCCGCCCGGCGCCGGCGCCGGCTCTACCCCGGAGTGATCGTGGCCGCCGTGCTCGCGGCCGGCGCGACCGTGGCCGGCGTGCTCAACGACCGCGAGGACCGCGACCCCGCCACGCCCGGCGTGCAGTCGTCCGAGCGCATCGACCCGCTGGGCTACGACCCCGCCCACGACGACGCGCTCACCGCGCGCGCGGCCGCCGGGCACAGCCACGTGCTGCACGCCAAGAGCCCGGGCGGCCTGTTCGCCACCGCGCGGCGCGTCGAGCGCCACCGCGAGGACGTCGAGGCGGCGGCCGAGGAGTCCGGCGGGGTGATCGACGCCGACACGCTGGAGGCGCTGGTCTTCCTGGAGAGCGGCGGGCGGACCGACGTGGTGGCGGGAGACGGCGACCCGGAGAACGCCGCCGGGCTGACCCAGATCCTGGCCGAGACCGGCCAGGGGCTGCTGGGCATGGAGATCGACCTGGCCCGCTCGCGCGCGCTGACCCGGACCGCGCGGCGCGCCCAGCGCCGGGGGCGCCCGGCGGCGGCCCGGCGCGCGCTGGCCACGCGGCGGCGGGTCGACGAGCGCTTCGTCCCCCGCAGGGCGCTGGAGGCCACCGTCCGCTACCTGCGCACCGCGCACGAGGAGCTGGGCCGCGACGACCTGGCGCTGGTCAGCTACCACATGGGCATCGGCAACCTCCAGCAGGTGATCGCCGCGTACGGCGAGGAGGACGAGCCGCCCTACGTGCGCCTGTACTTCGACTCCACGCCGCAGCGCCACCCGCAGGCCTGGCGCCGCCTCAGCGCGCTGGGCGACGACTCCTCCACCTACTACTGGCGCGTGCTGGCGGCGCGGGCGATCATGCGCCTGTGGCGCGAGGACCGCGCCGAGCTCCAGCGCCTGGAGGAGCTGCACACCAACAAGGCGTCGGCCGAGGAGGTGCTGCACCCGCCGGACGACACCGAGGTGTTCGCCGACCCCGGCGCCATCGAGGAGGCGCGCGACGACGGCGACCTGGAGGCCCTGCCCGCCGACCTCGGCTTCCGGGTGGACCGCCGGATGGGCGAGCTGGCGCCCCGCGTGGACGCCAGGCCGCAGCTCTACCGCGCCCTGCGCCCCGAGGCGCTCGCCCTGGCGCGCTGGATCGCCGCGCAGGTGCGCGAGATCTCAGGGGTCGCCGCCCCGCTGACCATGACCAGCGCCGTGCGCGACCGCCGCTACCAGGAGCTGCTGGTGGGCCGCAACATCGAGGCGACCTCGGGCTACTCGCTGCACACCACCGGCTACGCCTTCGACGTGCTGCGCCGCTACCCGTCGCGCTCGCAGGCGGTGGCGTTCCAGTTCCTGCTCGACCGCCTCCAGTCGCTCAACCTGATCGCCTGGGTCCGCGAGCCCGCGGCCATCCACGTCACCGCGGCGAGCGACGCGGGGCGGGTCGAGGATCCGTCCTGAACGTGGTGGCGGTGGTGGCGGGCCGGTACTCGATCCCGATCCGCTCGAGGTAGCCGCTGGTGTGCAGGCGCATGAGGTCGTGGCCCTCGCCGCCGCCGGCGACCTCGGCGGTCTGGCACGGCTGGCTCATGACCTCGGCGGGATCGGGCAGGCGCGGCGGGCTCAGCCGCGGGCGCCCCTCCCAGTCGAAGGAGCGCGCGATGTTCTGGGCGTAGCGGTCGCGCCGGGTCAGCGGCCGCAGGCCGAAGCGGTACTCGATCATCTTCAGGATCGACTCGAAGCCGTAGATCGAGTGGTCCACGTGGCCGCGGCGCGCGTAGGGCGAGAGCACGACGGCGGGGATCCGGATGCCCATCTGCCCGAAGTCGTCGCCCAGGTTGCGCGAGTTGCGGTCGTCGGGCACGCGCGGCGGGCGCACGTGGTCGAAGAAGCCGCCCCACTCGTCGTAGACGATGAACAGCGCGCCGCGCCGCCACTGCGGCGAGGCCATGAAGGCGTGGGCGACATCGGACATGAACGCCTGCCCGGCGCGCACGTCGCCGTGCGGGTGCTCGTCGGCGCGCACGTCGCCGGCCGCCAGCTGGGGGCCGAAGGGCGGGTCGACGAAGGAGACGTGCGGCAGCGTCCCGGCGGCGCAGCGCGCGTAGTACTCGTCGATCCGCGACGAGCGCCGCGTGGCCGAGGCGCCCCACAGCGCGGTCACCGGGATGTCGTTGTAGAAGTAGCGGTGCGAGACGCCGGCGCGCTCGCAGGCGGCCCAGATCGTGGTGTCGGGGAAGCCCTGCTCGTCGATCGGGAGGTAGTTGTCCTTGTGCCCGTAGGACTGGGCGGCGTGCAGGTACTCGCGGTTGGGATAGGTCGGGCCCAGGATCGAGCAGTGGAAGCGGTCGTAGGTCGTGGAGGCCTTGGCCGCCGCCTGGATGAACCCGAGGTCCCCGTCGACGTAGTAGGAGACGGCGAACACGTCGTTGCGGCCCTTGAGGAACCCGTCCATGCGCCCGCCGTTGACCTGGGCGCGCCCGCCGTTCCAGGAGTGGTCGGGGTCGGGGTGCCCGCAGCCCTGCCAGTCGGGGGCGAGGCGCCGGGTGGAGACCCGAGCGCCGTTGCGATCGACGTAGGACAGCCCGCCCTGGCGGCCGTCGGCCTCGGGCATCCAGCCGAGGTAGTGGTCGAAGGACCGGTTCTCCATCATCAGCACGACGATCGTGTCGATCGCCATGTTGCGCGGCGAGGGCAGCGGGCGCCGGCGCTGCTGGCGCGCCGCCTCGGCGACGAGCGTGTCGGCGTCCAGGACCGTGGCCAGGCCGGCGCCCAGGCCGGCGGTCAGCGCCGTGCGCTGGAGGAACTCGCGCCGTCGCAGGTACTCGTCGCCGGGACCCCCCATCAGCGCAACCGTATCGCCCACTCCAGGCCGCGGGCGACGATCCGGCTGTGGCGGGCGTGCCGCCACGTGGCCGGGAAGTGGCCGAGGGCGTCGTAGAACACGCGCCCGCGGCCCTCGCGCCGGGCCCACACGAGCGGCAGGTCGGCGTCCTGGACGTCGGTGACGCTGCGGCGGTCGAGGCGCACGAGGATCCGGGCGCGCCGGCGCGGCGGCGCGCCGAACTCGTAGAACTCCTCGTGCAGGGAGAAGGCGCGCGGCAGGCCGCGGGTGATCGGGTGGCGGCCGCCCTCGACGATCAGGCGCCCGCGCTGCGAGGGGCCGTGGCGCTCGAACTCCCCGCCCAGCAGGCGCTCGTAGCCGGGCCAGGCGTGCCAGGTGTCGCTCGCCGAGTGGGTGCCGACCAGAGCGCCGCCGCGGCGCACGAAGCCGGTGAGCGCGGCCCGGCTGGGCAGCGGCAGCTCGCCGCTGGTGTTCGCCAGCACGACGGCGTCGGCCGAGCGCAGACGCTTCGCCGTGAGGCCGGCGGCGCCCGAGCGCAGGTGGATCACGTCGTAGCGCGGGCTGCGCCGGCCCAGCGCCCGGAAGAAGGCGACGGCGTCGGGGATCGAGTCGTGCACGAACCCGCGCGCCTCGCTGACCACGTAGACGCGCTTGGGCGCGGCGGTGGCCGCCGGGGCGGCGGCCAGGAGCCCGGCGACGGCCAGGGCGAGCGTCCTGCTCAGCACCCGGTTAGGGTAGCCCGCGTGCCCGCGGCGCCGCTGCACTGCCTGGTCGAGATCCCCAAGGGGTCGCGCAACAAGTACGAGTACGACGAGGCGCTGGGCGCCATCCGCTTCGACCGCTTCCTGTTCTCCTCGGTCGTCTATCCGCTCGACTACGGGATGATCCCCGAGACGCTGGCCGAGGACGGCGACCCCCTCGACGCGATGGTCGCGGTCTCCGAGCCCACGTTCCCGGGCTGCGTGATCCCGGTCAAGCCGATCGCCCTGTTCAAGATGCGCGACGACAAGGGCATCGACGACAAGGTCATCTGCGTGCCCCTCCAGGACCCCAACTGGAACCGCGCCGACCGCCTCGAGGACCTGCCCGAGCAGCTGCGCGACGAGATCTCGCACTTCTTCGCGGTGTACAAGACGCTGGAGCAGAAGGAGGTCTCGGTGGACGGCTGGTACCCGCGCGAGGACGCGCTGACCGTGATCGAGGACTCGCAGCGCCGGTGGAGCGAGCGCGAGTCGTGATCGACCCGCTCCCCGACTTCCCCTACGAGCCCGCCCTCCGCGAGGTAGACGGGCTGCGCCTGGCCCACGTGGACGAGGGCGAGGGGCCGCCGGTGGTCTTCTGGCACGGCGAGCCGACGTGGTCCTATCTGTGGCGCGAGGTGATCCCGCCGGTGCGCGACGCGGGCTTTCGCTGCATCGCGCCCGACCTGGTCGGCTTCGGGCGCTCGGACAAGCCGACGGACCGGGGCTGGTACTCCTACGACCGCCACTGCGCCCTGGCCGCGACGCTGCTCGACGACCTCGACCTGCGCGACGCGACGTTCGTGGTGCACGACTGGGGCGGGTCGATCGGGATGCGCCTGGCCGTGGAGCACCCCGAGCGCGTGGCGCGCCTGGTGATGATGGACACCGGGCTGTGGACGGGCCGCCAGCGGATGACCGACACCTGGCGGGCCTTCCGCGACTTCGTGGAGCGCACCGAGGACCTCCCGATCTCCTTCCTGGTCGACGGGGCGACGAAGCGCTCGCTGACCGACGAGGAGAAGGCGGCCTACGACGCGCCGTTCCCGGACGCCGCGTCCAAGGCGGGCGCGCGGGCGTTCCCGCTGCTGATCCCCCACGAGGAGGACGCGGCCGGGGCGGCGGAGGGCCGTGCCGTGCTGGCGGCGATGCGCGACGACCGGCGCCCGGTGCTGATGCTGTGGGCCGCCGAGGACCCGGTGCTGACGCTGGAGGTGGGCGAGCGCTTCGCGGCGGCGATCGGCCATCCGGGGATCGACCGGGTGATCCCCGACGCCTCGCACTTCCTCCAGGAGGACCAGGGGCCGCTGGTCGGCCGCACGATCGCGGAGTGGCTCACGGCCTGAGCTCGCCGCGGGCCCGGGCGAGGACCTCGTCGGCCCGCGTGAGCAGCGCGAGGTGGCCCTCGCCGGGGAGGCGGTGGAGCCGCGCCCGCGGCAGGCGGGCGGCCAGGTGCTGCGCGTGGGCGGCGGGGACGACCCGGTCGTCGTCGCCCTGCCACAGCTCCACCGGCGCGGCGACGTCCTCGGGCCGAAAGCCCCACGGCGAGCCCAGGGCGCGGTAGTCGAGCGCGGGGCCCAGGGCGCCGCCGCGGAAGGCCTCGAGGAAGAAGGCCAGGTCGGCGAAGCCGGGGGCGCGGCGCAGCGCCTCGCGCTCGGCCGGCGGCAGTCCGTGCCCGAGCACGCGCCGCGCCAGCGCCGGCCATAGCCGCGCGGCGGCCGCGGCGAGGGCCAGCTCGGCGCGGGCCAGGGGCAGCGCGCGGCGGGCCAGCGCCTCGACCATCCGGTCGGCCAGGGACATGGTGCGCGGCCCGGGGCCGCGGCGCAGCGCCGCGCGCAGCGGCCCCCACGCCTGCGCGGGGGCCGAGCCGGCCACCACGAGAACGCGCGGGACCCGGTCGCGCAGCGCCCACGCGCAGGCCAGCGCGTACGGCCCGCCGCCGGACCAGCCGAGCGTCGCGAAGCGCTCGACCTCCAGGGCGTCGGCGAGCGCCGCCGCGTCGGCCGGCCAGTCGCCGACCCGCCACGGCGGGCGCGGGCCCGAGAGCCCGATGCCCGGACGGTCGGGCGCGATCAGCCGGACGCCCGCCCGCCGCGCCGCCCCGTCGAGGCCCAGCGCGTCGAGCCGCGAGGTCGGCGTCCCGTGGCAGTAGACGACCGGGTGCCCGGCGGGGTCCCCAACCTCCACGAAGCCGAGGGTGCGCCCGCCGGGGAGGGCGACCGTCTCGTCTCTAGGAATGGGCCTCTTCGGGGGTGGGCTCGTGGGCGGGGTCGCTGGCGGCGGCGCGGGCCTCGTAGTCGCGGCGCGCGGACATGTCGGCGTCCGCGGTGACGCGGTCGACCTTCAGCGCGCGGTCGAGCGCCTCGCGGGCGGCCCGGGGCAGCAGCGCCATCAGGCGGCTCACCGGCCCCAGCGACCGGGGGACGAACACGTCCACGCGCGGCCGGCGCAGGGCCTCGACGATCGCGTCGGCGACGTCGGAGGGCTCGACCTCCCGGACCCCGCGGGCGCGCTCGTAGCCGGCGATCATCTCGGTCTTCACCACGCCGGGCATGACGATCGAGAACTCCAGCGGCGTGTCGCGGTGCTCGGCGCGCACCGCCTCGGTCAGCCCCACCACCGCGTGCTTGGTGGCCACGTAGGTCGCGATGCCCGGCGGGGCGATCTTCCCCGCCGAGGAGGCGACGTTCACCAGGTGGCCCTCGGGGCGGCGCAGCAGGCGCGGGACGCCGAGCCGCGTCCCGTTGATCACGCCGAAGACGTTGACGTCGAACTGGCGCCGCGTGGCGGCGTCGTCCTCGTCCAGGAAGCGCCCGAGGTGGACGATCCCGGCGTTGTTGACCAGCACGTCGAGCGGGCCGAGCGTGGACTCGACCTCGTCCAGGAAGCGCTCGAAGGACTCGCGGTCGGTGACGTCGAGCTGGAGGCCGAGGGCACCGACCTCGGCGGCGCTGCGGGCGGCCAGGTCGCCGTCGAGGTCGCCGATCGCCACCCGGGCGCCCGCCCGGGTC
>Ga0299913_10005455_pt1 | contig 10862 bp, 11 predicted proteins | sample RVTome_9_FD_201360 | JGI IMG/M metagenome (GOLD analysis project Ga0299913, IMG submission 201360) | Soil microbial communities from uranium-contaminated site in the Upper Colorado River Basin, Wyoming, United States - RVT155D38 (version 2) ... | reverse complement strand
TCGTCTCCGCCGCAGGCCGTAAGCGCCACGGCGAATGCGAGGATGAGGATGGTCACCAGCGAGGGTCTGCGCATGGCCTTCACCGCGTCCTTTCGCGTCCGGTTCGTCCCTATGGTACGACCAACGCGGCGAAGTTAGTCGGGAGAGCGGCGGGCTGGGAACGATTTGGTTGTGCCGGTGACCACAAATTAACCCGCGCTCAATCTGGGCGTAGGTTCGCCGCGATGGTCGTTGTGGACTGCCAGGTTCATCTGCACACGCGGACGTACTTCGAGGCCCACGTCGAACGCGTCGAGCCTCCGTGGGCGGAGCGGGCGAACGGCGGCTACGTCTTCCGGACCGCCGGCGGGGGCCGCAGCCCGATCCCCTCGTCGCACTACGAGATAGAGGCGCACCTGGAGCGATGTGCCGCCCACGGGATCGACGTCGTCGTCTCCACCATGGGGCGGTTCAACGTGCACCACCTCCCGGCGAGCCGCGCTCGCGAGCTCGCGATGCGGCTGAACGAGGAGCAGGCCGAGCTTGGGCGCTCCCATCCCGGCCGCTACTACGGGCTCGCTCTCTTGCCGATGCAGGACACCCGGGCGGCGATCGAAACCCTCGACCACGCCGTGCGGGCGCTCGGCCTCCGCGGTGTCTGCATCTGCTCCAACGTCAACGGCGAGTCGATCGCGACTCCGGACCGCGAGCCGGTCTACAGGAGGATCGGGGAGCTTGGAATCCCGATCTTCCTCCACCCCACCGCGCTCGGGGCAGGGGTCGACTCGGCGATCGCGGCGCTCGACCTGGTGCTGTCCGGCGTGCTCGACCGCCATCCCACCCTGCGCGTCGTCGATCCGTGCCTCGGGGCGGCCCCGGCGGACCTCGCGCGCGAGATCGACGGCGACCAGCTGCGGCGCCTGTACGCCGACACCGCGCGCCTCGGCGCCGGGGCGCTCCGCACGGCGGTGGAGGTGCTCGGGCCGGAGCAGCTCCTCTACGCCAGCCACTATCCGAACCGCGAGCCCGGCGCGGGCCTCGGGCTCGTGCACGCCGAGCTCAGGGGCGAGGCGCGCGACCAGGTGTTCGGTGCGAACGCGGCCGCGCTGCTCGGTCTGGCCGCCGATAGCGATTTCGCGGCCGTCCGGGTCCAGACGTCTCGCGCGTCACCTCGACGACCCCCATGAGCGCCAGGTACTCGAGATAGCGGCGGGCGGTCACGCGCGCGACGCCGACGCGCGCACCGACGTCGTCGGCGCTCAGCGATTCCGCGCCACCGTCGAGCTGGGCCAGCACGGCGCGAAGCGTCGCCTCCTTGAGTCCCTTGGGCAGCCGGCGCCCGCGACGCGGGGCGCCGGACGCTCGAACGGCGTCGACGTCTGCCTGGCAGAGCTTCGAGCGCGTCGTCAGGGTGTGCCGCCGGATCGCGAACGCGGAAAGCGACTGCCGCAGGCGCTGAGGCGTGAACGGCTTCACGAGGTAGTCGACGACGCCGAGCCGTGTGACCTGGTCGACGGCCGACCGGTCGCGTGATGCCGTGACCACGATCACGTCGACCGCCAGCTCGGCCGCGCGGAGGCGACGCAGGAACGAGAGGCCGTCGCCGCCCGACATCGTGAGATCGAGGATCACGAGGTCCGGTTGCACGGTCCCCAGCGCGGCGAAGGCGTGATCGCCGTTGAGCGCCACGTGCGCGGTCTTGAGATATGCGGTCGAGTCGACGATGCGCCGGTGCAGCGCCGCGACCGGGCGGTTGTCCTCGACGATCATCACCCGCCAGCTCCTGGCAGGAACCTCGTGTGCGCTCGTCGGGGTCCCGATCGCCGTCATCGGAAGGGGATGCGGACCTCGATGGCGGCGCCGTCGCCGGATGGCTGCTCCACCTCGATCTTGCCGCCGGCCCTGCTGACGATCGTCTGCACCAGCCCGAGGCCGAGCCCTACGTGATCGCTCTTCGTCGAATAGCCGGACCGGAAGACGCTCGGCGCGCGATCGGGAGGGATTCCCGGTCCCCAGTCGCGGACCCGGATGAGGAGCTCGCCGCCGCGGTCGGAGATCCGCACGGAGATCCGGCGCCGCCGGCGCGGCATCTGCGTCACGGCCTCCGTCGCGTTCTCGAGCAGGTTTCCCAGGATCGTGATCGCGTCGAGGTCGGTGAGCGCGGGCGGCAGCGCGCGGAGCCGGCTCCCGCGGTTGACGCCGAGCTCGACTCCCCCGTTTCCCGCGATCACCGTCTCGGCGATCAGGAAGCCGGACACGACGGGGTTGTCGATGCTCTCCGCGACAGTGGCGTAGGCCTTCTGGTAGCGATCGTCGGCGCTCGAGATCAGCCCCAGCGCCTCGTCGACCTCGCCGATCGAGAGCAGGCCGTAGATCGCGTGGACGAGGTTCGAGTGCTCGTGCCCCTGCGCCCGGAGCGAGCGCACGACGAGTGACAGGCCGCGGACCTGGCGGCGCGACTCGTCGAGCAGCTGCGCGGTCTGGATGGCGATCGCGGCGTGATCGCCGAGCGTCAGCAGCAGGTCGACCTCTTCGTCCGACCAGTCCCCCGGAGTGTCGCGGTAGGCGTTGAGAACCCCGATCACGCGCCGGCCGCTCCCGAGCTGGAGCGGCACCGACACCATCGCGCGGTAGTGCTGCCGGACCGCGAGGTTGCGCCATGGCCCGAAGATCGGATCGGTCAGGACATCGGTGACCGCGACCGGCGCCCGCGTCTCAACCGCAAGCCCGGACGGGCCCTTGCCTACCTCGATCGGGCGGACGCGGTTCAGCTCGCGCGCGTACTCCTCGCCGAGCCCGTAGGACCCGGCGACCGCAAGCCCCGACGCGGACTCCTGCCTGCGGAGGATGATCGCCGCGGCCACCGCGCCGGCCAGCGACGCGGCCGTGCCCGCGATCGCGTCGAGCGTGTCCTCGAGCGCGTTCGACTCCGCGACCGCGCGGCTGACAGCCTTGATGGCGGCGAGCTGGTCGGTCGGCCGCTGCGCCCGCGCGTGGAGGCGCGGTGAGCGCCTACGCACTTGCTGTGTGGAGCCTTGGTGAATCACTGCTCGGCTGGCCGTCTCCTCCGGGGTGCTCGCTGTTGACTGTAACCCGAGCGCGCGTTGTTGGGCTCGAATCAGCCCGCTATCTCGACGCCGACGTCGTGGGGCTCGAGCGCGGGTCCGTTGATCGGGACGATGTCCTGGGGACAAGCCGACATCACCACGACCAGGTCGCGCTCGGCGCGCAGAACGACGTGGTCGCCCGGGCAGCTCACCGACGGCAGCAGCTCGAGCTCTCCGCCCTCGGAGGAGACGTGCATGAACAGGTTCAGCGGCGACGGGCAGGCGGCACGCTCCAGCCCGAGCTCGGCGAGCGCGGCGTGGAAGTTCTCACGGCAGTTGTCGTGATGCCCGGTGTGGCCGAGCTGCTCGTACCGCGCCGGGTCGCACGCCGGGAAGAGCATGTCGTGAACTCCCGGGCTCGTGTCCTCGACGAGGGTCATGATCGGCCGCCGCTGCTCGCTGTAGAGGTGGTCGCCTGCCGCCACGCGCAGGCTCTCCAGCATCGCGCGCGTGTGCGGCATCGACATGTGCTCCCTGAGCTCGGGCGGCGCGAGCGCCCAGAGGTCGACGACCTGGCTGCCGTGGGTGTTGACCACCTTGATGCTCTCGCCGCCCGCGAGCCGGAACGCGCGGCCGCGGCGGGCGGGAAGAGTCTCGAGAGCCATCGCGCGAACCCCGGGCGCCTAGAGCATGATCCGGCCGCCGGCGATGTCGAGCGTCACGCCGGTCAGCCACGAGGAGGAGTCCGAGACCAGGAACAGGGTCGCGAGCGCGCAGTCCTCGGGCGTCCCCATCCGCCCGAGCGGCGACATTGCGGCGACCTTGGCCTGGCTCTCGGCGTCCATGATCCGCTGGACGCGCTCGGAGGACACGGTCGCCGGCGCGATCGAGTTGACCCGGATGCCGTGCGGCCCGAGCTCGAGCGCCGCGTGCCGGGTGAACTGGATCACCCCCGCCTTCGCCGCCGCGTACGGCGCCGTGAGCAGCTTGTCGATGAAGCGCCCGGCGTTCGAAGCCATTGTCACGATCGCCCCGCCCTCGCGCTCCATCATCGACGGAAGCACCGCCTTCACGGCCAGGAAGGTCGAGGTGAGGTTCCACTCCATGATCTCGCGCCAGTAGTCCTCGGTCACCTCCTCGATCGGGAGGAAGCGGTCGAAGCCGCCCGCATACGGGAGCAGGATGTCGACAGGCCCGAGCTCGCTCTCGGTGCGGGCGACGAGCTGCTCGACCTGGGCGAGGTCGACCGCGTCCGCCGTGATCCCGACGGCGGCGGCGCCGGCGTCGCGCAGGTCCGCCGCGAGCGCGTCCACGCCATCCTGAGAGCGGGCGCTGACCGAGACGCGGACGCCGTTGGCGGCGAGCATGCGACAGGTGGCCGCTCCGATGCCGCGCGAGCCGCCGGTGACCAGGGCGACCTTTCCGGCGAGGTCCGGATAGGTCGGGATCGGCCTCAGCTCGGCCGTCACGACTCCTCCCTTGACAGGACCCGCGGATTGACAGGCCGGCCGGGCGGCTCGCCTCGAAGCGCCCGTGCGACCTCCTCGGCTGCCCTGCGCTGGAGGTCCGCCTGTGCCTCCACCGAGTAGAAGCCCATGTGCGGCGTCAGGACCGCCCGGGGGTGCGAGCGCAGCGGGTGGTCGGCGGGCGGGGGCTCGGTCTCGGTCACGTCGAGCGCGACGCCCCCGAGCCTGCCGTCGGCGAGCGCCTCGGCGGCCGCGTCCATGTCGACCAGTGGCCCGCGAGCAGTGTTGACCACGATCGGCGCTCGCCGCATCTGCGCGATCGACTCGGCGCCGATCACGTGACGCGTCTCGTCCGTCAGCGGGGCGTGGAGCGAGACGAAGTCGGCCTCGGCGACCGCGTCGGCGACCGTCTCGGCGCGCTCTGCATCCAGGTCCCAGTCCTCGAGGTAGGGGTCGAAGCCGACCACCTCGATGCCAAACGCCCGCGCGCGCTCCAGCACCGAACGTCCGATCGCGCCCACGCCGATCAGCGCGAGCCGCGAGCCGCGCAGCCGGTGGACGCTGCCGTGCGGCACCGCCCACTCCCCCGCGCGGACCGCCGTCGCAGCCGGATGGACGCCGCGGGCGAGCGAGAGCAGCAGGGCCATGGCGTGGTCGGCCACCTCGTCGATGCAGTAGTCCGGCACGTACGTGACGAGGATGCCGTTCGCAGTCGCGGCCTCCACGTCGATGTTGTCGTAGCCGATCCCGTAGCGGGAGATCACGCGGCAGCCCGCCTCGGCCGCCGCCTCGACCACCGGCGCGGTGACCTTCGCGTAGCAGACGAGCATGGCGCCGGCGGCGCGGACGGCCTCGATCAGGTCCGCCTCCGCCGTTCCGGGTGCGAGCACGAGCTCGCAGCCGAGCGGCTCTAGGATCGAGCGCTCACGCTCGAGGTCCTCGAAGACGTGGTCGGTGACCAGAACCTTCACGCCGGCAACGGGGCGGTCAGCAGAGCGCCTCTTCGTAGAACGGGTACTTCGTGAAGAGCACCGGGCCGTCCTTGGTCACGAGCAGGTTCTCCTCGAGCCGCACGGTCTGCTCGAGGCCTGGATGCCCGGCAAAGGTCTCGCAGGCGAAGTACATGCCCTCCTCGAGCTCGACCGGATAGTCGAGCGAGTATGCGCGCGAGATCCACATGCCCTCGTAGAGCGAGAGGCCGATCGAGTGCGCGAACTGCTGCAGGGTCACGGTGCCGTACTCGTCGTCGGCGTACTTCGGGAACTTCGAGGCTACGTCGGCGCTCGTGTTGCCCGCCTTCATCTGCTCGATCGCTGCGTACATCGACTCGTAGCACTCCTTGTAGAGGTCCTTCTCCTTCGGCGTGAGCTTGGCGTCGACCTTGAAACACCGGACGAAGTCGACGAAGTAGCCGCCCGGGCCGATCGCGTTCTGGTCGATGATCACGAGGTCGCCCTGGCGGATCACCTTGTCCGTGTGCCAGCGCCGGTACGGGCTCGTGTTGCCGCCCGACGCGACAATGATGTCGTAGACGAAGTCGAAGCCCTGCTCGTACAGGTACTCGTTGACCTTCGCCGTGATGTAGCTCTCCTTGACGCCCGGCTTCAGCCACTCGTGCTCGATCTTCCAGAACGAGGTGTCACCGATCGCGCTCGAGATCTTCAGGCACTCGAGCTCGTCGGGCGTCTTGCGGACGCGGGCAGCCGACATCGCCGGCCAGGCGCTGGTCGTCTGGATCCCGGCGTTCTCGAACGCGGCCGCCGCCGACGGGTCGTAGATGTCGATCCCGATCCGTTCCTTCTCCACGCCGTTCTCGGTGAGCACGTCGAGGATCGAGCGCGCCATCTTCTCGGCCATCATCGACTCTGCCGTCTCCGCCCACTTCCAGGTGATGGCCGGCCGGATGTTGCCGCCCAGCCACGGCGCGTCGATCTTCGCGCATTCGAGGTCGGAGCCGGCCGTCTCGAACAGGACCGGATCGCCGCCGCGAGGCAGGACGCAGTAGCGGATGAAGATGTTGTTCTTCCAGTTGCCCTGGAACACGCTGGTGATGTAGCGCACGTTCTCGCCGACGAAGCAGACGAGAGCGCCGAGGTCCTCCCGCTCCATCATCTCGCGGGCCCGCGCCAGGCGATCGCGCCGCATCCGGTCGAAGTCGACTCGTGCCTGCCAGTCCGTTGAGGTCGTGCTGTAGACCCGCCGCGGGTCGTGCTCGTGGGGCTTCTGGATGAAGGAGAGATCCATCCCCTTTCCGGTGGGCGTCATCTCGTGCTCCGTCATCGGGTCTCCTTCAAGTTCGTTGGTGGCGAGGCAGAGCGGCGATGCTATCTGAGTGCAGTCGATTGCATAGTCAGAGGAGCAGGCGCTCGTCGAACGAGGTGCGCGTGAGCGGCCGGCCGCCGCCGCCCTCGACCACGATCGTGTCCTCGAGCCGCACCCCCGCCCCACCGCGCACGCCGGGCAGCCAGATCAGCGGCTCGAGCGCGAGTGTCATGCCGGCCTCGAGCTCGACGGTCTCCGCGCCGGGAAGGTCCTCGCCCACGTACGGGGGCTCATTCGCGCCGACGCCGATTCCGTGGCCGATGAAGAGCGTGATGAAGTGGTCGGCGAGGCCGTGTCGGCGGCCGGCCGCGACGATCGCCTCGGCGACGTCGTCGTTCGTGTTCCCCGCCTTCATCGCGCCGATCCCGGCGTGGAGCGCCTCGTGGACGGCCGTGTAGACCTCGCATTGCGGCCGGCTCGGCTTGCCGCAGATCACGGTTCGGGCGACGTCCGCGTAGTAGCCGCCCCACATCGCCCCGATGTCGATGAAGACGAGATCCCCCTCGCGGATCATCTTGTCGGTCGCGAGCCGGGTGGGCGGCCCCATGTGCTCGCCGGAGGCGACGAACGGTGTGGCGACATGCGCCATCTCGCCGCCGAGCCTGTAGAGGGCGTGCATCGCCTCCGCGACCACGTCCGTCTCCCGCACGCCCGGCGCCGCCGCGGCGATCGCGGCCTCGGTCACGGCCTCGCCGATGGCCGCCGCCTCCTCCATCACGGCCAGCTCCTCCACCATTTTCACGCGCCGGCACTCCTGCATCAGCGAGTCCCCGTCGTCGAGCTCGGCGTCGGGCAGGGCCCGCCGGAGCTCCTGCACCTGCATGAACGCGCACTCGTCGATGCCGATCCTCGCCCCCGCAAGGCCGTGCTCGGCGAGCAGCGGCCGCAGCGTCTCGTCGACGAACCCGCGCACGAGCCCGCGCGCCTCAAGAATCGGAATTGGGTGCAGCTCCTCGATCCAGGTCATCGACGCCTGGGCCCGCTGGTAGTCGCCGCCCGAACAGAGCAGGATCGGCGGCGTGTCGCCACGGAGGAGCACTCCGTTCAGCAGCGCGCTCTTGCCGTTGATGATCTGCGCCCGCATCCCGGTGAGGTAGCGGACGTTCTCGTCCTTCCAGAGGAGCAGGCAGTCGAGCTCGGACCGGGCGAGCGCCGCCTGCACCCGCTCGACTCGCTTCGCCCGCAGCGCGCCCAGGTCGCCGCGGTCCTCGTAGTCCGTCCGGAACTGACCGTGGGCGAACGCGCCGAGGTCGCTGCGGGCTCGCCCTGCCGGAAGCCTCACCGGTGCAGCACTCGATTGCTCACGCGCGGCATGATCGCAAGCCCCGCAAGGCCCCGGCGTTCGTGACGCGTGTTCCGCCCCGCCTCGGAGCTATCCTCGACCCCGAGCGACGCCAAGAGGAACCCACGTGAACGTCGACGGCACCCGCAGCGTCACCCTGAAGGATGTAGCCCGCGCAGCGGGGGTTCACGTGTCCACCGCGTCGCGAGCGCTCGACCCCGCGAAGTCGTGGCGGATCAGCCCGGAGACGATCGCGCGGGTGAACCTCGCCGTCGAGCGGCTCGGCTACACGCCGGACATGATCGCCAAGGGCCTGAAGCGCGGCACGACCATGATGGTTGGCGTCGTCGTGCCCGACCTCGAGAACCCCTTCTGGGGGTCCATGATCCGCGGCATCGGCGAGCAGGTGGAGGAGCGCGGGCTCGTGACGGTCGTCACCGAGACGCTCGAGTCCCACGACCGCCTCGCGCGCGCGCTGAACTCGCTGCTCTCGCGGCGCGTGGACGCCGTCGTGGTCGCCGCAGCCCGCAACACGGACCTGTACCTGCTCTCGGAGTTCGCCGAGAAGATCCCGGCCCTCGTGCTCGCGGTCCGCAACATCACGGCCAGCGGGCTGCCGCACGTGACCCAGGACGACCGGCACGGCGGCGAGCTCGTCGGCGTACACCTGGCCGAGCTGGGGCACAAGGTGGTCGCGCAGCTTCGGGGGCCGGGCGACATCGAGCTCTTCGAGCACCGGACCGAGGGCTTCAGACGCGCCGCGGCGACCGGCGGGCTGGTCGAGGTGACGGTGAGCGAGTCGGCGCGCGAGGTGACCGTGGGCGAGGGCCGCCGGCTGATGCAGCTCACGTTTGGCCAGAACCGCTCCAATCCGCCCACGGCCGTGTTCGCGCACGCCGACGTGATGGCGATCGGGGCGATCGAGGAGCTCGAGGCTCGCGGGCTGCGCTGTCCCGACGACGTCTCCGTGATCGGCTACGACGACGCGCCGCTCGTCAGCCACGTGAATCCGCCGCTGTCGACGATCAGGCTACCCGGCCACGGGCTGGGACGGGCGGCCGGACGCGCGGTCGTCCGCATGATCGACGATCCCTCGGCGAGCTATGCGGAGACCATCCCAGCCGAGCTGATCGCCCGGGGCTCGACCGCCGCGCCGCCGAGCCATGAGGCGCTGATCGCCCGGTTGGAAGCCGCCTCCTAGCCGGCTAGCACGAGCGGTCGGCGGTCAGGTTGACCTCCGTGCCCTCGCTCGGCGACTGCCCGCCGACCGGGAGCTGCTCGCAGACGATCCAGTTGTTGGTAGGCGTGCCGAACAATCCGAGCGTCTCGACCGTGCCAACGGTGAAGCCCGCGGCGACGATCGCCTTCTTCGAATCCCCAACCGACACGCCGGTCAGCTTGGGCACGACGCCCTTCTGGGTCTTCGGCGGCGGCTTGCCCTGCTCGGCCTCCTGCACGTCGGCGCCCACGGCGCGATTTCCCTTCGACGTCGGGGCGGGAACGTCGGAGCACGCGATCACCACGACCATGAACACCAGCGCGAGTCCTGCCACCCCATGCCTTCGCATCCGAATCTCCTCCATTGGCCCGAGAATAGCGTGGGTCGTCACGCGTCCCTAAACGCGACCGCTCTGCAGAACGCCGCCTCGCCGCCGACGAAACGCCAGGGCAGGCAGCCGAAGCCGACACGCTGGTCGAGCACCTCGTCGATCTCGCCGCCGAGGTTCTCAACGTGGATCACGTCGTGCGGGAACAGCAGCGTGTGCATGATCTGGTAGTCCTCGCGCGGAAAGACCTCGTCGAGCGAGCGCCCGAGCTTCTCCTCGGCGAGCTCCGCCTCGTCCGGGCGGATCCGGCGGATCACGGTGTTCATCGGGTGGTCGGCCGAGCTGACGTCGAGGGCGAGCCAGCGGACCTTGCGGTCGAGCAGCCACTCGGCGAACTCGCGCGTGGGACCGGGGTGCCGGATGAAGTACTTCGTCTCGTCGACTTCCGAGCGATCCTTCCAGTTCTCCGGGTAGTAGCGGTGGTAGCCCGTGTGGATCACGAGGATGTCGTTCGGCTCGATCGTGATCCCGGTGTCCTTCTCCCAGCGCTCGAAGTGCTCGGGGCCGTAGAGCTCGTAGTCGCCGATTCCCATGCGCTCCAGGTCAACGACACACGCAGGGCCCATGAGCCAGTCGACGTCGAAGTCGCCGATGAACTTGCCGCCCGAAAGGAAGTGCGCGGGCGCGTCGAAGTGCGTCCCGACGTGAAGCGTCGTGTTGATCGTCTGCCCGCCGGCGCGCTCGAACGCGAGCCGCTTGATCCACTTGATCTCCGGGCCGGCGTAGCCGGCGAACGCCGGCGTGTGCATCGAGAAGTCCTGCGACAGATCGAGAGCCTGCTCGAGGTCAACCTTCATCTGGTCTCCTTGTCGTTCGTGCCGTTCTCGTCCCAGGCGAGCTGCAGCGCGACCGCTCCGATCGTCGCCGCGTAGGCCGCGCCCGTCGTGTGTCCGAGTCGCCGCAGGCCGGCGAGCTCGCGGCGCAGCCGCCGCTCGTGCACCGGGCCCGGCCTGAGAAGCTCCCGCGCGGGCCCGATCCCGTGCCCGCGCACGGCCAGCTCGAGCAACGTCGCCGAGACCGACGTCGTGCGCCTGCGAAGGTCAGCCGGCGCCAGCGCGGCAAGCCAGGCGCTGCGGCGAGCGCGCGCGGACGGCGGCGCGGCACCGGCCGACGCGACCGTGAGAGCAGCCGCGGCGAGCACGTCGTCGCCCACGGGCGT
>Ga0299913_10005454_pt1 | contig 10863 bp, 9 predicted proteins | sample RVTome_9_FD_201360 | JGI IMG/M metagenome (GOLD analysis project Ga0299913, IMG submission 201360) | Soil microbial communities from uranium-contaminated site in the Upper Colorado River Basin, Wyoming, United States - RVT155D38 (version 2) ... | reverse complement strand
CATCGATCGGCCCCCGGCTCCCGTCCGGTTGATCTTCCAGCCCGCGGAGGAGGTCGGAACGGGCGCCAAGGCCCTGATCGAAGCCGGCGCCCTCGACGGCATCGCGGCAATCTTCGGCGGACACCTCGACATCCACTTCCCGGCCGGGACCATCTTCGTGACGCCGGGGCCGGTGGCCGCGTCGACCGACCTCCTCCGGATACGGATCGCCGGCCGCGGCGGTCATGCGGCCCGCCCGCACGAGACCGTGGACGCGGTCGTGGTAGCGAGCCATGTCGTCCTCGCCCTCCAGCACGTGGTCTCGCGGGGGATCGACCCGGCCGAGGCGGCGGTGATCACGGTAGGACATCTCCAGGCGGGCGAAGTGGCCAACGCGATCGCGGGGTCGGCGGTCCTCGAGGGCACGATCCGCGCCTTCAAGGCCGACATCCGGGCGCGGCTCCTGGCCGAGGCGGAAAGGATCGTCCTGGCGACCGCGGCCCTCCACGGGGCCATCGCCGAGGTCGAGATCGAGTGCGGGACCCCGCCGGTCGTCAACGACGAGCGCGCGACCGCTCTGGCGCGGGAGGCGGCTGTACGGGTGGCCGGGCCCGAGCGGGTGGCCACCCTCCCCGGGGCCAACATGGCGGGCGAGGACTTCAGCTTCTACCAGGAGCGGGTGCCCGGCTGCTACGTCCGGTATGGCGCTCGCCCACCGGGATCGGCCCACCCCAACCACTCCAGCCGCTTCGACTTCGACGAGGCCGCGCTGGGGTGGGGCGCCGCCTGGCTGGCGGAGGTGGCGCAGGTGGCGGGACGGGAGCTGCAGAGCGGCGCAGGATGACGCGCGCCTACCCCTCGACCGGAGCCCTGCTGCACGGCCGGGCTTCCCGCACCCGGGCCAGATAGACCAGGAGGAGTCCGAGCAGCACGGTGACCCCGCCTGCCAGGAACCGCCACGTGACGGCCTCGTCCAGGAGCCACCACCCCAGGAGCACGGCCACGACCGGGTTCACGTACGCGTACGTCCCGACCTTGCTGCTCGACATGTGCGCGGTGATGTAGACGTAGGCCGTGAAGCCGACCAGCGACCCCATCCCGGCCAGGTAGAGGACCGCCAGCCACGCCTGGCCGTTCCACGTGACGGCGGCGTCCCGCTCGATGAGAAAGTGGACGCCGAGCATGAGGGGCCCGGCGACCGTGGTCTCGATCGCGCTCGCCGCGAACGGATCCACCCCGCGCAGCGAACGCCGGGCGTAGACCGTGCCGATCGCCCAGGCGAAGGACGCCACGAGAACCGCGATCACCCCGGTCCACGACGACTCCACCTCCTCGAACGGTCGGACGAGGACGCCGACCCCCGCGAGGCCGATCAGCAGGCCGATCCAACCCAGAGGGGAAAGGCGCTCACCCCCCCGCCCGAGCATGGCGAAGAGGGTCGTCCAGAGCGCGAACGTCACGACAAGAAGGGCGGCGAGCCCCGAGGAGAGGTGCTGCTCGGACAGGTTCAGGAGCCCGTTCCCGATGACGAGCAGAAGGACGCCGACCGCGGCGGCGCGCAGGAAGTCCGCCCGGCCGGGAAGCCGGCGTCCGGTCGCCAGGCACGCGACGAGCAGGACCGGCCCGGCGATCGAGAAGCGGACGCCCCCGAGCAGGTAGGGCGGCAGGACCGCGACCCCCAGCTTGATGAACATGTAGGTCGACCCCCAAACGACGCAGACCAGAGCGTAGGCGAGGCCGACCGTAGCGGGGCTGGCGGAGTCGTGATCGTTCATCGGGCAAAGGTATAACGATCCAGTTAGCGACAGGATGAAATGCGCTTCGCCCCTCGCTTCAGCTCCGCGGCTCGACCCGCATCCGTATCCCGTGCCTCGGACGGAGCGTGATCGCCGGCTGGAGCTCGATCGGATGGCCGGGGACCGGGACGAATCGCCAGCGCCGAAGGAGCGTAGATAGGACCAGGGGCGCCTCGATCATCGCGAACCCGCTCCCCACGCAGCCACGAGGCCCCGCCCCGAACGGGATCCACGCCCGCGCCGACTCGGCCGGGGCGACGTCAGCCCAGCGGTCGGGATCGAACCGCTCGGGCTCGGGGAACCACCGCGGGTCCCGATGCGTTACCCACGGGACCACGTAGACCTGGGTGCCGGGGCGGATCCGATGTCCGTTCAGCTCGATCGCGCGGGTCGTCTCGCGGCCGATCCCCCAGGCCGGTGGATAGAGCCGCAGGGCCTCCCGGACGACCCCACGGGCGACCGGGAGGCGCTCGGTCGCAGCGGCCCCCGAGACCCCGCGCGCCTCCTCGGCGAGCCGGTCATCGGTCTCGGGATGGGCCGCCACCAGGTGGAGCGCCCAGGCGATGGCCAGGGCCGTGGTCTCGTGACCGGCGGCCAGGAGCGTGATCACGATCTCGCGAAGCTCGCGGTCCACGACCCCTCGATCCCCGGGGTCCCGAGCTCCGAGGAGGGCGCCCAGCAAGTCGTCGCCCCCCGCCGCGCGGCGCCGGGCCTCGACCATCTCCTGCGCGATCGCCTGGAGGCGACCCACGGCCCGGTGGAGGCGGGCGTTTCCGGGCGTTCGGGCGGCGAGCGGAAGCGGCAGCCACCCGGTCAGCAGGCGCTCGAACCGGTCGGTCAGGACGCCGAAGGCTTCGGCCGCTTCCTCGGTCCGCGGGGCGAGGTCGGCGCCGAACAAGGTCTGGGCCACGATCGCCAGCGTGATCCGCTGGACCTCCGCGTGGACGTCGATCTCTTCTCCCGGCCGCCAGCGGTTCGCGGCGTCCCCGGCGATCCGCTCCATCGCCCCCGCGTACTCTCGGAGCCGCTCGCCGCGGAAGGCGGGTTCGACCAGCCGTCGCTGGCGGCGCCACCGTTCGCCGCTCCCGGTCAGCAGACCCTGGCCCAGCGCAACCCCGAGCTGCCGCTCGTCCCAGGGCTTCAGCACGTCCTGGTCCCGCTTCACGAGCAGGGCTTCGATCAGATCGGGGCGGTTGACGAGGCAGCACCGGAGGACCCCCAGCCGGAAACCGGCGACGTCGCCCCACCGCCGGGCGAGAAGCGTGAAGAACCCGAGCGGATCGCGACGGAAGTCGAGCGCGCATCCGAGGATGGGGAGACCGTGCGGACCGGGTGGCGGGGGCAGGTCGATCACGTCCCGGAAGATGGCGCCGTCGGGCCGCGGGACGGTAGGGAAGCGCGCTTCGGGGACGGCGTTTGCCGGCGCCTTCCCGCCCGCTACCTTGACTTGGACGCGTTCGAACGCCCGTCCCTGGCCGAGGAGACGCGATGGCCGAGTTTGACATCTCCGAGCTGATCCACGACTGGAACCTGGAGGCGGGCGACCTCGTCCGGCCATCGCAGCCTATCGAGTTCGACGACGAGACCCTCCGGGACGGCCTACAGTCTCCCTCGGTCACCGATCCACCGATCGGGACCAAGATCGAGATCCTCCGGCTCATGGACAGGCTGGGGATCCACACCGCCGACATCGGGCTTCCCGGTGCCGGCCCGCGGGCGGTCGCGGACGTGACCCGCCTGGCGAGGGAGATCGTCGAGTCGAACCTGTCGATCGGCGCGAACTGCGCCGCCCGGACGCTCAAGAGCGACATCGATCCGGTGGCCCGGATCAGTCAGGAGGTCGGGCTGGCGATCGAATGCTGCACGTTCATCGGCTCGTCGCCGATCCGGCAGTACGCCGAGGGGTGGGACGTCGACTGGATCCGCAAGACGAGCGAGGAGGCGGTGTCCTACGCGGTCGGGCTGGGCCTTCCCGTGATGTATGTGACCGAGGACACCTCCCGCGCCCGTCCGGAAACTCTCGAGAAGCTCTACACGACCGCGATCGAGGCCGGCGCCTCCCGGATCTGCCTGGCCGACACGGTCGGCCACGCGACGCCGGACGGCGCCCGCAACATGATCCGGTGGGCGAAGCGGCTGGTCGAGCGAACCGGCGGGGACGTCAAAATCGACTGGCACGGCCACCGGGACCGCGGCTTCGGGCTCGCCAACGCGCTCGCGGCCCTGGTGGCCGGGGCCGACCGGGTCCACGGGACGGGCCTCGGAATCGGCGAGCGGGTCGGGAACGCCGAGATGGATCTCCTCCTCGTCAACCTGAACCTGCTGGGGTGGATCGAGACCGACCTGTCTCCCCTTCCCGAATACGGCCGCTTGATCGCCGAGGCGACCGGCGTCCCGCTCCCGCCCAACTACCCCGTCGTAGGCGAGGACGCCTTCCGGACCGGGACGGGTGTCCACGCGGCCGCGGTCATCAAGGCCGCCCGCAAAGGAGACGCCTGGCTCGCCGACCGCGTCTACTCCGGCGTCCCGGCGGGTCTCGTCGGCCGCCGCCAGGAGATCGAGATCGGCCACATGTCGGGGCGCTCGAACGTGGTCTACTGGCTGGAGTCGCGGGGGATCGAGGCCGAGGACGCCCTCGTGGACCGGATCTTCGACCACGCCAAGCGTTCCGACCACACGCTCACCGACGCCGAGATCGAATCGCTGCTCGACGGGGATCGGGCCGTTTCGGCCTGACCCTCGGAATTTTCGACGCCGCCTCCGCAACTTCGACGACGGGCCGGGGGTTCCGCGGCCCAAGAGGCCCAAAACCTGCTACCTGGGGCCCCGAGTGAACAAACGGCCCGCCGATTGCGTATCAGGGGCAGAGTTATGAAGCGGACGATGCGGATCCTCCTTCTCGCGGCGGGCCTGGCCCCGCTGACCACGACCCTTCCCGGGGGCGTGCCGTGCTGCGAGCTCCGCTACACCCTCGAGGCCCACCCGTCGACGGGGGCGATCGACGTCACCCTGACCGTCCACGGCTACCGGGGCGAAGCCCTGGTCCTCGAGCGTCCCAGCCAGCGACCGCTGGTGGGGCTGCTGACCCAGGACCCGGAGATCGAGGGCGTGCGGCACGCCCGCTGGGATCTGGCGGACGGCGCGCCGCGGTGGACTTACGACCGCCCCGCCCAAGGATGGGGCGATCCGATCCAGATCACGTATCGGCTCCCGATCACCGCGGAGCGTCCCCTGAACGCCTGGAGCGTCGGCCTCGACCGTCACCTCCTCTATGCGCCCGCCGAGGCTCTCTTCCTGCTGCCGGTGATGCCGAGCCAGACCGCTCAGCACGCACCGGTCCGGGTCGAGTGGCGTCTCCCCTCGGAGTGGCGGCTCGTCACCGGATGGCCCGGCGGTTCTTCCTTCTACGGCACCCGCACGCTCGTCAAGACCGACATCCTGGCTGGCGAGATCGGACTCAGCGAGATCCACGCCTGCGGGATCGCCATCGAGCTTGGAATCGCGGGCGAGTGGGGCTTCGCTCCCGAGGACGTGGCACAGGACATCGGGGCGATCGCGTGCGCCGCCCGGCGCCGGCTGGGAGCCCCCCCGGTTTCGCGGCTGGCCGTCATGATGGCGCCCGCCCGCTTTCCGGTCACCAGCGGCAACCGGAACGGTCCGCGCGCGGTTGGCTTCATTCACTGGAACGACGGCGGACCGCCGACGGCCCGACTGCTCGCCCACGAGATCGTCCACCTGTGGCAGCAGTTCGACGCCCCGGCCTGGTTCCAGGAGGGGGTGAACGATTACCTGGCGCTCCGGATCGCCCACGAGGCGGGCCTGGTCGGCGACGAGGCGCTCGCCGAGCAGCTCGCCGAGATCGACCGGGCGTACCGCCAAAACCCTCAGCGGGAGCGGTGGACGTTCGCCGAGGAGCAGCTCGCCGCGAAGCCCTTCGGCACCAGCGACGGTTACTTGGCGTACCGGAAGGGGGCGCTCGTCGGGCTCAGTCTCGACCGCGAGCTGCGGCTCCGGACGGCCGGCCGGGTCGATCTGGCGGCCCTCTGGCGTGAGATGAATAGCCGGACGTCGTGGGGGCACGTCCGATGGACGGACGAAGAGATCGCGCGCCGCGCGGCCGCGCTCGTCGATGGCGGCATGGAGAGCTTCTTCGGCGGCTACGTGGAGGGCACCGAGGAGGTGCCGAGGCCGGGGATCCTCCTCGCCGATATGCCCCCGCTTCCCCCGCCGGCCGCGGACCGCGGCCGTCTGGGCACCGTCGCGGCCTTCCTGCAGGCCACGTTCGACTAGCCCCCAACGCCCGGCTCCCCCGCTTCCGGCGCAGCCGCACGTCAAGCAGGCCGAGAACGAGCCGGGTTAGTCCGGATGCCGGCCGGCCTCGTACTTGAGGATCCGAACGTTCTCGATGGTGACCAGCCCCTCGTGGATCATCGCATCGATCTGGGGGAGTAGGGCGTCGATTCGCTCGGCGGTGTCGACGATCTCGATCACAATCGGCAGATCCTGAGACAGCCTGAGGATTCGCGCGGTATGGATCCGGCTGTGAGCACCGAAGCCCTCGATCCCGCGCAGGACGGTGGCGCCAGCGCCGCCCCCCTCGTGAACGCGATGGACGATCGCCTCGTAGAGCGGGCGGCCCTCCCACCGATCGCTCTCCCCGACGAAGATCCGGACCAGCTTGCCCTCACCTTCGATCTTCACTCGGGCCTCACAAGGAGCCGAGACGGACGCCGACGAAGGCCGCCGCGACCCCGAGGACGAGGTTCGCGAGCACGCTGGCACCGCCAGCCGTCCAGTCCCCGACCGACAGCAGCATGACGGTCTCGTAGGAGAAGGCCGAATACGTCGTGAAGCCCCCGACGACCCCGATCACCCAGAAGGCCCGCGTGACGGGGCTCGCGGTCGCGTGCGCCAGGAAGGCGGCCATCAGAAGGCCGATGACGAACGAGCCCAGGACGTTGACCGCCAGCGTGCCCCACGGGAAGCGGGCGCCGCCGAGATCCTGGGCCCACCCCGAGAGGATATATCGGAGGGCCGAGCCCAGGGCCCCGCCCGCCGCCACCACCAGGATGATCGTCCGCTCTCCCATCGCCGCCCCCAGAAACACGAAAACTCCCGCGACCCGTGGAGGGTCCAGGAGTCATCAGCCCGATCTCCGGGCGGTTCCGGCGAACTCCATCGCCGCCTGCCCTTCGAAGATGGCCACGGCGTCCAGTTGGGGCAAGTTGGATCGCCGAGGTCGCCCGTTGCCACGGGGCGACGGGGTCGGCCCTCGGATCGTCGTTAGATTGGCGGAGAGCCTTGAAGGCTCTTGACCATCAACCAGGAAAGCCCAATGACATGAGGAACGTCGTCGTCTTCAGCGGTGTGATGGCCGGGACCCTCGCCTTCGCGCCTGCCTTGCGTGCTCAGGCCGTGGCCGCCGTCGAGGTCGGCCCCTCGACCGTAGAGGCCGAGGTCGGGCAACGGATCTCCTTCACCGCGATCGGGCGAGACTCGGCCGGACAAGAGGTAGACCTCCCGGTCAGCGCGTGGGTCGCGATTCCCTTCGACCTCGCGGGCGCGGATTCGACCGGCACTGTCACCTTCTATGGCCCCGGGATCGCCCGAGTGGGGGCGATTGTCGGAGGCCAGGTGGGATTCGCCACCGTCACGGTTCGTCCGTCGCCTGTCGCCCGAATCGACCTGACGCCCCTGTCCAGACCGCTCGTGGTCGGTGGGACCGTGGCTCTGGGGGCGACCGCGCGAACCGCGACAGGCGTGCCAAGCGAGAGCGTCGAGCTCACCTGGAAGACCGACCCCGCGTCGGTGGCCGTGGTCGATCCCGCGGGTCTGGTGACCGGCGTCGCGCCCGGGCGGGCCACGGTGACCGCCTCTGCGGAGGACGTCGAGGCGACCGTGACGATCGAGGTCGTGGAGAATCCAGTCCAGCGGCTCGTTCTGAAGCCACCTACGAGCACCGCGCGGACGGGTGATGTCCTAAGGTTGCAGATCGAGGCCGAGGAACGCGATGGCCAGCCCGTGGCCGATCCTTTCGTCCGTTGGTCCGTGACGGGCGAGGGCGCCACGATGGGCCCGGACGGCGCCTTCGTCGCCGAGCGCCCGGGCCGGTACGCGGTCACAGCCACGAGCGGGGAAAGGGTGGCGGCAGGCTCGGTCACCGTGACGCCGCGTGGGGGCGACCGCGTGCTGCAGGTCCTGGGACGCGCGCCCATGTCGGAATTCCAGGCGGCCGAGCAGTGGATCGTCGGGGACTACCTGTACCTCTCCTCGATCGCTGACCGCGTCTGGGTCTACGACATCTCCGACCCGGCGCATCCCGTGAAGACGGACTCGATCATGGTCGATGCCAGGACCGTGAACGACGTCAGCCTGACACCGGACGGCAGGATCGGCGTCCTGACGCGCGAGGGAGCCTCGGATCGGCGCAACGGGATCGTATTCTTCGAGGCCTCGGATCCCGCCCATCCCAAGGTGGTCTCGGAGTACACGGAGACCGTCACGGGAGGCGTCCACAGCGCGTTCATCGACGACCACTACGTCTATCTCACCGACGACGCCACCGGCTCGCTTCGGGTGATCGACTTCGCCGACCTCGAGGCCCCGCGCGAGGTGGCCCGCTGGCAGGTCGAGAACCCGCTGGCCGGCACTATCGACCTCATGGGGCAGATGATCTCGGGCGGACGTTATCTCCACGACGTCCAGGTGGTGGACGGGCTGGCCTACCTCGCGTACTGGAAGGACGGCCTCGTCATCCTCGACGTGGGAAACGGCATCCGCGGCGGGAGCCCGGAGAGCCCGCAGTTCGTCAGTCAGCTCAAGTTCAACCACCGCGATCTCTACGGGCCCGAATGGCTCTCGGGTACCCACGAGGTGTTCCGCTACAAGAACTACGTCTTCGTGGGAGACGAGGTCTTTCCTCCGACCTTCGACATCTCGGCGAGGACTCGGATCGCACCCAGGGGGATCGTGCACGTCGTCGACGTCTCGGACATCGAAGCGCCGCGAAAAGTAGCGGAGTATCCGGTCCCGGAGGCAGGGGCCCATAACATGTGGGTGAAGGAGGATGTCCTGGTCATGGGATACTACGGGGGCGGAGGCCGCGTGCTCGACGTCTCCGGCGAGCTGCACGGGAACCTGTACGCCGCGGGTCGCGAGATCGCCAGCCTGTGGACCGGGGATCCCGAAGGGTACCGGCCCAACCTGCCGCTGACCTGGGGGGCACGGTGGCACGGCGACCTCATCTTCTTCAATGACATCAATTCCGGTGTCTGGATCACCCGCCTGGGTGAGCCGATCGATCGGGGGTCCACGACCGCGCCGCCGTTCTGAGCCGGCCCCGAAGCCGAATCCACGCGTCTCAATGACGGCCCCCGGAGCGCCGAGTAGATTCACGAAATGCCTGCCACGGTCACGCTCATCCGCGGGGACGGGATCGGCCCCGAGATGGTCGATGCCGCCCTGCGCGTCCTCGACTCGGCCGGTGCCGAGATCGAGTGGGACGAGCAGGTGGCCGGTGTCACGGCGATCGAGCAGGGGAAGGGCGCCCTGCCCGAGGACACGCTCGAATCGATGCGCCGCACGAAGGTTGCTCTCAAGGGGCCCCTGACCACCCCGGTCGGGTCCGGCTTCCGGAGCGTCAACGTGGCCATCCGCAAGGAGTGCGACCTCTTCGCCAACGTCCGGCCGGCGAAGACGATGGTGTCCGGTCTGCGTTACGCGGACGTCGACCTGGTGGTCGTCCGCGAGAACACGGAAGGGCTCTACGTCGGGATCGAGCACTACATCGATACGAAGAAGAGCGCCGCCGAGTCGATCACGATCGTGACCCGGGACGCGTCCAGGAGGGTGATCCGCTACGCGTTCGAGCTGGCCCGGAGCCGTCCGGACCGGCACCTGACCCTCGTCCACAAGGCGAACATCCTCAAGTTCACGAGCGGTCTCTTCCTCGAGGTCGGCCGCGAGATGGCGGGCGAGTATCCGGACGTCACCTTCGACGAGCGGATCATCGACAACATGGCGATGCAGCTGGTGGTCGATCCGCTCCAGTTCGACACCATCGTCACGACCAACATGTTCGGCGACATCCTCTCGGACCTTTGCGCGGGTCTTGTGGGTGGCCTCGGCATGGCCCCGGCCGCCAACGTCGGGGACCAGATCGCGATGTACGAGGCGATCCACGGCTCGGCACCCGACATAGCGGGGAAGGGGATCGCCAACCCGACCGCGCTCATGCTGGCGGCCGCGATGCTGTGCGAGCGGATCGGGCAGGCGGAGGCGGGGCGGCGGGTACGAGACGCGGTCGAGCAGGTGTTGTGGGAGGGACGTCGGCGAACGCGCGATCTCGGTGGAGACGCCACCACCGATGCCTTCACCGACGCCGTAGTGCAGGCGCTGGGCAATGAGGTGGAGGTAGCGACAGGGGCCCGGCGTGCCACGTGAGATTCTGGGTGGGGTGCTGGTCTTGATCTTCGCGGCGGCCTGCGGGGAGTGCCGGACAGCCGAGTACGCGAGCTTCGAAGAGGTTCTCGCAGACAAGGCCATGGAAAGGGGTTGGATTCCCCCTTTCCTGCCTCGATCAGCCAGCGAGATCGAGTTGCAGAACGACCTCGATACGAACGAGTTCGGCATCAGATTTCGACTTCCTCCGTCGGAGGTCGAGGGTTTCGTCGCCGATCTGGAAGAGAACGGATTCGCTCCGGGCAGCGGACGGTCTGAGCCGTCGCCTGTGTGCGGACCTTGGAAGCGGGATCACCATCACGATGAGGAAGGATCCATGGCCTTCTTCGGCCGTCACGTCATGGGACCAGCCGGCAGGCCCTCAATCTGGATGCGAGGCGACACGGTCGATGTTGTCGTCGAGGCGTCCACCGGCTTCGTGCACTACTGGAGGCGTTAGGTGGGATCCGAGCGATCTGATGCTCTTATGATTCACGTTCGATTCGTCGAGTAGGCTTTCGCATGGCTTTCAGGGGCGTCGATTATCTGGATATCGAGAGCGAGCTCTCGACCGAGGAGCGGATGACCCGCGACACCGTGCGGCGCTTCGTCGACGAGCGGGTCCTGCCCGTCATCGAGGAGGCGTACC
>Ga0299913_10005453_pt1 | contig 10863 bp, 12 predicted proteins | sample RVTome_9_FD_201360 | JGI IMG/M metagenome (GOLD analysis project Ga0299913, IMG submission 201360) | Soil microbial communities from uranium-contaminated site in the Upper Colorado River Basin, Wyoming, United States - RVT155D38 (version 2) ... | reverse complement strand
TTCCGGCGTCGAACGCGTCAGCATCGGGGTCTCGATCTCGACGAACCCCTCCGAGTCGTAGAACTCGCGGATCGCGGCCACGATGCGGTGGCGGAGCCTGATGTTGTCCTGCATCCGCTCCCGCCTGAGGTCGACGAAGCGGTACCGCAGACGAAGGGACTCGTCGACCTCCGAGTGCTCGTCGACCTGGAACGGCGGCGTCTCGGACCGCGACAGGATCTCGGCGTCTGCAGCCGCAACCTCAACCTCACCCGTTGGAAGCTTGTCGTTCCTCGTCCCCTCCGGACGCATCCGTACCCGACCGGTCACGCGGATGCAGTACTCGCTACGGAGTGACTCGCCGAGCGCGTGCACCTCGGGCGCAGCGTCCTGCGAGAAGACGACCTGGACCAAGCCGTAGGTATCTCGCAGATCGATGAAGGTGACGCCACCGTGGTCGCGGCGCGTGTGCACCCATCCGCACAGGGTCACCTCCTCGCCGGCGTGATCCCCACGCAGGTCGCCGCAGCGATGCGTGCGCATCATCCCCGTACCAACTCCTCCACGCGTTCGATGGGGACGGTGTCCTGCTCGCCTCGTTCGAGGTTCTTCACCGTCGCGGTGCCGTCGCGTACCTCGTCGTCGCCGAGTATCACCGCCCAGCGCGCGCCCGTGCGCGACGCGTCTTTCATCTGGCCCTTGAGGCCCCGGCCCAGGAGGTCCATCTCGGTGGCGATCCCTTGGGAGCGCAGTTTCGTCGCGAGCCTGAACGCCTCGCGCTGTGCGTCCTCGCCGACTCCCACGAGATATGCCTGGGGAGCGGGGATCGACCGTAGGCCCGTCCGAGCCAGGATGATGCGGTCCAGACCGGGGGCGATCCCGATGCCGGGAAGCGGCGGACCACCGAGCGATTCCGACAGCCCGTCGTAGCGGCCACCGCCCCCCACCGCGTCTTGGGATCCGAGGCCCGGAGCGACCCACTCGAACGCGGTCCTCGTGTAGTAGTCGAGGCCCCTCACCAGCGCCGGTTCGAGGTCGTAACCGACCCCCACCGAGTCGAGGAGGCGCCGGACGCCCTCGAAGTGTTCGGCGCACGAAGGGCAGAGGTGGTCGGTGATGACGGGCGCGTCGGTCATGACCATCTTGGTCGCCTCCTCCTTCGAGTCGAAGGTGCGGAGGGGGTTGTTGTCGATGCGATCGCGATCCTCGGGGGCGAGGTCGTCGGTCCGAGACCGGAGGTAGGCGACGAGGGTGTCGATGTATCCGAGGCGGCAGGAAGGGTCGAGGTGGCCGATCGAATTCAGCTTGAGGCGGGCCTCGACCCCGGCCTCCGCGTAGAAGCGCTGACCGACCTCGATCACCTCGGCGTCGACGCGCGGGTCGTCGGACCCGATCGCCTCGATGCCGACCTGGAAGAACTGGCGGTAGCGGCCTTTCTGGGGACGCTCCTGCCGGAACATCGGTCCCGCGTAGGAGAGCTTGACCGGCAACGCGCCCCGGTGAAGGTTGTGCTCGAGGACCGCCCGCATCACTGGCGCCGTCCCCTCGGGACGGAGGGTGAGCGACCGGTCGGCCCGGTCCCGGAAGGTGTACATCTGCTTGCCCACCACCTCTGTGCTCTGCCCCACCCCCCGTTCGAAGACCTCTGTGTGCTCGAAGACGGGAGTGACGATCGGTGCGTACCCGGCCTCGCGGAAGATCGTGGCCGCCAACCCGACGACCTCCTCCCACGCCCAGGACTCGGGCGGAAGCAGGTCGCGGGTCCCTCTCGGGGCGCGCATGGACGGACTCTCCTCCGGCATGCCGGGGAGTCTATGGGGGCGGCATGGGGGCCCCAACTGGCTGTGGTTGGATACGCGCGTCCACACGACGTCGGGAGGCGAATTGGTACAGGCGCGCGCTCTGGAACGGTCCCAACTCGAAGCGATGACCCGGACGTTGCGCCGACATATCGTCACCTCGACCACAGCCGCAGGGTCGGGCCATCCGTCGAGCTCTCTCTCGATGGTCGAGATCGTGGCGACGCTGTACCTCGGTGGCGTTCTCCGGTACGACCCGGCCGCTCCCGGCGATCCCGAGCGAGATCGTTTCATCCTTTCGAAGGGTCACGGCGCGCCCGGGCTCTACGCCGTCCTCGCGGAGGCCGGCTACTTCGAGGTCGCCGACCTGGCCACCTTGCGCAAGCTCGGCTCGCCGCTCGAGGGGCACCCCAACATGTGCCGCGTGGCCGGGGTCGAGGCGTCCACAGGTTCGCTCGGCCAGGGCCTCTCGATCGGCATCGGTCACGTCCTCGCCGGTCGCATCGACAAGAGGGACTACCGCGTGTACGTGATGGTCGGCGACGGCGAATGTGAGGAGGGCCAGGTCTGGGAGGCCGCGATGTTCGCCGGTAACCACGGACTGGACAAGCTGACCCTGATCGTCGACCGCAACGGTTATCAGCAGACCGCCGCGGTCGACGAGGTCCAGCCGCTCGATCCGCTGGACGAGAAGTTCCGCTCGTTCGGTTTCGAGGTCCGCTCTATCGACGGTCACTCGCTCGACGAGGTTGCCGACGCGTTCGAATGGTGCCGGGGCGTCAGCGGCAAGCCTCAAGCGATCATCGCGCGGACGATCAAGGGGAAGGGGGTCTCGTTGCTCGAGGCCAAGCAAGGTGGATGGCACGGCAAGCCGATCCCAGCCGACGAAGAAGCCAAAGCGCTCCAGGAGGTCGGCACATGAGTTTCGGCATCAAGCACGTCGACCTTCCGGATGGTCCCGCAACGCGCGAGGCCTTCGGTGACGCACTAGCCGAGCTCGGCAGCGACGAGCGCATCTGTGTCGTCGACGGCGACGTCAACAACTCGACCTTCACGAACAGGTTCATGGAGCGCTACCCCGACAGGTCGTTCAACGCCGGGATCGCGGAAGCGAACATGGTTGGGATCGCCGCCGGCCTTGCCGCCGCGGGGAAGATCCCCGTAGCGGCCTCGTTCTCGACCTTCCTGCTGTCCAACGCCTTCGACCAGATCCGTATGTCGGTGGCCTTCCCGAACCTGAACGTGAAGCTCGTCGGGAGCCACGCCGGTATCTCGATCGGTGAAGACGGCCCCTCGCAGATGGCGATCGAGGACGTCGCCCTCGCATGCGCCCTGCCCGGCTTCACGGTCATCGTGCCCGCCGACGGGGTCAGTGCCGCCGCCGCCACTCGGGCGATGATCGAACGGGACGGACCTACCTTTCTCCGCTGCGGGCGACCGAAGGTCCCGGTCATCTACCAGGAGGGCGCCGACTTCCATCTCGGGAAGGCGAACGTCGTGCGCGAGGGCGACGACGTGACCGTGATCGCGAACGGGATCATGGTCTCCATGGCTCTCGACGCGGCAGCCGCCCTCGCGAAGGAAGGCGTTTCGGTGCGCGTGCTCGACATGCACACCGTCAAGCCCGTCGACGTGGCCGCGATCGAGCGCGCCGCGAACGAGACCAAGGGGATCGTCGTCGCCGAGGAACATCTGGCGTATGGGGGCCTGGGGGCGACGGTGGCGATGGTCGTAGGCGAGCGACGTCCGACGAGGATGGCGTTCGTCGACGTCGGCGACACCTATGCGACCTCGGGCACGCCCGAGGAGCTGCTGGTGCAGTACGGGCTGACCCCCCAGGCTGTCGCCGACGCTGCCCGGCGGGTTCTGAAGGACTAGTGCTGCCTCAACTGCGTATCTTCGTCGCGCGTCCAACGTCCGATAACTCTCGGGACGTGGGCAAGGATCCTAGGGCTCTTCAAGCGCGGCGACTCGATCAGAACGGTTTCACGCTGATCGAGCTTGCCGTTGTAATGATCATCATCGCGATCCTCGCCGCGATCGCGATCCCTGTGTTCTTCCAACAGAGGGACAAGGGGCTCGTCGCGCAGATCCAGTCCGCGCTGGCGAACGGGCGGATCGCTGCGGAGTCCTTCCGCACCGACGCGGGGGACGGCGATTTCGCACACAGCGGCGGCGCCGACATGGATATGTCAGACCTTTTCGACGAGGGGCTGCGAGCGGCCGACGTCGTCGTCCTTGACGTAGTCGTATCCGGGGACAACCAGGACTACTGCATCCAGTCGATCCATCCCGGACTCGTGGGCCACGAGTGGCACGTCGCAACCCAGGAGACCGATGGAGAACCATCTCCGGCAGATGACTGCTTCCTCTGACGAGGGCTCGAATCCTCCCCCTCCTCCCCCATCGGGAACAGACGCGGGCAGGCTGGCCGCAGGTGGCATCTACATCAAGTGGCAAGGGCGACTGTGGCAGGAGCAGCCGGACGGGACCTACCTTGTCTGGGAGGAGGGTTCGCATACCTGGGAGAAGTCCGTGCGCCAGCCTCCACGCGAGGGCGGCGCCGTTCAGACCAAGGAGTGTCCGTCCTGTGGGCGGCGCATAAAATCGTCGTTCCGCGTCTGCCCTCACTGCAGCCATCCCTTCCCGACCGCGGATCGACCTGCCGGGGTCGTGAGGAACCAGGAACCGGCGTGGACACCCAAGCCCTGGTACCAGAAGCCCGTTCCCAACTGGGTGGCGTTGATACTCGTTGCCGTTGTCGCGGCATCGACCGTTTACACGGTGTACGCGTTGCGACGGGGTGATCCATGTGCAAGTTGGGATGCTGCGAATCGGGCATTCGCGCGCAACGCCGCGCGAGCCCAGGGTGCGGATCCCGAAGGAGCCGCTTTGGACAGCTTGATCGAGCGTTACGAGAACCGTTTCAGCAGCCAGAGGCCGGAGGGATGCTCATGATCATGCGTAGGAGCCACACGGAAGAGCCCGATCCGAACGTCCCGCGGCCCGCGGAGCTCGTGCGGGTTCCCGTCACGCTGTTGCTCGACCCCTACGTGATCGCGGGGATCGTCCACCTGCCGCCCGAGGTCGCGCGCTTCTCCGACGCGTGGGAGACGGTGCTCGCGGACCCGCGCATCTTCATCCCGGTCACGGATGCCACGATCACGTCGCAGAGCGGCAACATCGAGATGCACACCTCGTTCATCCACGTGCGCAAGGCCGAGGTCAAGGCCGCTTTCCCCAGTGAGGCACCCGGCCCCCATTAAGCCGTGAAGAGCGATTCCACCTCGGCGAGCATCTCTTCGAGCGGCTTCGACTTGTCGACGTACATGTGAGCTTGGTTCGCTAGTAGCTGGTCCGCGTCGTACTGGCCGTACTGCGCCGAATAGATCACGATCTTCGTGTCGGGCAGCTTGTCTCGTATCTCGTCGATCACATCGAGGCCCCCGACCTCGGGCATCGTGAGGTCCAGCAACATCGCATCGGGCTTCTGAGCAATCGCAAGCTCTATCGCCTCGCGGCCGTCGCGCGCCTCGCCCGCGTGGGTGAAACGATCGTCGATCTGCAGGCGCAAGCGCAGCATCGTCAAGACGTCGTCGTCGTCGTCGACCACCGCGATGCGGATCGGATCCCTGTCGGCCATGAGCGACAGGTTAAGGGACGGAGCGCTATGGCATCATCGCTCGGTGGCTAGGCGGCCGAACGAGACCCCCGAGAAGCTGTGCCCTCAATGCGGCGCGCCCATGTGGGCAGTCACGATCCCGGGCACCGGACGGCTGCTCAACTGCGCCGATTGCAGGGTCACGATGTGGGGAGCGACCCTCTACACCTGGAAACAACAGACCGAGACTCAGAAGCGCGTCGACGTCCGCTCGCAGGAGCCCAACAAGTACCGCTCGAAGAAGCCCTGCCCCGAATGTGGCGAACCGATGTGGGCCCTCCAGGAACCCGGGTACGGGACGCGACATCAATGCGAGGAGTGTCGTCTGACGGTGCTGTTCGGCGGCGCGGTCGCGCACTGGAGGGGACCGAAGAGGAGCGCGACCTAGAAGGCCTTCTCGGAGTCGAGCAGGATCGTGACCGGCCCGTCGTTGACGAGCTCGACCTCCATCGTCGCTCCGAACTCCCCCGTCTCGCAGGAGATGCCCAGGGCCCGGAGGGACGCGACGCACCGCTCGTAGAGCGCCGCGGCCTCGGCCCCCTGGGCGGCCCTGATGAACGACGGCCGCCGTCCCTTGCGGGCGTCGCCGTACAGCGTGAACTGAGACACCAGCAACACGGCGCCCGCGAGGTCCCTCAAGGAGAGGTTCATCTTCCCGTCGTCGTCGTTGAAGATCCTCAGGTTCGCAAGTTTGTCGGCCAGCCACTCCGCTTCCGGTTCACCGTCTTCCGGCGCGATGCCGACGAGGACCAGCAGCCCGCTCTCGATCGAGCCGGTCTCTCGTCCGTCCACGGTTACGCGTGCGCGCGACACGCGCTGCACGACCGCTCTCATCGGACGTGAGGGAGTACGCCGACGAGGATCCCGCGCGCCAAGGGGGCCGCGACCTGACCGCCTATGCCGCCGTACTCAGACACCACTGCCACCGCGACCTCGGGCGCGTCGGAGGGCGCGAAGCAGATGAACCACGCGTGGTTACGGCGTTCGCCCGCGACGTCGACCTCGGCCGTGCCGGTCTTGCCGGCGACGCTCACACCGGAGATGCTCGCTCCGGTGCCGGTCCCGCCCAGAACGACGTTCTCCATCAACCGGACCATGGTCGCGGCGGTCTTCTTCTTGACGACGCGCTCACCGGTGGGCCGCGAGCGCATGTCGATCCGCGGCTCCATCCGCTTGCCGCCGTTGGCAACCGTGGCGGCAACGGTGGCCATCTGGAGCGGCGTGGCCAACGTCTGGGCCTGGCCGATCGACCCCCACATCAGATCGCCCTCGTCCTCCGGGAAGGGGAACGAGGAGGTCGCGGCCCTCAAGGGCATCTCGGGCTCGCGGTTGAACCCGAACGCCTCGGCGTAGCGCGTGATGCGCTTGGCGCCGAGCTTCAAGGCAACCTGTGCGAAGGCCGTGTTGACGCTGAACTTCACGGCCGTCGCGAAGTCGAGCGAACCGAACTCCCCCGACTCGAAGTTGCGGACGCCGCGATACTCCCCCGGCCCGGTCAGCGTCGAGCTCTCTTTGATGACGCCGGTGTCGAGAGCGGCCGACGCGGTCATCACCTTCATCGCCGAGCCCGGCGGGTAGGCACCCGACAAGGCGCGATTGAAGGGCTCGACGCCGGCCACGCCGACGTAGTTGTTCGGGTCGAAAGGCGACGAGGACACGACCGCGAGCAGATCGCCCGAGTCCGGATCCATGACGACCGCTCCGCCGACGGTCGCGCCGTACGCGCCCTCCGCCGCTCGCTGCACCTCGATGTCGAGCGTCGTACGGAGATCGCGGCCCGGCCTCCCAAACGAGCGACCCAGGTCCTCCAGCACCTCGCCGCGCCGATCGACCACCTGGAGGCGCGTCGTGGGAGTGCCCGCGAGCTGTTCCTGGAAGGCGGCCTCGAGACCCGATGCCCCGACCAGGTCGCCGGCCTCGCCTCGAGCCGGGTCCTCCCGGACGTCTTTCTTGGAGAGCGGTTCTATGTGTCCCACGGTCGTGCCCGCCGACGCGCCCTGCGGGTAGACGCGTGTCGCGGCGGGGCCGCGAGCCAGAGGCCTGCGATCCCGGGCAAGGATCGAGGCCCGGCGCGGCCACCTAGTGTTGACGTGCAGCGAATGCGCTCCGGCGATGCCCGGCAGCAGCAGATCCCTCGTCCACTCTCCCGCCCACGCATCGGTCTCGGCGTCATAGGCGAGCTCGAGCCCTCCCTCGAGAGAGGCGACCGAGGACGACGCGTCTGAGGTGAAGTCGAGCGTGAACGGCACCTCGACCACCACCGGTGAGGTGCCCTCGAACTCCTCTTCCGTCGGCCTCTCGATCGCCGCCGCGCGGGTCACCTCGTGATCGGTCACGGCCCCCGCCTCGAAGACCCGCTCGTGGTGGCGTTCGAGGACGGAGGCGACCTCTCCGTCGAGGTAGCCGTCCATATCTTCGAAGTCGAGCGCGTTCCAGGCCGCGACGAAGGCGTCCGCGGCCTCGGTCGGATCGGCCCGCGTGACCTCCTCGGCCCGATCGCAGCTCGACGCGAGCAATGCGAGCGCGCACAACAACAACCCCACTTTCCGCATGTCGCTACCGTAGGTCAGCTGCGCTGCTTACGGGGGACAACGCGGTAGACGTCGTACACGGAGTCGATGCCGCGGACCGCGGCTATCACGTGGTCGAGGTGCGCGGGGTCGGCGAGCTCGACGGTGAAGCCCAGCACGGCGATGCCGTCGCGGCCCGATTTCGTCGAGGACGAGACGATCGAGAGACCGTGGTCGGAGATGGCAGACGTCACGTCCCGCAGGAGCTTGTTGCGGTCGAGGGCCTCGACCTGGATCGTGACCGCGAAGGTTCCCGCGCCGTGATCGTCCCACCACACCTCGATCATGCGGGCCGCTTCGGTGGCCTCCAGGGCCTTGGCGTTCTGGCAGTCGGCGCGGTGGACGGAGACGCCCCGTCCGCGCGTCAGGAACCCGACGATCGGGTCACCCGGGACGGGGGTGCAGCACAGTGCCAGTCGCACCAAGAGGTCGTCCATGCCCTCGACGATGACGCCCTTGCCGCGCGCCGCGGAGCGACGCTTCTTGGCGGGGAGCTCCTCCGGTTCGACCTCGGCCTCGGGCTCCGGCTGGAAGATGCGGATCACCCGGGTTGCTACCGATTGCGGCGACAGGTGACTCTCGCCGATCGCGACGTGGAGAGCATCGACGTCGACGAGGTTGAGGTCTCGTGCGACCGTCTCGAGCACGTCGGACTTACCGATCTTGTCCACCGGTAGTCCCTGTTTGCGCATGGTCGCGATCAGTTGCTCGCGACCCTGGGCGAGCGCGTCCTCCCTGCGCTCCCGCGCGAACCACTGCCTGATCTTGTTGCGTGCGCGTGGCGTCCTGACGAGCTGCATCCAGTCCCGCGAGGGCGCGGCCGGGCCCTTCGAGGTGATGACCTCGACGGAGTCACCCGAGACGAGCTCGTGGGTCAGGGCGACCAGCCGGCCGTTCACCCGGGCCCCCACGGTGCGGTGGCCGACCTCGGTGTGGATCGAGTAGGCGAAGTCCACCGGCGTCGCGCCGCGCGGCAGCGAGACGACGTCGCCCTTGGGGGTGAAGACGAATACCTCGTCCGAGTAGAGATCGATCTTCAGGGACTCCATGAACTCCTTGGGATCGATCAGCTCGCGCTGCCAGTCCATCATGCGCTGGAGCCAGGCCAGTTCCTCCTCGCCGACCTTCCCGCGACGCTGCTCCTTGTAGAGCCAGTGGGCCGCGATGCCGAACTCGGCCGCGCGGTGCATCGCATCGGTGCGGATCTGGATCTCCATCGGGCGCCCGCCGGGGCCCATCACGGTCGTGTGGAGAGACTGGTACATGTTGAACTTCGGCATCGCGATGTAGTCCTTGAAACGCCCGGGCACCGGCGTGTAGAGGGTGTGGATCGCACCGAGCGACGCGTAGCAATCCTTGACGCTGTCGACGACCACGCGCATGCCGACCAGATCGAAGATGTCGTCGAAGGTCTTGCCGCCGAGCACGATCTTCTCGTAGATCGAGTAGAGGTGCTTCGGGCGTCCGGAAACCTCGGACCTGATCTTGACCTCACGCAGCTTGTCCTGGATCTGATTGACGACGTCTTCGAGCACTCGCTCGCGCTCGGGCTGGCGTTGACGGACCAGCGCCTCGATCTCCTCGAACCTCTTCGGATGAAGGGTCTCGAAAGCGAGGTCCTCGAGCTCCCACTTGATGCCGTACATGCCGAGCCGATGCGCGAGCGGTGCGTAGATCTCGAGCGTCTCTAGCGCGATCAGCTCGCGCTTCTCCGGCGCCAGCGGCTTCAAGGTCCGCATGTTGTGAAGGCGATCGGCGATCTTGATGAGGATGACCCGGATGTCCTTCGCCGTGGCGACGATCATCTTGCGGAGGTTCTCGGCCCTCGTCTGCTCCGCCGACCGGAACCGGATCTTCTCTAGCTTGGTCACGCCGTCGATCAGGGCCGTGACCTCGTAACCGACCGCATCCTCGATGTCGGCGAGCGACAGGGCCGTGTCTTCCACGGTGTCGTGGAGGATCGCGGCCGCGATGGTCTTCTCGTCGAGTCCGAGCACCGCGAGGATCTCGGCCACGGCCACGGGGTGCGAGATGTAGGGGTCGCCCGAGCGCCGCATCTGGCCCTCGTGCGCGGCCTCGGCCATGGCATAGGCCTTCTCGATCACCTTGAGGTCCGCCTTGGGCCGCTGCTGCTTGATCTCCCTGAGCACCCGCTCGATCGGGGTGGTGCCACCGCCCTGCCGGGGCGGCCGGACCTTCTTGAGGACGGCCTTCATCCCCCGGGAGGACGTCTCGGGCCTGGTGGGGACCGGCGTCTCGGGGTGGTCGGGGGTGGTGGCCATAGTCGATCTTACTAACGCCCTGGGGGGCTCTGGTGTTTCGCTCTCACTCCCTGACGAACTCGACCTGGGAGCGCTCCCCGATCATCTCGCCCACCCGCCAGCCCGCGGTGAGCCACGCTCGACTGTGCATCCGCTTCTCGTCGTTGCGCCACCACGAGGGGAACCGGGCGTTCGGGGGGAGGCTCTCGCCCACGACCTCCTCTATCTCGGGGAGGGTCATGACGATCCGGTCCACGCTACCGGGCTGCCCGGCTAGGAATGCCGCCAGTCGTATGTACTTGAGGGAGCGACGCTCGGTTCTCTCCTGGGCCACGGTTGGTTGAGCGTAGGGAGCGCAGGGGTCCCCGCCTAGTGGGTTGGTCGCCCTTTTGTCTTCACATCTGGGCCCTCTTTCCGAGCTTTTCTCCGTCTTCCCGGCGGATGTGCAGAGAAATGGGCGCAGAAGACCGGTGTTTGTGCAGAGAAAAGGGCGTTAGAAGGAGATCAGGCTGGTGAACTCGTAGCCGGACAGTTTGTCGCGACCTCCTAGGAAGGCCAGCTCCATGATGGTCGCGATGCCGGCCACCTTCCCG
>Ga0299913_10005451_pt1 | contig 10865 bp, 12 predicted proteins | sample RVTome_9_FD_201360 | JGI IMG/M metagenome (GOLD analysis project Ga0299913, IMG submission 201360) | Soil microbial communities from uranium-contaminated site in the Upper Colorado River Basin, Wyoming, United States - RVT155D38 (version 2) ... | reverse complement strand
CGTCTCGAGGGTACGTCCACTGGTAGCGCTTCCGCTCGGTTCGGATGTGACGGAACCCGGCCTTGCGGAACGCGTCTTCGATCGCCTGTGGCTGCTTGAAGCGGTCATGGCCCGGGGCGGCCCCCGCGTAGGCGGGAGCCAGCAGGTCTCGCGGGATGACGGTCTCGATGAGCTCGATCCATGTGTCCTGGAACGCGTCCTTGCCGTCCGACCACGTCGTGAAGCCGATCCTGCCACCGGGCGTGAGGACGCGCGTGATGTCGAACAACGCCGTCTCGACCTTGGCGAATTGCGCGAACACGAAATTGCCGAGAACGACGTCGAACGTCCGGTTGCGGAAGGGCAGATCGAGGGCCTCCGCGGCCACGATCGGGAGCGACGGGCGCTCGCGGTGCGCGACGGAAAGCATTCCCAGCGAGCGGTCGATCCCCACGACCTTCGCCCCGGTCCGCACGACCTCGTCGGCCGCCGCGCCGGTCCCCGTTCCGACGTCGAGGACCCGCTCTCCTTCGTGGATGGCGAGCGATCCGACGAGGTCGCGCGCCGCCTCCGCGAAGCGGGATGCGTGCACGCGTTCGTACGTCTCCGCGACATCGTCGTAGGAACGCCAGTCCTCCATCGGCGCAGCCTACCCGGTGCGCGCCGGACGCCTGGATGCAGTCTCCGAGAGCGCCACGGATAGACTCCGGCGCGATGCGGGCGTGATCGGGGTTGCGGGCGTCATGGCCGTCGTCCTGGCCGAGGCAGTGGCCGGGGCGACGCTCGTCCTGTGGGTGAGTCCGCTCTGGACCGAGGTGAAGCGCGGCTTCTTCAAGCTCCTCGGCTCGATCCTCACCGTGCTCGCCATCCTCGCGTGGCTCTCGGTCGAGTCGGCCCTCGTCGATCGGTTCTCCTCCGCCGGCGCGCTGCGTGCGACGATGATCGCGGCCGCCCTGGCGACCGCGGTATGGACCGTGCTGCTGTTCGCGCGCCAGCCGGCGGCATCCCGTGTTGTTGGTCTGCTCAGCGTGCCCGCGTGGCTCGCGGTGCTCCTCTGGATGGGTGGCGCCGGCCGCCAGTCGTATCCGCTCGCGCTCTTCCAGCTGGCGGCCGGCGCCGCCTTGCTGGGAACGGCGATGGACGGTCTGCTCCTCGGCCACTGGTACCTGACCGATCGGAAGCTGCCGCGAGGCCCGATCGACAGGGTGACGACGATCCTGCTGGTGTCGGTGGTCGTGGCTGCGATCGCCGTGATCACCGCGGGGTTCTCAGGCGTCGAGACGTCGGCGTCGATCAACCCGTTGCTCACCGCGGGCGCGTTGGCACCGTGGATAGCGCTCGGCATGGTGGCGGCCACGGCGCTGATCGCCTGGCTCGTGAAAGCAGTGCTCAAGGGCGAGCGTGCCTCGGCAGTGCAATCGGCGACCGGCTTCTACTACCTCGCGGTGGTGACGGCGTTCACCGCCGAGGTGGCCGTGAAGACACGGTTCCTCGACACCTCCTTCGGGTCGGGGGGCTGATGCCGGAGGCGGTGATCGTCGCCGGGATCATCGTGCAGGTCGTCGTGTGGCGCATGGTCGTGCGCGACCGCCTTCCGTTCTGGCCCACGACCGCGGTCACGTTCACGGCCCTCGGGATCGCGTCGCTCCTCACCGGTGATCCGAGCTGTTGTCGGGAGAAAGAGGTCTCCGTCGCCGCCGGGGCGGGCATCGCGTCGGGGACGGCCCTATACGGTGCGACCCGGTTGGTCGTCGGCCTCGCCACCCGGTATCCGCGACTCGATCGAGGGGTGACAGACGTCTATCGCCGCGCGCAAGAGACCTCGTTCCTCATCGCTCTCGCGCTCACGCTTGCGATCGCGGTGCCAGGTGAAGAGCTGTTCTGGCGTGGACTCGTGCTGTCCGAAGCCCAGGAGACGACCTCCTCCATGACGGGCGCCTTGCTGACCTGGGCTGCGGCCGTCGGTGTGAATGCGGCATGGGCCAGCGCGCCGTTGCTCGCCGGCGCGGTCGTGGGCGGTGCGCTTTGGACGTGGCTGGCGACGTGGAGCGGCGGTGTCGTCGCGCCGTTGGCGAGCCACCTCGTCTGGACGGGACTGATGCTGTCGTGGCCGCCGCTCGCCGACCGTGCAAAGGTGAGGGCATGAGCTTCCTCTCAACCGCCGTCCAATCCGCGCTGGAGCAGGGCCAGTTCTGCTACGCCGCCACGTCCCCGCCGAGCGGCCCCCACTGCACACCGCTCGTGTTCGCATACTCGAGTGGCAGGTTGTGGCTGACCACCTCGCGGCGTTCGGTGAAAACGCGGGCGTGGCGAGTGGATCGCTCCGCGGCCGGCCTCGTTCGCCACGGCGAGCTCGCGGTCTCGTTCACCGGTGAGGCGAAGCTCTACGACGCGCTGGACCGCAGCACCTGGGGGGATGCGGTGGCGGGTGCGACCTCCATCGCTCGAGCCACCGCGGCCTTCAGCAAGAAGAACGCGCGTTTCTTCGCCGGATACGCCTTCGACGCCAAGCAGGTGCCCTTCGCGTGGACACCGCCCGGGAGGGTGTTCGTCGGCATCGAGCTCGATCGGACCGCACTCGTCGATGATGACGGGGTACAGGAGGGGAGGGGTCGCTGGGGCGGCACCTCCACGTCGCACGAGACGTTCCGGCGCTCCACGAAGGGTGGGGATCCGTTCTCGGCCCTCCCGCGCGAAGTGAGGGAGCCCCTGGGCACGGACGGGGTCGGCGCCCTGACGCTCGTGGGGGACCGAGGCCCGGTCGTCGTGCCGGCGCGCTGGCGGGTGGACGCACACGCCCTGTATGCCTCCCTGCCGGCGGAGACCCTTTCGCTCGCCGCGGCGGGCCCGGACGTGCCGGCGGCGCTCACCGTCGACGAGGCGTCCGAGTGGCGCGCTCGTGACATGGTCGGCGCGATGGTGCAGGGCACCGGGTCGATCTACGTTCTCGACGAGGTCGGGAGCGGCGCGAAGTCGGCCCGGTCGCTTGCGACCGAGGTCGACCCAGACGCGGAGGCGCTGGTTCGGCTCGCGCCTTCCCGGTTGGTGTGGTGGCGCGGCTGGTCCAGCGGCAGTGCCGACATCACATGACCACGACCGAGTTCTCCGTCGAGGTGGACGCTCCCCCCGAGCGGGTCTGGGAGGTCGTGAGCAACCCCGCCAACATCCCGCATTGGGAGCGCCACGTCGTGAGCGTGCGGCTGCCGGACGGAGGGCTCGAGGTCGGTTCTACGTACACGGTGGTGATGGCCTTCATGGGCGTCCGTATCAGGGTTCGCGGCGAGATCCTCGGCTGGGAGCCTCCGTCCCACGCGAAGATCAGGCTGCGTGGACCGCTGGATGCCACCGTCGACACCTCGATCGGACGGTTGCCACGAGACCGGAGCCTGCTCCGTCACGAAGTCACTTACCGTTTCCGAGGACCGCTCGGTCGGCTCGTCGCCGCGGGGCTCAATGCCGTCGGTGGGGCACAGCTCGGCATCCGTCACGGAACCCTCGGACAGAAGCGCCAGATCGAAGCGGGTGCCTAGTCCTTGGTGTCCGGTCTCCTGAGCCTCTTGGCGCGCCGGCGGAGCCAGTTGACGCTCCATCCGATCACGAACCCCAGCGCGGCCGCGATCCCGATCGGTAGGGAGGTCGCCACGTCCCAGTCCCAGAAGAGGAAGTCGATGTTCGCCTCGTCGAGGTTCTGGAGGGCGAAGATCACGAGCAGGAGGGCGGCCGTGCTGAGCGCGACGGACTTGATCCCGGTGTTCTCCCGCCGGTACTCGAAGGCCGGCTTCCCTTCCGGGATCGCGTCGTTCGGATCTTCCGGTTCGCGTCGCATCGTGGCTCCCGAGGGCTTCGTGTTGAGCCTTCTGACGGTCGGCGACGATTGTCGCATGATGGCTCGCTGATGAGGGTGGGTCGAGGACTGGGCCGGATCGGGTGGGCGGCCGCGCTCACCGCGGGGGGAGCGGTGATCGGCCACGCCGCGCTCCACACCGACGACGGACGAGAGCTCGACGAGAACCTCTTCAAGGGCGCCAACGCCGAGCACGGCGAGGCCGCCGATCGCTTCTTCGGCGCGATCACCGAGCTGGGGTCGCTCTACGCGGCGGCGGCGGCGGCCGGCGCGCTCGCGCTGGCCGGCCGACGCCGCGAGGGCGCCCGCGCCCTGGCGGGCGCGGGCGCCACCTGGGCGCTCCTCCAAGGCGCGAAGCGCCTCGTCGATCGCCCTCGTCCGTACCTGGCCTCGCCGGAGAGCACCCGCCGGATGATCGCGGAGCCACACGGCACGTCGTGGCCCTCCAGCCACCCCGCGGTCCTCACCACGTTCACGCGCGTGGCTGCGCGTGAGCTCGGCATCGGTGCCGTCGGCCGGACCGCGCTCACCGCCCTGGACGCCTCGGTCGCCACGTCCCGCGTCGCCCTCGGCGTCCACTACCCCAGCGACGTGGCGAGCGGCCTCCTGTTCGGTCGCGCCGTCGCGCGGCTCTGGCCGCGCCGAACCCACCGATAGACTCGCCCGCGATGTTCGAAACGATCGCATCCGTCGGCTGGCCCGTCCTCGACCGCTTCCGGTTCGGGGACTTCGCGATCTCCCCGCACGGCCTCGGCATCGCGGCCGGATTCATGACGGGAGCGTGGTTGTTCACCAAGCTCTCCGTCCGGCGTGGCATCCCCGAAGGTCTCGCGAGCTCCATCGTGTTCTGGTCGGTGGTCGGCTCGCTCGTCGGCGCTCGGGTCGCCTACGTGATCGCGCACGTCTCCGAGTTCGCGAGCCCACTCGACTGGCTCAAGATCTGGGAGGGCGGGATCTCGCTCCTCGGCGGGATCGCCGGAGCGACGATCGCGAACGCCGTCAATATCAAGCGGCAGGAGTACCGATTCCGATTCTTCCAGGTGGCGGACGCGATCGCCCCGTGCCTCGCGCTGGGCATCTCGATCGGCAGGATCGGGGACCTGATCATCGGAGACCACCTCGGCAAGCCGACGTCGTGGCTGCTGGCGTGGACCTACGAAGGCGGCAGGCTCGCACCGCCCTTCTCGTGTGCAGGTGATTCCTGCACCGCAACCCTCCGCGGAGGCTTCGTGGAGACGATCGATCGAGCGGGGGCGACCCTGTCCGACGCGGCGGGCAACGCCATCTCTCAGGGTGTCGGCGTCCACCAGACGGCGCTCTACGACATGCTGCTGGCGGGGATCCTCTTCGCGTTCTTGTGGTGGTTCATCCGCTCCCCTCGGCGCGAGGGCGTGACGACCCTCGCATTCGGACTGTCCTACGGGGCCATCCGTTTGCTCGAGGACTCGGTCCGGATCGACAAGCGGTTCGGGCCGTTCACGGGATCCCAGTGGACGGCTCTCACCGTCGCGATCCTGGCGAGCGGACTCCTGATCTACTGGGCCGTCTCGAAACGACCCGGCCCCACGACTCCTGGCCGAGGGGCTTCGATCCCGAACGCCGAGGCTCCCGTCACGTCTTAGCCGCACCTCGGAGCGTGCCGACCGTCAGCGACCGCCCAGGTAGGACCGGCCGATCTCTCGAAGCTTCTGATGCGTGGCGCCATACGCGTCGGCTCGTGGGAGATACGTCTTGGCCACCTTCGCGAGGAACGTGTAGTTGGGGTCGACGACGTTCGCCACCGGGGACTCGCTCACCTGGGTCAGCAGCTGATACGCGTCGAGCGCCTCGAGGCCGTACTCCTCGCCCATCCACGCGATCAGATCCGTGTGTGCGATCCGGAACGCATCCTCGAGCGGTCGGGCCGACCCCGTCGACATGATGTGGCTGTCACTCTCGATCCGCGGCCACGGAGTCGATCGACCCTTCACGAGGTCGATCGCGATCACGGTGTCCATGGCGGCCTCGACGGCGACGCCGCAGGTCTCTCCCTCGCCCTGCCGGCAATGCCCGTCGCCGATCGAGAACAGCGCTCCTTCCACGTTCACGCCCAGATAGCAGGTCACGCCGGCACGCATCTCGGGCGTGTCCATGTTGCCTCCATGGGCATCCGGCACGAGTGACGATCGTGCTTCGAACGCGGCCGGAGCGACACCGACGGTGCCGTGCATCGGGTCCAGAGGAAGCGTCGCGACGTGATCGCCCTCGGTCGCTCGGTACATCACGGTGCGGCCGGCACGGTCCACCTCGTAGATCCAGACGCGCTCCGGAAGGGGTTCCTGGAGCGTCGCGGTCTGGTGGGTCGACGTGAGCGCTCCGAAGAGCGGGACCGTGCACGAGGACGCCCAATCCCTCGACGGCTCGATCGAGATGAAATGGATCGCGAGGGTATCGCCGGACTCGACGCCGTCCACGAAGAACGGACCCGTCTGTGGATTGACGAACGGGAACTCGATCACCCGCGAGACCCAGTCATCCGGCCCTCGCACCTTGCCTCCGAACGCGTCCTCGGTCCAGAGCTCCAGGATGTCGCCAGGCTTCACGGTCCGGACCGGCGGTACTCCACCGAACGTCCACGCGAATTCCGAGGGCTCGGGCCGGTAGGCGAGCACACCCATCGATCGGACGGCGACGTCACCGAGCCATGAGCTGGAGCGGTTTCCCCACCTTCGACTTCGTGGCGCGAGCGACCGCCTCGGCGGCCTCGGTCAAGGCGATGGCGGCGGGGGAGTCGGGGTCGGAAACGACGATCGGCACGCCCTCGTCGCCTCCGGCCCGCAACGCCGGCACCAACGGCACCTGTGCCATCAGCGGGACGCCGAGCGTCTCGGCCGCCTCGCGGCCGCCGCCTTCGCCGAAGATCGTCTCGCGCTCGCCGCAGTGCGGGCACACATACCAGGACATGTTCTCGACGACGCCCAGCGGCCGCAGGTTGGTACGCTCCGCCATCTTCCCGGCGCGCTCCGCCACCTTGCGAGCAGCGTCCTGTGGCGTCGTGACCACGAGCATCGAGGCGCCGGGGATGAAGGACGCCAGCGAGATCGACACGTCTCCGGTCCCCGGCGGGAGGTCGCAGAGCAGGAAGTCCAGATCGCCCCACCAGACGTCACCGAGGAACTGCTGGATCGCTTTGTGCAGCATCGGACCGCGCCAGATGACCGGGGTCTCCTCGGGCACGAAGTGCCCCATCGAGATCACCTTCACGCCGTGCGCCTCGAGCGGCAGGATCATGTCGTTGAAGCCCACGGGCTTGCCGAGCGCGCCCAGCATCCGCGGAACGCTGAACCCCCACACGTCCGCATCCAGCACGCCGACCGAGTGGCCGGCTTTCGCGAGGGCGGCCGCGAGGTTCACCGTCACGCTGGACTTGCCCACTCCACCTTTCCCTGAGGCGATCGCGATGATCGAGGTCTGTGGGGGGAACGAGATCGTGGTCTCCGGCGCTGCGGGGGCACTGCCGCGGAGCCCCGAGACCAATCTCTCCCGCTCCTCCGCGCTCATCGGCGTGAGCTCGACGTCGACGCGCTCCACGCCCTCGAGTGGCTGGACGGCGGCCGTCACGTCGCTCGTGATCCGGTCCTTGAGCGGACATCCCTCGATGGTGAGGAGGACGTGGACGCGGACGACGCCACCGTCCACCTCGACGGACTTCAGCATGCCGATCTCGTCGATCGGCCGGCCGATCTCCGGATCCTTGACGCCCTTCAGCGCCTCGCGGACCTGTGCTTCCGTGGCCACGGGCTCCCTCCCAGCTTCTGCCGGCTCTCGGGGTCTAAGCTCTGGTTGACACGGTGCGAACCGTGCAAAGCCCATCGTACGAGATGCGTGGATGAACGAACCCGCCCCCATCGAGATCCACAAGGCCCTGGCGGATGACACCCGCTACCGGCTCTATCGCTACCTGCGCCTGTCCGGGCGGCCGGTTCCCGTCCGCGAGCTGGCCACGCGGCTGGGCCTCCACGCCAACACGATCCGTCCGCACCTTCGCCGGCTGGTCGATGCGGGCCTCGTCGCGTCGGAGACGCGACGAGGCCCGTCGGCGGTCGGGCGCCCGCAAACCGTCTACGCGGCCGTGGCGATGGACAACCGCGAGGGACGCGATCATCGGCTGCTCGCCGATATCCTCGCCACGCTCATCAAGGGACCGCGTGCCCGCACGGGTGCCGAGAACCTCGCCCGCGAATGGGGTGATTACCTCATGACCAGGCACGCCCCTCCTCCAGGTGCGCGGCGTCCGGGACCCAACCTGGCGGCCCTACGAGACGCGCTGGCAGAGGCCGGATTCGATCCGCGGTTCCGCCGCCGCGGGAACCGATCGGTCGAGATCGCGCTTCGGAGCTGTCCGTTCCGAGACCTGCTCGAGGAGCACCGGGAGCTCGTGTGCACGGTGCACCGCGGACTCCTCGAGGGGATGTTGGAGGGATCGCGTCCCCGACTCCACCTCCGCTCGTTCGAGCCCCTCGCGGACCGGGGTTCCGTCTGCCGCCTCGTCGCCGGAGAATGATCTTCGAGCCAGCTCGGGTGGTGCGCTGAAGTTCACCACCAGAACGACCGATGGGAGAGGAGCGGGTGTGCTCCGCATGCCTATGCATGGATCTCGGCACGGATCCGCTCGAGACGAGGTGTGGCGCAGTGGAGAACACGGATTCCGCCGTGGCGGAGTTCGACGGCTGGCTGAAGGACCTGATGGAGGGTCAAGGCTCTGACCTGCACGTCAAGGTCGGCTCTCCGCCGATGATCCGACTGCCGGACGGGTTGCAGCGGATGGATCGAGATCCCATCACGCCGGTTGAGACGGCCGCGATCGCGGACTCGATCATCCCCGCCGACCGGAGGGAGTTGTTCGACAAGAACGGCGAGATCGACTTCGCCTACTCACTCAGGGACGTTGGTCGCTTCCGCGCGAACGTGTTCAAGCAACGGGGCTCGATCTCGATGGTGCTCCGCCGGCTCCGGTTCGGCGGCCCGACGTTCGAAGAGATGGGTCTGCCCGACGCGGTCCGGCAGCTCTCCGAGGAGCATCGCGGCTTGATCCTCGTCACCGGACCGACCGGGTCGGGCAAGACGACGACGCTCGCCTCGATGATCGGCCACATCAACGAGACCAAGCCGGTGCACATCGTGACGATCGAGGATCCGATCGAGGTGCTTCACCGCGACGCGATGGCCTCGATCAACCAGCGCGAGATCGGCAACGACACGCAGGATTTCCATGCGGCGCTCCGGGCCGCGCTTCGGCAGGACCCGGACGTGATCCTGATAGGCGAGATGCGCGACACCGAGACCGTGCGTGCCGCGATCCAGGCCGCCGAGACCGGGCATCTCGTGCTCTCGACGCTTCACACCGTGGACGCGACCGAGACCGTCAACCGGGTGATCGACTTCTTCCCTCCCTACCAGCAGAAGCAGGTGCGACTGGCGCTCGCGGGGACACTCCGCGGGATCATCTGCCAGCGGCTGGTGACCACCGTGGACGGTGGGCGGACTCCCGCGCTGGAGATCCTGGTGAACAACGGGCGGATCGCCGAGCGGATCGTCGACCCTGACCGGACCAGCGAGATCAAGGACGTGCTCACCGACGGCCACTTCTACGGGATGATGACGTTCGACCAGTCGCTCCTGATCCTCCTTCAGGAAGGGAAGATCACGACGGAAGCTGCCTTCCAGGCCGTGTCCAGCCGACACGACTTCGAGCTCGCGATGCAGCAAGCCGGACTCGCGGTCCCTGCCTGATCCCTCTCAGGGCGCCGGCCGTGTCCTGCCGAGCCGTCCGACCCCGAGCGCGAGACCGGCGCCGATCGCGAGTCCGATCAACGCCACGGCGGCCACGACGCCGCCGGGCATACCGTCCGGTTCGGCCGCGACGGGCGTGACCACCTTCGGGGCCGGCTCGAAGGCCTCGACGATGATGTCATCGCCACCCGCGCTCTTCCCGTCACCGACGACGATCGCACCGGTCATGCCCGGGTGGTAGTTGCACGCGAACGGGTAGACGCCGGGTTCGTCGAACGTCACGGTGAATGCGTCCCCTTCGACCATGTCTTCGAAGTGACCCCACTGGTTGCCGCCTACGTTGTGGGTGACTCCCACGTCCGTGTTCGCGAACGTCACGGGAGCGCCGGGATCGAGGGTGGTCACGGTCGCCGTGAAGCAGGCATCGACCATGCGGACCGTTGCGTCCTTCTCACCGGTGGCGTCGTTCTCGGTGACGCCCGAGTGGCAGCCACCGCCCGCCAGCGCCGCGCCGGGCACGCCCAGGACGACCATCGCCGCGCCGACCACCACGCAGAGAAGCATCCCTCGCTTCATGCCGATCCCTCCTTCGTCCGTCCGATGCCTCCTGCTACACCGGACCGGGTCAGGAGGTTCCCGCCGACACGCCGATCCTGAGGGCTTCGGCCTTCGGCAGGAGGGTCTCCAGACGCATCGTGTGGCGACCGTCCCGCCACAGGAGCACGTTGCCCTCGACGCGCACGAACGCGACACCGTCGCCGGTCAGGAGCTCGAGGAGGTGCGTCCCCTTGGTCCAGAAATACTCGACGCCGTCGACGGTCTCGAACTGGAGGACGCCCGTGTCCTCGTACAGGGTCTTCGACGCGAGGTTGGCGTCGCCCTCGAAGACCATCAGGACGGCTCCGTAGTGGGTGTCGGAGATCTCCGGAAGGTCCGGTTGCGCTCGCCACGCCAGCGTGACTCGCGCGACCCTTCCTACTTCTGTGAAGACCCGGTCTGCCCATACCCGATCCGGCCGGCCGAGGCGTTCGGGGATCGGGACGTCCCGTCCCAGCAGGGCGGCTGCCTCCTGGAGGGTCACGGGTTGGCCGGTGGGAGCGATCGAGGGTGTCGGGAGGAGTCCGGGCCGGTTCGGCGTCACATCGAGGACGACCGCGCCAAGATCGATGATGATCTTCGCGGCTACCGCCGCGCCGGCCAGGAGGAGCACGGTCGCCGCGGCGATGAGCATGATCCGCTTGGAGCGGGACAGCGGGAGTCGGGCCAGGCC
>Ga0299913_10005450_pt1 | contig 10865 bp, 11 predicted proteins | sample RVTome_9_FD_201360 | JGI IMG/M metagenome (GOLD analysis project Ga0299913, IMG submission 201360) | Soil microbial communities from uranium-contaminated site in the Upper Colorado River Basin, Wyoming, United States - RVT155D38 (version 2) ... | reverse complement strand
GTGGCCGAGCTCGCCGGTCTGACCGGCGCGGAGCGCGTCTTCGACCTCTTCTGCGGCATCGGGACGATCGGCCTGTCGCTGGCGCCGCAGGCGCGCGAAGTGTGGGGGGTCGAGATCGTCGAGGAGGCGGTCGCAAACGCGATCGGAAACGCAGATCTAAACGGGATCGAGAACGCGCGCTTCTTCGCGGGCGACATCAGGACGGCGGCGCGCCCCCTCGTCGAGCAGGCGGGCCGGCCGGACGTGGTCGTGGTCGACCCCCCGCGCGCCGGCCTCTCCCAGAAGATCGTCAGGCGGATCGTCGAGATGGACGCGAAGCGGATCGTCTACGTCTCGTGCAACCCGACGACCCTCGCACCGAACGCGCGCCAGCTCGCGGACGCGGGCTGGACGCTCGAGCGCATCCAACCGGTCGACATGTTCCCGCAGACGCCGCACATCGAGTGCGTCGCCCTATTCGGCAGGTAGGTCCTCTTCTTCGATCGGCACCTGCTCCGCCGCGTGGACGGAGCAGAGGTAGGGCCCGCCGGCGTCGAGCGAGGCCTGGATCTCCTCGCTGGTCAGCTTCGCGCCGCACTCGGCGCACTCGCGCTCGATGACCGGGTCGAGGCTCTTCTCCTCGAGGTCCATCAGTCGGCCTCCGAGCCGACGACGTGGGTGACGGGCAGCCCCGTGGCGTGCGCGGCCTTGCGCGGTAGGTCGACGCGGAGCCACTTCGAGAGATGAGTGGGCAGCGTCGAGACGATCACCTCGTCATAGGTACCCGAGTTGTGTGCGTCCTGAACGGCGGCGACCGGATCGGGGTCGCCGAGCCGGCCCTCGACGTCGAGCCCCGCCTCCCGGAGCTTCGCGACCGCGTTGTCAACGTGACCTTGCGCCTCCGGAATCTCCTCGTCCGGGTTCGCCGCCTTGGCGAAGCCGTGCGCCGACGGCACGACGAGCGTGAACTTCGGGCCGTCACCCTTTGCGGCCCTGTCCTTGAGCGCCTGCTCGAGCTCCTCGCACTCCGCGGTGCGGTTGGCAACCACCAGCACGTTCGGCATAGGCGAGTTATACCTCCGCGGGACCTCCGGTCCCGCGTCCTGATGGGATTGCTCGCATCCGGCTCGCGTGACCGCGCGGCTTCGCCGCGCTCTAGTACGGCGGGAGGTCCTGATACCAGTCGCCGAGCGCGCGGAAGGCGCGCCAGAAGGTGCGCTTGGCGCCCTCGTCGTCGAGTGAGGCGTCGATGTCGGGCACGAACAGCGCGTCGCACATCGGCGTCAGCCGCTGCACCTCGCCGGACTTGGCCTCGACCGGCCGTCCCAGCGGCACGCCGAGCTCGTTCAGCTCGCTGCGAGCCTCCTCGCCCATCACGACCACGATCCGGGGCTGGACGACGGCCAGCTCCTCCAGCACGCGCGCCTTGCACTCGGGCGCGGCCAGGTCCGTGTCGGCGACGGGGCACTTCACGAACACCGTGCCGTACACCGCGAGCGGATCGATGCCGAGCCGCTTGAAGCTCTTCATCAGCGCGCCGCCGGCGCGGCCGTAGAAGGCGACACCCTCCTCGATCTCGGCCGGCTGGGGGGCGTGCTTCAGCAGGAAGATGTCGGCCTGGGGATGACCCGAGCCGAGGACGGGCATGAGGTTGCCGCGCGGGCAGAGCTCGCACTCCTGGATCTCGCGCGTCAGGTGGTTGAGCTCGCGGATCGCGCGCTCGAGGTACTTCTCCCGGATCTCGTCGTCTGTGGCCGGCACCGCCTCATCGGTCTTCGCCCGGCCCGGGTGCGCTCCTTTTCCCTGCACCGCTACTTGCCGCGCTTGCGGCTCTTCGGCCCCTTCGTCTGGATGAACTTGAGCGCCTGGACGTACAGGAGGCTCTGCTTGCGGCGGATGATGTCTGCCTCGCGCAGCGACTCGAGGAACTCCTCCGGGCCGTCGAAGTCGCGCATCTTGATCTTCACCGAGCCGAGCCCCTGGGCGACGTGGCTGTCCGACCCGGCGCCCGCGACGATCCGGTACTTGGCCGCGAAGCGCGCAGCCTCCTCGTTGAAGGACGAGATCGCGACGCGCGGGTTGAAGACCTCGATCGCGTCGATCCGCTCGACGATGTCCAGCATGTGCTCGTAGTCGGGGACGGCATGCATCCGGTCGAAGGGATGCGGCACGTAAACCAGGCCCCCCTGGCGGCGGATCTCGGCGATCGTCTCGTCGAGCGACATGCCACGCTCGATCTTCTCCTTGATGAACAGGCCGATCACCTCGCCCTGGTCGGCGGTCTTCACCTCCTCGGCGACGATCACCTTGATCCCGTTGGCGCGCTCCGCCGCCTCGAGCGCGCCCGAGATCTCGTTGTGGTCGGTGATCGCGATCGCTCCGAGCCCGGCAGCCTTCGCGGAGTCGAGCAGCACGTCCACCGGCGTCGCGCAGTCGTGCGAGTGGTCCGTGTGCATATGGAGGTCGACGTGGATGTGGCCGCGCGACGCGAGCCGCTTGCCGACGGCCGGCTTGCCGTCGGGCGCGTGGCGGCGCGCTGCGACGCGCTTGTAGATCTCCTCGAACCGCTCGGCGGTCGTGCTCCACTCGAGCTCGTCGTGCGCGGCCCGCACGCGGTCGTGGAGGCGCTCGCGCAGCTCCCGGTCGCGCACGAGCCGCTCGAGCTGCGCGCTCAACGTCTCGGCGTCACGTGGCTCGAACAGGAGCCCGCGTTCGCCGTCGTCGAGCGCCTCCTCGTACTCGGGCAGCCGCGCGGCCACGGGTACCGCTCCGCCCGCGATCGCCCGCAGCACGTACTGCGGCGCCGGCGCCGTGCCTGTCGAGGCCGCGACCGCGATCTGCGCGCGCGCGAGGTGCTGCGCCTCCGAGCCGTCGGCCGGCCCGGCAAGCGTCACGCGCTCGCGCAGCGCCCGCGGGAGCGTGACCGACCCGAGGTCGTTCGGCAGCCGCGACCAGATCGTGGCGTGCCACGGCAGGTGCGTCGGAAGACGCCGCAGCGCACGCAGGAAGACCCGCAGCGAGCTGCGCTCCTCCTCGGCCGAGTAGAAGATGTCGACGATTTCGCGATCGCCCCGTGACGGGCGCTCGACCAGGTCGGCACCCGGCAGGATCACGTCGTACTCGCCCGGGAAGTGGCGGTAGATCAGGTCCCGCGTTGCACGGAAGCTCGCGGTGCGTGCGTCGAGCCGGCCGAAGAAGAGCTCCACGAAGCGGCGCGCGACCTGCGTCGACAGGACGCGCTCGGTCGCGGCGTGGAACGTGCCGATGTTCAGCGCGCGCGAGTGACGCAGGGCCGCCGACGACGCGCTCGGCGCGAACGGCTCGTGCACGTGCACGAAGTCGAACTGAGCCGACTCGAGCAGCGCCTCGATCGTGCGCGACACGTCGATCGGCAGGGACACACTTCCACCGCGCCTGCCCAGCACGCTCTGCCCGACGGCGAGTACGCGCGCACACCCGTCGGCGGCGAAGACGCACTCGGGATCCTCGTGGCAGCGCTTGATCGTCGCGCGTGACTCACGGACGAGCTGGCGCGACTCCGACGGGGCGATCACCACCGCCCGGTGGCCGCGCGCGCACAGCTCGTCCGAGAGCCGCTCGACGAAGCGGTTTACCTCGTGGTGCTCCTCCCAGGCGTACGGCGTGACCTGGGCGATGGAGAACTTCTCCGGCGGCATCTTCGCCGCCGGAGGCTACGCCTTCTCTGTGACCTTGACCTTGGCCGCGCCGGGCAGCTTGGGCGCCCCGCCGTACTCGGCGATGAAGTCCTCGGTGTTCTGGCGGGCGACCGGGTCCGGCACCTGCACGGGCGGGGACTTCATCAGGTACGAGCTGGGCCCCTCGAGCGCGCCGCCGATGCCGTGGTTCAGCGCGAGCTTGCAGCAGCGCACCGCGTCGGTGACAATGCCGGCCGAGTTCGGCGAGTCCCAGACCTCGAGCTTCATCTCGACGTTCAGCGGCACGTCGCCGAACGCTTGGCCCTCGACGCGGATGTGCGCCCACTTGCGGTCCGTGAGCCACGGGACGTAATCCGACGGGCCGATGTACACGTCGTCGGCCGGCAGCTCGTGGTCCATGATCGAGGTGACAGCGTTGGTCTTCGAGATCTTCTTGGACTCCAGCCGCTCGCGCTCGAGCATGTTGTAGAAGTCCATGTTGCCGCCGACGTTCAGCTGCGACGTGCGCATCATCTTCACGCCGCGGTCGCCGAAGAGGCGCGCGAGCTGGCGGTGGACGATGGTCGCGCCGACCTGCGACTTGATGTCGTCGCCGACGATCGGCAGGCCCGCCTTCTTGAACCGCTTGCCCCAGTAGTCCTCCCTGGCGATGAAGACGGGGATGCAGTTGACGAACCCGCACCCGGCCTCGAGCACCTGCTCGACGTACCACTTGGTCGCCTGCTCGGAGCCGACGGGCAGGTAGGAGACGACGACGTCGGTCTTCGTGTCCTTGAGGATCTGGACGATGTCGGCGGTCTCGCCCGGCGCCTTGGTGATCTTCTGCTTCAGGTACTTGCCGAGCCCGTCGTGGGTCATACCGCGGTGGACGGGCACATCGAGGTTGGGCACGTCAGCGAACTTGATCGTGTTGTTCTGGCCCGCCCAGATCGCCTCGGAGAGGTCCTTGCCGACCTTGTCGGCGTCGATGTCGAAGGCGGCGGAGAACTCGATGTCCCGGACGTGGTAGCCGCCGAGGTCGACGTGCATCAGCCCAGGGACCTGCTCATTGGCGTCCGCGTCCTTGTAGTACTCGACGCCCTGTACGAAGGAGTTGGCGCAGTTGCCCACTCCGACGATCGCGACCCTGACCTTCTCCGTCTGGTAGCGCGAGGCGCCGTTGGTCTGTCCGTTCGTAGCCACTAGGTCTTGTCCTCCTGCTCAGAAAGAAGCCGCCCAGGCGGCCTGGGCGGACGCCGGAATCTACTCGACTCCAGCGACTTTGTTACGCGGGGGCCGAGCGCAACGCGCTGCGGACATGGAACACGCGCTGGAGCACCGTGAAGCCGGTGAGTACCGCCATAGCGTAGATGGCGGGGGCCAAGAGCTCGAAATCTCCCAATCCGGCGCCCTTGGCGAACACGAGACCCGCGGACAGGATCACCACGCGGACGGCCCGCGTCGCCAGGCCGACCTTGCACTCGACGCCGAGCGCCTCTGCACGGGCGCGCGTGTAGCTGACCATCAGCGACAGCAGCACCGTGAGGACCACCGCGGCGACTGCCGTCTCGTTGCCCTCGCGGGAGAAGACGATCGCGACCGCGGTGAGCACGATCCCTTCCTCGACGCGGTCGAGCGTCGAGTCGAGGAACGCCCCGAACGGCGTGCCCTTGCCCGACATGCGCGAGTAGCGCCCGTCGAGCGTGTCCATCACCGAGCCGATGATGAATGCCAGACCGCCGAGGAAGAACTCCTCCTCGAAGACGAGCACGGCGGCCACGAGGTTGAGCGCGAGGCCCGTCATCGAGATTGCGTTCGGCGTGAGACGCGACTCGATCAGCCGGTTGCGCGCGACCGCGCGCATCTCCACGACCCGATCGCCGGTGCGTGTGCGCGGCTCGGTGGCGCTCAAGCGGGCGCCTCGCGAAGGCCGGTCCGGAACGCCCAGGCGTCCGGCCTGGCCCGCGCGAGCGCGCCGCTCGCGGCGAGGGCGGACACCCCGGCGACGAGCGCGCCCAGGAACGCGTCGAGCCACCAGTGGTTGCCCGTCACCACGACGGTCACGGTCACGAGGAGCGGATAGACGGCGAAGAACGCCCGGATCACGCGGTTGCGGATCACCAGCAGCGCCGGCACGGCGATCATGAGCGCGAACGCCACGTGCATGCTCGGCACGGCCGCGAACGGGTTGTAGAGCGCATTGGCGTTGTTGGCGGCCTGAAGGCCGACCCACTCGGTGACGGTGTCCTGGAAGCCCCACTCCGGCATGAACCGCGGCGGCGCGGTCGGGTAGACGACGTAGCCCACCAGCGCGAGCCCCATCGCGACCATGAACATGTTGCGGACGAAGTAGTACGCCTCGTTGCGCGCGAGGTACAGCCAGATGAGGAAGCCGACGGTCAGGACGAAGTGCGAGTTCACGTACATCCAGTTCGCACCGTCGACGATCCAGCGGGCGTCGGTGAGGGCCCATTCCTGGAAGTCCTGCTCGAAGAACAGGTTGAGCGAGCGCTCGGCGCTGATGATGTCGCGCGCGTTCTCGAACGCCACGCTGGCTTGGCCGTCCACGAATCCGCGCACGATCCGGTACAGGTAGTAGGCGCCCGCGAACAGAAGCAGCTGTCGCAGCGCGTCTATCCAGCCGTTAGGCAGCCAGCGACTGCTCCAGTACCACGCCCGGGCCACGGTGCCAGCTTAACGCTGGCAATGGCGACCGGAGTCGACCATCCGTCCAAGCGTCACCCGTTGAGTGACTCGCAGCGGCCCCGGCTTCACGGCGGTGACGCGCGTCCAGTGGCCGTCGCGCTCGACGCAGCCCGAGCGCGGCTCCCAGTAGCGCGACCAGGCGGCGCGCACAAGCGCCTCCCCCGGCTTGCGCACGTCCAGCGTGAATTCGTCCGAGCGGAGGCTCGTGAGGCGGATATCGGCTCCGTCGTCCTCGATGAGCAGCGGGTGGGGCAGCGTCACCTCGTAGACCTTCCAGTGCTCGGACGCCCAGCGCTGGCGCAGGTACTCCGGGTCGCGCTCGATCAGCTCCTTCTCCTTGCGCGCCGAGCTGTCGAGCGGCGCATCCGGGAGGGCGACGTAGCGGACGCCGTTCTCGCTCAGCCAGGTCGCATACGTCAGGTCGTTCAGGACGCCGCCGTAGAAGAGCCGGTTGCGCTCGATGTCGAGCTGCCGCTGCCACCCGCGCGCGATCGGCCACTGGCGCGCGACCTCGTACGCCTCGAAGTGCGCGCGCGTGAACGGGATCTCGATCCGCCCCGGCTCGCGTCCCTCGCGCTCGAGGAAGTCGAGCAGCGGCTCGTAGTAGGACGCTTCGGTCGACTCGTCGCCCAGATTCCGGATCACGTCGCGCACGGTCGGATAGAGCGGCCAGGCGGCCAGCGCGACCAGCAGGGTCACGACGAGCCTGCGCTCCATCCGCAGCTCGCGCCGCCACGGCAGGAAGCAGACGACGATCGCGCCGCCGAAGAGCTCCGCCAGCCGCACAGCGTTGTTGCCCATCGGCGTGTCGATCAGGTAGGCGGCGGTTGCGGCCAGGGCGTATAGGACCGCACCGACTCGCAGGGTCTTGTGCTCGTGCGGCAGGATGACGAACAGAAGCGCGCAGAAGATCGGCACGGCCGCGTACGACCGGAACGTGAACGGCTGGAAGCCGCCCTCCGGGAAGGCCGCCGACACCAGCACCGGCGCCGCGACGGCCAGCCCCGCGAGGACCGCTCCACTGCGCGTGCGCGCGACGACCTCGTAGGCGAGCGCCGCCAGGGCCAGGAAGAGGCCGGCGACGGGGCTCGCCAGCGAGCACGCGACCGCGAGCACGGCGGCGATTGCCAGCCGTCCGCGCTGCAGGGCGAGAAGCGCCCCGAGCCCAACTGCCACGCCGAAGAGGAACGGCAGCCGGCCGGTGAAGAGGGTCACGCCGACGGCGAACCCGAACCAGAGCGCACCCCAGCGCGCCCTGTCGCCGAACTGCGACCGGACGAGCGGCTCGAACAGCGCCGCCGCCGCAACCGCCGCGAGCGCGCCCGCGACCTGAGGCGTCAGGAAGTGCGCAAGCGGCGGGAACAGCACGCTGTACGCCGGGGTGTGGTGGCCGCCGTACCAGTTGCCGTTCCAGATCGTGAACCCTTCGCGCGCGAACAGGTCGGCCCGGTAGAGATGTGCGGCCAGGTCGCCGGTGCGCAGGTCGAGGATCAGGTAGATGGCCGCGACCAGCGCCGCGGCCAGCACGGGAGGAAGCCGCTCGCGGCTCAGCTCAGGAAGGCGCACACCCGCCCGACGAGCTCCGGCTTGTCGATCCACGGCCAGTGGTTCGCGCCCTCGACCACCTCGACGTCCGTCTCGCCGCCGAGCGCGCCGCCGTAGGCGTGGGCGAACTGGGTGGGCAGGTACGGGTCGTCGGCTCCCCACAGGACGAGCGCGGGGCAGCGGATCTCACGGAGGCGCGCGCCCGCCTGCTCGAGGGCCGGGGGCGGGGCCGATCGGTACAGCTTCAGGATCGCACGCTGCGTCCCATGGTCGTAGTGGTCCCAGATCGAGTCGATGAAGTCGTCCGGCATTCCCGGAAGGAAGCGCTTCAGCCCCCACCTCGTCGTGCTGCCCTGGAAGAGCTCGCCGAGGACCGGCGTGCGCCAGATGCGCGCGAAGCGGTGCCACCTGTAGCCGGGTAGAAGGGGAACCGCGTTGACGATCGCAAGCCGCTCGACCCGCTCCGGCTCCCGCTGGGCCGGCGCGAGCGCGACGCTGCCCCAGTCGTGGGCGAGGAGTCGGTAGCTGTCCCAGCCGAGCTGCAGGCGGAACGCGTCCAGCCAGTCGGCGTAGCCCGCGATCGAGTAGTCGAAATGGGCCGGCTTGGCCGACCGCCCGAAGCCCGGCAGGTCCATCGCGACGCCCCCGGTTCGCTCGAGGAACGGCAGCCAGAGGTCGGAGTTGTTGGGGTTGCCGTGGACGTACACGATCCGCGCATCGCCCGCCTCGCGCCAGAAGGTTTCGATGCCGGCCACCTCGACGCGGTGCTCGATGATGTCCACGCGTGGAACGTAACCGGAGCGACTGGAAGAGGCCCCCGCGTCGGCGCGTCCGAACGATCATGGAGCGCCTGCGGACGGCGTACGGCAAGCCCGAGCTGAACCCGCACCGGGCACCGGTCGACGAGCTGATCCTCACCGTCCTGTCGCAGAACACGAACGACCGCAACCGCGACGTCGCCTACGGGCGGTTGCGGGAGCGGTTCGGCTCGTGGGAGGAGGTGCGCGACGCGCCGGCTGGGGAGGTCGAGGACGCGATCCGCCCCGGCGGCCTCGCGCCGACCAAGGCGGTCCGGATCCAGCAGATCCTGCGCGCGCTCGACGGCGACGACCTGGCGTGGCTCGAGACGGCGCCGGTGGAGGAGGGACGCGACTATCTGTGCTCGCTGCCGGGAGTCGGGCGCAAGACGGCAGCGTGCGTGCTGCTGTTCTCGTACGGGCTCCCCGACGTTCCGGTCGACACACACGTCTTCCGGGTCGGCACAAGGCTCGGGCTCTTCCGGCCGGGGGCGTCGTTCGAGGAGGCGCACGATGAGATGCTGCGGTTCGCCGACGAGGCGTACGAGCTCCACGTCTCGCTCATCCGCCACGGGCGCCGCACCTGCACCGCGCGGAGCCCGAACTGTCTCGAGTGCCCGCTGCGGTCGCTGTGCCCCGCCTATCGTGAGGGGTGGGTACGCCCCTAGAGAGAGGAGAACTCGTGGATCTGACAGGGCCCGGCCGACGTTCGTACAGGACTTATCTGCTCGCCGCCGCCGTGCTGTCGGCGCTCGCCGTGCTCGCGCTGCCGGCGGCCGCGGATGCAGCGACGGACGCGGAGGGCGAAAAGGTGCGGGTGATGACGCGCAACCTCTACCTCGGCGCCGACCTCAGCCCCGCCATCGAGGCCGAGAGCCTCTGTGAGGCGATCGACGGCGCCGGCGTGATCTACAACGAGGTGCAGCGCACCGACTTCCGCGAGCGCGCGGTGCCGCTGGCACGCGAGATCAAGCGCGCGAAGCCGCATCTGGTCGGCCTCCAGGAGGTCGCGCTGTGGCGCGTGCAGAACCCGACCGACCTCGGCGCGCCGCCGATCAACCCGAACGCGGAGCCGGCCACCACCGTCCAGTACAACTTCCTCAAGCTCTTGAAGAGAGAGTTGGGCAACCGCTATCGGGTCGTCGGCGTGCAGAAGGAGTTCGACGCCGAGCTCCCGGCGGACGTGGACGCCAGCGACGACACCGGGTCGGGCTGCGGCGCGGACCTCGACGCCCGGCTGACGATGCGCGACGTGATCCTGGCGCGCGAGGGAGTCAAGACGGGGAAGGTCCGCAAGGGCCATTACGAGGAGCGGTACGTGGCGAACGTCTCCGGCGTCGAGCTCCCGGCGGACCGCGGGTGGCTGTGGACCCCCGCCCGGGTCGGCGAGGCCAGGTTCCGCTTCGTCAACACCCACCTCGAGGCGTTCGGCGACCCGAGGATCCGCGAGGCGCAGGCCAAGGAGCTGATTCGCAAGGCGCTCCGCGGCAAGGGCCAGAGGGTGCTCGTGGGCGACCTCAACTCAGGCCTGCCGAAGCCCCACAGGATCGGTGCCGGGCTGACCGACAGCCGCAACGACCCGCTCGCGTTCAAGGCGCTGAAGAAGTTCGGCATGAAGGACCGCGGCGCGGTCCACAGCTGCTGCTTCCCGTCGCCGTTGAACGACCCGGGCTACGAGTTCGACCATACGGTCGACCACGTCCTCGTCAAGCCGAAGGTGAAGCGTGCGGGGAGGGCGTTCGTCACCGGCGGCGATCCGGACCAGATGACGCCGTCGGGGCTGTGGCCCTCGGACCACGGCGGCGTAGTGAGCACGCTCCGCCTGCGCTAGCGACTGCGGCCGGGCGGTTGACGCCCGGCCGTGATCTGCTAAAACCAGACTCAGATTTCTTACGAAAGGAACTGAGCAGCATGGCTAAGACGATCGGCATCGACCTCGGCACCACGAACTCCTGCATGGCAGTGCTCGAGGGTGGCGAGCCGAAGGTCATTGAGAACTCGGAGGGCGCGCGGACGACGCCGTCCGTCGTCGCGTTCACGCAGGGTGGCGAGCGCTTGGTCGGCGCGGTGGCGAAGCGCCAGGCGGTCACCAACCCGGAGAACACGGTCTTCTCCGTCAAGCGCTTCATGGGCCGCAAGGAGGCGGAGGTCAAGGAAGAGGAGACGATGGTCCCGTTCAAGG
>Ga0299913_10005449_pt1 | contig 10866 bp, 8 predicted proteins | sample RVTome_9_FD_201360 | JGI IMG/M metagenome (GOLD analysis project Ga0299913, IMG submission 201360) | Soil microbial communities from uranium-contaminated site in the Upper Colorado River Basin, Wyoming, United States - RVT155D38 (version 2) ... | reverse complement strand
TTGGCCAGCTCCACCTCTTTTTGTACGAGCGTGGTAGTTTCGTGGGTAAGATCGGTCAAGAGCGCAGCTATCGAGCGATTTTCTTTACCTGCGTGTACATCATTCATTAGAGGAACCCTCCTTATAATTTATAGGTTTGTCCCGATCCCCCCGGGAGGTGTTCCGGTCTCAGGAGGTGTTCTGACTGCTCCAGTGCTCGCCGAACCCGTCGTAGGTGCTGTTGTGGTAACGGGTCTGTCACTGATATCTGTCCGGTAACTCCGACTTGCACCGGCATGCTCGGGATAATAGCCATATTCCGTCCTACCATACTCGGTCTCTCTACGTTCTGCAGAACTCTTTAGAAAGCGGGCGAGAAAGAATCCTACGGCCACGGCACTACCTAGGAAGAGGCCCGGCTGACGCCGGCCAAAGTCCTCCGCTTGGCGAACAAGGGAGTTTAGGTCCTTATCGCGAATAGCCTTGGATATACTATCCAGGCTTTCAGCCGCTCGACTGGTATAGTTGGCAATCGATTCCTGGTGCTGATCTTCCAATTGATGAGCGGTCTGTCGTAGGGCATTTGCCATGCCTTCCACCTCTTCGGCCGCTAAACGCTTTTGACTCTCAAAGAATGATTTTCCCCTTTCTCTGGCTTCCTCGGCAGCGCGATGTGCTTCGTGCTGCACCTTTTCTCTGGCCTCGCCCAGGAGCCGATCAGATTCCTGTCTTACCTGTCCCGCTGCTTCCCTAGCCTTAGTGCTCATATCCTCAGAACGGGTCGAGGTGTGTTCGGTGGTGCCGCTAGGAGATACCCGATCCGGTTTGTAACCACCATAATCTGTATCATTCGTTACCATGATTACTCCTTCCTCTTTCTTTAAGGGGGTAAGTGGGTTAGCTAATGCTGGTAATAATTTCTTTAGAATGACTAGAGAATGACTAGCTCTAGACGTTGTCTATCGAAACTCATCGATGATTTTCTGTATAAGAGCAATTATAGTGCCATAAAAAATAAGCTATTAAAATCAATGAAATGAAGATCAAATTAACGAGATTAACCTAAAGGACATCATTTTCTTTGTCTGTTATCAGCGACAGCATCTAATAGTAAATTTATAGGTGATTGATTTCTAAAATTTAAGGATGTCGAAAAATAGCGACAAGTAAAAGAATGGGGAATCAGCTGCAGTTTATGAAAAAAACCTTACCATCAGCCCATCAAACAGGAGATTCTGCCAATCAGCATCTACGCGGTATGCTTATTGTTGGAGTGGGTGTTCTTGCCATCAGTTTCGATGCTGTACTTATTAGATTGGCGCAGACTGACGGCTGGAATATAGCCTTTTGGCGTGGCGCTCTTATTGCATTTTCGCTAGGCCTGTTTCTCACTTTTCGTCACGGGTGGCAATTGGCTACTGCGTTTCGAGAGGGTAGATGGACGGCCTTTATATCGGCCATCCTTTTCGGCATTACCAGTCTACTCTTTGTCTTATCGATCATGCATACCCGGGCGGCTAATACCGTGGTAATCTTAAGTGCGGCACCGCTCTTCGCTGCCCTGTTTACTCGGCTGTTCTTAGGGGAGGTGGTGCGTCTTCATACTTGGGCTGCCATTATCGTGGCCGTTGGCGGTGTGGTTATCGTGTTTTATGGCTCGCTCGGTGGTGATGGTCTGCTCGGTGATGTCTTCGCTATAACGGCCGCTGGCATTCTAGGTGGTAATCTGACGCTGTTGCGCCATCATCGCACTATACCTCGTATACCACTGGTGTGCGTAAGCGGTGCCGTAACTGCCTTGATTGCCCTGCCGTTCGCCGAACCCTTAAGCTTGGCACCGCAGAGTTATTGGGTACTTGCTGTTATGGGGCTGGTTCAAATGCCTACCGCCATGGTGCTTATGGCCGTAGGCACGCGCTATCTGCCCGCTCCCGAGGTCAGTCTGTTTTTGCTGGTGGAAGCAGTACTCGGCCCGGCGTGGGTATGGGTGGCGGTCGGCGAAGAGCCGCCCGGTGCGACCTTTGTGGGCGGCTTTGTAATTATCGCAACATTAACCGTACATTCCTGGTTAGGCCTGCGCAGCATGAGATGGAAAACATCCGGTTAAGTAGGAACTGTAAGTACCGCAAGAGAAAAACTCTATAACAACCGAGACGTTACCCTATTCACAAAGGCCAAAAATCCGTCCGTGGATTGTTGTCCATGTCTTGATGGCCTGAGTTGATTTAGACCAGGCCCAACAAAGAAAGAATAATAATAATGACGACAATTACACCGATAATATAAAAAATATTGCGTGGCATAGTTATATCCTCTAACACAAAGGGTTGCTTTTTGATGGCAGTCCAGCATTCTTTTGGAAAATGCTGAAATTGTCAGTCCACCTTCCTTAAGGTAGCAAGTGAAGCTAAAATAGCCAATGCCACTGATTTAGGTAAGCTGCCGAAATCAAGGCCAGCCAACTGCCCATTACCTTGCAACCGAGTTTTCCTGGCCATTCAAGCAGAGACGTAATCGGTGGAATTTAAGAGAATCACGAGGATTTATGTGCCGGTGTGGCACGCCGCCGTGGAGCCCGGTTGCGGGACTGGCCCTCAGGATGGGAGGGGGATTTACGTCGCTCCAGGCGTTTGGGCGGCTTAGGCTCCACCAGCAATTCCTCAGTGACAGGTTCCACGGGAATCTTTTGACCGATATAGTCTTCAATTTCCGGTAAGGAATAGACGTATTCCTCACAGGCGAAACTGATGGCGTCGCCGCTAGCGCCGATGCGGGCCGTGCGGCCGATGCGGTGAACATAGTCTTCCCGATCTTGAGGCAGGTCGAAATTGATAATGTGGCTTACGTCGGGAATATGCAGGCCGCGGGCCGCTACATCGGTGGCTACCAGGATCGGCAGTTCGCCCCGCTGGAACCGTTCCAGCAGGCGCTGGCGCTTGTTTTGGGGGATGTCACCAGACAGCACCCCTGCCTCCAGGTTGTTGCCCAATAGATAACGGGTCACTTGTTCCGCAGTCCGCTTGGTGTTGACGAACACAATGGTGCGCTGGGGGGACTGTTGGTGCATGATGCCTAGCAGCAACGGGATTTTATCGCTGGAGGCTACATGGTAAAGTAGCTGACGGATCTTATCGGCGGTGATTTGACTGGCCTCGACCTTGACCACTTGGGGATTGTTCATATGTTCGTAGGCCAGTTCCATCACCCGCATAGACAAGGTGGCGGAAAACAACATATTGATGCGCTGGTCCGAGGGTGGCATACGCCGCAGCAGATAGCGGAGATCGGCAATGAAGCCTAGATCAAACATACGATCCGCTTCGTCCACTACCACCACCTCAATATTGTTAAGCGTAAAAACCCCCTGTTTGTAGTAGTCGATGATACGGCCGGGAGTGCCGATAATGATATCCACGCCTTGCTCTAATTGACGGCGCTGCGATTCATAGCCGGTGCCGCCGTAGACGGCCGCGAGGGTGAGGCCGGTATATTTGCCGAGCAACTGTGCGTCCTTATGGATCTGTAGGGCCAGTTCCCGAGTAGGCGCAAGGACGATTGCCCAGGGGCCGGCCTTGTCCTCGTCTACCGGGGTTTCCATAAGGTAATGGAGCGTGGCAAGCAAAAAGGCTGCCGATTTACCGGTGCCGGTCTGGGCCTGGCCCGCCACATCTACGCCCTTCAGCGCAAGCGGCAGGATTTGCGCTTGAATAGGCGTGCAGTGGGTAAAGCCGATGTCTTCAAGGCCTTCCAAAAGGGAATCGGTCAAGCCGAGAGAGGCAAATTGAACTTTAGTGAGGTGATTTTTTTCCATAGAAACTTTAAAGATATTCCACGTGAGCTAAGGTTAGGGACTTGAAATAAAGTCCTATTTAAGCTGAAATGAGGTCCTTATTGTATGTTGAAGGTAGATTTTGCCATACGATACGATCAGTTCGAAGACTGCGGACTGCCGGTTTGACAGTCATTCTTTAGCCGACGCCATAGCCTTTCAAGCAGGCGTAGTCCTTACTAAAACCAGATATTTCGGTGCTCTCAGCCCACAGTATAAAGTTTAACCTACTGCTCAACACTCAATTGTGGAGGCTAATGCCGTGAGTGATCATATTGTATATGTTACTGATGATACCTTTGAGGCCGAGGTGCTAAATGCTGATAGGCCGGTTCTGGTCGATTATTGGGCTGAATGGTGCGGCCCTTGCAAGATGATCGCCCCCCTTCTGGATGAAATTTCCGAAGAGTATGCCGGCAAGTTGAAAATTGCCAAGTTAAATATCGACGAGAATCCGGGCACTCCGCCCAAGTACGGCATCCGCGGCATCCCTACACTGATGCTGTTCCGAAATGGTAATGTCGAGGCCACCAAGGTGGGGGCATTGTCTAAATCTCAGCTTTCCGCCTTTATCGACAGCAACTTATGATTAAGATTCAAGAAACGGCGTTTGCAGGGGTAGACGCCGTTTCTTAACCGTGGTAGCGTACCCGTCATTATATTATAATTAATTATTATTTCTTCGCCGTTATCGGCAAACCCCTCACGTAATCCTGAGATACCTGCCGCGTTCCTGCAGGGCGTTTTGCCTATCTATATTTCAGTTCAAAAAGTTACCCACATGAATCTAACCGAGCTTAAAAAAAAATCTGCTGCTGAATTGATCGATATTGCCCAGGAACTCAAACTCGAAGGCATGGCCCGGTCGCGCAAGCAGGATGTCATTTTCGCGCTCCTTAAGGCACATGCCAAGAATGGCGAGGATATCTTTGGTGATGGGGTACTGGAGATACTTCAGGACGGATTCGGTTTTCTGCGCTCTGCGGATAGCTCCTATCTGGCAGGTCCAGACGATATTTATGTCTCGCCCAGTCAGATCCGGCGTTTCAATCTACGCACCGGTGATACCGTAAGCGGCAAGATTCGCCCACCCAAGGATGGCGAGCGTTATTTTGCGCTGCTTAAGGTGAGCGAGATCAACTTCGAGCCGCCGGAGAATGCCAAGAACAAGGTCTTGTTTGAAAACCTGACCCCCCTACATGCCACGGAGCGCCTGGGGCTGGAGCGGGGCAATGGCAGTACCGAGGATATCACCGCCCGGGTCATCGACCTTATTGCCCCTATCGGTAAGGGTCAGCGCGGTCTGATCGTCTCACCGCCCAAGGCCGGCAAGACCATGATGTTGCAAAACATCGCCCAAAGCATTGCCGCCAATCATCCCGAGTGCTATCTCATGGTATTGCTGATCGACGAGCGCCCCGAAGAGGTGACCGAGATGCAGCGTTCGGTGCGGGGCGAGGTGATCTCCAGCACCTTCGATGAACCGGCCGCCCGTCACGTCCAGGTGGCCGAGATGGTGATCGAGAAGGCCAAGCGCCTGGTAGAGCATAAGATGGATGTGGTGATCCTGCTGGATTCCATCACTCGCTTAGCCCGTGCCTATAACACGGTAGTGCCCTCGTCGGGTAAGGTACTCACCGGTGGTGTGGATGCCAATGCCCTGCATCGACCCAAGCGTTTCTTTGGGGCGGCCCGCAATATCGAGGAGGGTGGTAGCCTGACCATCATCGCTACGGCTTTGATCGACACCGGCTCGCGCATGGACGATGTCATCTACGAGGAATTTAAGGGCACGGGCAACCAGGAAATCCATCTGGCCCGCAATATCTCGGAAAAACGCATTTATCCTGCCATCAATATCAATCGCTCCGGTACCCGCCGCGAAGAACTGCTTACCAATCCAGACGACCTCCAAAGGATGTGGATTCTGCGCAAGCTCCTCCATCCTATGGAAGAGCTACAGGCCATGGAATTCCTCCTGGAGCGCCTTAAGAACACCATGACCAATGCCGAATTTTTCGATTCCATGAAGCGTTAAATCCCCAGCATATCACCTCACCGCGGGTCCCGCTCCCGAGCAATGGCACGGTAGCCAATATCGGTGCGATAATAAACGCCCTGCCAATATACCCGCCTGACCAGACTATAGGCCAGGGCATGGGCCTCAGCCACGGTATCGCCCAGGGCCGTGGCGCACAATACCCGGCCGCCGTTGGTGACAATCTGACCGTCTTTCTCTGTCGTGCCGGCGTGAAATAGCTTAATACCGGCTGCTTCGCCCTGGGGGAGACCCATAATGGCATCGCCCTTGCGGTAAGGCCCGGGATAGCCCTCGGCGGCCATCACGACCCCCAGGGCGGCGCGCCGGTCCCACTCGGCTTGTATTTGGTCCAAGTGCCCGTTCAGAGCGGCCTCGCATAATGCCACCAGGTCGGAGCACAGGCGCATCATCATTGGCTGGGTCTCCGGGTCGCCCAGGCGGCAGTTATACTCCAGCACCTTAGGCGTGCCATCGGCGGTGATCATCAAACCGGCATAGAGAAAACCGGTATAGCGATGACCCTCGGCGGCCATACCGCGCACCGTGGGCTCGATAACCTCGGTTAGAATCCGTTGATGAACCTCGGGGGTGATCACCGGGGCCGGGGAGTAGGCACCCATGCCACCGGTATTCGGACCTTGATCGCCGTTATCCCGGGCCTTGTGATCCTGGGAAGAGGCCATGGGCAGGATGTGCTCGCCATCGACCATCACGATAAAGCTGGCCTCTTCCCCCTGCAGGAATTCTTCGATGACCACCTGGCGGCCGGCCTCGCCAAAGGCATTACCTGCCAGCATCGCCTGCACCGCCTGGATGGCCGTAGTTTCCGTTTCAGCGAGGATCACCCCCTTGCCGGCGGCCAGCCCATCGGCCTTGACGACGATAGGGGCTCCCTGGGAGCGGATATAGGCCACGGCCGGTTCCACTTGGGTAAAGGTCCGATACCCGGCGGTAGGGATGCAGTGACGGGCCAGGAAGTCCTTGGCAAAGGCCTTGGAATCCTCCAGTTGCGCGGCCGCCTTGCTAGGGCCGAAGCAGCGCAGGCCGGCGTTGTGAAAGGCATCTACGATGCCTCGCACCAACGGTGCCTCGGGACCGACGATGGTGAGATCGATACGACGCTCACGGGCAAAGGCTACCAGAGCAGGGATATCATCCGCAGCAATGGCTATATTGGTGACTTTGGGCTCCAGCGCGGTTCCGGCATTCCCAGGCGCCACAAAGACATGAGTGGCGTGGCTAGATTGGGCTGCCTTCCAGGCCAGTGCATGCTCGCGCCCGCCGCCGCCGATGACCAGGATATTCATAGGATGCCTCTTATAGGTTCACTGCTGATCGGGGCATCAGTGCCGAAAGTGCCGCATTCCGGTAAACACCATGGCCATGCCGTGTTCATTAGCAGCGGCGATCACCTCGGCATCGCGCATAGAGCCGCCGGACTGAATCACGGCGGTGATACCGGCCCCGGCGGCGGAGTCGATGCCATCTCGGAAGGGGAAAAAGGCGTCGCTGGCCATCACTGAGCCTTTGATCGCCAGGCCCTCGTCGGCGGCCTTGATGCTGGCAAGCCGGGCGGCGTAGACCCGGCTCATCTGACCAGCACCAATACCGATGGTTTGGCCCTGACGGGCATAGACAATGGCGTTGGACTTGACGAACTTGACTACCTTCCAGGCAAACAGCAGATCGGTAAGCTCCTGTCGGCTGGGGGCGCGTTCGCTAGCTACGGTTAGGGCGTCGGCGGTAATGCGGCCAAGATCCCGATCCTGTACCAATAGGCCGCCATTAATACGTTTGTAATCCAGGCCCGGAGCCCGCTCGCTGCCCCATTCGCCACAGGCCAGTACCCGCACGTTCTTTTTGGCGCCTAGCACTGCCAGGGCCTTCTCGCTCACCAGAGGGGCGATAATGACCTCCACGAACTGGCGCTCAACAATCGTTGCAGCGGTCTCGGTGTCCAGTTCCCGGTTAACGGCAATAATGCCGCCAAAGGCGGAGGTGGGATCGGTCTGGTAGGCCCGGGTATAGGCATCGAGAATAGTCGTACCCACCGCCACCCCACAAGGATTGGCGTGTTTAACGATTACACAGGCCGGTTCCTCGAAGGCCTTTACGCACTCCAGGGCGGCATCGGCATCGGCTACATTATTGTAAGACAGCTCCTTGCCCTGCAACTGCCGGGCCGTGGCAATCGATGCCTCGGCGGGGCTGGGCTCTACATAGAAGGCAGCCTGCTGATGGGGGTTCTCCCCGTAGCGCATCGCCTGGACTTTATGAAACTGTATGCTATAGGTGCGGGGAAAGTGCAGGCGGCTGCCATCGCTAGCGATAGCACCCAGATAGTTGGCGATCATGCCATCATAGCGGGCGGTATGTTCGAAGCTTTTTACCGCAAGATCAAAGCGGGTGGCGGCATTGACTGCCCCTTGGGTTACCCGCAGCTCATTAATAATGCGCGGGTAGTCGGTAGGGTCCACCACCACGGTAACCGCAGCGTGGTTCTTGGCAGCGGCGCGCAACAGAGCGGGCCCGCCGATATCGATGGTTTCGATAGCGGTATCCAGGTCGCAGTCGGACTTGGCCACCGCGGCTTCAAAGGGATAGAGATTGACTACCACCATATCGATGGGTGGAATATCGTATGCTTGCATCACGGCGTCATCGACACCGCGTCGTCCCAGCAGACCACCATGGATCCTGGGGTGTAAGGTCTTGACCCGGCCAGCCATCATCTCTGGAAACCCGGTGTAATCGACCACTTCGATGACTGGGATGGCATGCTCGGTAAGCAACCGGGCAGTACCGCCGGTAGAGAGGATCTCGATCCCTAGGTCATGGAGGACCTGGGCAAAATCGATGATACCGGTCTTATCGGAGACACTGAGCAGCGCACGGCGGATAATAGGAGGATGATGGCTTGGACTCATGTCGGGTCTGGTGCAGATTAGGGATAGCGGTTTTAAAGATGGCAAAGTATAGCGAATATGCTGGAAATGAAAAATGAATGAGTTTAAGGAGTAGGCATGCAGCGGTTATATTTTTTGGTCCCTGACGTCGAGAGTGCTACGCGGTTTATCGAGGAACTGAAGCTCGCCAATATTGACGAACACCATATCCATCTGCTTGCCAAGGATCACGTGCCCTTGGAAAAGGCCCATCTTCCCGAGGCGACCCTGCTACAGAAGAGCGAGTTTATGCCGGCCGTGGAAAAGGGGGCGGCGGCAGGCGGCGTTACCGGGTTATTGGCGGGCATTGCAGCGGTCACTTTTCCACCAGCGGGTCTGGTGGTAGGGGGTGGGGCGATCCTGGGGATGGGCTTGCTGGGGGCCGGTTTGGGTGCCTGGATCTCCGGCACGCTTGGGTCCTTGGCGTCCGCTAGCCAGCTTAGAGACCTGGAGCGGGCGGTCGAACAAGGACAGCTGTTGATGTTGGTCGATATCCCTAAAGACCGCGCCGAAGCGATCGGCGATTTGGTCAGGCGTCATCAGGAAGAGTGGCTTAGGCGCTTAACCGGCGAAGAAGAGTCCACCTGAGGGTAAATCCAAGCTGATTATAGTTCCTGGTACCTACCTGCCTGTCCGAGTCTGGCCAGTAGCGCCAGTGTTTATACCATGGCTGAATGGTCCCAACCGTGCCTCGCCGTGAGCGCGTCAGTGGTCCTTCTCTCTGAATGCCTGGGCCTCGTCGATGGCTTGTAAGGCTATATACGCCTGGATGAGCTGTATATCGCGCTTCGATAACCGATCAGTAAAGTTTGGCATACCGTTGCGTTCCAAAAGTCCCCCAAGGACGATGGCTTCGAAATGGGCGTGGACCTCTTTAGACGAGAAACGAAGATCCGGAATAATCCCGCCAGCGACCGCCTCAGCACCATGACACCGCGAGCAATGCTGGTGAAAGAGATGATTACCGACCTTAATTTCTGCTGGGGTGAGCTTTACCTGCGCAGCCGGTAGGTAGGGCTTGTGTGCCACTTCCTTCAAGGCAGGCAGCGGCGTATTGCCACCTAAGGCGAATGTATAGATTCGCCCGGTATTTTCATACTGAGCGGCAAGGCCTGCTGATTTGTTCCGAAGACCCCAGGATCCGCCCCATCCTGCCAGGATAGTCACGTACTGCTTACCATCTACGAGGTACGTAACCGGTGCAGCAATAATGCCGATACCGATGGGGAATTCCCAAAGCGTCTTTCCGTGCCTGGTATGGTAGGCGATAAAGCGCCCATCGCCGGTGCCCTGAAAGACTAGATCGCCAGCCGTCGTCAGAATGCCGCCATTCCAGGGCAGGGGATACGGAATCCGCCAGGCTTCCTGCTGATTTACCGGGTCCCAGGCCAGAAGATAGCCCTTGCTGTCACCTTCGTGGCCTATTATTCCCGTGTTCCAGCTTCCAGCCGTATACTGCCAGTTCGGATCCTGCTCATAACTCATCATCGTCGCTGCTGCCGGGATATAAACCAACCCCGTCTGGGGATTGTAGGCCATCGGTTGCCAATTATGGCCCCCATAGGGACCAGGCATAGACTCGAAAGGCAAATCTTGGTAATCACTCCCGACACGCTCAATCGGCCTGCCGGTCTTCGGGTCAATGCCTTCGGCCCACGTTACCGGGACATACGGCCTAGCGGAGATAAACGCGCCCGTTTCACGATCCAGCACATAGAAAAAGCCGTTCTTAGGGGCCTGCATGATAATCTTACGCTTCCGGCCTTCGATCTCCAGATCGGCGAGGATCAAGTGTTGGGTAGCGGTGAAGTCCCAGGTATCTCCCGGCGTGGTCTGAAAGTACCAGACCAGTTCTCCATTGGCGGGATTGAGCGCCAGAATGGAGCAGAGGAACAGATTATCGCCACCGCCAGGGCTGCGAAGCCTACGGTTCCACGGGGAGCCGTTTCCGGTCCCTACATAGAGTAGGCTCAGCTCAGGATCGTAGGCCATGGCATCCCAGGCAGTCCCGCCTCCGCCTGCCTGCCACCATTCTCCCGACCAGGTTTTGGCCGCCCCTTCCAATGCGGGTG
>Ga0299913_10005448_pt1 | contig 10868 bp, 9 predicted proteins | sample RVTome_9_FD_201360 | JGI IMG/M metagenome (GOLD analysis project Ga0299913, IMG submission 201360) | Soil microbial communities from uranium-contaminated site in the Upper Colorado River Basin, Wyoming, United States - RVT155D38 (version 2) ... | reverse complement strand
GCGAGAGCCAGGGAGCTCGCGAGGTTGACCACGGTGGTGGTCTTCCCGACCCCTCCCTTCTGGTTCGCGCAGGCAACGATCTGGCCCACTCAGTTGCCTGCTCGGAACGCATTCACGGAAGTGAATTCTAACATCGGACGGGGTCCTCCTCCCTGCCCGGACCGTACAAGAGCCCGCACACCCGGCCATTAGCTGCGAACGGGGTTCACCGGCTGTTTCACGTGAAACGCCGTCCGAACGAGGCGAGGCGTGCGCCGGTCGTCCGCTCGGCCGGTGAGCGCCCAGACACGGCGCAGGAACGGCCGACTCCCCCTGGTCACTCAAGACCTGACGCGCGTGCACGCCCGAACGACTGCAACAGCGTGGACCTGCCGGCATGTGAAGAACTGGCAGGCAGAGAGCGCACAAGCGGCCCATCATTCCCACGGCAGGGATGACCTATTCGTTCGAAGGACCCGTTGCCGCTGACCACACTGCATGGGATACTCCCAATTGACGTCGCCGCCGACTCGACCGTGGTAGAAGGCACCCAGCGGGCGGGCGACCCTGGCGAAGGCCGAGGATCGACCGCTCGATGACGTTGCTGTTCGCCGCGGTCGGCGCTACCGTCGCCGCGCTCCTGGAATCGTCGGTCGTGCCATATCTGCGCGTGGGGGACTCGCTACCGCATCTCGTTTTTGTCCTCGCGGTCATCGTCACCGTCATCGGCGGTTTCGAGCGCGGCTTGGTCTGGGCCTTCATTGGCGGTCTGTTTCTCGATGTATTCACGCAGCGACCACTCGGAATCTCCGCGTTCGCGCTCCTGTTGTGCGTCGGGGGGGTCGCCGGGCTCAATCGAGTGCTCTCCCGGGCCCGCCCGCTACTGCCGATCATCGCAACGCTCCTGTTGAGCCTGGTCTACTCGATGTCCCTCTACCTCACGTTCGCCGCCCTCGAGGGATCGCCCCCGGCAGGCGATCCGGTCGCGCTCTTCCTGCCCGGAGCCGCTTATGACGGTGTCCTTGCGGCGATCTTCGGGCCGCTTCTCGTGGCCATAGCCGATCGGCGCGCCGAGTCGGAGCGGGTCGAGTGGTAACCGACTACCTCGACCGTCGGGTCGAGCCCGCCCGCCGCCTGTCGCGGTTCCTGGTGTTCGGTCTCGCGGTCGTCGTCGCTCTGAGCGCCCTGACTGCCCGGTTGTTCTACCTGCAGATCGCCAATGGCGTGGAGTTCACCGCGCTCGCCGAGCAGAACCGGACCGCCCTCGAGGCCATTCGCGCCCCGCGCGGCCTGATCTTCGATCGGGACGGCCGGCCACTCGTCACGAACGCGGCGATGTACAGCGTCAAGGTCCGGGCGGCCGACATCCCGGAGGATCGACGTGACGAGGTGGTCAACCGGCTGTCCGCTCTGCTGTCGGTGGGCATAGCCGAGATCAACACGGCCATCGACTCGACCCCGGGCTCGCGGTTCGACCTCGTACGGGTCGCCGAGGACGTCGACGAGGCGACGGCGGGGATCATCGCCGAGTCGCGGACCGAGCTGCCGGGTGTCGAAGTCGTGGTCGAGGCCACGCGCGAGTACCCGCAGGGACCACTCATGGCGCAAATCCTGGGATACACCGGGCCCGTCTCGGCCGAGCAGCTTCCCCGGCTGCGCCTCGAGGGCTACCTGCCCGACGACTGGCTCGGAAAGGCCGGAGTCGAGGCTCAGTACGAGACCGATCTCCGGGGCGTCTATGGGCTCGAGAGCGTCGCTCGCAGCGCATCCGGGCGCCGAGGCGACGTCCTGCGCACGGTCCGGGAGTCCCAGCCGGGGAGTTCGCTGACCCTGACCATCGATGTCGACGAGCAGAAGAAGGCGGAGCGTGCCCTCAAGTGGGCGATGAAGAGCATCGGCATGAAGCGCGGCGTCGTCATCGCCATGAACCCCCAGACCGGCGAGGTGCTGGCGATGGTCAGCCTGCCGACCTATGACAACAACGACTTCGCCCGCGGCATCAGCAACGCCGACTACAAGAAGCTGCTCGAGAACAAGGACAAGCCGCTCACGAACCACGCCATCCAGGCGCACTACCCCCCGGGGTCCACGTACAAGCTCGTCGCCGGGACCGGGGTGCTGGCAGACAGGAAGATCACCGACCGCACCCGCGTCCGGACGGCCGCCTACGTGAACATCGGCGGGACGCGGTTCTGGGAGTGGAACCGCCGGGGGTGGGGCGGGTGCGACATCTACTGCGGGTTCGGCCACTCGAGCGACACGTTCTTCTACCAGATGGCCACCAAGCTTGGGGCGGACCGGCTCGCCTACTTTGCCCACCAGTACGGGTTCGGCGCGCCGACCGGCATCGACCTGCCCGGCGAGGTGTCCGGAATCGTCCCGTCGAACAAGTGGAAGCAGGACACGCTCGGTGCCCCCATGTTCGCCGGTGAGACCGCCCAGGCGGGGATCGGACAGGGCTACGACGTCGTCACGCCGATCCAGCTGATCAACGCGTACGCCGCGCTGGCCAACGGCGGCAAGGTGCTCCAGCCCCAGGTCGTGCGCGAGATCATCGGTCCCGACGGCGAGGTCGTCCGACCCTTCGAGCCGATCGTCGACCACAAGCTCGAGGTTTCGAAGGACGTCCTCAAGGTCATGCGCAACGCGGCACGGACCACGGTGACCCTGCGGCACACGTACAACCTGGTCGACATGCCGATCAAGGTGGCGGGAAAGTCGGGCACGGCCGAGTTCGGGGTCCGCGACAGCAAGGGTCGGCTGCCCTACCACTCGTGGTTCGTCGGCTGGGTCCCGAAGGACCCGAAAAAGGGCAGCTTCAACAAGGCCGATTCCGAGCTGATGGTGCTGGCCTTCGCATACGACTCGCGGACCAGGGGCAATGCCGCGACCGAGATCGTGAAGTACTACCTCCAGCTCCACTACGGGATCAAGAAGGACTACCGGAACCACGATCTCGTCAAGCGCAGCAACTTCTACTCGAATGACTGAGATGGACGCCCGCTCGATCCCGCAGCCCGGAAGCCCGCAATGGGCGTGATGCGCGCCGAACCCGTTCGCGTCAGCGACTGGGCGGCACGGACCGTGGGATCGGCCTGGCGCTCGTTCGATCTGCAGCTCGTGACGTATGCCGGGCTGCTCGTCGCGATCGGGCTGGTCATGGCCTACACGAACAGCCTCGATAACGGTCGACTGACGCTGGAGACGGGAACGACCTTCTCCCGCGGACTGATGTGGGCCGGGATCGCGGTGGTCGTCTTCCTGATCGCCACGGCATTCGACTACCACTGGCTCAAGACGTTCGCCTGGCCGCTCTACGCACTCCAGCTCGGTCTGCTGGTGCTGACCCTTGCGATCGGTGACGGCGTCAGCGGCGCGGCTCGCTGGGTGCGCATCGGGGAGCTGACGTTCCAGTTCAGCGAGCTCGCCAAGATCCTGATGATCATCGTCCTCGCCAACTACCTGGGCTCCCGTCAGGGCCGGCTCGACACGCTGCCGTCGATCGTCGGGGCGTGCCTGCTCGTCGGTCCGCCGATCGCGCTCGTCATGCTGCAACCGGACCTCGGGACGTCGATGGTCTTCGCCGGGATCCTGGCCGGCATGCTGTGGATGTCCGGTGCGAGCCTGCGCTGGCTGGCCGTTCTCGCCGGGGCGGTCGTGGCGATGGTCCCGTTTGCGTGGACGAACCTGTTGCGGGACTACCAGAAGGCGCGCCTGACGGCGTTCCTCGATCCCAGCGCCGACGTGCAGGGGTCGGGCTATCAGCTCTACCAGGCGCAGATCGCCGTCGGCTCCGGCGGCTGGATGGGCAAGGGCCTGACGAACGGAACGCAGGGCCAGGGCGACTACCTGCCGGTGCAGACGACCGACTTCGTGTTCGCCGTCCTGGCGGAGGAGCTCGGCTTCGTCGGTGCCATCGTGCTGTTCGTGCTGTTCGGCGCGCTGCTGTGGCGACTGCTCGTGGGTGGCTGGCGATCGCGCGACGCCTTCGGCACGATGTTTGCTGCCGGGATGGCCTCCATGATCCTGTTCCAGGTGGTGGTCAACGTGGGCATGGTCATCGGGATCATGCCGATCACCGGGATCCCGCTGCCGTTCGTCACGCACGGCGGCGCCTCGCTCGTGTCCATGGCCATCGGGCTCGGGATCATGCAGAGCGTGAACATCCGCCAGTCACGAGCGGAATGGTGACGGGGCGTCCCGACTGATCCACCCGGCTCCGTGGACAGAGCCGGGCCGCGCGGGGCCGCTAGACTTGCCGGACCGCGACGCCTGACCGCCCGACGGGCACGTTCGCGACCGCGTCCGTCTCCACCCCGCCTGCCACCGTGCCCTCCGCATCCGTAACACTCCCCCCGTCCCCACAGCCCTTCCCATTCGAAGCGGCCTCCGCCGCCGTTGAACTCCTGGCCGCGCTGTTCCTGCTGTTCGTGGCCGCCAAGGCGGGCGAGGAGCTGGCCCGCCGGCTCGGTCAGCCGGCCGTGATCGGCGAGCTGCTCGGAGGCTTCCTCGTCGGGCCGAATGCGCTGGCCCTGGTCATGCCCGGCGAGACGGCCGCGGTGTTCGCCGAGATCGGCGTCGTCATCCTGCTGTTCGCGGTCGGACTGGAAGTGCGGATCGACGACCTGTTGGCCGTCGGGAAGCCGGCCGTCGCAACCGCCGTCATCGCGATGATCCTGCCGATCGCGGCGGGACTGGCGATCGGCCTCGCGATCGGTCAACCGTTCTCGCATGCAGCGTTCATCGGGCTCGCCCTGGCCGCCACCAGCATCGGCATCACGAGCCGGGTCCTGGCCGACATGGGCGTCCTCGATCGGACTTTTGCTCGCGTCGTGCTGGGCGCCGCCGTGATCGACGACGTGCTCGCCCTGCTGGCCATCGGACTGGTCAGCGGTGCGGCCGCCGGCGACGTGTCGGCCTCGACCCTGCTGGTCGCCGTGGCCGCCGTCGGGCTCGTCGGGCTCGGGTTCGCGGCGGCGCGGCGTGCGCGCGGCTTGCGCCGCGAGGTCTTCACCTGGCCGCTGTTCGCGGAGTCCCCGCTCGTGCCCTCGTTCATCCTGATGTTCGGGTTCGCGCTGTTCTCCGCCCTGATCGGACTCGCGGCCATCATCGGCGCCTTCGTCGCGGGGCTGATCGTCGCCGAGACCGAGGCGCGCGACGAGCTCGAGAACGAGATTCGCCCGCTGCGCCAGATCTTCACGCCGTTCTTCTTCGCCGTGACGGGCGCCCAGCTGAACCTCGGCGCCCTCCTCGACCCCCAGATCCTGGCCCTCGCGCTCGTCCTGACGGTCGCGGGCGTGGTCACCAAGGCGGCCGGCGGCGTTCTCGGCGCACACTCGATCGGACGGTGGGGGTCGATCGCGGTCGGCGCCGGGATGGTGCCCCGCGGCGAAGTCGGGATCGTCGTGGCCAACCTCGGGCTCGCTACGGGGTTGCTCCCTGCGGGCATCTTCAGCGCCGTGCTCGTTGCCGTCGTCCTGACCACGGTCGTGGCGCCCTACCTGCTCCAGTACGCGGTGCCGCGAGCCGACGCCGAGGCGCGGCGCCGGCGTGTGGCGTCCGAACCCGGCTAGCCCGGCTCCGGCTCGGCGACGGTCGTCGGTGGCCGGGGAGGGAGCTCGACCCCGAGGTCCCGGCCCAGCTCGGCCATCGAGCCCCCCTCCCCCGGCGGGCCGGCGCGGCGGAAAAGGAAGCGGACGACGTCGCGGAACGCGGCCACCACCGGCAGCGCCAGGATCGCGCCGAGGAGCCCGGCCAGCGACGCCCCGACGATGAGGGCGAAGATCACCGCAGCCGGGTTCAGCTGGACGGCATCTCCCTGGATCTTGGGCACCAGGATGTAGTTCTCGAGCTGCTGGATGGCCGTGTACACGACGAGCGCCGCGATGGTCGCCTCCAGGCCGGCCGTCGCAGCGAGCAACACGGCCGGGATCGCCGCCAGGATCGGGCCGATGATCGGCAGCAGCTCGAGGACGCCGGCGATGACCGAGAGCAGCACCGCGTACCGCCCGAAGATCGGGTCGACCAGCTGGCTCAGCAGCGTCAGGGCCACGAACGTGGCGATCGCGACCGTCACCCCGAGCACGATCTGGCCGCGCACCCATTGGCCGAAGACGCGCTCGACGATCCGGATCGTCGCCCAGACGTCGGGGCGCCAGGCGGCGGGCAGGGCCTGGTCGAAGAGAGCGGTCAGCTGGACGCGGTCCTTGAGCAGGTAGAACGCCCAGACGGGCAGGATGATGTAGCCGAAGAGCGCCGCGAGGAAGCCGCCCGCGCCGGTCACGACGGGCAGGACGATGCCCGGATCGAACGAGCCCTCCCCGTTCTCGATCCCCTCGATCGCACCGTCGATCCAGGCGCGCACACCCGGCGGCAGGTTGAGCCCGGCGTAGATCTCGGCCAGCCGCTGGAGCTGCGCGTCGAACTGCTGCATGAGGTCGGGCAGGTCGGTCACCAGCCGACCGATCTCCCCGATCAGGGGGGTCAGTGTCAGGTTCAGCAGCTCCACGATGGCGATCGCGACCACGACGTACACCCCGAGGACCGCGAGCAGGCGAGGCACGCGGTAGCGCGTCAGCCAGCGAACCGGCATGTCGAGCAGGTAGACGAGCAGCATGCCCACCAGGAACGGCCGAACCGCGTCGCGCCCGAGCCACAGGACCCAGGCCGTGATCACGACGGCCACCAAGAGCACCGCCACCCGCGGGGAGAGCGGCGCCAGCCGGCGCTCGTTGCTCGCCTCGTCCACGACCACGTACGGCGCCGGCGGCAGGGCCGCGGCCCAGTGTGTGGCCGTCTCGGACGCAAGCGGGTCGTGCGAGCCGTTGTCGGATGCCGGGTTCGAGGCCGAGCGGCTCGGGTCGGAGGCCCCGTCGCGCGAGAGCGACGCCGGGTCGTGGCGCGCGGACTCGTCCATCGAGGCGCAGACTACCAGACGTGGACGCCCCCTCCGATCGGTCGCGCCCCGAGCTCCGCCAGCGCTGGCGACTGGTCGCGCGACGAGCGCCCGACGCCCCCGCGACGACCCAGCGGGAGCTCACCGAGGCATGGGAATCGGCGGTCCTCGACAGCGGTCTGCCGGTGGCCATGTCGGAGGCGGCGGTCCCGCGGCCGCGGCTGGCGTTCGGAGCCCCGGTGCCGACGGGTGTGGCGGCCGAAGCCGAGCTCATCGACCTGTACCTCACCGAGCGCATACCCATCTGGCGCGTGCGCGAGGCGCTCGGCAATCGGCTGCCCGAAGGCTGGTCCCTCGTCGACCTGTACGACGTGTGGCTGGCTGGCCCCGCCCTCCCGGGACGGGTGGCCGCGGCCGACTACCGGATCGAGCTGGCGCAGGCGGGGCCCGAGGGGACGCCGCCGGAGCGTGCCGCGTTGTCTGCCGCTGCCACCCGGCTCCTTGCCGCACGGTCACTGCCGCGCGAGCGTGCGAAGGGCGGTGGCATGGTCGCCTACGACCTGCGCCCCCTGCTCGTTGATGTGACGGTCGCCGGCGACGGTCCGGCGGTCGTGGTTCGGACCCGGACGCGCTTCCACCCGGAGCTCGGCACGGGACGCCCGGAGGAGGTCGTCGCCGCCATCGGAGATGCGATCGGGCATCCGCTCGTGCCGGGCGCCATCGTGCGGGAACGGCTCATCCTGGCCGACGAGCTCGGCGACGGGGGCCGCTGAGGCCCCACGCGCTCGCTCCGTTCCGCGCGACCACGGCCCTGGGTTCCGATTGACCGAGTCGATCCATCGCCGTACACTTCTCGTTCGCGCCTCGGTCGGTCCGAGCGTGAATCCCTGTCCACCACCGTGGCCGACGCGCGCGCGGCCGCCGAACGAACGCCCTGAGGATCCATGTACGCAGTCATCGAGACCGGCGGGAAGCAGTACCGCGTCGAGGTCGGCACCGAGCTCGAGGTCGAGCTGCTCGACGTCGAGCCGGGCAACACGATCACCCTCGATCGTGTCCTGCTGGTCGCCGACGGGGAGGACGCCTCGATCGGGCGCCCGCTGGTCGCCAACGCGGCCGTCAGCGCCGAGGTCCTTCGCCAGGCCCGCGGCGAGAAGACCATCTCGTTCAAGTACCGGCCCAAGGCCCGCAGCCGGGTCAAGAAGGGCCATCGCCAGGAGCTGACGATCCTGCGGATCAGCGACATCACGCTCGACGGCAAGAGCGCGGCCAAGGCCGCGGACAAGGCCCGGGAAGCGGAGAAGACCGAGCGGGTCCGGCTCGAGGAGGCAGCGGCCAGGCAGGCCGCCGCCGATGCCGCGCTCGCGGCGAAGCTGGCCGAGAAGTCGGCCCCGAAGGCCGCCGAGACCGGGGCACCCGCTCGGAAGGGCCGCGCGAAGGCGTCGGCCGGGGGTGAGGCGACTGCCGAGCCGACCGGAGAGGAGTCGACCGCGGACGCACCGGTCGAAGCCACCGAGACCACCGAGGCCACCGAGGCAACCGAACCGAAGACGCCCAAGCGGGCCCGGGCCACGGCTGCGGACGCCGACACGGCAGCCGCCCCGAAGCCGAAGCGGACCCGCACCACGAAGAAGGACGAGTAGCCGAGATGGCCCACAAGAAGGCAGGTTCCAGCTCGAAGAACGGCCGCGACAGCGTCGGCCAGCGACTCGGGGTCAAGGCCGGCGACGGCCAGACCGTCAGCGCCGGGTCGATCATCGTGCGCCAGCGCGGGATGACGTTCCTGTCCGGGCCCGGCACCGGGCTCGGCCACGACTACACCGTGTTCGCGACCATCGACGGCAAGGTCCGCTTCGAGCACGCGACGAAGACCAAGAAGCGCATCCGCGTCCTGGCGGCCGAGACCGCCGACGCGGCGGCCACCGCCTAGGCCGCCCGGACCGACGAGCCGGCGGCCACCGGCGGGGCACAGGCCCTGCACGGACGGCGTCGGAGGAGAGACACCCGTGAAGCCCGACATTCATCCCAAGTACCACGAAGCCAAGGTCCACTGCGGCTCGTGCGGCACCGAGTGGACGGTTGGCTCCACGCGGCCCGAGCTGCGGGTCGACGTGTGCAGCAACTGCCACCCGTTCTTCACCGGCAAGCAGACGATCATCGACACGGCCGGACAGGTCGAGCGGTTCCAGAAGCGCCTGGAGCGCCAGACCCGCACGTAACGCCGCATCTCGCTGTCCTCGCCGGCGGGCCGTGGCGATCACGCCCCGTGATCGATCCGTCACTTCCGAGCGTGCCCGCGTCCAGGTCCGGGCGATTCCGGCCGCGGGCCGTGCTCGCTCATCGCGATCTGATCACGGGCGGTGATGACCGCGGCCGGAACCGGCCCGGTCCCACCGGTCGCCCCGGTCGCGGAGACTCCCGGTGCGCGACGATCACGCCTCCTGATCGATCCCTCATTTCCGAGCGTGGCCGCGTCCAGGTCCGGGCGATTCCGGCCGTGGGCCGTGCTCCCTCATCGCGACCTGATCACACCGGGTGATCACGGTCGCCCGATCCGGGCCCGGCGCCGCAGCCGCCTCGCGTTTCACCGGACGAACGGAACTCGACGGTTGAACGCCTTGCCACGGTGAACCCGCTCCGGCTCTTTCACCCCACGAACGAGTGCGCGCATCGGAGAGCCCCACGCGTCCCGTTTCATTCGCGGGGAGAAACGTGACTGGGTGGAGTGCGCCGTTCGTTCACCCGGCGAAACGCCGACGCCGCGCAACATCGGGCTGGGCGCGGCCGGGCCCATGGACGGCGGAGTTTCGTTCACCGGGTGAAACGCGGGCCCCGGCGGCGTCCGGCGGCCGGGTGAAACGGAGGCATCCGTTCACCGGGTGAAACGCGGGCCCCGGCGGCATCCGGCGGCCGGGTGAAACGGAGGCATCCGTTCACGCGGTGAAACGCGGGCCCCGGCGGCATCCACAGGCCGGGTGAAACGCGGGCACCCGTTCGCCGGGTGAAACGAGGCGCCCACGCGGGCCCGGGGTGAAACGAGGCGCCCACGCGGGCCCCGGGTGAAACGGGCGCCCACGCGGGCCCCGCGGCGTTCGGCCGGATAGCCGGTAGACTTCGCGGCATGCCACGCTTCACCTACGGCGGTCAGGCCCTGATCGAGGGCGTCCTCATGCGCGGTCGCGATGCGATCGCGGTCGCCCTCCGCCACCCGGACGGCCGGATCGTGTACGCGACGGAGCGACTCGATTCCGGTTTCCACGGCACGCGCTGGTCGAAGCTGCCGCTGCTGCGCGGGTTGGTCGTGCTGTACGAGACGCTCGTGGTCGGGACGCGCTGGCTGGTGCGCAGCGCGAATGTCCAGGCGGAGGAGGACGGGGTCGAGATCGGCAAGGGCGGGATCGCGCTCATGCTCGGCTTCACGCTCCTGATCGGGGTGGGGATCTTCTTCCTGCTGCCGCTGCTCATCGCCACGTTCACGGCAGGGAACGTCGAGAACGACCTCGTCCAGCACTTCGTCGAGGGGCTCGTGCGCGTCGGCATCTTCCTCGGCTATCTGGTCCTGATCTCGCGGATGCCCGACATCCACCGCGTCTTCCAGTACCACGGCGCCGAGCACATGACGATCCACGCCCTCGAGGCCAACGATCCGCTGACGGTCGACGCGGTCCGCAAGTACCCGACCGCACACCAGCGCTGCGGCACCGAGTTCCTCGTCGTGGTGATCCTGCTCTCGATCATCGCCTTCTCGCTGGTCGGCCGCCAGGAGCCGCTGGTCATGGTCGGCAGCCGGCTGCTGCTCGTGCCGGTCATCGCGGCCATCGGTTACGAGATCCTCAAGCTCGGCGCCCGGCACCGCGGCAACCCGCTGATCAAGGTGCTGATGTACCCGGGAATCCTCGTCCAGATGATCACGACGAAGCGCCCGACCGACGACATGATCGAGGTCGCGATCGTGTCGATGGAGGAGGCGCTCCTGGCCGACGGCGAGACGATC
>Ga0299913_10005447_pt1 | contig 10868 bp, 12 predicted proteins | sample RVTome_9_FD_201360 | JGI IMG/M metagenome (GOLD analysis project Ga0299913, IMG submission 201360) | Soil microbial communities from uranium-contaminated site in the Upper Colorado River Basin, Wyoming, United States - RVT155D38 (version 2) ... | reverse complement strand
AACCAGGCGGCGGGCGATCTCCTGGTGTACGACATCGATGACGAGGGCGCGTCGAATCTCGCAGCCTCGGCGCCTTCGGAGCTCTTCCCGGTATCGGGCTCGCGCATGCCCGATGGGGGCGGCGGGGTGGAACGAGGCAATCTCAGAGTCGGAGATGTCGCCGTCGACATAAGCGATCTCGCCTCCGACGACCCCATCCACCTCGTCAACCTGGCATGCGCCGCCGCCCTTGCCCTGCGGGTCGGAGCCACTCCAGAGGGTGTCGCCAAAGGCGCCATCTCCTATCGCCCCGGGGCCCACCGGCGCTCGGTCGTTGCCGAACGCGGGGGCGTTGTCTGGGTCGACGACTCCAAGGCGACCAACCCTCATGCCGCCCTCGCCTCGATAAGGGCCCACGGGCCGGTGATCCTCATCGCAGGCGGTCTCGCCAAGGGGGTCGACCTGACCCCGCTCACAGCAGAGGAGAACGTGCGAATGATCATCGGCATCGGCGAGTCGGGACCAGATCTGGCCGCCGCCGCCGGGGATCGAGGACGGCTCGCGGGCACCATGGAGATCGCCGTCGAGGTGGCTGCCAACGCGGCACAGCCGGGGGATACCGTGCTCCTCGCCCCGGGTTGCGCCAGTTTCGATCAGTTTGCCTCATACGGGGCACGAGGCGACCGATTCGCCGAGTTGGTCAGAGAGAGACTGGGAGGTCCGGGAAAGTGACTGCCAACGTCACATCACTCGCCAAGGTGCGGGCAGCGGCCCGGGACAAGATCGCCCGCCAGCGGGTCAACGACCGCACCACGACCACCTTGTTGGTTCTGGTGGTCGTGCTGGTCGTCGTCGGGCTCGGAGTCACCATGTCGGCGTCTTCTGCGGTGGCCCTCAGCCAGACCGAGGCCCAGGACCAGTGGCACTTCTTGAAGAAGCAACTCGTCGGAGTCGGTCTGGGCACCCTCGCCCTCCTGGTGGCGTCGCGCATTCCCTACCGGGTCTATAGGAGGCTCGCTTTCCCGGGTTTCCTCCTCACCGTCGCCCTCCTGATTGCAGTCGAAGTGCGTGGGATCACCGAGGGCGGAGCCACCAGGTGGCTGAGCGTTCCCGGGCTCACCTCGTTCCAGCCCTCGGAGCTGGCGAAGGTCTCAGTTGTCTTCGTCCTCGCTTTCCTGCTCGAGCGCAAACACAAGCTGCTCACCCGATTCGGCCACTTCATCGTGCCGGTGGCGGCGACTCTGGGAATAGTCGGAATCCTCATCATCCGTCAGCCGGACCTGGGGACGTTGATCATCATCGGGGCCGCCGCCATGGCGGTGATCATCGCCAGTGACGCACCGATGAAGTACGTCCTGCTGCTCGGTCTGATAGCTGTGCTCGCCACCGTCTACCTGGCTTTCGAAGCGGACTATCGGGCGAGTCGAATCGACTCGTTCCTCGATCCCTACGCCGATCCGTCCGGAGACGGATATCAGGTGATCCAGGGCTATTACGCCCTGGGCAACGGAGGTGTGTTCGGTGTCGGCCTCGGGGCTTCGCGGGCGCGGTGGTTCTACCTGCCCAACGCCCACACCGACTTCATCTTCGCCATCATCGGGGAGGAGACCGGGCTGATCGGCGGTCTCACGGTCATCGGGCTGTTCATCGCATTGGCCGTGGCCGGGTGGGTGGTGGCCACACGAGCCCCCGACAGCTTCGGCCGGATGGTGGCGGCCGGGATCACCGTCTGGCTGTCCTTCCAGGCTTTGGTCAACATCGGTGGTGTCCTCGGGGTGGTACCCATCACCGGGATCGCCTTGCCTTTCGTCTCCTACGGATCGACCGCATTGGCAGTGTCGATGGCGGCGGTCGGAGTCCTCGTCAACATCGCGCAGAGCGGCACAGACGATGCGTCTTCGGCGAAGCCGAAGCCGTCTGGAGTCTCCTCTGGAAACTCCAGCCGGAGGGCGAAGCCGAAGCCGTCACGAGTTTCCTCCGGTAACTCGTCTTAGTCGAGCGCTCTGTGGCCACCTTCCTCATCGCGGCGGCGGGCACCGGTGGGCACGTCTACCCGGGCTTGTCCGTCGGCGAGGCGCTGGTCCATCTCGGGATCGACCAGGAAGAGATTCTCTTCGTGGGTGGGGATCGGCTCGAATCCAAGGTCTACCCCGAAGCCGGATACCGGTTCATCGGGCTCGAGCTCGCTGGGTTGAAGCGATCCATGACCCTCGACAACGCCAGGATCCCGAGCGTGGTGCTTCGGGCGAGACGCAACCTCATCGGCATCATGGGAGATGAGGGCGTCGCGGTCTCCTTGGGCATGGGCGGCTATGTCACCATCCCCGTGGCGATGGCGGCGCGCAGCCGCCGCATCCCGTTCTACAACGCGGAGCAGAACGCCGAGGCCGGCCTGGCCAACAAGTTGACGGCCCGTTGGGCCCAGGCCAGTTTCGTGGCATTTCCCGGCACCGGTGGGCTCCCCAACGGCAGATGGGTCGGAAACCCGGTGCGACGGGCCTTCTGGGATTTCGACCGCGCCCGGCTTCGCCCCGAAGCTCTGGAGCACTACAAACTGAGCCCGGAAACCCCGGTCGTCGGGGTGTTCGGCGGTTCGCTGGGTTCGGGGCCGATCAACCAGGCGGTCGCCGAGATGGTGGCATCCTGGTCGGCGCCGCCGGTCCAGATGGTCCACCTCACAGGGGAGAGTCACGTCGAGGACCTCGCCGCGCACGACGCGTCGAACGGTGTCACCTGGCGGAGATTGGGCTTCGAGCAGAGGATGGAGTTGTTCTTCGCTGTTTCCGACCTGGTGATCGCAAGGGCGGGGGGTGCCGTAGCCGAGCTGACCGCCACTGCTACGCCTTCGATCCTCGTGCCGGGCCAATTCGGCTCCGGGGGGCATCAGAGCGGGAACGCAGGGTTTCTCACCGAGGCAGGGGCAGCCGTGATCGTGGAGCAGGACGATCTGTCCCTTCTCAGTGGTGTCGTCGTCGAACTGCTCGCCGACGAGACGAGGCTCGTGGCCATGGCGGGCGCCGCCCATGCCATAGCCAAACCCGACGCCGCCCGTACCATCGCCGAGACCATGATCGAGGCGGTTCGATGACTCTCCCCGCCGGACGGATCCACATCATCGGAGCCGGTGGCTCCGGCATGAGCGCGCTGGCCAAGCTCCTCGTTGCCAGAGGGCATCCGGTATCCGGGTCAGATTTGCGTGGCGGGGCTTCCCTACAAGCCCTGGCGGACCTCGACATCGAGGTGCTCACCGGGCACAACCCGGCGGCCGTGGCCGGCGCCGGGCTGGTAGTGGCCTCGTCGGCGGTCCCCGAATACGACGAGGAGCTGGAGGCGGCCCGGGAGTTGAGCATCCCTGTTTGGAGGAGACCGCAGCTGCTGGCCGCCTTGACGGGGGAGATCCGGACTATCGGCGCCACCGGCACCCATGGCAAGACCACTACTACCGCATTGATGGTGACTGCCCTGCGCAACATGGGTCACGACCCATCTTTCGTGGTCGGAGGCGAGTTGCTCGATCTGGGGACCAACGGGCATTACGGAGAGACCGACCTCCTCGTCCTGGAGGCAGACGAGGCCTACCGCACATTCGAGACCCTTCATCTTCGAGGCCTCGTGGTGACCAACGTCGAGCATGAGCACGTAGACCACTTCGAGTCGGCCGACGACCTGCTGGCCAGCTTCGTGTCGGTGGCCGCCAGAGTCGCCGGCCCCGTCGTGGCCTGTGTCGACGACCCCGGAGCTGCCGAAGTGGCGCGGCAGGTCGGATCCGTGACCTACGGCTTCTCCGACACCGCCACCTGGCGGATTAGAGCCATGACCACAGGGCCCGAAGGGATCGGGTTCGACATCTCCGGCCCTGCCGGCTCGGCCCGTCTCCACATCGGTCAGCCGGGGGCGCACGTTGCGCGCAACGCAACCGGAGCGGTCGCCCTCCTGGTCGAGTCGGGCTACGACCTGAGCGAGGCAGCTGCAGGCGTGTCTTCATTTCGCGGGGTCGGTCGCCGCTGGGAGCACAAGGGGACAGTCGACGGAGTCATCCTCTACGACGACTACGCCCATCATCCGACGGAGGTCTCTGCGGTGATCGAGGCGGCGGCCGGGATTGCCCCTGGGAGGATCTGGGCGGTGTTCCAGCCACATCTCTACTCCCGCACGGAGCGTTTCAGCGATGAGTTCGGCGTGGCGCTCGCCCAGGCCGACGTGGCCGTGGTCACCGACGTGTTCGGTGCCCGGGAGGACCCGGTGCCCGGCGTCACCGGGGAACTGGTTGCCGACGCGGCTCGCGCCGCCGGGGGCACTGCCCACTATGTGCCTCATCGGTACGACCTCGCCGCGTTTCTGGCCCCCAGAGTGGAGCGGGGCGATCTCGTGCTCAGCATGGGGGCCGGTGACATAACGCTGCTCCACAGCGAGTTGGCACCGATGCTGGGTGCCAGGGCGTGACCGGGCTCGACCGGTTGATCGAGGCCGGTGTCGTTCGTCGGGACGTCCCGTTGGGCCCGCTCACGACTTACAAGGCCGGAGGCCCAGCCGCCTATTTCGCCGACGTGAGGTCCTTGGCCGACGTGACGATGCTCCTCGAGAGCGGGCTCACCACGAGTCTCCCCATCCTCGCTCTGGGGCGCGGCTCCAACCTGGTGGTCGCCGATGCCGGCTTCGAGGGCATGGTGGTGAGGCTGGGTGGCGACTTCTCGACTGCTCGGGTGACCGGGCTCGAGGTCGAGGCAGGCGGGGCGCACCCTCTACCCAAGCTGGCCCGGCTCGCCGTCGATGAAGGCCTGCTCGGGCTGGAGTTCTTCGTCGGTGTGCCCGGCTCGGTCGGTGGTGCAGTGCGTCAGAATGCGGGCTGCTTCGGATTGGAGACGAAGGACCGTCTTGTCGTCGCCACCATCGCCGACCTGGCAACCGGGGAGACAGCTGACCGCGGGGCGGGGGAGCTCGACCTGGCGTATCGGCATTCCAATGTGTCCCCATCCCAACTAGTCCTCTCCGCTCGCTTCTCGGGCCGACGCGGCGATCCAGCCGAGGGCAAGGCCAAGATGAGGGAGATCACTCGATGGCGCAAGGAGCATCAGCCCGGAGGGACGTTCAACGCCGGGAGTGTCTTCAAGAACCCGCCCGACATGGCGGCGGGTGAGCTGATCGACAGACTCGGCTTGAAGGGGACGAAGGTGGGCGGAGTCTCGGTGTCGGAAAAGCATGCCAACTTCTTCGTCGCCGGCCCCGACGCCACTTCCGCAGACATACGACGTCTCGTCGAGCTCGTGAAAGACACGGTGTTCGAAGCATCAGGGACCATGCTTGAACCGGAGATCCAGTTCGTCGGATTCGAATCATGAGCATCGACCCGAGATTGATGGAGCGACGCAAGACCGTCGCCGAAGACAACGCCAAGAAGAGCATCAGTCGGCTACTCAAGTTCCTGGTGGTCGTCGTCCTCGCCGGCGCCTCCGCCTGGCTGCTCTTCTCGCCGTGGTTGAGCGTGGATCATGTGGACACCACGGGGATCAAAGCCAGCTCCGCGAACTCGATCCTCGCCGAGAGCGGGGTCCGGGCGGGCGCAGCGATGATCCTCATCGACCCGGCAAAGGTGGAGAGTCGACTGCTCGACGATCCCTGGATCGCAAAGGCAACGGTGAGCCGTGACTGGCCGGACCTCGTGACCGTCCATGTCGAGGAGAGGACGCCCGCCGCCTGGGTTCGCGCCGGGGAGGGTTGGGCGCGGCGAGCCGTCGACGGTGTGGCCCTTCCGTCGGCCGCCGAGCCGGACGACTCGCTGGGGAGGGTCGACATGCCCGACGTGGGGGAGCCGGAGACCACCACCTCGCCGGAGTTGCTCGGAGCCTTGGAGTTCATGGCAGCACTGGACCACGACCTACACGACGGCGCGGTGGTGACCGTGCAGGATGGGGAGCTGTGGGCGACGGTGTCCGGGTTCGAGGTCCGGCTCGGTCGAGCCGACGAGATGGCGGAGAAGGCCCTGAGTCTGGCGGCATTGCTCGAGGACGGTCTGGAACACGGAACCACCATCAACCTGATCGCCCCGACACATCCCGCCACCACGGGGTCACAGACGGAGGATGACGGTGAAGAGGGCGTCGCCGACAGTACCGGTGTGGGCTCAAACGAGGAGACAGACGACAAAAACGGGTCCAACGATGATTCTTAAACCTCTACTAGAGGGTGAGCTATTCGGGGTTTACTTTGAGATTGTCTAAAGGTAAACCTCTACTTCAGCCTTTATTTGTCTTTGGAACCTGGAGGTACTCGTGAGCAATGGAAGCGGCGGCTATTTGGCCGTCATCAAGGTCGTTGGCATAGGTGGCGGCGGGGTCAACGCCGTCAACCGGATGGTCGAGCAGGGTGTGCGGGGGGTCGAGTTCATCGCTCTCAACACCGACGCTCAGGCCCTGCTCATGAGTGACGCCGACGTCAAGTTGGACATCGGCCGCGAGGTGACTCGCGGGTTGGGTGCGGGTGCCAACCCCGAGATCGGGCGTGCCGCCGCCGAGGAGCATCGCGCCGAGCTCGAGGAGGTGCTCAAAGGCTCCGACATGGTCTTCATCACTGCCGGCGAGGGAGGCGGAACCGGCACCGGGGGGGCTCCTGTCGTCGCAGAGGTGGCCCGTTCCGTTGGCGCCCTCACGGTGGGTGTGGTCACCCGTCCCTTCGGTTTCGAGGGCCGGCGTCGGGCCGTTCACGCCGAGCAGGGGATCGACGCCATGAAGGATGCGGTGGACACCCTCATCGTGATCCCCAACGACCGCCTGCTCGACGTGGGAGACCCCGCGGCCCCCATGGCCGACACGTTCCGTCTCGCCGACGAGGTGCTCATGAGCGGCGTCACCGGCATCACCGATCTGATCACGACTCCGGGCCTCATCAACGTCGACTTCGCCGACGTCCGCACCATCATGGCGGATGCGGGCTCAGCCGTCATGGGGATCGGTCGCGCCACCGGGGAGAATCGGGCTCGTCAGGCTGCCGAGCGGGCCATCGCCTCGCCGATGCTCGAGTCGTCGATGGACGGCGCCAAGGGTGTCCTCTTGAGTGTCTCCGGCCCCAACTCGATGACCCTCCACGAGGCGACCGAAGCGGCACGTGTGGTCTCCGACCACGCCGACTCCGAGGCCGATATCATCTTCGGTGCCATCATCGACGACGACCTCGGCGAGGAGATGAAGGTGACGGTCATCGCCGCGGGATTCGAGGGACGACGCCGCCCCAATCGGCCGTCGCTCCGGGCCGCCGACGAAGACGCCCCGCGCACTCATTACAGCGAGGATGATCTCGACATCCCCAGCTTCGTCCAGGGATGATCCGACCCCCCTGGGACGGGGTGGCCTTCAGCGAGCGCTCCGACGGGGACCTGCGCAATGACCCGGTTGCACGAGACCGGGCTTCGTCGAGGCTGGGACTGCCGCCAGATTGGGCCGAGGCCAGACAGGTCCACGGCAATGAGGTGGTGAGGGTCGAGGAGCCAGGTCCCTCAGGGGACGCCGACGCCTTGTGGACCAGCGAGCACCAACTCCCCTTGGCGATGTTCACCGCTGATTGCCTCGGCGTCGTCCTCGGGTCGCCGGGCGCGGTGGGGGTGGCGCATGCCGGATGGAGAGGAGCTGCTGGAGAGGTCGTTGGCAGGCTTCGGGACAGCATGAGCCGCGCCGGTCACCCACCGGTTCGGGCCGCCCTGGGGCCTGGCATCGGGCCGTGTTGTTTCGAGGTAGGTCCCGAGGTCGCCGAGCAGTTTCCGGGTCATCTCTCCCGGACGACCTGGGGCACGACCTCGGTCGACCTGGCTGCCGTCGTCACCGTTGCAGTGGCCGGCCTCGACGTGTGGTCGTGCGACGCATGCACAAAGCATGAGGATGGTTGGTTCAGCCATCGCGCCGACGCCACCACTCAGCGGATGGCCGCGATCGGATGGCTGGCATGAGCTACGACGAGGTGATGGCCCGAGTCCAAGAGGCCGCAACGAGATCGGGCCGATCACCCGGGGAGATCACGGTCGTCGCGGTGTCGAAGACGATGACTCTCTCCGACATCGAGGGCGTCTACCGGTTGGGTCACCGCGATTTCGGCGAGAACAGGGCAGGGGAGATGGCCGAGAAGGCTGCCAACCTCCCCACGGACATCCGCTGGCATTTCGTCGGGAGCCTGCAGTCGAACAAGGTGCGTGGAGTGCGTGGGGTGGTGAGTCTTCTCCATTCGATGGATCGGCGCTCGCTGGCCAAGGCGTGGATGAAGGGCTCGGGACTCCCGCCTCCGGTGCTCGCTCAGGTGAATGTCGGGAACGAGCCCCAGAAGTCAGGGCTCTCCCCGGGTGAAGTTGCCGGCGAGCTGACCTGGATGGAAGGGCTGGGCCTGGAAGTGCGCGGGCTCATGGCCATTCCGCCTATCCCTTCGCACCCCGAAGACAGCAGGGAGCACTTCCGGTCGCTTCGACTGCTTCGCGATGAGTTGCGCCTGGCCCATCCGACGTTGACGGAGCTGTCCATGGGCATGAGCGACGACTTCGAAATCGCAATCGAAGAAGGTGCTTCGATCATACGGGTGGGACGGGCTATCTTTGGCCCCCGCAACACGACCGGAGAGTGAATGTCTTCACTGTTCTCGAAAGCACTCGTCTACCTCGGGCTGGTGGATGAAGACCAGATAGAGGCAGAGGCCGCAGAGATCGCCAACAACCAGAATGGCCAGCCAGAGCCCTTGTCCCAGCCGCGGGCCGTGGAACCGCTCACCGAAGGTCGTCGAGTCGAGCCGCCGCCAACGGCGCGAGCCGCCACCCGGCCCCAGGCCAGGCCAGAGCCCGATCTCGGCGCGAGCCGGCGGGTCGAGCCGCCACCGACATCGCAAATGGTGCGCCACGTCGAGATCCAATCCGACGTCCTCGTGGTCGAGGAGTTCTCCGACGCCCGGGTGCTCGCCGACAGGGTGCGGGATCGGGTCCCGGTCGTGCTCGACATGCGGCAGGCGGACCCCGATCTGGTCCGGCGGGTAGTCGACTTCTCCTCCGGTCTGATCTACGCCCTCGACGGATCGATGCGAAGGGTCGGTGACGGTCTGGTGCTCGTCCTGCCACCCCGGGTCACCTTGAGCCGTGATGAGAAGCGTCGGCTTTCGACGTTGGGCGCCTACGAGCTCGACGACGTCGACTGACCGTGCTCGACCTGATCGCAACCCTCCTCGAGATCTACTTCTACGCCGTCCTGATCTGGGTGATCCTCTCCTGGATCCAGGTGTCCTCGACTCATCCCCTGGGTCGCGTTCAGATCTTCCTGGACAGGATCATCTACCCCGTCATCCTCCCCATCAGGAGGGTGATCCCGCCGGTCCGACTGGGGGCGGGCGCTCTCGATCTGTCACCGATCGTCCTCCTAGTGGCCCTGCGCATCCTGATCAGGGTGTTGCGCTGATCCTTGTTACCGGCGCGCCGGGTCCTTATCCTGCCGGCTGATTCGAGAGGTGTTATAGATGTTGACCCCAGCCGACGTAGAACAGAAGACATTCTCCACCGCATTGCGTGGCTACGACCTCGACGAGGTCGACGACTTCCTCGACGACGTCGTGGCGACGATCCGTGAGTTGACCGACCAGCTCGAGGCGGCGCGGGCCGCACAGACGAGCACACCCGCCGTCGCCGCGCCGGTCTCGGTATCCGAGCTGGAGCCAGAGCCTTCGCCGGAGCCAGAACCAGAGCCCGTCCCTGAGACGGAACCGGTCCCGGAGCCAGAGCCGACACCTCCTCCCATCGTCGAGCCGGAGCCATCGCGGATCGACGAGAGCGCGATCGGGCGGGCACTGCTTGCGGCTCAGACTGCGGCCGACAGACTCCTCGAGGACGCACAGACGCAGGCGAGCCGCATCGTCGACGATGCCAAGTCGGAGGCCGACTCGTGGTCCGAGGAACGGGAGATGCGCAAGCAGGAGGCCGAGGCGGAGATCGCGGCCCTGGCCGCCCGGGTCTCTGCAGTACGCGGAGAGCTGTCGGTTCTCGCCGATCAGGTGGCCGTGAAGCTCGATGAGATGGACGCTGCCATCGCCGCCGCCGACGACACCGACACCAGCGTCGGCCCTGTAGGGCACCTGGTCGAGGACGCGATGGAGGTCACGGTCGACGGGGACGACTCACCCGATGACTCTCCAGACGACTCACCAGACGACTCATCAGACGACTCACCAGATGAAGGCGGCGACCGCGATCATCTCGGCGAGATGTTGACCGGAGTGGCCAACGACCTGCAGCTGGGCGACGGCGAGGACGAAGGCGACGACGAAGACGACGACGAAAACGTCGCGGACGAGAATGATGACTTCTCGTCCCATCGCCACGAAGAGGACGAGTGACCGCTTCAGGGTAGGGCTGGGGCCTCCTCGGCCTTGAAGAGAACCCGGTCGAGGATGGCGAACTTCGCCACCCATATGACCCCGAATGCCGCCAGGTTGGTGAGGTTGACGACGAGTGGTCCAACGTCCCATCTGGTGTCGACGTACCACACGGCGAGTGTGGATATGGCGAACCCGATGAGAGCCAGAGTCCAGAACGGGATGACCTCTCTCATGATCTGGTTCTTGCCTCGCTTCTCCCACACCCAATAGCGGCTGAGCATGTAGGCAGGGACTGCGCCGACACTCACCGCGAACACGTTGGCGGCCACGGCCGGCCATTCGAGCGCTACCTGACTGGTGAAGAGAAGGACCTGGCCGAGGATCACATTGAAGGCACTGACGGCGCCGAAGCGGATGAGCTTGGCACCCTGAGCGGAGCGGAACCGGGCTGGAACCCGAGCGAGCACAGACGACATATGGACGTTCATCGGCGCCAGGGAGAGAAAACCGAAGTGTTCCTGGACGATCACCCGTGGTCGGGGTCTCGCTCCAGCTCAGGT